>Ga0256405_10001307_pt1 | contig 68911 bp, 56 predicted proteins | sample RumenRJG_02DNA_FD_189096 | JGI IMG/M metagenome (GOLD analysis project Ga0256405, IMG submission 189096) | Bovine rumen microbial communities from Lethbridge, Alberta, Canada - RJG_02 | ecosystem: Host-associated > Mammals > Digestive system > Stomach > Rumen | place: Canada: Alberta...
CGCTCCTCAAAAGAAAGATTGAGCGGACGCAGAGGGCTCTTGATGCCTTAAGCGCAAAGCTCTATGCTACAGCAAGTTAAATTTATGTTATATAGAAGTTGTAAGTAACGGATTAATGGAATGAGAGTGTCGCGCTGAGTTCAATGAAAAAAAACAATCGTTTCAATATACTCTAGAAGTTCGCACTAGCGAAGGCTTAGATATCGCAAATAACCGGAAGAAAACTGGTCATATCATTTTCCGATGCAATGGTTCTTGAAGATGGAATGGAGAATGAGTTCGGGGTCCAGGAGGTCGGTGCCCAGGATGGCGTTGATGGCGGAGAGGGCGCGGCGGAGGTCTTCGGCCACCAGGTCCGAAGGGATGCCGCGGGAGAGGGAAGTGCGGCAATCCTGCAGGGCGGAGGAGGCTTGGCGGAGGGCGTCATAGTGCCGGACATTGGTTACAAATGTAGCATTTTGCCCGGAAATAAGGTCCTTCTCCAGTGAAACCAGGGTGCTTTTCAGCTGATCCAGGCCTTGGCCATTCTTAGCCGACAATTCTAGCACATTAACCTTACTATCACGCAATAAAACAAACTTGTTAATTATTAAAACATTTTTGTTATGTGCCCAATTCTCAACCAAATCGGCCTTATTGAGGAGCAAAATGAGTTTCTGTGAGCTGCCTGTAAGATGCTGGCCCAAAAGGTCGAGTTGCGCAGCCAATTCTTCTGGCTGAGCCGTGCCATCCAGCATGCCCAGAACAATCTCCGCCTCCGCCATTTTCCGGAAGGAACGCTCGATGCCCAGGTTCTCCACCGTATCCCGTGATTCGCGGATACCGGCGGTGTCGATGAAGCGGAACAGAATCCCGTCCAGGTTGATGACTTCTTCGATGGTATCGCGCGTAGTACCGGGAATGTCCGTGACGATGGCCCGCTCTTCGCCCACCAGTGCATTGAGCAGGGTGCTCTTGCCGGCGTTGGCAGCACCAACGATGGCAACAGGCACGCCGTTTTTAATCATATTGCCCTGATGGAACGATGCCGCCAGCCGGTCCACATGCGCACGCGTGGTATCCAGCAGCCCGAGCAGTTTCTCCCGGTCCGCAAACTCCACGTCTTCCTCGGAGAAATCCAGTTCCAACTCCAGCAGGGAGGCCATTTCCAGCAGCTCGCGGCGCAGGCGCGCCAGTTCCTTTGAAAAGCCACCCTTGAGCTGGTTCATGGCTACGCGGTGCGACGCCGCCGTAGAGGACGATATCACGTCGGCCACGGCCTCTGCCTGTGCCAGGTCCATTTTCCCGTTCAGGAAGGCCCTGCGGGTGAATTCGCCGGGCTCCGCAAAACGCGCTCCAGCCTTAAGCAGCAGGCCGATAAGTTCCTGCACAATGTACGAAGAGGCATGCGTGGAGATTTCCACGGCATCCTCGCCGGTGTAACTGTGCGGCGCACGGAATACGGAGACAAGGACCTCGTCCAGCAAGGCAGGAGATACACTCGCTTCGCCTTCGGCTCCGCTCGGTATGACATATACCTTACCGAAATGAATAGTGTAAGCACCTGCATCAGAAATGGTTCCTCGTGCCAATTGAACTACTGCATCAACTATCCGGAAGCAATCCGGACCGCTGAGGCGTACAATGGAAATTGCTCCGGTCCCAGGGGTGGTGGCCGGAGCAACGATGGTGTCCAGATAGAGATTCTTCACTTCGTTCAGAATGACAAGATTCCCGGTCAAGCCGGGAATGACATTAATCGTAACGGCCGAACTTGGACATATTGTCTATGAGGTCCTTGTTGGTCTTGAATTCGTCCATGTGCTGCTGCATCCAGGTCATGGCCTCTACAGGGTTCATATCGGCCAAAAGCTTACGCAGGATCCAGATACGGTTGTTGGTGTAGGCGTCGTACAGCAAATCGTCCCGACGGGTGGAGGAAAGTACCAGGTTCACGGCCGGGAAGATGCGCTTGTTGGCCAGGTTACGGTCCAGCTGGAGCTCCATGTTGCCGGTTCCCTTGAATTCCTCGAAGATTACGTCGTCCATTTTGGAACCGGTTTCCGTCAGGGCCGTGGCCAGGATAGTGAGCGAACCGCCGTTCTCAATGTTACGCGCCGCACCGAAGAAGCGCTTGGGCTTTTGCAGGGCGTTGGCATCCACACCACCGGTGAGCACCTTGCCGGAAGCCGGCTGCACGGTGTTGTACGCACGAGCCAGGCGGGTGATGGAATCCAGCAGGATAACTACGTCATGGCCACATTCCACCAGGCGGCGGGCCTTGTCCAAAATCATGTTGGCCACCTTGACGTGCCTTTCGGCCGGTTCATCGAAGGTCGATGCCACTACTTCCGCCTTCACAGAGCGCTGCATGTCCGTCACTTCTTCCGGACGCTCGTCAATGAGGAGAACAATTTCATACACCTCCGGATGGTTGTCTGCGATGGCGTTGGCGATGGCCTTGAGCAGCATGGTTTTACCGGTTTTGGGCTGCGCCACAATGAGGCCGCGCTGTCCCTTGCCGATAGGCGTGAACATGTCCACGATGCGGATGCTCTGGTCTTTCTCGTGCCCATGCCCCAGGAGATTGAATTTCTCCGTAGGGAACAGGGGAGTAAGGAAGTCGAACGGAACGCGGTCCCGCACAAACTCCGGTGTACGGCCGTTGATAAACTTGATTTTTACCAGCGGGAAGTATTTGTCGCCTTCTCTGGGAGGACGGATTTCTCCGGTGACGGTGTCTCCGTTCTTGAGGGCATTCTGCTTGATTTGCTGCTGGGAAACGTAAATATCGTCCGGCGAATTGAGGTAATTGTAGTCCGAGCTGCGCAGGAAGCCGTAGCCGTCCGGCATAATTTCCAGTACGCCGGTGGCCTCTACTGAGCCTTCAAATTCAATGCGTTGCGGCTTCTGCACCTGCGGTTGCTGCTGAGGCTGCGCTTGTGACTGCACCTGCGGCTGTTGCGGCTGGCCATTGTTCCTTTGCTTCCCGTCCCGATGCCGTTTGCCTTCCACCTTGGGCTCTTCTTCTTTCTGGGCTTCGTCGTCCTTCAAATCGTCAAAGAGACTGTGGATGAATTGCTTACCATCTACAGCAGGCTGTTCTTCGTTTTCTTCCTGCTTCTTTTCCTCCTTCTTTTTCTCTGCCGGAGCAGTTTCTGTGACAGCGTTTTCCGCTACGGCAGCAGCCTTGGGTTTACGGCCGCGCTTTTTGGGCGCCGGTTTTTCTTCTGCAGCTGGCTTTTCTTCCACAGCGGCAGGCTTGGCTTCTGCCGGCTTTTCCACGACAGGTTTTTCTGCGGCAGGTTTTTCTGCGGCAAGTTTGTCCGCCTTGCGCGGGCGTCCGCGTTTTTTCTGCTTGGGTTGTTCCTCCGTAGGATTCTGGGAAGCGATGGTGGCCTGTGCATCCAAAATGGCGAACCCAAGCGTATGCAGGTCCATTTTCTTGGCTCCTTTGATATTCAGAGATTCACCGAGGGCTCTGAGTTGCTCCTCGCTCATCTCATTCAGCTCTTGTAATTTATAGGGCATAAAATGAAAGATATGTTTTCTGTAAAAAAGTGGCGGCCGAGCGGTTGCCGTCACAAAGATAGACAAATTATTTGAGATTGCAAAATTATCGCAGCAGGTTGTCCATATAGCTGTCTTCCTTCTTGAAGCGAAGCAGGTCCGCCAGGGCAGCCGCATTGGCGGCGATACGGAAGCTGTAGGACTTGTAAGTTCCCATCGGCACCCAGGAAACGGCAATGTTGAAGCAGTGCAGGTCATAAGTGGCACTGATTTGCGTAGTGGTGAATTTCATGGCCATGACGTCAAATCCAGTGGTTGCCTGAATGCTCATGCGGGGCGTCAGCTTGATATTCCCGCTCAGATTGAGGGTTTGCGTGAATTTATTGTTCACCACCAGCTGCTGCGTAGTGTTCTGGTAGGTATAGCTCTTGGAATAGTTGAACGAGTAGCTTACGTTCAGCGACCAGGGAGCATTGGGATTCATATAATATACGTAGCCTCCGGGGATGTATTCTCCGGTGATAGGGTGGTAGTAGATTCGCTCATAGGAATTGGCTTCCGAGTTGCCGCCGCTCCCTTTGGTGCCGTCGTTTCCGTTGATGGCGCCCTTGCCGTTCAGGGAGAACGAGGCCGACAGGGAAGCATTGGTCAGGCGTAGCGGAACGCCCGTCGCCACAATATTGAGTTTGTTGATGGGGCGTCCTTTTCCGTCGATGGCATACGGGTTAAAATTGAGGTTCCCGCTGATATTCACCTTGTTAAAGAGATTGGTCGATGCCGTTACCCCCACATTCTGCATGCGCAGCGAGTCCGCCAGGAAGTTGTAGCTGGTGTTGATGTTGAGCTGGTCCAGCAATTTCACTTTCTTGGATCCGGTACCGGTAGTGTCCCTGAGGTCTCGCACCTTGGCTTCCAGGTTGTTGCCGAAGCTCAGCGACATGGTGGCACTCTTGCCACGCCCGGGAGCGGATACCGAATTGTGGGTGGAAACACTGTAAATATTGTACTGGCTCGGCGCATGATAGGTGCCCCGCTTGTCATAATAGGCATCCAGCGTGCGCCAGCCGTTGAAGGATGTCCCTTTTTCCGGGCTGAAGCTCAGCGAAAGGGAAGGGGTTATCACGTGGCGGATGGCCTGTATCTTCCGGTGCTTGCCAAAATTGAACATACCATATATACGGGTGCTGGCCGATACACTGCCGGAGTACGTGTGCGTGGCGCCGAAACCGTTGAAGGCCGTCCCCTGATCCGTCACCATCTTCTGGGCCATCACCTGGTTGCCCTCCTTGTCCGTCACCAGGACGGGATTGCCTTTCTCATCCAGCTCGGTTTCCAGGTACTGACGTCCTTTGCTGAACATCCAGTTCATGCCATAGGATATGCTTGGCGTCACATTGATGTACTTGAACAGGGTAAAATTGGGCAGGCCTATCTGGAAATTGTGCGACATCCCATTCTTGAGTTTCTGCAGCGCCTTTACGCCCAGGGAATCGCCAAACTCCTTTTCCCGGTATATGACACCGGCCTTGTTGGCCTTTAAGACATGCTCGCCGTCAACCATCTTGAAGTCCTGCAGGTCGCGCATCTTGAAACTGATGTTGTTCTGCAGGGATGTGGAATAGCCAAAGGATATTTTCTCATAAAACTTTTCCTTGCCCACCCGGTTTTTTTGCTTGAACGGATAGAAACGCGTGACGCTGAAGGTCACGTTGGGCAGGGTGAAGGAATAACTGGAATCCCGGGAATTCTGGTTATGGATGGCATTCAAGCTCAGATTGAACTTGCCGTTCCAATTGTGCGAGTAGGAAATGGAGGAGCCAATCTGGTTTTGCTGGGCATCCGTCACGGAACGGGCATTGTAACGGTTGTTGGTGGGGGAGGTAAAGTTTACCGAAGCGCTGAACGTGGTACCAGGATGGGACTTGGAGTCCTGCGAGTGGGACCAGCGGAAGCCAAAATTCTGCGCCTGCACGAAGTCCGTGCTGCCCCGCTCACCGGTCTGGTCATTGGAGAATGTGAACGACAAGGTACCGTTGAACTTGTAATTCACTTTGTATCGGGAGTTTACATCTACAGACCAGGAGCCCAGCGTGAAATAGCTTCCCGTCAGGGAGAGGTCAAAATAGTCCCCGAAAACAAAGTACATACCCATGTCGCGGATAAAGAAACCGCGGGCTTGTTCCTCGCCGAAGGTGGGCATCAGCAACCCCGTCGCCCGGGTGGGTTTCTTGGGCACGAAACCAAAGGGGAGGCCGATAGGGATGGGAACCCCCGCCACGACAGGCCATGCCGGGCCGAAAACCGTTTTTTGCGAGGGTTTGGTGATGACCTTGGCCAGACTAAGTTTCAAGTAATAGTGAGGGTCTTCCAAATCGCAGACGGTATATACGCCGTCCCGCATGTTGATGGACTTGTCCGGCTGCATCTTGATTTTCTTCCCCTGCAGGAGGCCTTCCGACTCCTTGGTGACCATATTGGTAATGCGGGCCTTCTGGGTATTGAAATTGTAATAGAGCTCGTCCATTTTGTAGGTTTGCCCGCTTTCGGTCATTTCCGGAAGCCCTTCCATTTCACCGGTGGCGGGATTCTTCCGTCCGCAGGCATGCACCGTATTGGTTTTCATGTCGTACTCCAGATAATCGGCCGTAAGCTTCATGTTCTGGTAGGTGACCGTAGCGCCGCCATAATAATAAATCATGCGCTTGCCATTGCTGAAATCCGTGATGATGGAGTCCTTGGCAGTAGTGAAGGCCGGCCGCTCCAGGGAACTTTTGTGCAAGAGGTCCAGCGAGTCCGCCCGGGCGGCGGCAATGGAATCGGACCGATGGAGGGAATCCCTGACGGCGGTGAATGCGGAATCCTGCAAAGATGTGCCGGCATCCCGCAGGGCCGACAGCGTTGAATCCGGCAATTGGCGGAACCGGCGCGCCTGCAAATTTGCCGTGCCGACGGTGAGAAGAAGCACCGTCAGAACAAGATATTGCAGGAACGTCCTTGTCATTTACGAGATTTTTTGCTAAATTTGTGCAATAAATATAAGGTACAAAATTACGACTAATTCCACAATTTTCAAAACAGAGCTACCATGAAGATGTTCTTCTGTCGCTATATATTTGCCTTTTTTGCCGCATGTATCCTTGCAATCCCCATGCCTGCACAGAAAAAGGGAGCCGATATACGCTTGAAAACGGTTGTCATAGACCCGGGCCATGGCGGCAAAGACTCCGGTTGCATCAGCAGGGACGGAAAAACCTACGAGAAAAACATTACGCTGGATATCGGCAAACGGCTTGCCCTGAAAATCGCAAAGGCCTATCCCGACGTAGAGGTACGAATGACGCGTTCGGAAGACGTATTCGTGGAATTGGAAAACCGCGCCGTCTTTGCCAACAAAACGGGCGCCAACCTGTTCATTTCCATCCATGTGAACTCCGTGGAAAAGGGGACCACGGCCAACGGCTATTCCATCCACTGTCTGGGCCAGTCGCAGCGCAAGGGGAACGACCTCTATTCCAAGAACCTGGACCTGGTCAAGCGTGAGAACGCCGTAATCATGCTGGAAGACAATTACGAGACCAAATACCAGGGCTTCAACCCCAACGACCCGCAGTCGTCCATCATCTTCAGCCTTATGCAAAATGCCCACCTGGGCAACAGCCTGGCTTTTGCGGAAGACGTAGCCAACGCCATGGGCAACAAACCCATCCGCAACAGCAGAGGTGTCTCGCAGGACCCTTTCTGGGTACTTTGGCGCACCGCCATGCCCTCGGTGCTGGTGGAAGTGGGATTCATCACCAATCCGGATGACCTGGCCGCCATGCGCAGTCCGGAAGGCCGCGACGCCATTGCCGACAACCTTCTGAAGGCATTCGGTGTATTTAAAGTACGGTACGATGGTTCCATGCAGGTGGAAGGAGCGAAGGCCGCCCCCGCCGCCGTGCCGGAACAGCCCCAACAGCAGACTGAACCTGCCTCCAAGCAGGAAGAAGAGCCCCGGCAGGAAGCACAACAGCCGGCACCGGAAAAAGTGCAGGAAGGCCCCCTCTACGGCGTTCAGGTCCTGGTAACGTCCAAAGAAATGGACCCCACGGATCCGTTCTTCTGCGGTTACAAGCCTGTAATGGTAAAGGCGGGAAAAATGTATAAATATATTATAGGAACCTCCCTTTCTCTTAAGGAGGTCAAAAAAAATTACGCCAAGTACCAGCAAAAATTTCCGGATAATTTCATTGTAAAAATTGAAGAAGGTAAAACCTCGCCCGTTCATTGATTTTTAGGCGCCACAAGCCTGAATAACAAGGAAAAAACGAAGTTAGCTTATTTTTAATTATTACAAATAAAAAAATTGCTGTCCTTGTACGAAATGCATTTTTAAACGCGTAAAGCGCTCAAATTCAATAAATTTATAAAATTTAATTTTTGCTATTGCCTGCAAAGAAATTAAACATAAAAATTTTTAAAAGCAATAGCAAAAACAATTTTTTATCAAATTTTTTTCCTCCATCTTTGTACTTGCATTAACACAAAACATCGGATTAAGCAAGTACTCCCGGAATGACAGACCAGGAAAGACATATTGCGGTATGGAACAACTGTCTGCAGATTATTGCCAACAACATTGATCCGCAGCAGTACAATACCTGGTTCAAGAGCATCCGCCCGGTTGCCCTGGATGGCAGCCGCCTCACGGTAGAGGTTCCGTCAGACTTCTTCCGCGAGTATCTGGAGGAACGCTATCGGGATTTGCTGCGCCTCACCATCCGCCGTGCCATCGGTGCCGATGCCCAGCTGTTCTACCTGGTCCGCCCGGTTCAGAACAGGGAAGGTATGGTACTTCCGGCCAGCCAGAGCGCGACACCCACCAACAACCCGGTTTCCATCTCCACCTATCAGCCTTCCGGCTCTCCCAGTCCTTTTGTATTTCCGGGCACCCAGCGCCTCCGGATCAATCCGCGCCTGAACCCTGTTTACAGCTTTGGCAACCTGGTGGAAGGGGAGTGCAACAAACTGGGTGTCAGCGCCGGAGAAAGCATTTCCATGGCGCCGGGGAAAACCCCGTTCAATCCGTTGTTCCTGTTTGGCGGTCCGGGTTTGGGGAAAACCCATATCGCCCAGGCCATCGGCATAGAAATCAAAGAGCGCTTCCAGGACCTGCAGGTTCTGTACGTGAGCGGCAATGAATTCAAAACCCAGTACATGGATGCCGTAAAAGGCAACCGCATTGTGGATTTCATCGCCTTTTACCAGCGCATCGACGTCCTTATTGTGGACGATATCCAAGACCTGCTAGGCCAGGGCTCCCAGAACACCTTCTTCAACGTGTTCAACCACCTGCACCAGAACGGCAAGCAGCTTATTTTCACCAGCGACCGCCCTCCGGTGGAGCTGCAGAACTTTGAGGAAAGGCTGCTGTCCCGTTTCAAGTGGGGGCTCTCCGCAGAACTGACCCGCCCGGACTACAACACCCGGCTGGAAATGTTGCGCGCCCGCGCACAGCGGGAAGGCGTCTCGCTCAGCGAAGACGTGCTCACTTTCCTGGCCTCGCACATCAAAACCAATTTCCGCGAACTGGAAGGCACCCTTACGTCCTTGGTGGCCTATGCCACCCTGGGGCACCGGGAAATTGACGTGGAACTGGCCCAGAGCGTTACCGGGAACATCGTGGGCGAACAAAGTACGGAAGTTACCATCGACACCGTCGTAAAAACCGTGTGCGAATACTTCAATATCACGCGGGACATGCTTTTATCCAAAACCCGCAAACGGCAAATCGTTCAGGCACGTCAGATTGCCATGTACCAATGCCGCAACCTCATCCAGAACTGCTCGCTGAGCACCATCGGCGCAGAACTGGGAGGAAAAGACCATGCCACGGTATTACATGCCTGCAGCACGGTACAAGACTTAATGTCCACCGACAAACTGTTCCGACAGTGGGTGGACGACATCGAGAACATGATTGTGGTTCCCGTTGAACGTTAAAAGAAGAAGTCCGGCCGTTTGAGCCGGACTTTTTGCTTTTTGTACAAATTTCCAGCAGACACTTCCATTTCCCCCATTTTTTCATTATATTTACGAATTGAAAAAAATACCGATTATGAACGCAACATCCGTACTGGAATACTTTAAGGAAATCACCCGCATCCCGCGTGAATCCGGGCATGAGGGTCCCATGATGGAATACCTGCAGCAGTTCGCCGCCCAGCACAACCTGGCCTGCAAAACGGACAAGACCGGCAACGTGCTCATTACCAAGGAAGCCAGCAAGGGCAAGGAGAACGTGCCCACCCTGGTCCTGCAAGCCCACCAGGACATGGTATGTGAGAAAAATCCGGATTTTGCCTTCGATTTTCTCACCCAGCCCATCCCGTATGAGATAGAAGATGGCTGGATGATAGCCAAAAACACCACGCTGGGGGCGGACGACGGCATCGGCATAGCCGCCTGCCTGGCACTTTTGGCCGGAAACGAGCCCATGGGCAAGCTGGAATGCCTGTTCACCATCTCGGAGGAAACCGGCATGGACGGCGCCTTCGGCTTGGAGGAAGGTTTCTTCAGCGGCAAAATCCTCATTAACCTGGACTCGGAAGACGAAGGCCAGATGTTCATCGGCTGTGCCGGCGGCATGGACACCACCGCCACCTTCAGCTTTGAACGCGAGCCCCTGCACAAAGGCTACAAAACCCTGAAAATCGCCGTTACAGGCGCCCAGGGCGGTCATAGCGGGGACGACATTAACAAAGAGCGCTGCAACGCCCTCCAGCAGCTGGTGCGCTTCCTGTACACGGAAATGCAGTACGACTTCCAGCTCATCACCCTGGACGGCGGCAACAAGCCCAATGCCATCTGCCGCCACGCAGAGGCCGTCCTGGCCGTTCCCGCAGACGAGCTGGAAGAGATGCAGGAGGACGTAAAAGCCTTCAGCAAGCTGCTGGAAGCGGAATTCGCAGCCTCGGACGCCGGCGTCAAGGCCACCTGCAGCCCGGTGGAATGTGCCGATAAACCCATCGCGGAAGGGGACGCCGCCAACCTTATCACCACCCTCCTCGCGTGCCCGCACGGGGTAGAAAAAGTTTCTGTCGATATTCCCGGCCTGGTGGAAACATCCACCAACCTGGCCGCCGCCCATATCAAGGAAAATACGCTTACCGTCATTACCAGCCAGCGCAGCTCGGTGGTCTCCGAGCTCCACGCCATGGCGGAAAAAGTGGAAGCAGCATTCTTCCTGGGCTCCTTCGACGTGGAGCACCACGGCGAATATCCCGGCTGGAAGCCCAACCTGAATTCCCGCATCCTGGAGCGCACCGTAGCTTCCTACAAAAAGCTCTTCGGCCACGAACCGGAGGTAAAAGCCATTCACGCAGGCCTGGAATGCGGTTTGTTCCTGGAAAAATTCCCGGACCTGGACATGATTTCCTTTGGCCCCACCCTGCGTGGCGTGCATGCCCCCGGAGAAAAACTAGAGCTGGCCTCGTTGGATAAATTCGTAGCTCACCTGAACGACCTTGTCCTGAACTTCGAATGATACAAGTAGCCCCTTCCATCCTGGCGGCAGATTTTCTGCACCTGCAAAAAGACGTGGATATCGTCAATAGCTATGCCGATATTTTCCACCTGGACATTATGGACGGCACCTTTGTGCCCAACATCTCCTTTGGTTTTCCGGTGGTGGAAGCCATCGCCAAGGAGGCTCGCAAGCCCCTGGACGTACACCTGATGATTGTGCAGCCGGAAAAGTACGTGGAGCGCTTCGCCAAGGCCGGGGCGTCCATGATCAGCTTCCATTATGAGGCCGCAAAGGAGGGGAGTGCTGCCCTCATCCGGACCATTCAGGGCCTGGGCGTGAAGGCGGGTATCGTCATTAACCCGGACTGCCCGGTGGAAGCCATTTTTCCGCTGCTGCCTATGGCCGATTATGTGCTCATCATGAGCGTTTTCGCCGGATTTGGCGGGCAAAAGTTCATTCCGGAGAGCCTGGAGCGCATCCATGCCGTCCGCACGGAGCTGGACCGTCTGGGACGCCCGGAGGTACCCGTAGAGGTGGACGGCGGAGTGGGCCCTGCCAATGCGCCAGAAGTGGTGCGAGCCGGTGCCGGCATCCTGGTGGCAGGGAGTTCGGTTTTCAAGGCCCAGGACCCCGCCGCAGCCATTTTCGCCATGCAGAATGCTGACAAAATGGCAGAGTAAACCGGTGGCGTTATTTTTGATAGAACACGGACAAAACAAAATAGCATGATTACACACGACTTACGGTTGCTGGCCGATGCCATTTATGACAAGAAGGGTGAAAATGTGGTTTCCCTGGACCTGCGGTCCATCGACGGCGCCATCACGGATTACTTTGTGGTGTGCGACGGTTCCAATACCACCCAAGTGGGCGCCATCGCCGACAATATCGCAGAAAAGATGAAGGAGGAAGGCCACACGCTCTACCGTTCACAGGGCGAAGGCAACAATTTCTGGATTATCCAGGACTACGGAAACATTGTGGTGCACATCTTCCTCAAGGAGTACCGTGAATTCTACCGCCTGGAAGAACTTTGGGCCGATGTTCCCCGCAAGGAATACAAGGAGCGCCGCGTTCCCAAGGCTTCCGCCGGCAAAACCCAAGAATAATCCATGGCAGAAAAGAAAAAAATAAGCTTCAATTTTTCCTGGCTGTACTTCCTGATTCTCCTGGGAATCGGGTATTTGCTGTTCAACAACCAGCGAAGTTCAGCGCCGGAAAAAATAGAATGGGCGGAAGTCCAGTCCATGATTGCGGAAGGCGACGTGGCCCAGATTGACTTTGTGCGCAACGACTACAAAGGCGAGATTAAACTGCGCCCGGAAAAACTCTCCAAGTATGAGAGCAAGTTCCCGGGCGGCAATCCGCCCCGCCGCGCACCGCATTTCTATTTTCTGGTATCGTCAAAATTTGATCCGGAGGCCACCTTTGGCGCACTGAATGCGCAGCTTACGCCCGTAGAACAGTTCAAGGTGGTCATCAAGAATGAAGACCATATCTGGGGCGATATTTTCCAGATGGTGTTTCCGCTCCTCATCTTCATCCTGTTCTGGGTATGGATGTTCCGCGGCATGAACCGTGGCATGGGCGGTCCTGGTGCCGGTGGCATGAACCCGTTCAACGTGGGCAAGGCCAATACGCGGGAGGCGGACAAGAATGAGACCAAGGTCACCTTCAAGGACGTGGCCGGCCTGTATGGCGCCAAGGAAGAGGTGATGGAGATTGTGGACTTCCTCAAGAACCCCCAGAAGTACACCGCCCTGGGCGGAAAAATCCCTAAGGGAGCGCTGCTGGTGGGCCCTCCGGGCACCGGTAAAACCTTGCTGGCCAAGGCCGTGGCAGGGGAGGCCAACGTTCCGTTCTTCTCCATTTCGGGATCGGACTTCGTGGAAATGTTCGTGGGCGTGGGAGCATCCCGTGTGCGGGATTTGTTCCGCCAGGCCAAGGAAAAGGCGCCGTGCATTGTCTTTATTGACGAGATTGACGCCGTGGGCCGCGCCCGTGCCAAGAACGGAGGCTTTTCTTCCAATGACGAGCGCGAAAACACGCTGAATCAGCTTCTTACGGAAATGGACGGCTTTGGCACCAACAGCGGTGTAATAGTCCTGGCCGCCACCAACCGCTCGGATATTCTGGACCAGGCCCTCATGCGGGCCGGCCGCTTCGACCGTCAAATCCATGTGGAACTGCCGGAGCTCAAGGAGCGCGAGGAAATCTTTAAGGTTCACCTGCGGGACATCAAGCTGGGAGAGGACTTCTCCGTGGAATTCATGGCCAAGCATACGCCCGGTTTCTCCGGGGCGGATATAGCCAATGTGTGTAACGAGGCTGCACTTACTGCTGCCCGCCGGGACCACAAAGCTGTGATGCAGCAGGACTTCCTGGATGCTGTGGACCGCATTATCGGCGGCCTGGAGCGCAAGTCCAATACCATTATGACGCCTGCGGAAAAACGCACCACCGCGTATCACGAGGCCGGTCATGCCCTGGTGGGCTGGCTGCTGCCATACGCAGACCCGGTGTTCAAGGTGTCCATTATCCCGCGCGGCAACGCCCTGGGCCTTACCTGGAGCCTGCCGGAGGAGCGCAAGAACTGGAGCCGCAGCGTCATGATGGACCACATGTGCCAGCTCATTGGCGGTCGCGTAGCGGAGGAAATCCTTAATGGAGAACCTTCCACGGGCGCTTTGAACGACCTGGAGCGCATGACCGGCATGGCCTACGCCATGGTGCAGTATTACGGCATGAGCGACAAAGTGGGGGCGTTAAGCTTCTATGACTCAACCGGTTCCCGGGGCTACAACCTGGTAAAGCCGTACTCGGAGAAAACGGCCGAGCTCATGGACCAGGAGGTGAAAGCCCTGGTGAAGGAAGTGCACGACCGCACGCGCAAGCTGATTGACGACAATAAAGACGGTTTCATGCGTCTGGGGGCGTATCTTTTGGAAAAAGAAGTTATCTTTGCAGAAGATATTGAACAAATCCTGGGACCTAAGGTGAAACCCGCCGCGGACGACCAGTTTGTTCAGGAAGAAGAAGAAAAGACCGCAGAGGCATGAACACAACCGTAACGCGCAGCATTTCCGGCATCGTATTTCTGGCAGTCATGATTGGCTGCCTTCTTGAGGTTAGGTACCTGTTCCCGTTTCTGTTCCTGTTTATCCAAGCGCAGATGCTGCGGGAATTCTACCAGATTACCCTGGGGGACAGGCACAAAGCCGTGCAGAAAGCCGCCATATTACTGGCCATGACGGCTTTTGGTCTGGTGTGGTTGTATCTTGGCCCCAAGCCGCTTCTTCCCGTCAAGTACTTCAGTATTCTTCTCCCGCTGCTGGTGTGCCTGCTCATCTGGATGGTCGTGGACCATAAAGACTTCAAGGAATATGCGTATGTGCTGGCCGGCTTGCTGTATATCGGCCTTCCCGTGGCGCTTGCTCCCTTTGTAGTAAGTGGCGCCAATGGCTACAGCGGTCTGCTCATGCTGGCGTTCTTCATCATTATCTGGTCCTCGGACGTGGGCGCGTACTGCTTTGGCATGGTGTTCGGCCAAAAGATTTGGCCGGCCAAGATGTGCCCGGAAATATCGCCCAAGAAGTCCTGGGCGGGCTTTTTTGGCGGTTGGCTCACCGTGCTGGTGGCAGCCTATATCCTCATCCGCACCGGCATGATTGACTTCCCGGTGGTGCATGTGCTGGTGATGGCCAGCCTCATGCATGTTACGGGCGTTTTCGGGGATTTGTTCGAGTCCCTGTGGAAGCGCCAGTTCGGCGTAAAGGATTCCGGCAACATCATGCCGGGCCACGGCGGCCTCCTGGACCGCTTTGACAGCGCCCTCTTCGCCATCCCCACGGCGTATGTATATTTGGTATTATTCGAACTTGTGTAGTGGTATTTTATGAAGTGGATTAAGATTGACAACGACTCTTACGGAACCATCCTTACCAGCTGGTGCATCTGCGCCGTGCTCATTTTTCTCACGGCCCGCTATGTACCCTGGCTGTGGCTGAGCATCCCGCTCTGCGCCGCCATGGTCATTTTTATGGTTTTCATCACTTGGTTTTTCCGCGTTCCTAACCGGGAAACGCCCTATGTCGATAATCATCAGTTGGTTACGTCCGTAGCGGACGGCAAGGTGGTCATTGTGGACAAGGTGTATGAGAAGGAGTACCTCAAGCGGGACTGCATTCAGATTTCCGTCTATATGGACTTCTTTGACGTCCACTGCAACTTCTGGCCCATCACAGGTAAGGTCACCTATTACAAGTACCATGAAGGCAAGTACCTCCTGGCCTTCCACCCCAAGTCCTCGGAGCTCAACGAGCATTCTTCCACCTGCATGAAGAACGACCACGGAGAGGTGTTCTTCAAGCAAATTGCCGGCACCTTTGCCCGCCGCATCGTGTGCTACTCAGAGCCCGGAAAAATGGAGTACAGGGGAGACCAGTGCGGGGTAATTAAATTCGGTTCCCGCATAGACTTGTTCGTCCCGCTGGAAGCCGATGTAAAAGTGAAGGTGGGAGACAAGGTCCGCGCCGTAGAATCCGTCCTCGCCATTCTGCCTGAGGTAAACTAGCTCGGAGCAAAGCAACCCAGGGGGTCTGGGGGATTAGTCCCCCAGAGGTGAAACACGATCGGCGGTGATAAGCTCAACGAGCTTATTCACCGCCTCGTCCTCGGGTATATGCCTCAGGACGGGCTCTTTTTTACGGTAGAGCGTCACTTTGCCGGCGCCTTCGCCCACGTAGCCGTAGTCAGCATCGGCCATTTCGCCGGGGCCGTTGACAATACAGCCCATCACGGCAATGACCACGTCCTTGAAGCCGGCCGTGGCAGCCTTCACTTTGTTGAAGGTGTTTTCCAGGTCGTACAGCGTGCGGCCGCAGCCGGGGCAGGCAATGTACTCCGGTTTGTAAAAACGGCGCCGGCAGGCCTGCAAAATCTCGTCCTTGAGGTATTCGTCCTCCAGGGGAATATCGTCCACCTCGTGGTTGAGCAGGGGTGCGCCCCAGTCGCAGGCGGCGGAGAGGATGACCTCGTCACGAGGGGAGAGAGATACACTCGCTTCGCTCGGTATGACAGAAGGAAAGCTTGGTATGACAGGACCATACCGGCGGGCAAGGTACTGCGCCACGGGAATCTCGTTGGCGGGGTCCTCGGTGAGGGACACGCGAATGGTATTGCCGATACCTTCTGAAAGCAGCGTGGAAATGGCCACGCAGGACTTGATGCGGCCGCTGTCGCCGTTGCCGGCCTCCGTCACGCCCACGTGCAAGGGGAAAACGACACCCTTTTCCTGCATCATGCGTGCAAGTTCACGGTACGCCTGCACCATCACAACCGTATTGGAGGCTTTCAGGGACACCACCACGTTGTAGAAGTTGGCATCCATGCACATCTCCACCCACTCCATGGCAGCCAGGGCCATGGCCTGCGGCGTATTGCCATATTTCTCCACAATATACTTGCCCAACGAACCATGGTTCAGACCAATCCGGATGGCCCGGTCATACTGCTTGCACTTTTCCAGAAACTGCCCGAAGAGCTGGCGGGCCCTCTCATGGTCCGGATGGAAATTGCCGGGATTGATACGGATTTTCTCCACCACCGGCACCACGGCCATGGCCACCTCCGCAGAGAAGTGGATATCGGCCACCAAAGGCGTCTGAATACCCTCCGCGCGCAGCGTATCATGGATTTGTTGCAAAGCAGGCACATCCGAGAGGGAAGGGACGGTGATGCGGATGAGCTCCGCTCCCACCGCCGCCAGCCGGCGGCACTGCGCCACGGTGGCGGCCACATCGGCCGTATGGGTATTGCACATGGTCTGGACCACTATGGGGTGGCCGCTTCCAATGAGGACATCGCCCACGCGGACGGTGCAGGTTTTCATTGCTTCAATCATGGTTTCTGCTGCTGTTCTTCAATCATTTTCCGGGCCAGACGGCGCAACTGCGCACGTGTATGCCCATATCGGGGTGTCAGTTGATAATACACGCCCAAGGTAACGGTTCCGTCCAGGGGATAGCCGAACCGGTAATAATAAGGGCTGTTAGAATCCGGCTGCCAGAAGGAGCCCCAGCCCCATTTGACATTTACATTCAGGTGAATTTCAATAGGGTTGAACACCAGGCCCATGCCCACACCGCCCATAACGCCGTAAGTCCAGCGAAGGTCAGAATCCCGGAACGTGCTTACGTATTGCTCGAAGAAAGGCTGCCCTACAAAATTGTCGTCCAGCACACGCGTAATGGAGGTCCGATAACCGCCATACAGGCCCACCTTGAGCATGAATTTGAAGTGCTCGCCCAGGTCAAAGTGTCCGTGGGTGAGGATGAACGCCTCCGGGACCCGCATCATGGCCTTGTACGCCCCGGATTCCGTGGAACGGTACTTGGTTTCCTTGTTGGTCTTGAACTCATAGCCCTCGTAATTCTGCTGCGCTCCAAACTCCAGGCCCAGGAAAGGGTAGAGCCCGAACATGGTGAACTGCCGGATCACCGAGAAACCATATACCGGAAACTGAAGCTGAGCCGTTGTCAGACGCGAAGGATTCCAATAGCCAAACTGGGCCGATGCACCTCCGTAAACGCCTATCATCCAATAATCATTGGGCTTGCGGGCCCGAATGGTCACACTGTCCAGATAGGCATTGGTGACGGTATCCGGCAGGCTGAAGAATTCCTTGTCCAGATACACCTGGGCAAAGGAAAGGGAACAGGCGGCCATGAGACCGACGCTTATGGCATACAGACGCTTCCTCATCGGAACATTTCCTCCATATCTATCTGCCAAACCATTTCCGCCCGTTCCAGCACCTTGATCAGGAACTGGTCTTCCACTTTGAAGAAGCGCACTTTCTCCGGCTGCCGGTGCTCCAGCAGCACACCGGTATCCACCAGGTTGTTCCGGTTCAGGTCTTCCGTGATACGGATGCAATAATTACCGGTCTTGAGGTACGGATACACCACAGAGCAGTCCTTATCCACAATGAAGGAGCGCACCACCTTGTCCCGCTTTTCCGTAAGCAGGTCCAGGATGTATTTGTTCCTGACGTTGGACAGCTCCAGGGTGATGCTGCTCAGTTTCTCGTCATTGGGCAAGGTCACCTTGAGTTCCGTGCTGTCGTTGTAGAAACCATTCACATCGCGGAAACGCCGGTAGGGAATCTTGAGATAATAGTCGAAACCGGGCATCAGCTTTTCTTCCGGGTAAATGTTGAAATGGCGCAGATTCGTGCTGTCCTGCACCACCCGGACCTTACCCTTGGATTCCTGCTGGCGCGGGTTCACGCTGCGGAATTTCAGCGAGTCCCAGGCACTTTCGATGAGCGGATATTTGAATTCAATTTCGTAGCCGTACTGCTCCACCGTAGTGGCATCGGCCTTGGTGGTCATCACGGCAATGGTGTCCTCGTGCTTGCGGTTGCGGACGCTTTCCTTCTTCATCAGTTCCGCACGGAGTTCCTTGCCGATAGCCAACTTCACCTCTTCTTCCGTAGGCAGGAGCTTGCCGGTGGTGTCTGTCTTGTCGTATTTGAGCAGCAGTTTCAGGGTATCCGGCATTTTGCGCTGGTCATTCACCCAAAGCTCCAGCGAATCCCGCTGGGGATTGAACTGGGATATCAGTTTTTCCCGCGGCAGGCCTTTGATACGCATGTCGTGGATGACGGCTTCCGGCGCCATGAACGTCAGGTAGGCGGTGCGAAGCCCTACGCGTTCCTTCTTCACTATCATCTGCTTGGAAGGTTTTTCGCGGAAAAGATTGAGCTCAAAATCCGTCTTGCGGGCCAGGCACAGGGCCGTGTCCTTCATGTCGAACTTCTTGAACTCGTACAGGCTGTCGTTGAACACGGTTTTGGGCCGGAACAGGGAGTCCAGGAAGGCCACCCGTTCACTCTCCGGGTCATACAGATTGTTGTTGTTCTCGTCCTTGACAGCATAAACGCGGTACACGGTATCCTGAATGTTCCTAAGGCTGAAGAAGCCCCAGTCGTCGGTTTTGGCGGCGGCGACGGGCCGCTTCAGGAATACGGCGGAGTCCGCCTGGTCCTTGTACAGCATTACCGTAATTCCCCTCAGCGGCGTGAGGGTGTTGCAGTCCTGTACCAGACCGGTCAGGCACATGGAATCTATCTGGGGGCCGGTGGAGAACACCAGCGTGAAACCCGGGAAAAGGTTGCCCTCGTTGTTATCGGCAATAGCACCCGTCAGGTCCAGCGTGTAGGTGGTATTGCTGTCCAGGTCGCTTTCAAACGACACCTCCACCGATTTGCCCTTGAGCACGGCTTTGGGACGTTTTTCCAATGGGGGAGACAGATATACGCCGTTTGCGTCCTTTATCTTCACATACTCGTTGAACGTGAAAAGGAGTTTGGTTTTGTGCGGGCTCACGTTCACCGAGCCGGGAAAGGGCGACACTTTGGTGAGAACCGGAGGAATGGTGTCTTTGTCACCACCGGAAGGCGGGGTTGTGGTGTTGGCACAGCCCTGCGGGAACAGCAGCGAACCCAGGATGAGCGCCGCCGGAATGAGCGGTAGCAGTTTTTTCAGACTCATAGCTCGGTTCTGATTACAGATTCTATGCCTTCGATGGAAGAAAGCTTCTTAATCATCTGGTCCAAGATTTCACGCGACTGCACGTATAGGTCGATATACCCTTCGAACAGGCCGCTTTCCGCCTGCAGGGAAAGCCGGCGCATATTCACGCCCATCACCAGCGACACATAGCGGGAAATCTCGTTGAGCATGCCCACGCGGTCCAGGCCCTTGAGAGTAATGCGCACCAGGAAGGAATTGTCCTCCGCCTGCTCCAGCCATTTGGGCACTACCACCCAGTCGCCGTGCATGGCGGCGATGCTCTCTGCCACCGGGCAGGCTTTCTTGTGTACGGTGACGCTGCCATCCGGCGCCTTGAAACCCACCACCGGGTCTCCGGGAATGGGATTGCAGCAACTGGCGATGGAAAAACGCGGGCCGTCCGGGTCCGAGCTGCCGATGACAAAGGTTTCCGCTGCCGACTGGGGCGCCGCGACCGGCTGCTCCGCATCTTCCATGCGCAACGCCCGGCGCAACCAGGAAAGCCGGCTGCCGGAGCTCTTTTTCAGGGCGTCCGGGACCTGGTCCAGGCTCAGGGTACCCAGGCCGATGCCATAATACATTTCCTCGCGGGTATCCACGCCGTAAACCGCCTGCAAGTGCTGCAAATTGCGCTCATCGTTCTCAATACCCAGAGAAGCAAGCGTATTTTCCAGGGTTTTGCGGCCAAAATCCACCGTCTGCTTGCGCTGCGCCTTGAAATAATCCATGACGATGGTGCTGGCGCGCCGGGTAGTCAGGAATTTAAGCCATTCCGGCTGCGGCTTGGCATCTTCCGCCGTGATAATCTCCACCTTGTCTCCGGTCTTGAGCACATGGCTCAGCTTCACTAAACGCTGGTTCACCTTGGCGGCGATGGCCTTGTTGCCCACCTCCGTATGGATGAGATAGGCAAAGTCCAGGGCCGTAGATCCCTTGGGGATGCTGCGCTGGTCGCCTTTGGGCGTGAACACATAGATGTCGGTGGACGTAAGGTCATTGTGAATGATATCCAGCAGTTCAAGCGCATTCACATCCGGATTCACCAGGATTTCCTTGATACGCTCCAGCCAGGCTTCCATCTCATAGTCGCCTTCACCCAGGTAGCCGTTCCGCTTATACACCCAGTGCGCAGCAATGCCTTTTTCCGCTATGTCATCCATGCGGCGGGTGCGGATCTGCACTTCCACCCACACGCCCGATTCACTGAGCAGGGTGCAGTGCAGCGCCTCATAACCATTTGATTTGGGATGTTTTACCCAGTCACGCAAACGCTCCGGCATATAACGGTACAGGCCCGTGATGATGGAGAAAATGTGGTAACACTGGTCTCGCTCGCTTTCCTGGGAATTCTGGTCTGCGTCAAAGATGATACGGATGGCATACAGGTCATAGACCTCCTCGAAAGCGACTTGCTTCTGCTGCATCTTCCGCCAGACGGAGTAGGGGGTTTTCACCCGTTTCTTGAGCTCGAACTTGAATCCGGCCTTGGTCAGCGCCTCCTCGATGGGCTTGATGAACTGGGTCATTTCCGCGCCCTTTTCCTGGACGCTCTTGTCTATCCGGGCCTTGATGTCCTGATAGGCTTCCGGCTCGTTGTACCGCAGCCAGATGTTCTCCAGTTCACTCTTGATGCTGTACAGGCCCAGGCGGTGGGCCAGCGGGATGAAGATGAACATGGTCTCCGAGAGAATCTTGTCCCGCTTGTGCTCCGGCATGTGCTCGATGGTGCGGCAATTGTGCAGGCGGTCTGCCAGTTTGATGAGCACCACGCGGACATCGTCATTGAGCGTAAGGAGAATGCGCTTGAAGTTTTCCGCCTGCATGCTCTGCTGGGCGCTGTCGCCGTGCGTCTTTTGCTCGTTGTCCAGCACCGTCTTAATCTTGGTAAGGCCATCCACCAGTGAGGCAATCTTGTTGCCAAAATGCTCCCGGATATCCTCCACGGTATAATCCGTGTCTTCAACGACGTCGTGGAGCAGGGCGGCCGAGATGGATTTGTACCCCAGGCCGATATCGTCCACCACAATCTGTGCAACGGCGATGGGGTGCAGCATATAAGGCTCTCCGCTGCGGCGCCGCACATTGCTATGGGCCGCATTGGCAAACTCGAAAGCCCGTTGCACCACTTCCAGTTCTGCCGCATTGGCACAGCGTTTCTCCGCCGATGCGCGCAAGGTCTGGTAGGCCTTGTCAATAACCTCGTAATCTTTTTCGGTGAACTGAGAAAAACTCATATCGTCAAATTCCTAATTAGCTAAAACAACGTAGGTTCCGCCTCTTCCTTGCCGAAGAGCCCTCCTGTCATACCGAGCGCTCCACTTGTCATTCCGAGCGGAGCACTTCCTGTCATACCGAGCGGAGCACTTCCTGTCATACCGAGCGAAGCCGAAGGCGAAGCGAGTGTATCTCCTCCTATCAGCCCATACAGCCCCGCCTCGTCAATCACCTCCACCCCCAGTTCCGCGGCTTTTTTCACCTTTTCCGGCCCCGGCTTGCTGCCTGCAAGCAAGTACGATGTCTTGCCGCTCACGGAACCGCTGTTCTTGCCGCCGTGCGCCTCAATGAGGGCCTTCATGGCCTCCCTTGAGATGGAGAAATTGCCGCTGATGACAATGGTCTTGCCCTCCAGGGCATTGGAGAGTTTGCCCTGCGTGCTGTCCGTGGACAGCTGCAAGCCGGCGGCCTGCAAACGGCTGATTTCCTGTAAATTGGCTTCTTTCTGGAAGTAGGCAAGGACGCTGTCCGCTATGACATCGCCTACATCGGCAACCGCCAGCAAATCCTCCCTGGAGGCATTTTTAAGCGCGTCTATACTGCCAAAGTGACGGGCAATCTCCCGGGCCGTGGTTTCTCCCACGTAGCGGATGCCCAGGGCAAAGAGGACGCGCTCGAACGGGACCCTTCTGGAGTCCGCCAGGCTTTGCAGGAAGCGGCGCGCACTGCGCTCCTTCCAGCCTTCCAGCTGCGTGAGCTGATACTCGGTAAGGGTATATAAATCCGCCGGAGTGCGGACCCAGTTTTTGTTGTACAACTGTTCCACCGTGGCCTCGCCGGCCAGTACGTTCATGGCCTTGCGGGAGAGGAAATGCAGGATTTTGCCTTTCATCTGGGTGGGGCAGCCGGTGGTGTTGGGGCAGAACCAGCGGGCTTCGCCTTCCGGCTTTTCCAGCGGCGTACCGCAGTCCGGGCACACGGCCGGGAATACAGGCTTCACGGCACCAGGACGGCGTTTGGACGGCTCCACGGCCGTTATCTTGGGGATAATCTCGCCGCCTTTTTCCACATACACCCAGTCGCCCTCGTGGATATCCAGGCTGCGGATTTGGTCCTCGTTCACCAGTGTAGCGCGCTTGACCATGGTGCCGCTCAGAAGCACGGGTTCCAGGTTGGCCACGGGCGTCACGGCCCCGGTACGGCCCACCTGGTAGTCGATGGACAGGATGGGCGTGCAGGCCTGCTCCGCCTTGAATTTGTACGCCACGGCCCAGCGGGGACTTTTGGCGGTGTAGCCCAGCTGCTGCTGGTAGGCCATCTCGTTAATCTTGATGACAATGCCGTCCGTGGCATAGGGGAGTTCCTTGCGGGCGGTGTCCCAATGGGCAATATAGGCCTCTATCTCCTGGATGTTGTGGCAGATGCGCCGGTCCGTGGAAACGGGGAGGCCCCAGCTGGCGGCGGCGCTCAGGGCGGCGTCATGGGTAGGAAAGTCCACCTGACCGGTAGGGATGTGGTACAGCGTGCAGAAGAGGCCGCGTCGGCCCACTTCCTCCGGGTCCTGCAGCTTGAGCGACCCGCTGGCCGCATTGCGCGGATTGGCAAAAAGCGGCTCCTCGTTCACCTCACGCTCATGGTTCAGCTTGTCGAAGGACTCGTACGGCATCAGAATCTCGCCGCGGATTTCAAATTCCTGCGGGTAGCCGCTGCCCTTGAGCTGATGGGGGATATTGGCAATGCGACGGGCGTTTTCCGTGACATCGTCCCCAACCACGCCGTCTCCGCGGGTGAGGGCGCTTGCCAACTTGCCGTTCTTGTAGGTGAGACAGATGGCCGTTCCGTCAAACTTAAGCTCGCAACTATATGTGAATGAATTGCTTAATCCTTTCTCTGCACGCTCCGCGAACTCCTCAATCTCCTGGATGGAGTAGGTGTTGGCCAGCGACAGCATGGGGTATTTGTGGGGCACTTTGGCAAAACCGCTCTGCCGGTCCTCCTCCAGGTCCGAGCCCACGTGACGGGTGGGGGAGTCTGCCGTGGCATATTCCGGGAACTGCTGCTCCAGCGCTTCCAGCTCGTGCATGAGCTGGTCGTACTCATAGTCGCTCATTGTAGGAGCGTTCTCCACGTAGTATAAACGGCTGTTCTCCAGGAGAATAGCCTTCAACTGTTCAATCCTATGTTTTGCCTCTGTAAAATCCATGTGTCCATTCGCATGCGCACGTATACGCAGATGAAATACAAAGATAAGAAAAAATCCTTAACATTCACTACATTCCTGCTCCGCCGGTGGAGGTCCTGGTGGTGAATGATACCAAATTCCCTGTTTATCGGCGAGACCGACATCTTAGCGTGTAATCCCTGTGCATGCTGTAACGCATTATCGCTTGTTTTCGCGTAGCGTCGTGCTCGGTTGTGCACGCTTTAACGCACTTTGGGCCCAAAACGCGTAATGCCGTGCATGGCTGGCGCAGGTCAGTGGATACGGGTCAATAGCAGCTAAAAATTCCGGAAAGTTTCACTACATTTGCAAGAGTGAATCAGCGGACGTATATAGCCATTGACCTGAAGTCTTTCTACGCTTCGGTGGAGTGCGTGGCGCGGGGCTTGGACCCGCTCCAGGCGCGCCTGGTGGTGGCCGATGACTCCCGCACGGACAAAACCATCTGCCTGGCGGTGTCGCCCGCCCTCAAGGCGTACGGCATTCCCGGGCGGCCGCGCCTGTTTGAGGTGAAGCAGCAGATTGCCCGCCTGGGGCGGGAGAATCCGCGCCTGGAACTGGACTTCATCACGGCCAGGCCTCGCATGGCTAAATACCTGGAAGTCAGCGGTCAAGTGTACAGCGTGTACCTGCGCCACATCGCCCCGGAAGACATCCACGTGTACTCCATTGACGAAGTGTTCATCGACGCCACGGAGTACCTGCGCATGTACGGCATGGACGCCCATACGCTGGCGATGCACCTGATCCAGAAAGTGCTCCGGGAGACCGGCGTCACGGCTACGGCCGGTATCGGCCCCAACATGTACCTCGCGAAGGTGGCGATGGACATTGAGGCCAAGCACCGGCAGGCCGACAAGGACGGCGTGCGCATTGCGGAGCTCACGGAACTGAGTTATCGGCAGAAATACTGGACACACAAGCCCCTGACGGACTTTTGGCGCATCGGCCATGGTACGGAGGCTCGGCTCGCGAGCGCGGGGATGTACACCCTCGGGGACGTGGCGCGGATGTCGCTCCGGAACGAGGATGTGCTGTATAAACTCTTCGGTATCAATGCGGAACTGCTCATAGACCACGCCTGGGGCTGGGAGCCCTGCACCATGGCCGATATCAAGTCCTATCGGCCCAGCGCCAGCAGCCTTTCCAGCGGACAGGTGCTCATGGAGCCGTATCCATACGAGAAAGCGCGTCTTATTGTACGCGAAATGACGGACTTGCTGTCGCTGGATTTGGTGGAAAAACGCCTGGTTACCACGCAGTTGGTGCTGCATATCGGCTATGAAGCCGGCAAGGGAAACGGGCCGATGGTGCAGGACTGGTACGGCCGCCCCACACCCAAGCCGGCGCACGGTTCCATTAACCTGCCTTTTGCCACGTCGGCCACCTCCATTTTGCTCAAAAGCGCCATGGAACTCTTCGACAGAATTATTGATAAGAAGCTCTGCGTCCGGCGGATTTATGTGGTGGCGGCCATCGTCAAGAAAGAAGAGGATGTAGATGGCCGACAACTGAGCCTGTTCGAGGAACCGGTGGATACGTCCCGTGAGCGCAGGCAGCAGGAGGCCATCCTGGAGATACGGCGGAAATTTGGTAAGAACGCCATCCTCAAAGGGATGAATTTCGAGGAGGGCGCCACCACCCGCGACCGCAACAGGCAGATAGGAGGACACCACGAATGAGCACCCCGTACGACGACATCATCCACCTGGAGCATCCCACCTCCAAGAAGCATCCCCGCATGGCCCGCCTGGACCGTGCCGCCCAGTTTGCGCCCTTCGCCGCCCTGAAAGGCTACGAGGAGGTCATTGAAGAGAACCGGGAGAAAAACGAGGAGAAGTACTAGATTATTGCAATTACAAAATTTTGTACGTAATTTTGTGCAAAATGATTGTGCTATGCAAGTAACCACCATCTCGGGCTTCCGGGCCAACATCAAGCAGTATTATGACAATGTCCTTCTCACGGAGGAGCCGCTCATCATCACCAAAGGGGACAACGGGGCGGTGCTCATTCCGCTGAAGGAATACAATGCCCTGCAGCGCCGGCTGGAGCTCCTGGGCAATGCAACGTTCATCAGCGACCTCAAGGAAGGGATGCGCCAGGTGGCCCAGGGCCAGCTTATTGAAGTAACGGACATCGACGCGCTATGAAACTGTACCTGAGCCCCAAAGCCTCTTTCCAGTATCAAGCGCTCAAGCGCAAAAGCGTTCCTTACGCGGAGCAGGTGAAGGCCATCCTCCAGGATATTCAGGCGCATCCGCTGGAGGGGATAGGCACGCCGGAACTGCTGGAGCCGTCCATGCCCAACTATTGGGAGCGCCGTTTCAACGGAAGCGGCATGATCATCTATTATCACGAGGCCGATTATGTGGTGATTGTGAGTATCGGCAATGATCTCCTGCCTTCCCATGAGGAACTGCCGCACCATCTTCAGGCCTATTCGCAGCAGGATTATGCCGCCATCATCCGGCAGATGGAAGCCAACCGCGGCCATGGCAATGATCCCAAGGTGGGCCTCTTTTGGTATAATGCCGATTGGAACGAGCTGTTCGGCGTTGTCTCGCACCCGGTCAGGGACTACACAAAAGCCAATGCTTCGGACGGCAGAATCACCTGCAGCGAGCTGCACGAGGATGTCTGGAAAAAGGAATTCAACCGGCAGAAGCACCACGGAGACGGCAGCGGCCCGTTCATCGGCCCGTATGAAAACAAGCCCCGCGGGCGGATTTTCTACCTGCCGGACCAGGACCGTTATGAGGTGGCCGTGGGCCATTGGATAGACGAATATCCTCAGGCAAAGCCCCTTATCCTGGAAGAATTTGACCTTCCGGCCGATAAAACTACTTTCCAGTACGCCATTCACTGGGATATTGGCCACACCTGGCGATAGCAGGGGAGCACCAATGTACATTTTCCAGCCCCACCCATAGGTGCTTTCAGGAAAAATGATTATCTTTGTATGATTTAAAAGAACCAAAATTTTTATTCAACCAATATGAAAGATTCTATCATCATCCTTTGCGGTGGCGGCCCGGCTCCGGGCATGAACACCGTGGTTATGTCTGTGGCTAAGACCTTCCTTAGCAATGGTTATCGTGTGATTGGCCTGCACGGCGGTTACAGCGGCCTCTTCTCCCAGAGCCCCCGCACGGAGGAAATCGACTTCTTCAAGGCGGACGCTTACTTCAACCGGGGCGGCAGCTACCTGCAGATGAGCCGTTTCAAACCCACCGACAAGGACTTTGAGGAGAACTTCAACCTGAGCCTGTTCCAGGACAACAACATCAAGCTGCTGGTCACTGTGGGCGGCGACGACACCGCCTCCACCGCCAACCGTATTGCCAAGTTCCTGGAAGCCAAGCAGTATCCCATCAAGAACATCCACGTACCCAAAACCATCGACAACGACCTTCCGCTGCCGCAGAACACCCCTACGTTCGGCTTCAACAGCGCCAAGGACGAAGGTGCCCACCTGGCCCGCACCGTGTATGAGGATGCCCGCACCAGCGGCAACTGGCTCATCATCAGCGCCATGGGCCGCAGCGCCGGTCACCTGGCCCTGGGAATTGGCGAGGCAACACATTGCCCTATGACCATTATCCCGGAAATGTTCAACAAGACCACCATCACCCTGGACAAGATTGTGAAGCTGGCCCTTTCCACCATCATCAAGCGCAAGCTCATGGGCATTGGCTACGGTACCGTAGTAGTGGCAGAAGGCGTGTTCCATGACCTGGATCCCCAGGAAATCAAGAACGCCGGCGTTTCCATGACCTATGACGAGCACGGCCATCCGGAGCTCGGTAAAATCTCCAAGGCCGTCCTGTTCAACGACATCCTGGAGAAGGAATTCAAGAAGATTGGACTTAAGGTAAAGACCCGCCCGGTGGAGATTGGTTACGATGTCCGTTGCCAGGACCCTATCGGCTATGACCTTACCTACTGCACGGAACTGGCCATGGGTGCCTACGAGCTCTTCGCCAAAGGGGAGACCGGCTGCATGGTGTATGTCGATGCCTTCGGCACCGCTCATCCGCTGTACCTGAAAGACCTGCAGCAGGCCGACGGCAAAATCCCGCCGCGCCGCGTGGCCATCGACGGTGGCACCGCCCAGAACTATTACAACCACATTTGCCATTTCATCACGCCTGCGGACTATGAAGCCGCCAAGAAGTACGTGTCCAACCCTGAGGAATACGACTTCAAGAAGATCTTGAATTGGTAAGATGAAAAACATTATTTACCAGGTACTTCCCAGGCTCTGGGGCAACGGTAAATTTTCTTCCATCGACGCCGGGTCCTTCCAGTATTGGAAAGGGCTCGGTGTCCATTATGTATGGTTCACCGGCCTCATCCGGCATGCCAGCGCCAGTTCGGGAGAAAAGGTGGTGAAAGGGGAGGCCGGGAGCCCGTATGCCATCACGGACTATTACGACGTCAATCCTTACATGGCCGATGTCCCGGAGCGGCGGATGGAGGAATTCGAGGACCTGGTACGGCGTACGCACGAAGCCGGCCTCAAGTGCATCGTGGACTTTGTTCCCAACCACGTGGCCCGCGAATACAAAGGCACGCTGGGCGCAGGGGACGATAAAACCGTGCACTGGGCCCCGGAAAACGACTTTTTCTACTATCCCGGCAATGCCCTGCAGCTGCCTGTGAACCCAAAGGGGTATGCGGAAATGCCCGCCAAGGCCTCCGGTAACTGCTTCACAGCCGCACCCGGCATGAACGACTGGTGGGAAACCGTAAAACTCAACTATTGCGACTTCCACACCGGCACCTGGGACAAGATGCGCGACATCGTGCGTTTCTGGGCCGCCAAGGGCGTGGACGGCTTCCGCTGCGACATGGTGGAGCTGGTGCCGCCGCAGTTCATGCAATGGCTCATAAAAAGCATCAAAGCAGAATTCCCGGAGGTGATTTTCATTGCCGAAGTGTACCAAAAGGGCAAGTACCGCATGTACGTGGAAGAGGTGGGCTTTGACTACCTGTACGACAAATGCGGCCTGTACGATGTCCTGCGGGCAGTGACTTGCTCCGGTGCATCGGCACGGGAAATCTCGCACAACTGGCAGTTTTTGGGGGATTTACAGCCGCACATGCTCAACTTCCTGGAGAACCATGACGAGCAGCGGGTGGCCTCAGACTTTTTCTGCGGAAGCGCACAGGCCGGTTATGCCGCCCTCGCGGTAAGCGCCCTTCTGAACGACGCCCCTTTCATGCTATACTTCGGGCAGGAGATGGGGGAACGCGGCATGCAGCAGGAAGGCTTCAGCGGCCTGGACGGACGCACCTCCATTTTTGACTGGTGCACGGTGCCGGCCCTGAAAAACCCGGACAAAGCCGTTCTGGAACGCTACAAGGAAGTGCTTTCGCTGGCCGGACAGCCCGCTTTTGCGGAAGGCCGCACCTTCGACCTCTGCTATTGCCAGGAGAGCGAGCGCTTTAACCCGGACCGCCACTTCGCCTGGCTCCGCAGCGACGGCCAGCACACCTTCCTGGTGGTGTCCAATTTTGGCGATACGGCCGACATCACCGTCCGCATTCCCGCCGAAGCCCTGGACTACCTGGGCATCAAGGCTGTCCGCACTGTGTATAGCGCCACAGTGAACGCTCAAGACTTCACCGTCATTCAGGTACAATAAAAAGATGCCCGGCTATCTCCTTAAAGCGCGCGGCGACGGAATTCCGCCACGGTAATGGCGGTGGCCACGGCGGCGTTCAGGGACTCGGAGCCCGGGTCGTTAGTGGGGAAGGGAGGGATGTACAGACGGTCGCTTACGCAGGCCGCCGTAGCGGCGGAAATGCCGTTGGCTTCATTGCCGATAACAATCACAGAAGGCCTTTCCACACCGTTGGAAAGGCTTTTTTGGTACATATTCTCGCCATCCAGGAAGGTGCCATAGACATTGCCGCCGGCCTGCAAGGCGCTCCGGCACAAAGCGGGAATATCCGTATAGTGAAACTTCACACGGAAAATGGCACCCATGGTAGCCTGCACTACCTTAGGATTGAATACATCCACGGTATCCGGCGAAGCATACACCGCGTTAATGCCAAACCAGTCCGCAATGCGGAGGATGGTGCCCAGGTTCCCCGGGTCCCGGATGCCGTCCAGGGCCAGAAAAAGCCCGCAGGCAGGCAAAAGGGCCAGCTCAAGGTCTGCCGGCCGCTCCACGGTGGCCAGCACCGGAGAAGGGGAGGAGAGGCTGCTCATGCGGGCCATGGAAACCTCGCCAATCTCTTCTGTCCGATATACTTTCCGCACCGTAAAACGGGACTTCAAGGCCTCCTCCACCAGTTTTTCGCCCTCTACCACAAAGAGTCCGTGCCCGTCCCGGAACTTCTTCTGGGCGAGCGACTTCACCAGCTTGATCTCTGCGGAGGAAACGGTTGTCATTCTGAGCGACCTTTTGTCATTCTGAGCGAAGCGAAGAATCTCTACTTATACCCCAACAAATGCAGCATGCTCTCGGAGCTCTGCTCCTCGGCAAACACACTGGTTACCAGATTGCCTTCCTTGTCCCTGTCTATCAGGATATGCTTGGGAGAAGGCATCAGGCAGTGCTTGATGCCGCCATACCCGGAAATGGCCTCCTGATAGGCGCCCGTGTGGAAGAAACCGATGTACAGATTCTCCCGGCGGCTGCGGATGGTGGGCAGGAAGATGGCGTTGGCGTGATAGTCCGCATTGTAAAAGTCCTGGCTGTCGCAGGTGAGACCGCCCAGGAACACGCGCTGGTATTCGTCGTCCCACTTGTTGATGGGCAGCAGGATGAAACGCTGGTTCAGGCCCCAGGTGTCCGGCAGGCAGGTCATGAAGGAATTGTCTATCATGTACCACTTCTCGCGGTCGTTCTGTTGCTTGATATCCAGGATTTTGAAGATGGTGGCGCCGCTCTCGCCCACGGTAAAGCTGCCGAACTCGGTGAAAATGTCCGGTTCCGGCACCCCGTAGGAATTGCAGGTAACCTTGATTTGGTTGATGATTTCCTCCACCATGTACTCGTAGTCGAAGTCCTGGGCCAGGGAGGTCTTATTGGGCAGGCCGCCGCCGATGTTCAGGCTGTCCAGTTCCGGGCAGATGGCCTTGAGTTCACAATACACCTTGACGCACTTGGAAAGCTCGTTCCAATAATACGCCGTGTCCCGGATACCCGTGTTGATGAAGAAATGGAGCATCTTGAGGTGGAAGTTGGGATACTTGGCCACCGTGCTCTGGTAGAATTTGAGGATGTCCGAGTAGCGGATGCCCAAACGCGACGTATAGAAGTCGAAGTTGGGCTCTTCCTCGGAGGCGATGCGGATGCCCATCATGGTGTCCTCCTCAATAAGGTCCGCCAGGTCCTCGAACTCGTTTTTGTTGTCCAGGACGGGAATGATGTTTTTCCAGCCCTCCTTGCGCAGGGCGGCGATGTTCTCAATGTACTGGGGGCGTTTGAAGCCGTTGCAAATGATGTACAGTTTATCCTTTTGCACGGAGCCGTCCCGCTCCAGGGCCCGGATGAGGTCCAGGTCGTAGGCCGACGAAGTCTCCAGGTGAATGTCGTTCTTGAGGGCCTCGTGCACCACAAAGGCGAACTGCGAGCTCTTGGTGCAGTAGCTGTAGTGGTACGCGCCGCGGTAATCGGCCTTGGCCATGGCTACCTTGAACAGACGCTTGGCCCGCTGGATTTGTGACGAAATCTTGGGCAAGTACGTGATTTTGAGCGGCGTACCGTACTTTTCAATGATTTCCATGAGGTCGATGTCATTGAACATCAGGTTGCCGTCCACCACCATGAATTCGTCCTGCGGGAAGTCGAAGGTCTGGTCAATTAAGTCGATGTATTTGTTTTTCATCCCTGCAAATAAACTGTGTTAAAAAATCACGCAAATATAAGTAAAAAGTATTACTTTTGTAAGAATGAAACGGTGGAAAGTCATATTTCTTTGCATTTGTGCGGTTTTCGCGGGAGCCTGCAGCGTCACGCGGTCGCTCAAAGACGGAGAATACCTCCTCCGCAAAAACCAGGTGAAGGTGGACGACCCTTCCTTCGACGCCGGCAGCCTCATGTCCTACGTGGCCCAAAAGCCCAACTCCTACCTGCTGGGCGTAAACCCTTTGCTTTCAGTATATAACTGGGGCGGGGAAGGCAGGACCAAACTGGGACGCTTTGTCCAGAGCGTAGGCGTCAAGCCCGTGGTTTATGACCCGGCGCTGGTGGAAAAGAGCATCGCCAGCATTGGCAACCACCTCCGTTATATCGGTTATTACGGTTCCCAGGTGGAAAGCCAGGTGCAAGTGAAAGGCCGGAAGGTCTATGTGAACTATTTCGTGGCCCTGGGCAAGCGCTACACCATCAGCGCCATCGACTATCAAATCCCGGAATACGGCACCTTGAGGCAGGAATTCATGGAAGACCTGCCCAACAGCACCGTTGCCGTGGGAAACTACCTGGCAGAGGCCGATCTGGAAGCGGAAGCGGGCCGCAGCGCCCAGATGTACCGCAACAAAGGGTATTACGGCTTTACCAAAAGCTACTATTTCTTTGAGGCCGATACCCTTGCGAAAGACGGCACGGCCAAGCTCACTTACTTTATCCGCGACTACGCCCTGGGAGACCCCGCCTCCACCGCACGGGAGCACCGGAAATTCACAGTGGGGGAGGTAAACATCTCGCACCCGGAACAGCTGAAAATCAGGCGTTCCACCCTGGCGAACATGAATACCCTGCGTCCCGGACAAGCATATAGCGAGCAGGAAGTGAACACCACGTACACGCGCCTGTCCAGCCTGGGCATGCTCTCCGGCGTGAACGTGAGCATGCAGCCCGCGTCGGACCATACCGTAAACGCAGACATCTCCCTGCGGAATTCCCGCCTGCAGGCCATCAAGGTGGACCTGGAAGGCTCTTTCAACTCCACAGGACTGTTTGGCATATCGCCCCAGATCAACTATTACCACAAGAACATTTTCCATGGGGGAGAGCGCCTGAATGTGGGTCTGAAGGGTAACTTCCAGTTCAAGCCCGGAACCAACGCCTATTCCACGGAACTGGGTATCACCTCGTCCATCCGCTTTCCGCAGTTCCTGGGACTGCCCAACCGGCTGTTCAAGGGACCGTATATCCCCACCACGGACGTATCCCTGGCCTTCACCTACCAGGACCGTCCGGAATTCCGCCGCACCCTCATTACAACGGCATTTACCTACAATGGGCGCGCCGGGAAAAACTTTTTCTACCAGTTCTCGCCCATCCGTCTCAATATCGCCCGGCTGTTCAATATCCAGACGGAGTTCCTGGAAAAAATCATAGTGGCCAACCCCTTCCTCCTGAACGCTTATATGGGCCGGTTCGACCAAGGCATCAGCGGTACGGTGTACTACACCACCAACTCGTCGCCCATCCCCCTGACTCCCTATCACTATGTCCGGCTCAGCGTGGACTTGTCCGGAAACCTGCTCAGCCTGTTCAACAAATTCATGCCCCTGAACGAAAGAGGGGAACGCACTATCTGGTCCACGCCTTATGCCCAATATGTACGCGCAGAACTCAATCTGGGCAAGATTTTCCGTTTTGGCAGCGAGGATGAACACGCCATAGCACTGCACCTGATGGCCGGTGCGGGATACGGATATGGCAATTCCACCACCGCGCCGATAGAAAAGCAGTTCTATTGCGGCGGCTCCTCGTCCATGCGTGGCTGGCAAGCCCGTACGTTGGGGCCGGGCAATGCACAGCCCTATACCGAGTTCTCCATTCCCTCCCAGATTGGCGCCATGAAACTGGAGGCCAATGTGGAATACCGTTTCCCGCTGGTCTGGAAACTGGAAGGAGCGCTCTTTGCCGATGCCGGCAATATCTGGGACATTCCCCATCCCAAAATAACGGTCACCGAAAAAGATATACCGGGCTATTTTGACATCAAGAACCTGGGCGGTTCCATCGGCCTGGACTGGGGCCTGGGTATCCGCGTGAACCTGGGTTTCCTCCTCATCCGCCTGGATGGCGGTATCCGCCTGCATGACCCTGCCCGTGCAGCCGGCAACCGCTGGGTCCCCGTCCGCGAGTGGTTCCCACGTAATTATGCCATTCATTTTGGTGTAGGTTACCCTTTTTAAGGGGCTCCGCCCCCTTGCATACCCCTGCGGCCTTTTCGCCTTTCCGTATTTGCCGTTGGCAAATACCCGGCCCGGCCGGACGCCTGCCGGCGCCTTATTCCTTCGAGGGAGCCTTTGGGTAATATTTGGGCCAACAAGCCTCCAAATACGCACGGAGGGCGTTCTCATGCTTGTTGGGCTGCGGCTCGTAAAAGACGGTACCGCGGAGGGCGTCCGGCAGGAACTCCATATCTACAAAATGCCCGGGATAGTCGTGGGCGTACTTGTACCCGTCACTGTAGCCCAGTTCTTCCATGAGTTTGGTGGGCGCATTGCGGATGGGGAGGGGGACCGGCAAATTCCCCGTCTCCCGGACCTTCGCCAGCGCATTCTCCAGGGCCATATAAGAGCCGTTGCTCTTGGGCGATGACGCCAGATATACCGTGGTTTCCGCCAGCGGAATGCGGCCTTCCGGCATGCCAATCTTGCTCACCACCTCAAAACAGGCATTGGCCAGCAGCAGGGCATTGGGATTGGCCAGGCCCACATCCTCTGAGGCACTCAGGCACAGCCGCCGGGCAATGAACAGCGGGTCCTCGCCACCGTCAATCATGCGCGCCAGGTAATAGATGGCCGCATTGGGGTCACTGCCGCGTATGCTCTTGATGAACGCGGAAACAATATCGTAATGCATCTCGCCATCCTTGTCATAGATGGCCATATTTTCCTGCACGGAAGCCGTTACGGAGGCATTGTCGATCACAATGGGGGACTGCCCGCCCAAGGCATCCACCACCAATTCCAGCACATTGAGGAGTTTACGGGCATCGCCGCCGCTGTAGCGCATGAGCGCTTCGCTCTCCCTGATCTGAATATCCTTCTCCTTCAGCAGCACATCCTCCTTCAGCGCCCGTTCAAGTAACGTCTGCAAATCGCTTTTCTCCAGCGACTTAAGAACGAATACCTGACAGCGGGACAGCAGGGGCGTGATAACCTCGAAGGAGGGGTTTTCCGTAGTGGCGCCTATCAGGACGATGGTCCCGTTTTCCACGGCCCCCAGCAGGGCATCCTGCTGCGCCTTGTTGAAGCGGTGGATTTCGTCAATAAAGAGGATGGGAGCCCCTTTTTGCTGGAAGAGGGAATGGCCCCGCGCCTTGTCAAATACGTCGCGGACATCCTTGACGCCGGCCGTTACCGCCGACAACGTATAGAAATCCCGGTCCAACGTTTCCGCAATGATGTGTGCCAAGGTGGTTTTTCCCACGCCGGGAGGCCCCCAGAGGATGAATGAGCTCAAGTTGCCGCTCTCAATCATCTTGCGCAGGATGCAGCCTTCTCCCACCAAGTGACGCTGCCCTACATACTGGGCCAGCGTGCGGGGGCGCATGCGCTCCGGAAGGGGAGGAAGCAGGGTAGAGGAGGCACTCATAGGCTTAGATGGTTTTGCCGAATACGCGGCGGCGGCGCTTGAAGTCCTTCTGATAGATGTTCCAAATGTTCTGCACGGAAGTATTGGTTTCCATTTCTGCGTTGGATTCACCGTATTTGAAGCCGCCCTCAATCAGGTTGGGAATGAGTTCATTGAAGAGCATGGCATGCACACCCCGGTTACGATAATCCGGATCCACGGCGATGAGCATCAGTTCCAGGGCCTCTTCGTGCTTGATATACATGGACTTGAAGATATGCCACCAACCCAGCGGGAACAGATAGCCATTTGCTTTTTTCACCGCGTGGGCAATGGAAGGCATGGTAAGGGCCATGGCTACCAGCTTCCCTTCCGCATCTTCCACCAGCGTAATGTATTTCATGTCCAGCACGCCCAGGAAAGTATCCACATACTGGTCTATCACCTCCGGGGGAAGTACGGTGAAGTCAAACAGTTGGCAGTAGGTCCGGTTCACCAGATCGAACAGCTTGCGGCCGTAATTCTCTTTCCGGACCTCTTTCTTGCTTATCTTGCGGATATGCAGGTTGTAGCGCTCGGAAACCAGCTGGGCGGCCTTGACCACTTTCTCCGGCACCTGTTCCGGAACATAGACACGGTATTCCAGCCAGTCGTTGATTTTCTCCATGCCCAGTGCCTCGAAGTGCGCCCCATAATAAGGGTAATTGTATTTGAGCATGAAGGAGGAAATATCGTCAAAACCCTCTACCACACAGCCTTCGTTGTCAAAATCCGTGAAGCCCAGGGGACCGGCGATGGTGGTCATGCCATTCTCCCTGCCAAAGGCGATGACGGCGTCCACCAGCGCCTTGGAAACTTCCTTGTCGTCAATAAAATCCACCCAGCCGAAACGAACCTCTGCGTGCGCCCAATCCTTGTTGGCAATCTGGTTGATGATGGCGGCGATGCGTCCGACCACCTTGCCATCCTTGTAGGCCAGGAACTTGCGGGAAAGGGAATACTTTCCCATGGCGTTCTTCTGCGAATCCAGGGCGACCATTTCGTCGGCGTACAGGTTGGGTACGTAATAGGGACAGTTCTTATAGAGCTGCAAGGGAAATTTGACAAAGGTTTTGAGGTCTGCTTTGCTTTCTACTGTTTTAACAACAACTGACATGAGGTTAGGTTTATTTTAGCCTGCAAATATAGCTTTTTTACCTTAAATAAAAAAACGCAGCGCCTTGTCGGGCACTGCGTAAAAGGGGAGAGGATACCCCTTATTTGGCCGCCATGGTAAGGACCAGACTGCCGGAAACCTCTTCCGTGCTGGCATTCAATGTGAGTTTCAGGGTATTCCCGGAGAATGTCACGGAGCCGGAAGCCTTTTCCTGAAGAAGGCCGTTCTTGGCCATCACCTCGGAAAGGTCATAGGAGAAAGAACCGGAAACGCCGTCCAGGCCCTTGATATCGAAAGTACCGGCAAATGCGGGCTTGTTCACGAAGGTGACCAGCACAATGCCTTCTCCAAAACTGATGGATTCAATATCGTATTGCATCAGTTTCTCTTTTTCCTTCAGGCCACCGGTGATATTCTGGTCGATGAATGTAACAATCTCCGAGATGTTTTTGTTATCGGTGAAAGGAGGGAACCTCTTGCGGGCGTTGGGCTTGGTAAGGTTAACCTCCACTTCACTCAATGTCCAGGTACGATACAGATAGTCCTTCAGGCTGCCGGATTCAACATCACCGAATTCCACCTTCACCACCACGGAGCCCTTAATAAAGGAAGCGGAAAGGGTTTCTCCGTCAATGGTAATCTTGCCTTCAATATCTCCGGTAAGGGTATAGGTGTTACCGCTGACCGTGTAAGTACCGGAATAAATGATTCTTTGGACCGGGTCGGATTTAACAGCAGGGGTATCTGCCGTAATGACATAGGCTCCGTCACGAAGGAAATCCAATCTGCGCACGGAAAGATCCCTGCCTTTGTATGTTATGTCGCAAATCACATCGCCGCTCACCGGCTTGATACTTTTGGCCGCAGCGGCCTTGGCCGGAGCGGTAAGCGTTACCTGATTGGCATTGCTCTTGCTGCAGGAATACAGGAGCGGGAGGGCACATAGCACCAGTCCCAAAAGAAGTTGCTTGGTTTTCATATGCAAATAATTACGATTCAACTAATTAGAACAAACGGATAAAAAGGGTGAACTTCAGGACAGGCACGACCGGGAAATTATTTACAAAGCCCAGGTATTTGTCTATCTTGTTACGGTCTTCTGCATTGGAAATGATATCCTCGGTGATATTCTTGCGGAACCAGGCCTGGTCCAGAAGGACGTTCTTGGGCTGATCCGGATTGTCATAATAGCTGTAGGACGCCAGCGAAACGCCGCCCACATAGATTACACCCATGTCAAAGTTAACACCGACGCGGTGCTTGAGGGAAACCGGGCGCCCGAAACCAATACCCACGTAAGGATGCACGTTCCGCATTTTGTACTGCATATTGAGGTGGAACAGGCCTTCCTTGTCCGTGGTGACGTCCATAATCTCCGTATTGCAACGCATATTCTCCGCAATGGCAGGCTGCCCCTGATACAATGCATTGACGGTAGAGGTGATAAGCCCCTTGGGCGTAAGGCTGAACATAGCGCCCACCGTAAAGTGGAAACCAGAATTTTTGCCAGGGAACAGGTCCACAAGAAGGTCGATGTTACGCGACTGCATGGTGGCCTTCAGGTCAAACTGGTCAATCTTGGTATTGCCGGATTCAACAGGGTCTTTCAGCTTATAAGAGTATTGGAACGGGTTCACACCACCTTTCAGTACATCAAGATTCTGCATGTCGGCAACTTTCTTGACAACCACGTCGTACAGGGCGACATGGGCATCCATCAGATCAAAACCCACACGGACTTGGAAATGTTTGCTGATGGGAGCGGCAACCTGAAGTCCGACGCCTTCCGTACTGAGAAGATCCACACCCACGGACAGATGGTTGAAGAACTGTTTGTCTTCTTCCTGAGCGCGTACGCTGAATACCGATATGGCAAGCAGCGTTGCAAGAATGGCGAACAATTTTTTCATAGGTTCAAATAATTTGATTCCAAACTGCTACAAATTTAGGAATAAAATTGTTAAGATTATTGCAAATCGCTGAAATTGTTGCATTTTTCGCCGATACGTCCGCATTTTGCCAAGACGCGACCGAAAATACAAAACGTTAATTGTTACACAATTTATATTATGTTAAGTTGCGGATATAAAAAGTTTCCCCTACCTTTGTGCAAGAATTCATACAGACATGTCCAAAAAAAGAATCGATCTGCTGCTGGAAAACGTCACCATCGAGTCGGTGGCGGCGGAAGGAAAAGCGCTCACGCATGTGGACGGCATGGTGGTCTTTGTTGACTTTGCCGTGCCCGGAGACGTTGTAGATATCCAGGTATATAAAAAGAAAAAAAATTACATGGAAGGCTTCATCAAACGCATTGTGAAGCCCTCAGAACACCGCCTGGAGCCCTTCTGCCAGCATTTTGGCGTCTGTGGCGGGTGCCGATGGCAGCCGTTGCCCTATGAAATGCAGCTGGAAGCCAAGCGCCAGCAAGTGGAAGACCAGCTGGTGCGTATCGGCCACCTGGAAGTGCCTGAAATCAGGCCCACACTCCCCTCCGAACGTATTCAATACTATCGTAACAAACTTGAATTCAGCGCTTCTGACAAGCGTTGGCTGCTCAGGGACGAGGATCCGGCCGCCGTTCCGGAAAACGACCGCATGGGCCTGGGCTTCCACGTGGGCAAATTCTTCGACAAAGTCCTGGATATCAAGCAATGCCACTTGCAGCCGGAACCGAGCAACGCTATTAGGCTGTTTATCAAGCAGTTCTGTATAGATAACGGCTACGAATTCTACAACATCCGCGAGAATCACGGCTATTTCCGCAACATGTTTGTCCGCAACACGGAAACAGGCGAAGTCATGCTCATCCTCATCTTCGCTTATGAGGACGAGGCCCGCAGAAAAGCCCTCCTGGATGCCCTCATTGCCCGTTTTCCGGCCATTTCCAGCCTCTATTATGTCATCAACGAGAAGCTGAACGACTCCATTTCCGACCAGTCACCCATCCTGTATTACGGAAACGAGGCCATTTACGAGGAAATGGAAGGCCTGCGCTTCAAGATAGGCCCCAAATCCTTCTACCAGACCAATTCCCTGCAGGCCTACCGCCTGTACAGCGTGGCGCGCGAATTTGCGGCCCTGACGGGCAACGAGGTCGTTTATGACCTGTACACCGGTACCGGCACCATCGCCCAGTTCGTGAGCCGGAAAGCCTCCAAAGTGGTGGGAATCGAGTACGTCCCGGAAGCCATCGAGGACGCCAAGTTTAATGCCCAGGCCAACGGAATTGACAATTGCTCCTTCTTTGCGGGCGACATGAAGGACGTACTCAAGGAACCATTCATCCAAAAGCACGGAAAACCGGACGTGATTATCCTGGATCCGCCGCGCGCGGGCATCCATCCGGACGTGGCCGGCGTCATCCTGAAGGCAGCGCCCCGGCGGATAGTGTATGTAAGCTGCAATCCGGCCTCCCAGGCGCGTGATTTGGCCATTCTGTGCCGGGATTACCGCATTACGGCCGTGCAGCCGGTGGACATGTTCCCGCATACCATGCACGTGGAAAACGTGGTGGCCCTGGAAAGAAAAGCTTAGTCAACATGGATTACGGCCCGGAGGAATTCTTCCCGGCCGTCTTCATACTGCAGGTCCACCTCCAGGGAATGCACCCCTGCCTCCAGCGCCACACGGCTGGTTTCCAGGGGGCTCCCGTCCAGCTTCCAACGCCTGATTCGCACCTGCGTATTATCAGGAACAACAAGCTGTAAATCAATAGATTCTCCCGCTTTTAACGGGTGGTCCGGCAGGACGATGCCGCTATACCCCAGTTCCGACAGTTCCCTTGAAGGGACTTCCTCCAGGCGGATCTGCAGCATAAGGTCCATATAGAAGCCGGCCTTCTCCCGGTACATGGGCGTCCACTCCCCTTTTTCCAGACTGAAAGGCGCATAAAAACTGTTCCCGGGCGTTCCGGGATACACCGCCGACAGCGGCTGGTTTTCTCCTATTTCCTCAAAACCGTAGCCCACATACACATCCAGTCCTTCTGGGATGCGGAAATCGGCCGTGAGGGGAATACATACCGGAGTGAACTCTCCCAACGCCCCTGCGTCCGCTGCCTCATTCAGCATCCGCTGCGAGCCGGAATCTACCATAACATACAGCTCTCCAAGCGTTTCCGGATTATTTACATACGGAAAGCAATCCACTTCCACCAGGCGGCGTCCCACATACGGTGCCAAGTCTTCTGCCGTAAAACGAACGGCGCCCATCAGCGGGTCATGGGTTTCCGACGGGAAATAGCCATTGCCGGATGCCGGATTATAGGTATAAAACAGCGAACTGGCGGCGGTATCGTCCTTTACGATAGAAAGATATTCACACACAAGCGCGCCGGCATTGAAGTCCGTTTCACGTTCCAGCGTGCGGTAACCGGATTGGGAAACCCGCACCAGCCAGCGAACAGCCGTCGCCGCCTCCGCTTCCATCTCGAAATAGCCGTCCATGCCGCTCCGGTCCCGGGCCACTTCCCGGTCATCGGCAATCAGGCTCACCAGGGCATTGGCTACAGGCGCGCCGGTGCTGTCCAGTACCAGCCCGCAGAACTTATGAACACCGCCTCGCAGGACACGGAAACGGATGCCGTCACCGGCCGGACCGATACAACCGAGCCACTGCGCCCCGGGCTGGCCTTCCCAGTCTTCCGGAACAAAGGCATGCACGTCCCCTCCCCCCGGGAATACCAACGTGGCCGGATTCAGCGTGGTTGCATTGTAATTCTTGGGGTCCATCGGCGGAACCACATAACAGCAAGGATGCTCGCCATAGGCGTTCAGCTTGTTGGAAACGCGCCAATCGTCCCAATAGGAAAGCGCAGGTGCGCCTTCCAAAAGCCGGGAAGAGCGGTCCACATGATACACCAGGAGCCCTGTGGACAGGCATTCATAGTAGAAACACTCCCCTTCCGTACCGGTGGCAGAAGTGGCTGTCTGGCCCGGAGAAAGCTGCATCCAGCCTTCTTCCGGCAGCGGGCGAAGTTCTTCCGGCGCCATCCAGCCCAGCAGCATTTTTTCCAGTGCCAACAGGGGCGGAGGGGCGTCGCCCTGCCTGTTATACAGGCCGTGCGCCATCACCGAGAACTGATACATGCCGCCCGCCAGCCCATTCTTGGCACCATCGGTGTCGTACAAATCCGGAAGTCCCAGCACATGTCCCATCTCATGAATGATTTTTCCCATTCCCGTCATTTCCGCCCCGTCCGTACCGCGCAACTCCGACGTACAGAAATAATATCCGAGCCCCACGCCGTCCAGACGGGCATCCGCAAGGGAGGCGTCTTCGCTTTCCTGCAAATCCGCATGATGGGACCAGATGGCATCGGCACTGGCTCCGCTCGCCTGGTCATAGCCGGCATAGATGAAAAGGACCTGGTCCACCCTCCCGTCTCCGTCCACGTCATATGATGCAAAATCTACCTCGGCGTCCAACTGCCGGCAGGCTTCCAGGAGGGCCTTGCCCGGGGCCTCGTCGCCTAAGCGTTCCCCTTTTTCCATCCGGTCTTTTCCATACGCGGCCATGGTGCGCTCCAGCAGGACCGGCCCGTGAACGTCGAAAACAGGCTTGTACAGCCCGCGGGAATGCTCGTCAAAGTAAGCGCTCACCGGTCCGTTCAAAAGGGTCGAGAACTGCATTTGCGGGTTTTCCAGGGTAAAACGGACATTGCGGAACTCCACCAGGACCGTGAAGACATGCGTGTCGTTTCCCCTTGCCAGGAAAGCGCCTAAAAGCAGCAGCCATATGAGCAGCAGGCGTTTCATTGCTCCACCACAAAAAAGGTCCGGTCGCTTTCCTTCAGCCATACCTTCCCATCCCGCACCCACAGAACCTGCAGGCGATAAGGCAGGCACACGCGGGTAAATCCCCCTTCCATGGACCGATACAAGGCATCGGCATACCTGCCGGGGACGAGCGGACAGGGCAAACCGCTCAAACTCACCACGCGGGCCGTCGAAGGCTGTGCCAGACGGAAGTTCTGCCGCTGGCCGTCATGGTAACGCATACAGGCGTACTGCCACCCTTCCCCGAGTACGACATCGCCGCCGGGAACGCCATAGGCCCCCGGAACCGTCTGCTGTAAAATGGGGTCTTCCACCTGCGGAAACGTTTCCTCCTTTACATGCGGAATCTCCTTGCGGGGACCGCAGGCGCATAGGCAGAGGGCTGCCGCAAACAGGCACAGAAAGGCCGATACGGAAGAAGTTCTCATCTTTTGGTTTCAGTACAGTACAAATATAGGCAAAAATCATTAATTTTGCGCTGCAAAATGAAACAAAGATGATTGTACAGATACTTTTGCTGCTTGTAGGGCTTGCGTTGGTAGTGTTTGGGGCGGACTATCTGGTGGAAGGCGCCTCCGCCGTCGCCCGCCGTTTCGGCCTCAGCGAATTCGTCATCGGCCTCACCATCGTGGGCATGGGGACATCGGCCCCGGAAATGGTGGTGAGCTTTATCGGCGCCGCGCAGGGCAATGCAGACATCGCCCTGGGCAACGTGGTGGGGTCCAACATTTTCAATACGCTGCTCATCCTGGGGCTTACCGCCCTGATTCTTCCCATGGAAATCACCCGGGAGAACCGTCGGAAAGACATTCCCGTCAACATCTTTATCACGGTACTGCTCATCGTCCTGGGCCTGGAACTTACCCTGTTCGGGGTCGGGACGGACGGGCTCAGCCGCCTGGACGGCGCCATCCTGGTGGCCCTGTTCATCGCCTACATATGGTCTTCCTTTGCACAGAAAACCGCCGATACGGCACAGGAAAGCGACGCCAAACCCGTCAAGCCCTGGCTGGCCGCCCTCATGATTCTGGGCGGACTGGGCGGTCTTGTGGCGGGCGGCAACCTGTTTGTGAATTCCGCCACCGCCATTGCCCATGCGTTGGGCGTAAGCGACAAATTCATCGCCATCACCATCCTTGCAGGCGGCACCTCCATGCCGGAACTGGCCACCTGTGTGGCAGCCGCCGTCAAGAAGAAAGGCCAGCTGGCGCTGGGCAACATCATCGGCTCCAACATATTCAACATCCTGCTCATCCTGGGCGGCAGCGCGCTCATTCACCCGCTCTCGTTCACGGGCATCACCTATGTGGATTTAGGCGCCCTGCTCGTGAGCGCCCTGGGGCTGCTGTGCGCCTGCTACGTGGGCAAAAAAAACAGACTGGACCGTTTGGACGGCAGCCTGTTTCTCCTTATTTGGGCGGCCTATATGGCCTGGCTCATTGTGCATCTGTAAGCTGTTCCTTGGACAGGACCGGATTGCTGTAAATGTGCAGGAAGATATCCCTGAGTTCATGCTTGTCCAGGGACGGTTCCACCATTAACAGACGCTGGGCGATATAGGACTTGAAGGTTTCCAGGTCCTCGCCGGTGTACTGGTCTGCATACTTTTTGCCACCGTTCACCAGGTCATAGGCCATATAATTGGTTTTCCAGAGCTTGTAACCGCCGATAATACGGCAGTTCACCGCGCGGCGGATAAGTTGATAGCGATCGTTTTTGTCGCAGCAGGCGGCGGCACGGATTTCTTCCTCGGTGAGCGGGTCGTCAATGCGCAGGTGAACATGTCCCTTGTACTGCTTGATGCCCATCATGATGCTCTCCAGGTCCTCCGTTTCCCCTTTCACGTACTTCTGGGTGCGGGAAATCAGGAGTTCACGGGCTTTCAGGATGTCGCAGGGCTCATATTCATAGGATATGCTGATGGGAACAATGTGCAGCTCCATGAAATTCTGCACAAAATCCCCGGTTCCGCTCATGTCCAGCATCTTCAGCAAGCCCTGCTCGGTGGTGTCTATACCGTCTTTGGTACGGCCCTGGCGCTGGGCAATCCAGACGGAGGCGGTGCCGGAGGTAACCGTTTCACGGATATAGCGGCTCAGGAGTTGGGACGACAGGTACAGTTCACGGGCGGAAATGCCCCGGATGACCTTGATTATGCGGTTGGAACGGATGAGGAGTTCCACCGACTTCACCTTCAGGAGGTTGTCTCCCACGCAAATCTGCGTTTCCGGCAGGTGGTAGCGCTGCAGGACAATCTGCGTGAGGGCCGGGTCCAGAATAATATCCCGGTGGTTGGACATGGCCACATATTTGTGATCCAGGTTCTGCAGCTTTTCAAAGCCATCATAGGTGAATTCCTTCATGCTGGTATCCACCACCCAATTGATGGCCTTGGACATGACTACCTGCTGGAATTCGTCCACGGTATGAATGCTGCGGAGCACTTCTCCCAGGAAGCCTTCCGGCTTGTCCGGGAAAATGAACTTGGACACCCATTTGGTGTTGGGATGATTGGAAAGCCGGGTTAACGCGGCCGCTGTTTCTTCATCCGAGAAAGGAGCTATATCGGAAAATTCTGCGAGATCCATTTTATTTTGTTTTATCTGTCAATTACATGCAAAAAATAAGCCAACCTCCTACCTCCGTTCCAACAAAGAGCTGTCTCCATAGCTCAGGAAACGGAAATCGTGCCGAAGGGCATAGTCATAGATGGTGCGCCAGTCTCCTTTGACAAAAGCCGATACCAGCAGGATAAGCGTGCTCTCCGGCTGATGGAAATTGGTTACCAGCCTATCTACAATACGGAAAGTGAAGCCCGGGACGATGATAATGCGCGTGCCGCCTACCAGATTTTCCAGCCCCTCCCGGTCCAGGTATCGGACCAGTGCTTCCAGCGCTTCCTCCGTGCTATACGGGTACGCGCGGGTATAAGGGGCCCACTGCTCCACATCGGCGGGGAAACCGGTTTCCAGGCAGCTGACGCCCATATAATAGAGCGATTCCAGCGTACGGACCGATGTGGTTCCCACGGCGATTACGGGCGTTTTATGCGTTTTCAGGCGTTCCAGCAGCTCCCGGGACACCACAAAAGGCTCCCGATGCATGGGATGCTCGCTTACCAGGGAGCTTTTCACGGGCAAAAACGTGCCGGCACCGACATGCAGGCACACCGTCCGGGTATCTATTCCCTTTTCACGGATGCGTGCAAGCACCTCTTCCGTAAAATGCAGACCCGCCGTAGGAGCCGCTACGGAGCCGCGGATATGCGCATAAAGGGTTTGGTAGCGTTCCGTGTCGATTTGCTCGGATTCGCGGTTTAAATAGGGCGGAATGGGCACTGTACCGGCCATTTCCAGCACACGGGAGAACGCAGCGCCGTCTTTCCACGTAAAACGCACTACGCCCGTCTGGCCGTCCCGCTGCTCCAGCCGGGCTTCCAGCCCCAAAGCGGCAATATCGGCCCTGTTTTCCGGATTATAAAGGTGCAGAACGTCGTTTTTCCACTTTTTCGCATTGCCGATCACGCATTTCCAGGAGGTGGTTTCCGTGGCGGCAAACGCCGTATTGTATTCTACGGGCCGGACCGGTTCCAGGCAGAAAATCTCTATATGAGCGCCCGTTTCGCGCTCAAAATGAAGGCGCGCAGGAACCACTTTGGTGTCATTGAATATCATCAGAGCGCCCTCCGGGAGCAAATCCGGCAACTGGCGGAAGACATATTCATTCACCGTCCCGTCTTTGTAATGCAGCAATTTGGATGCATCACGCTCCGGAAGGGGATATTTCGCTATCCTAGCGTCCTCCAGGCCATAATTATAGTCTTCAATATGTATTTCAGGTATCATCAGATTCGTAAAATTTATACAAAGGTACAGCAATTCTCTCAAATAGGGAAATCTCACAGAAAATAAAATTTTCGCGGTCTATAAGTTTACAAAAATGAAATTCAATTTTACCGAGCATAGTTTCATTTTGTGAAATTGTTAACAAATAGCCACGGCACTGAAACTCAACTTGCTAAAACATCATAAGGAAAACTTATATCATGTTTTAGCAAATCCATAATTATGCTATTTTCAGATAGTTATGCGTTTTAACTCAAGCAAAATATCCATTCCTTCAGGGTTTGCCCGCTTCCATCCTCGCGAAAACGCCTTTCCAATGGCATTTATCGATATTATTTTATTTAATTAATCTATTAATAATCAAAATATATTTGCAAATTACATTTAGTTATACTTTAATTGGAAAAGCCCTTTTTTCACATCTTTAAACAAGACTCCCCTGCTCCCCGATTTGCATTTGTAGAATTACTTGTTTAACTTTGTAACACTAATTTTTAGAAAAATGAATCGCCGTCTTTTACAGTTTTTGCAGGCCGAAAATCTCACGCAGACGCAATTTGCGGACACGCTCTCCGTCGCACGCGGAAGCGTCTCTCATATTTTGGCCGGACGCAACAAACCCGGCTACGATTTTCTGGAAAGTTTGCTGCTTCACTTCCCCCGCCTGAACCTGGAATGGCTGCTCACCGGAAAAGGACGCATGTATCGGGATATCTCTCCCGATGAAACGCAGGATCCCTCGCAATTGGAACTGTTTTCTCTTCCAGCTCCCGCCGCCGAACCGCGTAAGCTGGAAAAAATCATTGTCTATTACGACGACAATACTTTCCAGGAATTCCGCGCTTCCGAATAATTTTGCTATTTTTGCAGCATGAGAAAGAAAAAATCACTCGCCCTGGAGGTCGCGGGACTCAATTTCGCAAATCCTGTGGGCTTGCTGCAAGGTCCTGAAGGCTTGAAAAAATGCCCTCTATGGGCTCCTAAGGCCGGTTTTACCATCGCCACTCCCCCTAAAGACCATCTCATAGAATGGAGTATAAAACTCCCGAAAATCACGGACGGCGTACTGGCCATCAACTTGAGCAGCGACATTGTCCGTTCTTTCTCACTCCTGTACGACTTCGCCCATCTCATCATCCTGGACCCGGACTCCGACAACGGCATCCGTTCGGCCGATATTTCCGACATCACGGAACTCATCGATGAAATTGTGAGCCTGCGCCTCTGTTATGAGCGCTACACACCTGTTTTTTTAAGGCTCTCCCATGCGGAAACACCGGACGATATCCGTCCGCTGTGCAGTTATGCCCGTCTCTCGGGACTGGACGGCCTGGTGGCGCCGGACGCGGAAAAAGTCCGCTTAACGCTTGCTGAATGCCAATACCGCGTCCCGGTTATAGGCGTGGCAGAAGATGCGCAGACAGCCCTGCAGGAGCTTCAGGACGGCGCATCGCTCGTACAGACGCAACTGGGTCCGCTGGCCCTGAGAAAATTGCTGAAAACGCTTGAAACACCCCATAAGGAGAATGATTGACGCATGTATTTGCACCATCGGCGATGAAATTCTCATCGGCCAGGTGCTGGACACCAATTCTTCCTGTATCGCCCTGGCCCTGGAAGAGGCCGGCATCCATGTGAAACGGATGATCTCGCTGGGCGACGACAAAACGGAAATCGCCACCATCCTGAGCCGTGAATTGGCCCAGAACGCCATTGTCATTTCCACGGGCGGCCTGGGGCCCACCAAGGACGATATCACCAAGGCGGTTCTGGCAGACATAACAGGTGCGAAAGGCTATGTCACCCATCCCGGACAATTGGAAATGGTCCACAAAATCCTGCAAAGCCGCGGTCTGGACGTCCTTCCTTCCAACCTGGCGCAGGCGCAGGTTCCGGACAGCGCGGAGGTCATCGTAAACCGCCTGGGAACAGCTCCCATCATGGTTTTCCGCAACGTCCAAGGCGGCGGTACGCTCTATGCCCTGCCCGGCGTCCCGCATGAAGCGGCAGGCGCCATTCCGTCCATCATGGAAGATATCCGCCAGCATCAGCCGCTGGACAGCATCCGGCACCGCAACGTCATGGTCTATGGCATTGCAGAATCGGCCCTGTCGGAAAAGATTGCTCCCTGGGAAGACACTTTGCCCGCAGACATGCATCTGGCCTACCTGCCCAATCCCCTTACCGGGATCCGCCTGCGCCTGTCCATTTACGGAGGGAACGCTGAGGAGCAGGACGCACGCATGGATGCCCGGCTGGCGCAGTTAAAAACGCTCCTGGGGCCGCTTGTCTATGCCGACAAAGACTCCGACCTGGAAACCGCCGTGGGCGAACTGCTGAAAGCTTCCGGGAAAACGCTCTCGGCGGCCGAATCCTGTACCGGCGGAGAGATTGCCCACCTGATTACCTCCGTTCCGGGGTCATCGGCCTACTTCCTGGGCTCCGTCACGTCTTATGCCGTCTCGGTAAAAGAAAAAGTACTGGGCGTATCCCCTGCCGTGATTCAGGAAAAAGGGGTGGTAAGCAGCGAAGTGGCGGCGGCCATGGCAGAGGGAGTAAGAAGGGTTACGGGAAGCGACTATGCCGTCTCCACCACCGGTCTGGCCGGACCCGCCGGCGACGCTTTCAATCCGGTGGGGACCGTATGGATTGGCGTGGCCGGACCACGCGGTACCCGTACCGTCCGCTACTGCTACAAAAATGACCGCAAACGCAACATCGAGCGGTTTGCGGCCTCTGCACTCAACTTCCTGCGCCTGACGCTGCAGGAAGAGCTATTCTAATTCAGCGCACTTTAGCACTCGCTGCCAGACAGCCATCAAATTGCCGCCGGAAACCTTTTCGATATCCGCTTCCGAGTAACCGCGGCGGCGCATTTCGTCCCACAGGACAGGCAGTTTGGAGACATCTTCCAGCCCGGCCGGCGGCACCAGGATACCGTCAAAATCGGTCCCGATTCCCACATGGTCCAGTCCGGCAAATCGGACGGCGTGGTCTATGTGATCCACAATTTCTTTTACGCCCGGACGCCGGATCTGGAGCAGGCGGTCCTGCATCCGATGCCAGGCATCCACCCGCTCGCGGTCGGCGGGATGCTCTATGAAACGGGCTTCCACGGCATCGGCCTCGTCCAGCAAGGCAGCATCGGCGGGATCCACTGCAAAATCATCGCTCAGGAAGGCCGGACAGAAATTGATGCCCACATAACCGCCCTTTTCTCCCAGCGCCTGCAGCATCTCGTCCGTGAGGTTGCGCCGGTGCCCGCACAGGGCGCGGCAGCAGGAATGGGTGGCCACCACCGGCGCCTGGGAAAGCTTGATACAGTCCCAAAAGGTTTTGTCCGAGGCGTGGGACAGGTCCACCATCATGCCCAGGGCATTCATTTCGGCTATCACCTGCCTGCCGAAAGGGCTCAGGCCGCTCCATTTACGGCCTTCTGCGGCGCTGTCGGCAATGGCATTGTCTCCATTGTGGGTAAGCGTCACATAACTCACCCCAAGCCGATAAAACGTGCGCAGCAGCGACAGGGATTCCTGGATGGGCGCGCCGTTCTCCATCCCCATGAAGACGGAGATGAGGCCGTCGGCCTTGTTCTTGGCGGCTTCCTCGGGCGAAAACGCCAGCGCCGCGTAGTCCGGATTGACATCCACAGCATCATATACGGCCGAGAGCATCTCCAGCGCATAGCGCGTGGCGGCATCCGGAGCCAGGCCGGCCGGTGTATATAGCGCGAAGAACGAGCCATCTACACCGCCGCGCCGCAGCTTCGGGAAATCCACATGCGCATAGGCATTGTCAATGCCGATATTCCGCAGCCGCATGAGCTGGGAGGGCGTATCTACATGCGAATCGTACATTATTTCTTAAGTGCGCCGGCCGGAGCCAGGGTAGATTTTACTATCTTGCCCACCAGGACAGTCGGGGAACCGGCATAGACCAGGGTGCTTCCTCCTTCCAGGGTCACTTTCAGCTCTTTCTCCACGTTTACATCGACCCTGCCGCCACCCAAGTTGGCGTTTACGCGCTCTACCGGGAAGGCCGTGGCATCCACGGTGGCGTTTTTGTCACCCTTCACTTCCAAGGATTCGGCCTTGCCATTCAGTACAAGGCTGGAGGAACCGCCTGCTTCCAAGGCCACCTTTTTCGTATTCTGGCTCATGTTTACACTGGCTTTCTCTCCCAGTTTCAGGGTTATTGCGCCGCCTTCACCGGAAACCGCGTTGTCCGAGCTTCCTTTGGCATTGAGCGTGAACTCCTTGGCCTTTTCCGTCAGTTTCAATATGGCCTTATCGTCGGTATTCACTTCCAGTTTGGAGTCGGCGTTGAGTGTAATCACGGCCTGGGCGTTCTTCTTCATGTCCAGGGAAATGTCATTGGCATGAATGGTCAGGTTCTTGATCTGGGACTTTCCGGCCAGCGAGATATTGACTTTGGAGCCATAGAATTCCTCCGCAGAGGCCAGCATCACGTTGTCGTCAAGCTTGATTCCGTTGAGCTCCGGCATGGAAACCACGGCGCGGAAGACCGGTTTCGGGGCATCCTTTCCCTTGTAGAGTTTTTTCACGTCCTTGGGGACGGATTTCTCATCATAGGCCACATAGAGGGTCTTGGAACGCACATACACCTGCACGTAAGGGATCAGGACCTTGTCTGCGGTGAGCCGCACGCTGTAGGCTCCCTTGGTGAGGGCCACTTCAAAGTCTCCAACTACTTCTACTGAAGAAAATTCCCCTACCGGCAGCGTCTTTTCCTCCCACTGGGAAGTGGTGAGCTGCGCCTTGGCGGGGAACACAAATGCACTTGCCATGACGGCCATGCACAGAATTTTGTTAAACATGTTTTTCATATTGCTGATAATTAGTTTTCCAATTGTTCCATGAGCCCGGTCCATTCATCGGTATCCGCGTCCAGGGCGCGCTTGAGTTCCAGGTACTCCCGCGTAAGTTCCATGACGTCATCCTGCGGCCCCGGGGCACTGAGCAACTTCTCAATCTCCCCCATCCGGCCTTCCCGTTTGGCAATTTCCTTTTCCAGGAAGCTCACGCGGTTTTGCAGTTTGCGCTGTTCCTTGGTCACGAACTTCTGCTGCTGGAACTGCTTTGCCTGCGCTGTCACGGGTTTCTCCACCGCCTTTTCTGCGGCAGGCTGCCTGCGCTCCAGCTCCTGCAGGCTCTCCAGCCTGCGTTTTTGCAGGAATTCCTGCACGCTTCCCAAATGCTCCGTCACTTTCCCGTCCCGGAACTCGTACAGCTTGTCCACCAGGCCATCCAGGAAATCCCGGTCATGGGAGACCACAATTAACGTGCCGTCAAAGGCTTTCAGCGCCTGTTTCAGGATATCTTTTGAGCGAATGTCCATGTGGTTGGTGGGCTCGTCCAGTGCCAGCACGTTATATGGGCTCAGCATGAGCTTGGCCATACCCAGCCGGGCACGTTCACCGCCACTGAGAACAGACACTTTTTTGTCGATATCTTCTCCTTTGAAGAGGAACGCACCCAGAAGGTCCCTGAGCTTGGCGCGAATCTCCCCCACCGCAATCCGGTCCAGGGTGCCGAAAACGGTCTCCGAGGGGTCCAGGATGTCTTCCTGGTTCTGGGCATAATAGCCCGTTTTTACGTTGTGTCCCAGTTTTGCCTCGCCTTCCATGGGCTCCAGTTCGCCCATAATCACACGCATAAGGGTGGTTTTTCCCTCGCCGTTCCGGCCTATGAACGCCACTTTGTCGCCCCGCTTTATCTCTATTTGAGCATTCCTGAAAACCACCTTCTGCGGGTAGCCCACGGTAAGGTCCGTTCCCTTGAAAACAATGTCTCCGGAACGCTGCGCCGGCGGAAACTTCAGGGACAGCGTGGCGTTGTCGCTCTCGTCAATCTCTATCCGCTCCAGTTTTTCCAGCGCCTTGATGCGCGACTGCACCTGGTTGCTCTTGGTGGGCTTGTACCGGAAACGGTTGATGAAGTCCTCCGTCTTCTCAATCATGCGCTGCTGGTTCTCATAGGCCGCCGTCTGCTGGGCAATGCGTTCTGCCCGCAGCGTAACATACTGGCTGTAAGGGACTTTGTAGTCATGCACGTGGCCCAGCAGGATTTCTACGGTGCGTGTGGTCACGTTGTCCAGGAACTTACGGTCGTGCGAAACCAGGAGCACGGCACCCCGGAAGGCTTTCAGATAGTCCTCGAACCATTCGATGGACTCGATGTCCAGGTGGTTGGTGGGCTCGTCCAATAGCAGGATGTCCGGCTGGCCCAGCAGGATTTTGGCCAGTTCGATGCGCATGTTCCAGCCTTGGCTGAAGGTTTCTGTCAGGCGGTCCAGTTCGCAGGCCTTGAACCCCAGGCCGAAGAGCACTTTTTCCGCCTGGGCGCGGGGCGACAGGCCGGACTCCAGCCCCAGGCGGTCGTTGATCTCGTTCATCCGGCTTATCAGTGTCGCATAAGCCGCTGACTCATAGTCGGTTCTTTCCGCCAGCTCAGCCGTAATAGCGGCCAGCTCCGCTTCCATTTCACGGATATAGTCAAACACGGACAGGGCCTCCTCCAGCACCGTATGGCCACGGTGGTGCTCCATAATCTGCGGCAAATACCCGATTCTCAGCGACGAAGGCCTGTCGATACTGCCTCCGGTGGGCGCCTGCTCCCCCGTTATCAGCTTCATGAGCGTGGATTTTCCGGCGCCGTTCTTCCCCACCAGACCAATCTTGTCGGTCTCGCTGATGTGGAAATTGATGCCATCCAGCAGATTCCAGCTGCCAAAGGATACGGTTACGTTATTGATGGAAATCATACCTTCTTACATAAGAGGATGGAAAGTTCGTACAGGCCATAGAGCGGAACGGCCAGCACAAACATGGAAAACGGGTCGCTGGGCGTAATGAATGCACTGAGGATGAGCACAATGACAAAAGCATATTTGCGGAGTTTCCTAAGTTGGGACCGGCTCACCAGGCCCATGCCGGACAGCACCAGAATGACGGTAGGGAACTCGAACAGCAGCCCAATCAGGAACACCATGGAGGTGAACAGCGACATATAGGAGCCCAGCGTGATGGTATTGGCAACGGCATCGCTCACCGTATAGTTCATGAAAAACATCAGGCACACCGGCAGCACCACCATATACCCAACCACGACGCCCAGGTAAAACAGCCCCGACGACAGCAGGAAACCGTTCCGTACGGCCCTGCGCTCATGTTCGTACAGCGCCGGCGCAACAAACTTCCAAAGCTCGTAAATGACATACGGGAAAGCAATCACCAGACCGCACAGCAGGCTCACCTTCAGGTGCATGAAGAATTGGGCCGATACTTCCGTGTTGATGAGCGTCATCCTGAAATCCAGCCCCAGCAGGCTGTACAGGATGAAATCCGGCTGCGTAGGCCACAGCACCGCATAAAAGAGCTGGCGCGGGAAAGCCAGAAAAACCAGCGAACACAGACACACCGCCACTCCTGAGCGGATAAGGGTTCCTCTCAGGGCTTCCAGGTGATCCCAGAAGGACATTTCACTGTCCTGGACCGCCACCTTTACTTTTCTTCCTTTTTAGGAGTGTCCTCCTTGACGGCGTCGTTCACTTCCTTCTCCACCTCGTTCATTCCCTCCTTAAAGCTTTTCACGCCTTTGCCAAGGCCTTTCATGAGCTCGGGAATCTTCTTCCCGCCAAACAGGAGCAGGACTACCAGGACGATGGCGACAATCTCCCATGTACCAATCATGATGAGCGGATAAGCAAGCATATTCTCAGTCGTTAATGTGTTTTTCGAAAAGTTCAGTAATAATTTCCGGACAGCGGATGGGCGTGAAAGTGGCGCTGTCCAGGAAGCCCAGGGTCACCGAGCCTTCTGCACAGAGCACGCCGTCCTGGTTATACACGGCCTGCTTGATAAGCATTTTGGCCATGGGAACCCGGGTGACTTCCGCCGTTGCCGTGAGGACGTCCCCCATCCGGGCGGGATGCCGGAAATGGCATTCCAGGGAAACAATGGGGACTAGGACTTTTAATTCCTTCTCACAACGCTCAATGGGAAAGCCCAGCTGCACCATCATCTCGTCACGGGCCAACTCAAAATAACGGACATAATTGGAGTGATGTACCACCGCCATTTGGTCGGTCTCGTAATACCGGACTGGAAAAGTTGTCTTAAAAAGCGCCATAACAAAAATGTTACAGTAATTAACAAGTATGTTTTATTTACTCGTTTCCAGTGATTTAATCTTTTCTTGCAAACTTTCAATCTTGGAAAGAGAGTCTGCCTCTTTTTTGCGCTCAGTCTCAATGACGGCAGCCGGAGCGTTGGCCACGAAGCGCTCGTTGGAGAGTTTTTTGCGCACGTTCTCCAGGAACTGCTGCTGATACTGGAGTTCCTTTTGTGCTTTTTCCAGCTCTTCTGCCACGTTCACTTTTCCTTCCAAAACCACAAACATTTCCAGGGTGCGGACCATGAATCCCACGCCTTGCGCACCGCCAAAACCTGGCACAATTTCCACGGCGCTGTTGCTCATTTTTTCCACCACGGGCATCATCTGGGCCGGGAAGGCGCCTTTGATTTTGAGGCTCAGCTGTTCCTTGGGAGGCAGGTTGCGCTGGCTGCGTACGCCACGCACACCGTTCACGGTTTCCATGACCAGGGCAAAGTTGTCCAGGACTTCCTGCTTGTAGGCCTGCGCCTTGGGCGTAGCGGCATACATGATGGTTTCCCCTTCCTTTCTGGGGGCAATATCCTGCCACAGCTCTTCCGTGATAAACGGCATCACCGGGTGAATGAGCTTCAGGAGGGCCTCAAAGAAACCCAGGGTAGCCTTATACGTTGCAGGGTCCACAGGGCTGCCAAACGCCGGTTTAATGGCCTCCAGGTACCAGGAGCAATAGTCGTCCCAGAAAAGCTTGTAAATGGTCATGAGGGCGTCCGAAATGCGGAACTTGCTGTAATGGTCTTCCACCAGAGCCACCGTTTCCGAGAGCTTGGCGTCAAACCATTCAATGGCCTTGGCGGCCACGGGGCTCTGCGGCACGTCTTCACTCACCTGGAAACCTTTCACCAGGCGGTAGCTGTTCCAAATCTTGTTGCAGAAGGCGGCGCCTTGCTGGATTTGGGCCTCGTCATAGAAGATGTCGTTGCCGGCGCTGGAGCACAGCAGCATGCCAATACGGACGGCATCGGCCCCGTATTTTTCAATGAGTTCCAGCGGATTGGGGCTGTTACCCAGCGTTTTGCTCATCTTGCGGCCCAGCTTGTCACGGACAATTCCGGTGAAATACACGTTGGAGAACGGCTCCTTGCCCATGAATTCCTCGCCGGCCATAATCATGCGGGCCACCCAGAAGAAGATGATGTCCGGGCCCGTCACCAGGTCGTTGGTAGGATAATAATAGGCCAGGTCCTTGTTGGGCTGGTGCTCCGGATGACCGGGCTTTTCCGGGTCGAACACGGAGATGGGCCACAGCCAGGAGCTGAACCAGGTGTCCAGCACGTCCTCGTCCTGCTTGAGGTCTGCCGCCGTGATGGCGGGATTGATGGCCTGGGCGGCCTTCAAAGCGGCCTCAGGGGTGGCTTCCACCACGTAGCTGCCGTCCGGCAGGTAGTAGGCCGGAATGCGCTGGCCCCACCACAGCTGACGGGAAATGCACCAGTCACGGGCGTTTTCCATCCAGTGCCTGTAGGTATTCACGTATTTCTCCGGGATAAACTGCGTACGGCCGCTTTCCACGGTTTCCAGGGCCATCCCCGCCAGGGTTTCCATCTTCAGGAACCACTGGGCGCTCAGCTTGGGCTCAATCACGGCGTCCGTGCGCTCGGAATAGCCCACCGGCGAGGTGTAGTCTTCCACTTTCACCAGATTGCCGGCTTCTTCCAGCATCTTCACAATCTTCTTGCGGGCCACAAAACGGTCCTCGCCCACCAGAATTTGGGCTTTTTCGTTCAGTTTTCCGTGGTCGTCGATGATTTCCAGCACGGGCAGGTTGTGCCTGAGGCCAATCTCGTAGTCGTGTACGTCGTGTGCGGGGGTTACCTTGAGGCAGCCGGTACCGAAGTCCATCTCCACGTAATCGTCCTCAATCACGGGGATTTCGCGGTTGATGAGCGGGATGAGCACTTTCTTGCCCTTGAGCCAGAAGTGGCGCTCGTCCTTGGGATTCACGCAGATGGCGGCGTCCGCCATGATGGTTTCCGGACGGGTGGTGGCAATGACCAAGTACTTGTCCGTGGGCTTGCCGTTGCCGTCGGAAATGAAGTATTTCAGGTGATAAAAATGGCTCTTGGTGTCCTTGTGGATAACTTCGTCGTCACTCACGGCAGTAAGGGCCTCCGGGTCCCAGTTCACCATGCGCACGCCTTTGTAAATCCAGCCTTTCTTATAAAAATAGACAAAGGTGTTGATTACGGCCTCGCTCAGCGCGGGCTCCATGGTGAAGCGGGTGCGGTCCCAGTCGCAGGAGCAACCCAGTTTCTTGAGCTGCTGCAGGATAATGCCACCGTGCTCTTCCTTCCATTCCCAGGCGTGTTTGAGGAACTCCTCACGGCCAATATCCTCCTTGGAGATGCCCATGCTCTTGAGCTTGGCCACCACCTTGCTTTCCGTGGCAATGGAAGCATGGTCCGTTCCGGGCACCCAGCAGGCGTTTTTGCCGTCCATGCGGGCCTTACGGATAAGGACATCGTTCAGGGTATTGTTCAGCACGTGTCCCATGTGCAGGATTCCGGTCACGTTGGGCGGCGGAATTACAATGGTATAGGGCTCTTTTTCATTGGGTTCGCTGTGGAAAAACTTGTGGTCCAGCCAATACTGGTACCATTTGTCCTCCACCTGCGCGGCACTGTACTTTGCAGCTAATTCTTTCATATCTTCTTCTTTAATCCTACAAATTTACACTTTTTTCCGGATATGGGCAACAGGGGTTATTGCGCCGCTGCCCGTTCCTCTGCCCACTTGGCGTCATAATACACTGTATCGGCCTTGTCTATATACAAGGTTCCTTCCAAATGGTCGCACTCATGCTGGAAAATGATAGCGGTGAAGCCTTCCACCACCTCCGTGCGGGCTTCCAGGTTCTCCGGGGCCACATAGCGCACCACTACCCTGCTGTGCCTGGGCACCAGTCCGCGCATGGGCGGAACGGACAGGCAGCCTTCCGGGCCCACGGATACCGTGCCGCCCAGGCTGTCCAAATGGGCATTGAGATAGCACTCGAAGGGTTCGCCGGGCTTGTCGAAACGCTGCACCCAAATCACACGTTTGTCTATTCCCACCTGCGGCGCGGCAATGCCCACACCGTCCTGCGAAGGGTGCCGCACGGTGTACAGCATCTTGGCCATGAGCACCTGCAGCTCCGGGCTGGAGAGCTCGGCCGCCGTCAAATCCACGCTGGGCGTGCGCAAAACGGCGCTGTCGGCATGGATTTCCGTCACATACATCAGGGAATCCGAGGTAAGGATTCGTTCTCTCTCCGCAGGCGTAAATGCGCGCGGCGCGTAGCTCAGCATGACTGCCGTCAGCAGCAGGAAGGTCAGTTTCTTCATTCTTTTATACGTTGGTCATCACAAATGTAAGAATTTTTCCCGGTTTTGTTCGCCTCGTCCTTGTTTTAGCCCTTTTTTGAGGACGAGAGGGTCATTTTGCCCTTCTCATCCTTATTTTGAGGCGTTTTTGAGGACGAGATTATCATTTCTCAGTCCTGCCGCAAAAGGTTGGTCATGTTTTTGTCAAAGGATGGTTTTTGAGGCGCCAACCTTGGACGCTAGGAAGGGTGGTTCCTCCGCTCAGCTGTCGGAAACGGGGCCAGGACCGGTCGCTTGACGGCTAACTCCTCCCTTTTACGGGCACTGCGGCCCGTAACGGTCGTCAAACACACGCCGTCATGCCCGGCTTTGTGCCGGTCACCGCTCCCTGCACACCCCCACGCGCATCCCCGTTTCCGCCAATTCGCTCCGAAACTCACCCTTCCCTATCCTGCCAAGCGCACAAAAAAAGCGGAACGCCCGGGGTGGACGTTCCGCAGAGATTTCATCTATCTGGATTATGCATTATTCTGCATTTACACCCCAAATCAAAAAGCGTTTCCCAGAGGATGCTGTGAAGGTGAGTTCGGTATCCGTCGTAATACTCTTTAAATCAATTGCAAAATAATAATCAGAGCCTTCACCTGACAACGTGAACGGAGTCGAACCAGCTACTCCAGAGTCCGCAGTGAGAGAAACCGGGTTCGTAGAGTCAATTTTTTCTGTAGGTGTTACCTTTATTTTAACACTCTCGCCATTCCATCCAGCCATATGTACATGCAATTTGGTTGCCCCAGAAGGGACAGTCAACTTCACAGCGCCAGCTTTGGAACCAGTACCAGCCTTAATCGCATTATACTGTACATCATCTATTACAACTTTAGCGGCTGAAGCACTTGTGCCACCTGTAGTTGACAGCATAATAGTACTTGTATAAACAATGGAATAATCAACAGAATCAGTAATGGTTATGGTGTAGGTAGCGCTGCCGGCATTGTAATCGGCATTACCAGTTGTGGATGCCGTAATGGTAACGGGGCCGCCTGCGGTGCTACCAATAACAACATCACCCGTATTTTCATCAACGAGGACCAAATCTTCATCGCTGCTGGAATAGGTCACCGTAAGATTATGAGGATTGGCGAGGGCAGGAGTTGCAAATTCTGCTCCTACAAGAACAGAATATGACGGAATACTATAACTAAGGCCTGCATCACCTTTAGCTACATTCACATTGAACGTTGCTGTCTTTCCCTCAAAAGTAACGGTAACAGGCTTCGCGTCACCGGCATGGGCCAATACCTCCGCTGCGTCGGTAGTCACAAAATCCGTTACATCGTCTGTAGTGGCATCATCGTAAGTAGCCGTAATCACAGCACCAGACATATCAAGCGTCTCACCCACTTTATAATCGGTCTTGGTGGGAGGTGTAGTAACGGCAATTGAAGCCACATTCTTTTGGGCCAGTTCCGAATAAAAGACATTAACTCCAGTTAAACCGACCGTGCCTCCAATTGTAGCATAGAAAGCAATCGCGCCATTTGTCGGCGTAATTGTTACCTTTGTTCCATCAACTTCTGCAGTAGCATTCGTCCAAGAGCTATTCTTTAATGCCGTGGCATAGGATTCACTTGTTGCTTCGGCCTCAACCTTCAATATGAGAACACCTGCAGAAGGAGTAATTGTAAGTTTACTCTTTGCATAGAAACGCGATGATGTGCGGTTATTGGCATCTCCGCCGAGATAATTGTTGGGAGCTGTTGACGCCGATGCTTTGTCTGCTACCATCTGAGCCTTTTCATGATTCCATGTTACCTGGCTTGCAGAAGCGGCAGAATAAGAATTAGTAGTGAGATCCCACATAAACATGGAGACAGCTTCGTCATAAGCAAAATTCACCGTCTTTATTTTTCCGGGAGCGAAAGTAACAGCAGAGGCAAGTTTAATGGTCTTCTCAAGGCCATTCACAGAAACGGTGATTTCATCGTTGGCTGCAGTCTCGAAGGGCTTGACAACAATATAGAAATCAGCCGTGCCGTCCTTGGCAATAGGGGCGCCACCCGTTACGGACAAGGATACTGTCTTTTTGGGAGTACCGGTTTCTGTGAAAGACGGCTGTTCTCCAGCAAAATTGATAAAATAATTGCCAACAATATTTACCGGAGCAGTAAAGGTTACGGAAGTAACGGTAAGATCGTCCTCTAAAGCATTGGTAACCTGAACTTTGATAACAGACGCCGCTTGATTCATGGTTATGACAGGCTTAACATTTTTGGACACGCCCGTCGCCTTACCATACATAGGTACGTTGGACCCGCACAGGTGAGCTTTGGAACTGTTTCCGGTCTGCGTCTGGTTGGCCTTGAAAGCAGTGTAGCCAGTAGTCGTATTGGCAGGAGAAGGGATGGTGGAATAATACGGATACAGTGCATACCAGTCGTATGCATCGGCTGTAAGTGCGCCATCCTGAAGGGTACCTTTGAAAGAGGAATTAGTATCGAAGGTAAATTCGTCGTTAGAGCCATAAGCCGTAGAACCGGCCTCCGCATGGAAGACGCTCAGTTTGTCACCTTCGGCCCAGGTGATGACACCGGCGTCGGTGGCTTCGGTTTTGGTATCCACACCGGCGGTGAGTTCGAAGGGAACGCCGGCGAGCTGTTCAGAGACTTCAGCTATTACTTCCTGCTTGGCGCAGTTGGTGAAGGTAAGGGCAGCGAAAAACATCATGCCCAAAGAAAATACGCGTTTTTTCATAAGGCATGAAATTTAAAAAGTTTGAGGGGTAATTGGGAAATCGTTTAGTGTTCCGCCGTCTTCAAAACCATTGATTGGGAAATTGCCGCTTTGGCAAATAACGCCCTCGGTTTGTACGACGAGGGTTTCGGCCTCTGGGGCCATGTAAAGTTGTTTTTGTTGCATTATAACAAAGGTTTGATAATTTCCACTAACTAACACGCTACAAAGTTACAAAATCTTCTACAAAGAGCAAAGAATGATTGACCTTATATAGATATACCGGTGCATTTTCCGAATAGCATATTTTTTTGTACTTTTGTATGATTAAACAACCGAAACATGGACAACAATACCCCTAAACCCCAGAATCAGATTCAATTGGAGTTGAAACCGGAAATCGCCAAAGGTTCGTACTCGAATCTGGCCATCATATCGCATTCCCGCAGCGAGTTCATCATTGACTTTGCCACTACCCTGCCCGGGCTGGCCAAGCCGGAGATTGGCAACCGCATCATCATGACGCCGGAGCATGCCAAACGGCTGATGAACGCCCTGTTCGACAACATTTCCAAGTACGAGGCCCAGTTCGGCGTAATTGACCTGGGCGGCGGGAAAGGCCCTCAGCAAGGCGGCGGAACGTTCAACCTGGCCGATTTCGGTCCGCTGGGAGGCGGTAGCAAGTCGTAGCGATGAATCTTCTGACAATCAAGGCTTTTGCCTTTGATATTGACGGCGTGGCAACGGACGGCGGCGTTTTCTGCAACGGCGACGGAGACCTCCTGCGCACCTACGACGCCAAGGACGGCTTCGCCATCCGCATGGCAGTCATGCATGGCTATCCGGTGGCGGTGATTACCGGCGGCAGCTCGGAAAGCATCCGTAAACGCATGGTTACCAGCGGCGTAAAGCCGGAAGACGTCTTTCTCCACTGCCGGGACAAACGGGAGCAGTTCCACCAGTTCTGCGAGCGCTACCACCTCCGGCCGGAGGACGTGATGTATTTCGGGGACGATGTCCCGGACATGGACGTCCTGCGCGAATGCGGCTGCGGCGTGTGCCCGGCGGACGCCGTGGAAGAGGTGAAAGCCATGGCTGACTGGGTATCCTCGCGTCCCGGCGGAAAAGGCTGCCTCCGCGAATGCATGGAAGGCACCCTCCGCGCCCAGGGGAAATGGGTGTTCGACGCGGTGGAATACAAGCGCAAATTCTAAGGGCGATGGACCTCCACGGCAAGCAAATCATCTTGGGCAGCAACTCCCCCAGACGGCGGGAGTTGTTAAAAGGCTTGGATATTGATTTTACGGTAGATACGGGCAATCACTTTGAGGAACACTTTGGCCCGGAAGTACCATACGACGCTGTCCCCCGCCTTATGTCGGAAGGCAAATCCCACGGCTTTCACCGTCCCCTGCTGGACCATGAGATTTTGATAACGGCCGACACCATGGTGATTCTGCCTCCTGCCGACGGCCGCCCCGGCGAAATCCTGGGGAAACCCAAGGACCGGGCCGACGCCTGCCGCATGCTCCGGGACCTTTCCGGACGCGGGCATCATGTCACTACCGCCGTCACCATCCGGGACAGCCGCCGGGAGGAGACCTTCGAGGTTACCACCGAGGTGTGGTTCAAGCCCCTCACAGAGGCAGAAATCGACTATTATATAGACACTTACAAGCCTTACGACAAAGCGGGCGCCTATGCCATCCAGGAATGGATTGGGCACGTGGGCATTACGCGCATCGAGGGCTCGTACTTCAACGTGGTGGGTTTCCCCGTCCAGCGGGTGTATGAAAAGCTGCAAAGCTTCCTCTGATGCATCCCTTCGCGCAAACCATATTGGACTGGTATGCCTGCAACGGCCGGGATCTTCCCTGGCGCCGCACGCAGGACCCGTACGCCGTATGGCTGAGTGAAATCATTCTCCAGCAAACCCGCATTGTGCAGGGCTTGGATTACTGGAGACGTTTCCTCAAACGGTTCCCGACCGTTCAGGAGCTGGCGACAGCCTCGGAAGACGAGGTTTTGCGGCTTTGGGAGGGGTTGGGCTATTATTCCCGCGCCCGGAACCTGCATGCCGCCGCGCAGCAAATCGTCGCGCTGGGGGCCTTTCCCAGCACCCTGGAGGGCATTTCGTCCCTGAAAGGGGTTGGCGACTACACCGCCGCGGCCATCGGCTCCATTTGTTTTGGCCTGCCCGCCGCCGTGGTGGACGGCAATGTGTACCGGGTCCTGTCCCGCTATTTTGGCATTGAAACGCCCGTGGGCACCACTGCGGCCAAAAAGGAATTCACCACCCTGGCGCAGCGGCTGCTGCCGCCCCGGGAGGCATCGGCCTTCAACCAGGGCATGATGGACTTTGGCGCGCTGCAATGCACGCCGCAGAACCCGGACTGCCTCACCTGCCCCCTGCAAGGCAGCTGCAACGCATTCCGCACCGGCCGGCAAGGGCTGTTGCCTGTGAAAAAAGCCGCCGCCAAGGTACAGGAACGCCATCTAAGCTACGTGTACGTGCGTTATAACGGAGAAACGGCCATCCACAAGCGCCCCGCCGGTGACATCTGGCAAGGGCTCTGGGAGCCCCTGGTGACTGAAGGTACCCGTCCTTTGTCTTCGGGAAAATGGTTTTTCGCAAAGCCTTGCGAAAAATATTTTTCCGAAGACGCCATACGACTCCTCCGCAAGGGCGTCAAGCACCAACTTACCCACCGCACCATCCTGGCCGATTTTTACCTCTGGGAGCCCGCAGAACGCCCCCAGCTGCCGGAAGGCTACATCTGGATACCAGAAGCGGAGCTTGACCGCTATGGCAAGCCCCGCCTGTTTGAAAAACTCCTGGAAGAGATTTAAGGCATCTCCTTGATATACACATCCTGCTGCGGGAAAGGAATCTCGATTCCGTTCTCGTTGAAGGCATTGTAAATGGCCTCGCGGGCTGCAGCCGGGAAGGAACCGTACGTATCCACCGTGGTATATAGCAGAATGAGCAGGTCCACGGAACTGTCCCCGAAATTGGACACCCGAACCGTAACCCCCTTCCGCGAGTTTACCACTTCGCGGCCGTACTTGTCCTTCACCATCAGCGGCTTCAGGGCCTCCAGAATCACCTGGCGGGCCTTTTCCACATCTGTACCGTACTTGACACCCACCGTAAAGGTTACCAACTGGTAAGAGTTGTTGCGGGTGAGGTTCTTGAAGTTCTTGCCAAACATGTCCGAGTTGGTGAAGAAGATGATGGAACCATCAATGGCCTCGATCTGGGTGCTCTGATAACTCAGGCCCACTACCGTACCGCGGATGCCGTCACATTCCACCGTATCGCCCACGCGGACGCGTCCGCTCATGAGTTGTACGCCGTAGAAGAAGTTGTTCAGGATGTCCTTCATGGCAAAACCGAGGCCGGTTGCCAGACCCGTGGAGACCAGGGCAAGGCCGGAGGCGGGGATTTTCAGAATCAGGAAAACCACTACTGCATACACCCCCCACACCAACAGCGTAATAATGTTATTGGCCAGGTTGAAGTTGATGTCCGTCTCCTTGAAGGCCACGCCTTCCCCTATCTTGCGGATGGCCGCCTTGGTTCTCCACACGCGATAGAACGCCTTGGCCGCATACACAATGTAGCGGAACAGGAAGAACAGGCACACCACAACCACCAGATTGAACAACGACACCGAGAATCCGCCCTCGGCGGCCGCATGGACAAAGGGCTTGAAGAAGATGTCCTGCGCTACTGTGGTGAAATTGAACACGTTGCAGGCCATGAACACCGCACACGGGAAGGAAAGCACGCCCAACTGTGGCGCCACCGTCCGCTTCAGGAAATCGTACAGCCAGGTAACCTCAATATAGGCACCCGAATCCTTGGAAAGCGGCAGCGACGGATTGTTCTGCCGATACTGCAGCTTGCGTTCCTTCACATGGCTTTCATGATAGCGCGTAAGCAGCTCGCTGAGCGCTATGAGCGTTTCCAGCAGCGCCAGCTGGAACATCCACCAGATCATCAGGAGCAGGGAGCCCATCACCAAGCCGGCCCAGGAAATCATGGTGGCCACAAACATGACGCCGGCTCCCGCCCACAGCAGCCATTTGTCCTCCGCAGCCACATTCTTGAGCTTGGTGGAGGCCACCCAGAACTGCCAGACGGTGAAAACGAGGATGAGCGCCGGGTACAGCAGGTCGATGACGCTGTTGGGGATGAAGATAATCCGGAAATAGATGATGATGAACGCCATGATGAGCGTAGGCAGGTACGCCCGGATGGTCAGGTGGTTCTGGTTGTGCTCCAGCCGGATGAGCAGCGAGGTGAAGATGGCGGCGATGAGCCAGGCGAATTCCCCCATCATGCCCAGCGAACGCTGGATGAAGACATTGTCTGTCATTTGCGTATTCACCAGCAGGAAAATCCCGAACAGGACATCTCCCAACAGGGCAATCACCATGCCCTTGCGCTGCATGAACCATTCCGAGCGGAACAGCGGCGTTTTCTTCAGGCCCACATTGACGATGAGCGTAGCCAGGGCCGTTGCGCCCACCAGGATAAGCAGCAGCAGGAACGAGTATAAATACACGCTGGAGCCGCGCCAGGAACTGACGACCTGCTGCTCGGGAATGGCCTCCAGCTGGAGGCTGTACCGGCTCTTGAGGTCTGCCAGGGCCCTTTTGAAGCGGAACGGGAAGCGCTTGAGGGTTTTGAAGTAATTTCCCTGCCCTTCCACAAAAAGCTTCTCCTGTACGGCGGCATAGCGCTCCTGGGCATAGTCATACGCACTGCGCAGGAGTTCGTCCGTCTGCTGATAATACTCGTTGTCCTTTTCTATCTGCCGGAGCTGCTGCCAGTAATAAGCGACAATCTGCTCCGCCACAAACAGGCAGCTGTCGCGCATGGCAATGGTTTCGTCGTCCATGCGCAGTACCAGGGAATCCCGGACAAACTCCGGCGTAAGCACCTCTGTATGAACCGTATCTGCCTGCGCAAGGGCCACAGAAGCGGAATCCAGTGCAACGGCGATATCCTGCTTTTGGACAATTTGCTCCGCCGTGCGCTCCGGCGGCATTTTCCGGAGGGTGAGCACCAGGCGGTTGTAGCGGTCCATCTCCGACGTCAGGGAAGCTTTTATCTCCGCGTAGGGCGTGTTCTGACCCTTGAAACGCTCGTACTGCTTGGTAATCTCGTTGAGCGCGAAGGTGAGGTCGAAGGTGTTCTCCGACGCCTGCGAATACAGCATCACGGAAAGTTCGTTGCATTCATCCACCTGCGCGGCCAGGCGCTTATGCTGCTCCTGAATACGTTTTTCCGCGCTGCCGCTGAACTTGATGAGGTTGGCGTAGTTTTCCTTGAGCTCCATCAGGAGCACCGTGAGCGTGTGGTTCAGGTTGTCCTCCTTGAACACCGCGCCCATCGGCCAAACCGCCAGCAGGACGGCCAGGGCGGCTATCAGTCCTTTTTTTCTCATAGTTTTCCCTGTTCTCCCAGATGGGAATCTTTAAAGCCGATAAAATACAGTACACCGTCCAGGCCTATTGTGCTGATGCTCTGGCGGGCATTCGCCTTTACGCGCGGCTTGGCATGGAACGCAATGCCCAGGCCGGCCTCGTTGAGCATGGGCAGGTCATTGGCGCCGTCGCCCACGGCGATGGTCTGGGCAATATTCACTTTTTCCGTCTGGGCAATCAGGCGCAGCAGGTCTGCCTTCCGGCGGCCGTCCACCACGTCGCCCACATACCGGCCGGTGAGTTTGCCGTCCTCGCCCACTTCCAGTTCGTTGGCATAGACATAGTCAATCCCATATTTGCGCTGCAGGTATTCGCCAAAGAAGGTGAATCCGCCGCTCAGGATGGCAATCTTGTAACCGCAAGTCTTGAGCACGCTCATCAGGCGGTCGGTGCCTTCCGTAATGGGAAGGTGTTCTGCAATATCCTGCATGACGCTGATATCCAATCCTTTGAGCAACGCCACACGCTGGGTGAAGCTTTCCTTGAAGTCGATTTCTCCGCGCATGGCACGCTCGGTGATGGCGGCCACCTGGTCATATACGCCGTGGCGGCGGGCCAGCTCGTCGATGCACTCCGCCTGAATGAGCGTGGAGTCCATATCGAAACAGATAAGGCGGCGCATACGGCGGTACATGTCGTCCTTTTGGAAAGAAAAGTCCATGCCGGCTTCCGCGCTCATGGCCATCAGGTCCTTCTGGACGGCATTTTTATCCTCTGACGACAAGAAACCGCGCAGCGAGAATTCCACGCAGGCGCGCACGTTCCTTTCCGGATGCATGATGCTCATGCGGCCCGTGAGGCGCTTGATGGCGTCTATGTTGAGGCCGTACCGGCTGATGACATTGGCGGCGGCCTGGATTTGCTCGGCGCTCAGGCTGCGCCCAATCAGCGTAAGAATGTACCGGTTGCGGCCCTGGCGGCCGGCCCAGGCCTCATAATCCTGGTCCGACACCGGTTCGAAACCAATGCTCACGGCCAGCTCCGTCGCCTTGAAAAGCAACTCTTTCATCACCTGCCCCGAATGCCGGTCATCGATCCGGATCAGGATGCCCAGCGACAGCGTATTATGGATGACCGCCTGCCCGATATCCAGGATCTGGGCATCGTAGCGGGCCAGGATGGCCATGACTTGTGCAGTAAGACCTACGCGGTCAACACCGGAAATGCGGATTAATATCTGTTCTTCTTTCATACAATTTAAGGTTTTGAGATTCCTCGGCTTCGCCCGGAATGACAATTATTGCAAAAATACGGAAAATTTCCGTAAATTTGTACGTTTATATTGAACGTTATCTATGGCGCTGTTACTTTTCTACCTTCTTCTGACAATGGGCATTTCTTTTTTGTGCTCACTGCTGGAGTCGGTACTGATGTCCACCCCCATCTCCTACATCACCATGAAGCAGGACGATGGAGACCGGAACGCGGCCCTGTTCGCCCGCATGAAACAGGACCCGGACCGTCCGCTCAGCGCCATCCTGTCCCTGAACACCATCGCCAATACGCTGGGAGCCGCGGCGGTGGGCCATCAGGCCACCCTGCTTTCCGGAGAGCACTGGTTCGGCATCATCAGCGCCGCCATGACCCTCCTCATCCTGGTGTTCTCGGAAATCCTCCCAAAAAGCATCGGCACGTCCCATTGGAAGGACCTGCTGTGGCTGGCCAAGGTAATGCAATTCCTCGTTTATCTGCTGTATCCGGTGGTCTGGGTCATCGAAAAGCTGCACAACAGCATCTCGGACGAGGAACCGGATACCGCCATCTCGCGTGAAGAAGTGAGCGCCATGGCCAACATCGGCGAGGAAGAAGGCGTGCTGGACAACAGCGAAAACAAAGTCATCCAGAACATTATCAAGCTGGACGATATCAAGGCGTCGGAGGTGATGACCCCGCGCATCGTGGCCAACATCGCCTCGGAAAACATGACGCTGCGGCAGTTCTACAAGCAGGAAGAACTTTCCCACAACTCCCGCATCCCCGTCTATGCGGAATCGCCGGAATTCATCACCGGTTACGTGATGCGCAACGACGTCCTGGAGTACCTGACGGAGGACAAGTTCGACACCCGGCTGCGCAGCATCAAGCGCAAGATTGCCGCCTTCCATGAGGAAACCTCGGTGAGCGACGTCTGGGAAAGCCTCCTGCGCACCAAGGACCAGATTGCCTTAATCATTGACGATTACGGCTGTTTTCAGGGCATCATCACGCTGGAAGACATTATCGAGACCATCCTGGGCATGGAAATCATCGACGAAAACGACACGGTGACGGACATGCAGCAGTATGCCAAGGAGCGCTGGCTCAAGCGCCAGAAGCAGTACAAACAGATTGTGCTCCCGGAAGAGGACGATGACTAGGCTCTTTTTCAATCCCCTCTCGGGACTCTTTTACTATCTCCAACCCAAGCGCCGCGCCCGCCGGAAGGCGCCTGCCGGGCCTCAGGTGGAGGCGCTCCGTGCCCGGGCCAAGGCGGAACTCCCCGCCCGGCTGGCGGAACTGGCCGCGCTGCACGGCTTCACGTATGCACGCGTGTTCATAAAAAACAATGTGAGCAACTGGGGCAGCTGTTCGGTGAAAGGCAACATCAACCTGAATCTCAGGCTGGTAACGCTGCCGGAGGAACTCCGGGACTATGTGATGCTGCACGAGCTGTGCCACCTGAAGGAGATGAACCACGGGCCGCGTTTCCATGCCCTGCTGGAGTCCGTTTGCCCGGGCCACCGGATGCTGGAGAAAGAACTTAAGACGTACCGTATCCGCTAAACGGATTTTTCGCTATCTTTCCTCTATAAATCAAGATTAGACCGCTGTTCTTTGTGGATGAGCGGTCGTCGCGGTGTAAAGGGGAATATGAAGAGCTATCACCAGACGTCATTCGTCGGTGATTTGAGTTGATAATAAT
>Ga0256405_10001308_pt1 | contig 68865 bp, 61 predicted proteins | sample RumenRJG_02DNA_FD_189096 | JGI IMG/M metagenome (GOLD analysis project Ga0256405, IMG submission 189096) | Bovine rumen microbial communities from Lethbridge, Alberta, Canada - RJG_02 | ecosystem: Host-associated > Mammals > Digestive system > Stomach > Rumen | place: Canada: Alberta...
TACAAAACGAAGAAAGTTATGTAAGTCAACGAATAAGTTGAATACTAACGTAAAAGGTTTTATAAAATAGAAATATTTTATACTCTCTCTCTTAATATCCTCGTGTTTATTTAATGTTTGTCGCAATAGACAAACTTTTTTTTGCGTAAAATTATAGTAGAATCATTGTTTTTACGTATTTTTTAAAATCTTATAGTGTGCAAACATAACAATCTTCGAGTTTTATAATATTTTTGTATTTTTGAGATTTATTTAATTTAAACCAAGCCTTCTTTTAATGCTTTAACTGCTGCCTGAGTTCTATCATCAACAACAAGCTTTTGTATAATATTACAAACGTGGGCTTTTGCTGTATGTTCACTTATTGTAAGAATTTTTGCTATTTCATGATTAGATTTTCCATCAACAACAAGTTTTAGTACTTCATATTCTCTTTGTGTTAAATTAGAATGTTGTTCCCTAAATGCAGCTCTGGTCATTTGCCTTTGAGGAATAATTGTACCGTTATTCTTATCTCTTAAAATTGGAACTGCTTGTGGATCTATCCACATAGCACCGGCCTTTGAACTTCGAATTATCATCATTAGCATTTCAGTATTTATGTCTTTTAACACATATGCACTTGCACCTGCTGACAGAGAATCAAATATTTCTTTTTCAGATAAATGACTTGTTAAAATTACAACTTTTATTTTATTATTGTAATCTAATATTTTTTTAGTAAGTTCAATCCCCGAAATATCAGGCAAACCCAAATCCATTAATACAACATCTATTTGAGTTGATTTTATAATTTCCATTGTTTCTTTACCGTTTTCGGCTTCTGCAGATATAATTAAATCATTATAATCATCAAATAAGGATTTTAATCCTACTCTCATTAATTTATGATCTTCTACCATTAAAATTTTTACAGGCAAGTTTGACATAATAATCCCTCCCCCTTTACAACGTAAAGTTATTATCATATATTTTTCAAAATAAAAAATCCGAAAATTTGGACTTTTTAGTAGTGTTATTTTTATGATTTTTATAGTATCTAAAATTTAAGTTATTATTTATAATAACTATGTAAAATCAATACCTGCAAATTATATTTTAAAATTTTTATTAATTATAACTTTTGAAATATCTTTAAATTTAAATGGTGAGGATTTAGTCCTGAGAGAAAAATTCTCCATTTAACTCATAAAATCATTATTAATGTTTTTCCTATTTGATTTTTTATATTTGACAAAAATACCGAATCTTTTACATTACCGTAATTTATTTTATATTATTGGTGTTTTTTATCTGGTATTTTAATAAATTTGCTGTTCCATAAGTACTAAAAGTAATTGTATTACAACCATATTCTGCACCTGGAATTTGTGCAATACTTGGTACATAATTTTTCCTTTCGTTTGTTATATAATGGTACGAATCTTACTAAATATAAAACTTCTATTGGTAAACATCTTTTTGCCTTATCCGGATGGATTGGTTTTTAGTATTATTAGGAATATTTATAATAGTTTATATAATTGAATTAATAAATGACTACAAAATTAAAAATAAATTTTTTTTAGAAAATAAAATCTATAATATTTTTGAATAACAGGAATCATATTTTCTTTATTATTTATTTTATCGATTGCTTTAGGCTGTTTTTATATAACCTATATTATAATAATTTTCTTATAAATTAACTTTACAACTTAATGAAATTAAGTATATTTTGTCATATAGCCTCCTCTTTAGTTAAAATGTATCTTATTTTCATTATTATAAATTTTAGAAAATAAAAAAGTCCGTATTTTTACGTACGTAATGTCAAGTACGTATTTTTACTTACAGAGAAATACGTACAAAATTTCTATACTTTGTGCCTAAAACAAAATTGTGCCATTATTTTGGCAAAAAAAAGGAGTCTTGGGAGAGACAATAATTCTAAAAATAAATGGTGGAGACGAGGGGAGTCGTCTTGACCTATTCGCATTAAACGTGTCTTCGCTTGAAGGCTTGAATAAAAAATATTTTTCAATCCTTCAGGCTCCGCACTCTGCTCATAGGTCGCCGAACCCTCAAAAATGTGTTCTCCGCAACACTCATCATACCAATAAAGAGGACAGGATTAACCTGCCCTCTTTATTGGTGGAGACGAGGGGAGTCGAACCCCTGTCCAAAACGGATTAAAACAAATCTCTACGAATATAGTTTTTATTTTTCTCGTTATAATCAAGGGAAAAACAAACCTTTACAACTATAACAAAGCAGTTTTAAGTGTTACGCACTTTGATAGTTTAACTTGATACATCTACTATCATCAATGTACTGCATCTTGCATGGTGGTCCCATAGCATCGGCAAGCTGGACAACTATGAGAGGCTGAACTGCTTCAATTAAGCAGCAAGAGCTCTTGCTCTTGAGAAATCAGCTACTACAACATTATCTGTAGCATTCATTTTATGTCGCTCGTTGATAACCGAGAACAGCTCTCGAATTCGCAACCTGTTTCCATCAAACATCCTGTCAAAAGCCAGTACGTCCCCTTATTTATTTTTCAATGTTCTTGTATTTGTTATAAATATTATAATTCTTTTTTTTTATTTTTCAATTTACAAACTTATTTCAATAATGATTTAGATATTTTTGTCATAAATGCTTCAGAATTTTTTAATGCTGCTTGTGCTCTTTCTGAATCTTGTTGCAATGCTGATGTTTTAATTTGTGATTGAGCTTGTTGAGAAGTTTGTATATTTGATGATTGATTATCTTCTAATGATTTTGCAACTTGAGCTAATTGTTCTCTTGTTAACATTTCTGATGGTTGTTGACTTGCTACAAGATTTTGACATGCTTCTTGTACTGCTTGATAATTTGGATTGTCTATTCCTTCTGCTTCCATTCTTTCATTTGCAGCTACTAATAATGCTTGAAGTACCTCTTCATCATTTTGTGCCATCTCTGCAAGTGCCATCGTTTCTTCTTCTTTTGCTTTTTCTAATTCTGATTTACCAACTAGTTTTTGAGCACCCTTTGATGCAAAATGTTGAACTATTGAACCTCCAATATATGAACAAGCTTTATCTGCAAATACACCAACTAATGCTCCAACTTTTGTTGAACCTGTTGCCGCTTTTATTATACTTCCAACTTTTGAGCCGATTGCTGAACCTGCTACCCAGCCTGCCACTGATGATATTGTTGTTGCTGTTGATTTACCTAATTGTTTTAAACCTCTTTTTGCTCCTAATTTTTTAAATGTAGGTACAACATTTGTCGCAGCTTCCATTCCTCCTTCAAGTACTAACATAAATGTTCCTGATTCATTTCTATATGCATCTAAACATTTTGAAAATACAGGTGATTTTGATGCTAAATTATTTAAACCTTTATTTATTGCTGTTATACCTAAAGCATTTTTTGCTTTTGTAAATATACCTGTTGCATTTGCTGCTCTTTCTGCATATGCTGCTGCATTTGCTTCTGTTAATTTTTGATTTGCTTGTTTTAATACTTCTTTTATATTTCCACTTGCTGAAGATGCAGTTGTTGCATATGACTGAGCTTGTTTATATAAATTTTGTGTTGCTGATGATAATGTATTTAAATATTCTTTTTCAGGAATTGATGCTAATACATTTTTTGCATCTACATTTCTTAAAACACCCTTTATTCCTGTTTGTTTTAATATGTTATTTGCAGATTTTGCTTCTGTTGTTACTTTTTTAAATGCTTCTTTATAATTACCTTTATTATTTTTTACCCATCTGTAACCGTCATATGCTGACATCGTTAAAGGATATGACATTAAATTCATTACTGTCAAACCATCAGTAATTTTTTCTTCTTTAGGATTAACTTCCAAACCGTTAGCATATCTTGCAAGCGTTTGCAAATCTTTTTGAGGATATCTATATGATTTTACACCTACGTTTTGAACCAATTTAACCACCAAAAATTAATTAACCTTACTTATATAAAAACTGATTTCACATGAAAATTGCCTATTTTCCATGGTTTTAGCCTTTTTTGTTAATTTATGTAACAAATTTTATTATTGCTGAAATTGTTAATTTTCAAATGTGTTTATATATGCGTAGAGAGTAATATGTGAGGAGTTTAAGTATGCCTGTTGGTAATTTGAAGATTGATCCTATGCAACAACGACTTGATATGGTTATCAACAATCCTAAACCTGAGGCTAAGGAGGGTGAACCCGAAGATAGATCAGATATGCTTTTCTCCTATATGAATATGATTGCTTTCAACAATAAAGTAGATTTGAAATTAAACTAAACACACACTAACTAACACTTACACACACACTTTTAAACATTAATTACCTTAAAATAAAGTTTTAATGTAAGACCTGATTTATTTACAAATCGGGTTTTTTTTTGTAAAATATGGATACACTATTAAGAAGGAAAGTTTTAAAGTATGAAATTATGTGTATATTTTGGAACATTTAATCCAATACACAACGCTCATTTGGCAGTTGCTAATTATGTTAGAAGCAATTATGACTTTGATGTAATTTTATTTGTACCGGCTTACAAACCTCCTCATAAAGAAATTGATGACGAACTTGCTCATCATAGACTTAATATGGTTAAAATGGCTATTGCTCATGAAGGTTCTTATAATCTAAGTAATATTGAATATAGCAATGTAAGATTTTCTTATACTTATCTGACAATTCAAGAACTTTACAAACGTTATCCTGCTATTGAAGGAAAAATTAATTTTATTATTGGTTCTGATGCTTTTAAAGAGTTTGAAACTTGGTATGAAGCTGAAGAATTAAAAAAATTAATTAAATTTATTGTTTTCCCTCGAGAAAAAGATTTTGATATTCACTATTTCGATTATTTAAAAGATAAAGAATATGATTTTGAAATAGCAAAATTACCTTTTATAGATTTATCATCAAGAGTTATACGCTCAAGAATAAAGAAAGGTAAAGCTGTTACAGGATTACTCCCTCAAAATGTAATTGAATACATTAAAGAAAATGAACTTTATAAACCAAAACCTGAGAATGAAGAATCTTTGGAAAATACTTTCGAACAAAATTCTAAAATTAATAAATTTCTTTAGGTAAAATAAAATGGAATTAACTAAAAAAAATAAAGAATATATTACGAATTGGTTAAAAAACAATCTTGATGAAGAAAGATTTAAACATACTATTGGTGTGGCAGTTTGTGCAGAACAATTAGCATTAAAATACGGCTTGGACACACAAAAAGCATATCTTGCAGGATTGCTTCATGATTGTGCAAAATGTTTTAGTAAAGAAGTCTCTCAATCCTATTTTGATAAAATTGATATCTTAGAAGAAGAAAAAATAAACTATAAAACTTGGCATGCTCCAATTGGTGCATATATTGCAAAAATTCAATTTGGCATTGAAGATGAAGAAATTCTTTCTGCTATCCGTTGGCATACTCTTGGTAAAATTAACATGACTTTATTTGAAAAAATAATATTTTTAGCAGATAAAATAGAAACTGAAACTCGAGATTGTGAATGGTGTAAATGCAATAGAGAGTTATTAGAACAAGAAAACGGACTTAATAAAACCCTTCTTAATTGTTATCGAGCTACATTAAAAAGCCTTTGTGAAAGAAATTTAAAAATATGTAAATTGACTGTAGATATTTATAACAACTTACTTGATAATGTTTAATCTCGTGTTTTCTTTATAAACAAATTTATTGCATCTTTGAAATTTTTTGGAGTTTCAAGAATATTTTCTTCCACATCAATACCAAATTTAGGTTTTCCTGATAATTTCTTATAAGATATGAGTGCAAAATATATTATCAATGAAGACATAATCACCCATGCTATAGCAATAAAAAACTTTAATAATACATTTGGTGTTGATTTTTTAAATCTTTCATTATCCGGTATTTCATCAATATCTTTTATAACATTCTCATCTTCTTTTACAAGTTTAACATTAGAAACAGGAACTTCTTGTGCAATTCCGGTAACGGGAGTTTTAGTTAAAATTTCTATATCATCGATATCATCTTCAACAGCAAAAACAGTAATACCGAAAAATAACGGTATTACTATTGCTATTAAAATTATTAGTTTTTTAAATTTTATATTTGTCATATTATTCAGATTTTTTTCTTGAATTTGATTTTCTCTTTGCACCTCGATTTGGGCGTCTGCCTTTTTTAGGCTTGTCTTCTTGAGAGGTTTGTTCTTCTTGAGTTTCAAGATTTTCAACTGAAGCTGAAAGTTCATTTTCTGTTGTATCAACCGGTTGTTGAGGTTCGTCTATCAAAGGTGAAATTTCTTCCATTGGACTCAATACAACTTCTGCCGTTTCCACAGGTGAATTTTCTACAAACTCTTGAATTTGTTGTTGTTGTTTTTTATTATTTTTTCTTCCTTTTTGTTTCTTTTCATTTTTAATTTGAATAGCTTCTTCTTGAGCCATCAATGATGGATTTTCATTTGTGTCAAGCAATTCAACTTGTTCTCTTTGATCTTGTTTTTGTCTGTCATTTTGATTTTTGTAATTATTGTTATTATTATTTTTCTTAAAGTTACTTACCGGAAGTTTCATTTTAGCAGCTTTAGCTCTATATTCACCCTCTGCAACAGGAGAAGAGAATTTAAAATCTTCCATTATATAACCAGCACCTTGACAGTGCGGACATTTTTTAGCAAATATTTCTGATAAACTTTGTCCTTGTCTGTGTCTTGTCAATTCTACAAGACCTAAATCTGATAATTGACCGACTTGAGGTTTTGCTTTATCAGCTTCGAATGCTATTTCCAATTCTTCCATTACAGCAAGTTTATCGGCTCTTGAAAGCATGTCAATAAAGTCTACAATAACCATACCGCCAATATTTCTTAATCTTAATTGACGTGCTATTTCATGGACTGCTTCAATATTTGTTTTTAAAATAGTTTCATCTTGAGTTCCTGCACTCACAAACTTACCTGAGTTTACATCAATTACGGTTAAGGCTTCTGTTTGTTGAATAAACAAATATCCTCCCGAAGGCATATTAACTTTAATTTGTAATGCTGCTTTTATTTCTTTATGTATATTAGTTGCAATTAATAACGGTTCTGTTCCTTTGTATAATTCAACTTTTATATCTTTATTCATGTGCCAATTCAATAATAAATTTTGAACACGATTTAAAGCAAAAGCAGTATCTACAAGAATTTCTTTAACATCTTCCGTACATGCTTCACGAATAACTCTATATAACAAATCTTGGTCTCTACATAATAAATTTGGAGCTTCCAACGATTCTGAAGCTGTTATAATATTATTCCATTTTTCCAAAAGTATTTCTAAATCTTCTTGAATATCAGCTTCTGTCTGATTTTCAGCCTCTGTTCTGATAATTACTCCTAAGCCTACCGGTTTTAAAAGACTTACTATTGATTTTAATCTTGCTCTTTCTTTTACGGATTCTATTTTTTTACTAACGTTAATACCTGCTTCCGAAGGAATTAATACTAAAAATCTTCCCGGTAAACTTATTTCTGTTGTTACACGAGGGCCTTTATGTCCTGTTGGTTCTTTTGTAACTTGTACTATCAACTTTTGTTTTGGTGATAATTTATCTTGCAAAGCACCTTTACCCATTACGTCCTGTGCGTGCAAAAATCCCATTTTATCATATCCGACATTTACAAATGCCGCATCTATACTTGGCAAAATATTCTCTACTGTTGCCAAATATACATCACCTAAAAGAACTTCACCTCTATTAATAAAAAATTCACTTACTTTACCATTTTCCATTAAAGCTGCAATATTATCTCTTTCTGCAATTACAATTTTCTTTCCTTCTTCAAAAGTTGATACTTGTTGTTTTTTCATAAAAAATTCTTCCTTTATTTTAAACTTCTTCTAAATTTTCATCCAAAAATTTGATACGTTTTATATCAAATACAGCGTTTTCATCAATAAGGTTCATAAGTACATCTGCTCTTACCGGCGGAATTTCCGACTGCTGACCTGTTTTTAGGATTATAAACAGTTGTTCATCTTCAAATCTGTATGATTTTACAGAGAATTTTATATTTAATGTTTTTATTAAACCTTTTTTGTTTTTCTTCTCTATTAAAATTTCAGGAGAAGATAAAACCCTGTTACAATTATACATGAAAGATTCAAAATTACAAACATCCTTATTAAAAAGTTTTACCGAATATTCAGCCCAACTTACGGTTGTATCTATAGAATTTTCATTTTTTTCTATTCTGTAAGCTTCTTTTATTTCACAACCTTTTGGTAAATATTTTGAAAGTTCTAATTTTATTTCATTTTCTGTTAAATCATTATAGCATTCAAAATCAACTAATTCACAATCACTTTCTACAAAAAGAGGTAATGCAACACCCATTGACAACTTCATAGTAGGATTAAATCCACAAGTAAATGCCATATCAAAATTTGTACGACCAATTGCTTTTATAAAAACATTTTGAAAATCAAGATGCGAAAAATATCTCAAATTACCATTTTTAGTAACTTTTAAACGATAACGGTATACAATATCTTTATTTATTATTTTTTGTTCTGTGTATAATTCTTTTGCTTTATATTTTTTGTCATATACTTTTTTAACTTTTAAATTCCTACAAACTCCACAGTTTACACAATGCTGTTCACATGTCGGAGTAAAATCTGTTGTTAAGCTATCATTCATAGCTTTTTTATAATCTTCAATAAGCCACGATTTATTTAATCCTGTATTAATAAAATCCCAAGGTAATTCTTCATCTAAAAAATATTGTTTTGTACTTAATTCTTCAAGATTTATATCTAAATCAGAAGCTGTATTTTTCCAAGTATCCTGATTAAAATATTCTCCCCAAGCATCAAGATAACAACCGTTTTTATAAAGTGCTTCAATATATTTCCCGATTTTTTCATCACCTCTTGTAAGAATTGCTTCAATTTGAGAAATAAAAGGTTCATGATAATTTATTTTCACCCCTTTTACTGTTTTAAGACAATCCTTTAAATAATGAATATGCTCTAAAATTTTATCAATAGGCATTTGAGAAACCCACTGAAACGGTGTATGAGGTTTTGGTACAAAAACTGAAAGCGTACATGTTATATCCAAAGAATGTTTTAAGCTTAATTCTTTTTTCATAACTTTTTGTTTCCAACGAATTGTGCCCAAAAGTTTAGCCATTTCTTCCATATCTTCAAGAGTTTCTGTCGGAAGTCCGGCTATAAAATAAAATTTTATTTTTGACCAGCCATTTTTATAAAGTTCTAAAGCTACATCAATAATTTGTTCTCTTGTTATATTTTTCTTTATTACATTTCTAAGTCTTTGACTTCCTGCTTCAGGTGCTAAAGTCATTGCAGATTTTCTAACTTCCTGAGTTAAATTTGCAAGTTCAAGATTAAAGCCGTCTATTCTTTGACTTGGCAATGATACAGAAACTTTTTTATTTTTAAATTCACAATTTAATTCTTTTATAACTTCATTTATATTTGTGTAATCATTTGACGATAAAGAAAGTAAAGAATACTCATTATAACCGGTATTTTTAACAAGTTCTTTTGTAATTTTTATAATATCTTCAGCACTTCTTTCTCTTACAGGAAGTGTAACATGTCCCGGTTGACAAAAACGGCACATTCTTGTACATCCTCGACGAATTTCCGTTATTGCTCTGTCATGTACAGATGTTGAAAAAGGTACAGGATATTTTTTTAACGCATTATCATATGTCAACTGAACAATTCGTTTTGTTACTTTTTTCGGATATTTTGAACACCACACTCCTTCTAAATCAGATAATCTTTTAATTTTTTCTTTACGAGATGAAGTTTTATAATCTTCTAAAATCTTGCAAATTTCCAAAATAACTTCTTCTCCGTCGCCAACTACAAAACAATCAATAAAATTTTGCATAGGTAAAGGATTAAAAGTACAAGGCCCACCGGCAATTATTATAGGATCATCTTCTGTTCGTTCCGAATTCTTATATGGAATGTCAGACATTTCCATCATTTTTAAAATCGTAGGATAAGATAATTCATACTGCATTGAAAATCCCACAGCATCAAATTCTTTTATATTTTTCTTACTTTCCAATCCATACAAAACAGATGGTTGAAAATCTTTTTCCGGTGCATAAACTCTATCTGCCATATATGATTCTTGTTCATTCACAATTGAGTACAAAATTCTTTGTCCAAGATTACTTATCCCAATTTCATATTTATCCGGAAACGCAAATGCAAATTTAACTCTTGCATTATCAAAATCTTTATTGAATGACAAAAACTCTCCGCCAATATATTGATATGGCTTATTACATGAATACAAACTTTCGTGATATTTTTCTATAAATTCCATATTTAACTAATTTTACGCTAAACCATCAGGAAAATATTTATCAATTTCGATAATCATTCCATTAAGCGTGTTATTTTCAAATTTTTCTAAAAACTTATACAAATCAGTATTTGGCACATCATAATTATATAAAACAACTTCGCCATCTACTTTTCTCATTACTCGAACTATATAATGACAATTTTCGGCATATTGTTTCAAATAGTCATACTTAAACTTTTTACCGTTTTTATCTCTTGATATTTTTACATAATGAAATCCTTCAAAGAATTTTATAATATCATCATGAACATCATTCTTTGATTTGTTATGTTTCTGAAATAAGTTTATTACTTTTTCATTTAAATCATCAGTCATTTATAATTCCTTCTTACTTAATGATATAAAAAATTAAAAAAGATGTAAAGTATATAGCCAAAAATTTTAAAAACCATTATAATTATAAGAAAGAAAGAGGTTTTAGTATGCTTCCAATAATAACAGAAGAACATTCAACACTAACTTATGCAGAAGTTTTTCAAGATATTAACGGATGGAGAAAAAAAATGGTTCAACATTTAAAAGAAGAAAATCCTGAAGTAAATACTGCTATATTAGAAGTTGCTAATTATACAGATTTAGATCCAAAAGCTGTTGCTCTTGGAGCATATATGACTTATTATATGCTTGAACTTGCAGGAAAAGAGGATTATTAAAATATTATTTAAGATATTAATATTTTAAAGCGAGGTTGGTTTAAAACCAACCTCGCTTTGCTAATTATATTTAATTTTTATTCCAATCAATTATACTTTATTCTTTTGTATATTCTGCATCAATTATATCATCATCGTCTTTATTTTCTGATTTTGATTCGTTAGATGAAGATGTGTTTTCTGCATTTGGAGCTTCTTCTTTTTGTACTGCTTCGTATGCTTTTTGTGAAATTGAGAAAATTGTTTGTTGTAATTCATCCGACAATTTTTTAATTTCATCACCTGATTTATTTTCATCTAATGCTTTTTTAACGGCATCTTTTTGTTCATTAAGTTTTTTCTTATCGTCTTCAGAAATTTTACCTTCAAAATCTTTTACTATTCTATCTGCAGAAGTTATCATACTTGATGCATTATTTTTAATTTCTGCTTCTTCTTTTTTCTTCTTGTCTTCTTGAGCATTTGCTTCTGCTTCTTTTACCATTTTATCAATATCTGATTCAGAAAGATTTGAAGAATTTGTAATTGTAATCTTTTGTTCTTTATTTGTTGCTTTATCTTTTGCAGAAACATTTACGATACCGTTTGCATCAATATCAAATGTAACTTCAACTTGAGGAACGCCTCTCATTGCAGCAGGAATACCGTCAAGCAAGAATTTACCTAAAGATTTATTATCTCTTGCCATTGGTCTTTCACCTTGTAATACATGAATATCTACTGCTGTTTGATTATCCTCAGCTGTTGAAAAGACTTGAGATTTTGATACTGGAATTGTTGTATTACGCGGAACTAATGGAGTCATTACACCACCTAATGTTTCAATACCTAATGTTAATGGTGTTACATCTAATAACACGATATCTTTAACTTCACCTGCCAATACACCTGCTTGAATTGCAGCACCAACTGCTACTACTTCATCAGGATTTACTGACTGATTAGGGTCTTTTCCTGTATAATCTTTTACCAATTGTTGAACAGCAGGAATACGGCTTGAACCACCTACTAATACAACTTCATTTATTTCTGATTTTGAAATTCCGGCATCATTAATTGCTTGCTCTACCGGTTTTTTACATCTTTCCAATAAATCGTATGATAATTCTTCAAATTTAGCTCTTGATAGAGTTAAATCTAAGTGTTTTGGCCCATTTGCATCAGCTGTAATAAACGGTAAATTAATTGTTGTTTCAAATACTGATGACAATTCGCATTTTGCTTTTTCAGCAGCTTCTTTAATACGTTGCATAGCTTGTTTATCGTTTGATAAATCAATACCTTCTTGTTTTTTGAATTCTTCACAAATCCATTTCATAATTTTTTCATCAAAATCATCACCACCTAAGTGAGTATCACCTGATGTTGAAAGAACTTCGTGAACACCATCACCAATTTCAAGTATAGATACATCGAATGTACCACCACCTAAGTCAAATACCAAAACTTTTTCAGCACTTTCTTTTTCAAGCCCGTAAGCCAACGCTGCCGCAGTAGGTTCGTTAACAATACGAAGAACATCTAAACCTGCAATCTTACCTGCATCCTTTGTTGCTTGTCTTTGAGCATCATTGAAATAAGCAGGAACTGTAATTACAGCTGACGTTACTTTTTCACCCAAATAAGTACTTGCATCTTCTGCTAACTTTCTTAATATCATTGCTGATATTTCTTGAGGTGTATAATCTTTACCGTCAATATTTTTCTTATAATCTTCACCCATGTGTCTTTTAATTGATGCAATCGTTTTATCCGGATTTAATATAGCTTGACGTTTTGCCAATTGCCCAACTAATCTTTCACCTGTTTTTGTAAAACCTACAATTGAAGGAGTTGTTCTTGTTCCTTCTGCATTTGCAATAACAGTTGGTTTACCACCTTCCATTACCGCTACTACTGAATTTGTTGTTCCTAAGTCAATACCAATTGTTTTTGCCATTTTTCTTTCCATTTCGGTTTTATCCGAAACGCCTTTCCATATTTAAATGTTATACTACTTCTTTTTTATAATTTTAATTTAACACTGTTTTTTATAATTTATTAAAAAATAAACAAAAAATTAATAATTCATTTTTCGTGTATAATATTTTATAAACAGAAAAGGAAATTTTATGAAAATTGCACTATATCCGGGAAGTTTTGATCCTATTACAAATGGACATTTAGATGTACTAAAAACTGCTGCAGCTATTTTTGATAAAGTTATTATTGCTGTAGCTTATAATGCCGAAAAAAGGGGTGGATTTTTACCTGTTGAGGATAGATTAGAACTAATTAAAGGTGCAGTTAAAGAATTTAATAATGTAGAGGTTGATAGCTTTCAAGGTTTAACTGTTGAATATGCACGTAAAAAAGGTGCAAAAGTTCTGATAAGAGGTTTACGTGCTGTTTCAGATTTTGAATATGAAATGCAGCTTTCTCAAACAAACAGTGCTTTAGATAAAGATATCAAAACAATATTCCTTACAACAAGACCTAAATATAACTTTATTTCATCCAGTTCTGTCAAAGAAGTTATTATGCTAAAAGGTGATGTAAATAAATTTGTGCCTGAAAATGTTGAAAAATTTTTGAAAGCTAAATTTCTTTGATTAATTTGACTTTTAATATTTTAATTGTAAAATTATTAGTAAAAATAGACTTAAACAAGGGATGAAATATAAATGAGCATGCAAACTTACGACCAAATTTTAAAGCCGGTTTATGACCTTTTGAAAAGATTGGAAATTTGTCTGGAAAAAGGTTTTCCTATATTACCGAATTATTTGGTAGCAGTAAAAGTAAAAGATATTGAATCAATTATAGATACATTATATGGAACACTTCCGCAAGAAATACAAGAAGCAAGAGCTCTTTTAAGAAGACGTGAGGAATTGCAAATAGAAGCTCAACAAAAAGCTGAAAAAATTATTACGGATGCTCAAAACGAAGCCAGCAGACTTTTAAGTGAATCTGATATTTTAAAAGCTGTACAAAATGAAGCTGAAAAAATTAAAGAACAAGTTATTGCAGAATGCGAAGAAATAAAACGCCGAGCTCTTGATGATGCAGAAAATGTTAGACTTCAAGCTGCTGATGACGCTATGAGAACTCGTGATGGAGCTAACATCTATGTGGAAAGAGTTTTTTCTTACTTAGAAAACGCTTTTGCAGAGCAATTACAAGTTATTAAAAACGGTCAAGTTTATATGGAAAAATTAAAATCCGATGTAGATAGTAATTTTGATCCGTTAAAAAATAATTACCCTCAATCACAAACAAATAATTATTCAAATAATTTTAAACTTGATTAATAATTATTTGAGATTAATTGATTTTGCATAAAAAGACTTAATGTTAAATAATTAAGTCTTTTTTGTAATTTATAATATTTAAATTTAAAATAATACATATATAAGACAACAACAAAAAACAATTAAATACTGTCTTCAAATTTAACTGTAACTTTACCTGCTTCAGGATTCATAATTTCTATTATTATTTTATTCAAGCCTTCTTGAACACAGTTTGTATCAAATATTTTTATCGTGCCTTTTTGCCCTAATCTAAATTTTAAAGGTGTAGATTCTGTAACATCAGACCCCTTTATATCTTTACCTTCAGTTACAAATACAACGGCATCTGCACCAAATTTTTTATCATTAATTTGAACAAAATTAAATCCACTAATAAAACCCGGCCCTAAAATATTCTTCAGGTCAAAAGAAATTCCGTTTTCATCCTTTTTTAAAGTTCCTTTTTGATAAATCTTTTTCAGCAAAAAATCAGGTACAATCACAGGGTAAACTCCTTTAAATAAATTCTTTTAAAATAATTGATATCTTATTTCATCTCCTATTTCAATTATAACATTTTTCATTTCGTTTTTAAAGTCCCATGAACCATGAATATTTCTGGATTTTTGCCATATAACAATATCAATAACATTATGTTCTTTCAAAAATTCATTTATCAAATAAAATTTATCTTGGACTCTTGTTCTTTTAATATATCTGCCTATTTTTACTCCATTTAAAAATATTGTTGCTCTTCTGTATGGAAAATTTTTAAGATATAAATATTTTGAAAAAATTTCATCTTCTCTAAACGTAACATCAAAAGTTCCGGTAATCTTTGCAAGATAAGGGGAATCCGATTCTCTGTTATCATTTCGTTCTATTGATAATTTTTCGTTTACATAAAATTCAATATCATATTTCGGATTTGTTTCAAAAGTTACAAGACCTCTCGGATGGTTTGTTTCACCTGAAAAACCTTTATCAAATCCTAAATTTTCAACTAAAATTGTCAATTCATTTTCTTCTTTGTTTAATATTTTTTTATCAAGATGAATTTGAATTGTTTCGGGAATTTGCTGTAATTTTTCTATTTTATAACTATTACGGCTCAATATTTCCTTACCGTTGATATAAACTGCAAAAAGATGTCTTGCACTTAAAGTTATTTCATTTATTGTTTTAGGAATTTTACCCTTATAAAAAGTAAATTCATCCGATAGACCGCAAGCTAAAGAATCATATTCAGAGCATTCTAATTTCTTCCAAGAAGAATAATCATAGTCTATATCAATTTCAGGAGCACAAAAACTCACATCAATATTATTTAAAGTTATTGTGTGATTTGTTTGAGGTCTTGTTTTAAAATAATTTCGTGAAAACCCATGTTTCAAATCAAAATATGAAATTTCAGCACTTTTTTTAAGAGCTATTGTATCATCTTTGGCTACATAATCAGCATTAAAAATAACTTTTTCGTCATTTATCCATGTTTTTTTACATAAATCTCTTGTTAAAAAGACAAATTGAGTAATTTTTCCGTTTTCTTCAAATTTTAAATTATCAAAATCTTTTTTATTTCCTGAAATTTTATCTCCATTTGACAAATACATACTTGCTTTTTCATCTGCAATTAAAAATATTGTTTCTTTATTGTGATTTTTCAATCTTGCAAAAATTTCTATATCAGAAAATTCTATTTCACAAGCATATAATTTCAAATGAACAGGACAAATCTTCATATCATAAGGTTTTATTGAAGAGTCATATTTATCAAAAATTCTTATTGATTTTTCTTTTTCATTAAGGTTACGTAAAAATAACCATTCACAATTATTTTCATTATCTTTCCTGATTTTTGAATAAATACCTTCTTCATCCTGAACAGCAATTTCATCTACAGATTCTGTATTTGTAAAACCAAAAGATTTTAGAAAATAGTTTATTTCTTTCACCTTAAAATAATTATCTTCCAAAACACCATATTCACTAATCGGAGCAGTAAAATCATAACTTGTATAAACCTCATCACAGGCTATATTTCCCCAAGAAGTTCCACCCGCACACATATAATGATTGAATAACGTTACACCTTGCGACAAAGCTGTTTTAGTAACAATATTTATATGTTCATCAGATAAATCTTTTCTAATATGTTCATAACCTAAACCATCCCATTTATCAAACCATCCTGCCTGCATCTCCGCAATAAATGCAGGAGCATTTTCTTTACATTCAAACACACATTCTAAATTGTCTAATGTATCAAAACAAAAACAATCTTTTCTCCAGTTTTGGTTAGGATTTATATATAGATATGTATCACATGCATAAATATCAACAACATCAGCCCACAAACCCCAAGGTGCAGCATCATTATGAAATATAGGGCATTTTATTCCTCGTTCTCTTGCCATGTCATATAGCTTACGCATATATGTTTCATCCATTTCATCATTTGCATACTCATTTTCTATTTGGAATAAAATTACATTATCAAATTTATTAATTATCGGAATAATTTTATCATACCATTCAGTAATATATTGCATATATTTTTCACTATAATGATATTCTGTACCAATTCGATTTCTTGGTATAACATCTTTATCTTTTATAAGCCAAAGAGGAAATCCCCCTGCACTAACTTCACTGTTAATAAAAGGACCCGGTCTTGATATCACATACAACCCAATGTCTTTAGCAGCTTGCAAAACTTTCTCTACATCTTTTATGCCTGAAAAATCGTATTCACCCTGCTTTTCACTGTGATATTTCCACCAAAAATATATTTCAACCGTATTATAACCCGCAGCTTTCATTTTCATAAATCTATCTTTTGCAAGGTCATAACCGGGAGTTCTAAAATAATGAAAAGAACCGCTTCTAATAAATTCTCTTTTACCGTCAATAATTAAAGAATGCTTATCAAAAGTTATTTCCATACTTGCTCTCCTAAACACTGTTTAATTATTGTCTGATATTTTTAATATTTGGTCAAGATTGTAAAAAACTACAATTTATCATATTCTCTTTTGATTTCTTGAATATCCTGCCACATAAGCCATTTGGGACTGCCCTTTTCTCTGGAATCATTTCTTAAAAGGTAAGACGGGTGAAATATAGGCATAATTTTTACATTTTCAAAACCAAATTTACGGCCGTCAAACCACTTTCCTCTGACTTTTGTAATTCCTCCAATATTTCCCAAAATTGATTGTACTGCGACATTTCCGCACAATAACATTATTTTTGGATTAATAATTTTTATTTGTTCGTCTAAATATTCTCTGCAAGCTTCTTTTTCTTCAGGTAACGGATTTCTGTTTTCCGGAGGTCTGCACTTTATTGTATTACAAATATATACATTCTCTTTTCTTGATAAATTTACCGATGCAAAAATTTTATCTAAAAGTTGTCCTGCTTTTCCAACAAAAGGTAAACCTTTAATATCTTCCCAATATCCCGGTGCTTCTCCTATTAACATCAATTTATTATTAGGAATTCCATCTGAAAAAACAATATTTGTTCTTGATTTTGAAAGAGGACATTTTTCGCATTTTAAACATTTTTGTTTTATTAAATCTAATTCTTTTTGCATAAATAAATTTTACAACAAATTATTTTTTGATGTAGAATGAAATTGTAAAAAAAAAGAAAAGAGGTGTAAAATGTATCATCTTTATAAAAAAGAAAAAAATGTTTATGATGCAAAAGTATTGTTAGGTGATTACAAAGATATAGATGATGCCGATAAAAGAATAGAAGAAGAATTGGCAAAAGATCCTAATTTTAAATATTCTTTAGAAGAAACAACCGGACACGTAAATAATTACGGAGATTTAATTGTAGATATCATTGAAGAAAATTAAATAAAACACTTTCAATTACTAAAAAAGGCGGGTTGTTACGCAACCCGCCTTTTTACATTGGTTTAAATAACTAAATTCTATTGTTCCAAACTCCACCATCTCTATCAGCAATTCCATCATAAAATGACCAAAATCTAAAAATGCCCGTTAATCCAAGCAAAGCATGAGTAACACATTTTTCCCCATTTTGTTCATTTATAATTTGTCCAATTCCGGGCCAAATTAAAAGAGACGTTAAACCGGATGCTACAGATTTTGCTGATACTGTACCATTTTTACCATGAGTTCCGGCAAATACCGGAGAGGAAATCATAAACATTCCTACTAATAATACTACTGCTAATAATTTTTTCATAATCATCTTCCTTTTCTATTTTTCAGGCATAAGAACTGATATTGTTGCATTATTAATATCAAAATATTCTTTTGCACAATTTTGTAAATCTTCTATTGTAATATGTTCTAATGTATCCAAATAATCAGAAACAAGAGCTAAATCATCACAAACTGTCATGTAATACCCGATATTTTCACCAATTTCGGATACTGTTTCTGCATTATTTGCAAATTTAGATTTAGTCTTTTTAACAGCTTTTTTGAATTCTTTTTCTGTTATATCTGATTTTATTTTTTCAATTTCATTTTTAACAAGTTTTAATGCCTCATCTTTACATTCAGGTTTAAAATTACCTTGAATAAAGAAATTTGTACCATCTTTAAATATGTAATGTTCTGCATTAATCATATTAAATATAGGATTTTTAGGTTTTTCAATTAAATTTTGATTTAATCTTGAACTTGTTCCATCACCAAGAATTATTGCAAGCATATCCAACATAATTGTATTTTTTAAAGCTTTTGCAACAGGCCCTAAATATCCAAACATCATAAATGCAGAATTTATATGAGCTGTATTTTCAATATATTTTGTTTCTTGAGTTGGTTTATCAATTTCATAATCAGGATTTTGATAATTTTCTCTGCCGTTCCAATTAAATTCTTTGATAACTTTATTCAAAATTTCCTCATGATTAAACTCTCCAACAATAATAGTTGTTATGTTATTTGGAGTGTAATGTTTTTTATAATAATTCATTATTTCAGATTGAGAAACTTGAGAAATTATTTGAGCTGTACCAATAACATCTCTTTTGTAAGGATGAGATGTATACATGTTATGATTTACGGTATTATAAACTTTTGTCCATGGTTGATCTTCTCTCATTCTTATTTCTTCTATAACAACATGTCTTTCTCTTTTATCTTTTACATTTTTATCGTTTAAATTGAATTCCGAACCAATTTCTTCAGGAGGAAGAATCGGATCTATCATCATATCTGCATGAAGTTCTATTGCTTCATAAAAATCTTTATTTTCTTCACCTTTAGGCAAGGTTACATAATAAAACGTATAATCTTTCCAAGTTGCAGCATTAACAATAGCACCTTTAGCTTCAAGTATTCTGTCAAAATCACCAGCTTTATGCTTATGTGTACCTTTAAACATTAAGTGTTCAAGAAAATGAGAAATCCCGTTATTTTCAGCATTTTCATTAATAGATCCTGTTTTTACCCATGAACTTATATTAACAAGTCCGCCTTCTTTATGAGCTAAAACTATTTTATGACCGTTGTCTTGTTCATAAACTTCTACTTGTTGAGTTAAAAACGGATAGTTTACTAAAGTTTTTTTCATAATTTTTCCTTTTTTCTGTATTTTAGCATGAAATTTTTTTAATGTATAATAAAGATATGAACATAATTGACAAATTAAAAAACAAAGTAGTTGTATCAGTACAAGCAATGCCTAATGAACCGTTATATAAAGAAGAATGCATGATAGCAATGATTCAATCAGTGCTAAAAGGCGGAGCAGGGGGATTACGAGTTGCGGGTTCAAGAGATGTAAAAAATGCAAAAAAATTAACAGATGTTCCTATAATCGGACTTACAAAACCGGATTCCATTCCTGCAAACTGGCAGGAAATTGTTTATATAACACCAACTCTCAAAGAAGTAACTGAACTGGTTAGAGCCGGTGCAGATATAATTGCATTTGATGGAACATTGAGAAAAAGACCAAATTGTACTGTTGAAGAAATTATTAAATTTATAAAAATAAACAATAGAATTTCAATGGCAGATATTTCAACACTTGATGAAGGTATCGCCTGCGATAAAATGAATGTTGATATAATTTCAACAACTTTATCAGGATATACACAATATTCACCGTTAAAAAATAATGAACCTGATTTTGAATTATTGGAAAAATTAGTTAAAAATACATCAAAACCAATTGTTTTAGAAGGAAGAATATGGAAACCCGAAGAAGTAACAAAGGCTTTTGAACTTGGTGCACACTGTGTTGTAATTGGTTCTGCAATAACAAGACCGCAATTAATAACAAAACGATTTATACAAAGATAATTTTTGAGAAAGGCTGAAATAGTATGAAAGCACTGGCTATAGATGTAGGCGGAACAAAAATATATTCTGCCGTAATTAATGAACAGGGAAATATAATAAGCGAAATTGAAAAATATTCAACACCAAAAGATTTAAATGAAATAAAAAATATATTCAAAAACATAATAGCTGCACACGAAAATGAAGTTGATACAGTAGCATTTGCAACAGCCGGAGCTGTAAACAATGAAAATACAAAAGTTATAAGTTCAACAGGAAATCTTGTTGAAGGTTATAGAACAATAGAATTTGAAAAATTATCAAACAAAAAAGTCTTTGTTGAAAATGATGCAAATGCAGCAGCTTGGGCAGAACATATAATAGGTGCATCAAAAGGAATGCCGAATTCCGTGATGATAACCCTTGGAACAGGAGTAGGCGGCGGAATAATATTAAATAACGAATTATTTAAAGGGAAATCAGGTGCAGCAGGAGAAATGCATTTTAAAATGTATCCTGACAAACGCAGAAAATGCACATGTGGAAGTTGGGATTGTTTTGAAGCATACGCATCAGGTACAGGATTAAAAAAAACAGCAGAAGAAATATCACAAAATCCTAATATAACAACTTATGATGTAATTGACGGATTACATTCAAATGATAAACAGATGACAGAAATTTTTAATAAATGGCAAAATGATATCTTAACAGGTATTATCGGATTAGCTAATTTATTTGACCCTGATTGTATAGTATTATCAGGTTCTATGGCAGAATTTGTAAATACTACTTATTTGGAAACGGAAACAAATTCTCAAATAGTAACCCAACCGACAAAAATCCTAAAAGCAACTGCAGGAAATTATGCAGGAATGATTGGTACAGCTCTTTTGGCTATGGGGGTTAAATAAAATATGGGAAAAGCCTTTAAACGAGGAATGAATAAAAGTAAAAATAACTTATTTGAAAGCTTATCAAGAGAAGATGCCATAGCAAAAGTCGTAAAAGGATTACGCAATAATATCAGCTCAAATAAAAATAACAATATTGAAGATTTAATAACTCTTTTTGGACTGTCATCAGAAGAATTATTAGAAAGCGGAGCAAGCTACGAAGAAGTTAAATCTATTTCAGGAATATTAGATGATTAAAAAAATATTATTTTGGTTAGAAAATTCAAGAATTTTTACTGTTCCCATGTCAATATTTTCATGGATAGTAATATTTACCTATGCTTATTATCATGGCGGAAATATTTTAAATGGTATTTTAGCACTTATTGGAATTTGCTTTGGACAATTAGCTACAAATTTATTTGATGATTACGTCGATTACAAAGAATTACTGAAAAAGGGAACCTTAAATAAACAAACAAAATCAAAATGTAAATATATAACAGAAGGAAAGGCTACCTTAAATCAAGTTTTTATAGTTGTTTGTATTTATTGTTTAATTGCAAGTACAATTGGTTTTTATTTATTTTGGCAAACAGGATTTCCTGTAATAATATTTGCTGTTTTAGGTGGTATTTTTGTATTAACTTATGCAAAATGGTCAAGCTGGGGCTTAGGCGAATTTGCTGTAGGAGTAGTTTTTGGCCCAATACTTTTTGGCGGAGTTTATTGGGTTATGACTAAAAATTTAAATTCTGAAGTATTTTTATTAAGTGCTATTGTTGTAATGTTTACTATAGGACTTTTATACACCAATGCAATGCTTGATTTTGACGGCGATATAGCATCTGATAAAAACACTCTTTGCACTCAATTTGGAACTAAAGAAAAAGCTATTGCGGGTTTTGGAATAATATATGGAATTGGTTATGCTTTATTAATTTATAATGTATTTTCGGGATATTTTCCTCAAACTTATATTTTACCTCTTGTAACTATACCACTTGTTATGGATTTAATAAAATCAATGAATTTGTATAATAAAAATAAAAATTCTGTTCCTGAAAAGAGATTTTGGCACTTTCCTTTTGAAAACTGGGAAAAAATACGAACACAAGGACTGGATAATTTTAGATTTAGAATGTATCAAGCAAGAAATATACAAATGTATTTTTGTATTTTAATGTGTATTTCTATTATATTAGGTACAAATGTATAAAAATAGAGGAAAACTTTTTTAAGTAATCCTCTGTTAAGTATTATTTATTTTTTAATTTTATCTGTAATTGCCGAATTGTAGCGGATAGTTATATTTTTCTTCGTTAGAACGAAGCATTTTTATAACTTCTTGTAATTCATCTTTATCTTTACCGCTTACACGAACTTGTTCACCTTGAATAGAAGCTTGCACCTTTAATTTAGAAGCTTTAATATCAGCAACTATAATTTTTGCAAGTTCTTGAGATAGCCCTTTTCTTAATTTATAAACTTGTCTTACGTTACCGCCAAGAGCATTTTCAACAGGTTGAGGATCAAGAATTTTTATGCTCAATCCTCTTTTTACAACTTTTGACTGTAAAATATCATAAATATTTCTTAATTTCATATCATCACAAGTTGTAATAGTTATTGTTTTATCTCCATCTAATACAATATCCGAATTAGAATCTTTTAAATCAAATCTTGATGAAATATCTCTTTTAACTTGATCAACCGCATTAACAAGTTCTTGTTTATCAAATTCTGAAACGACATCAAAACTACAATCTTTAGCCATAATAAACTCCTTTTTTGTATTCTATTATACCAAAAACTAAACGATGGTAAACAAAAATATATTTTAAAATAAATCTTACAAAGCTATATTTTAGATAATATTTCTGAAATCATATAAATTGAACCGCAAATTATATTCCATTTATCCTGTTTTAAAACTTTTCCATTAATAAATTCTTCTGATTTAATTGGACAACATTTTTGTAATTCTTCAACTTCAACAGAATTTGGATTATTATAGTGATAAAAATATATTTCATCATCGTCTTTTACAAGGTCAGAAAGCATCTGTTTATAGTCTTTATTTTTTAAACATCCAAATACAAATCTAAATTTTTGGTTAGGAAAATAATATTCAAGACTTTCTCTCAAAACTCTTATTCCATCAGGATTATGTCCTGCATCAACAATCAATTTTTTATCTTCATATATTTCAAATCTAAATTTATGATGAACATTTTTTAATGCTTCTCTTACAGTTGTTATTTTTATATTTGGTAAAATCAAATTCACAGCACTTAGAGCAAGTCCCATATTTTCAATTTGATATATGCCTTTTAAACTTAGTTCATCAAATTGATAATTTGTCGCTATAACAAGATTTTTTCCTGCAATTTCTTTAATAGTTTCAAAACCTCTGTTATTTTTCTGAATAACAACAGGTGCATTTTTAATTATTCCCGCTTTTTCAAATGCTATTTCTTCAATTGTATTTCCAAGTCTTTCCGTATGATCAAAACTTATTGAAGTTATAATTGAACAAATTGGAGAAGTTATAACATTTGTAGCATCAAACCTTCCTCCTAATCCTGTTTCTAAAATTACAATATCACAGTTATTTTCTTTAAAATATAAAAATGCAATTGCCGTTAAAATTTCAAATTCCGTTAAATGAATATTATTTTGTTGTGCAAGATTTTCTATTTCAAATAATTTTTTAGCAAAATTTTCTTTTGAAATTTCTTTATTATTAATTTTTATACGCTCAGTATAATCAAACACATGAGGACTTGTATATAAACCTGTTTTATACTCTGCATGAATAAATATTGAATTTAAAATTGCACAAACAGAACCTTTACCATTAGTTCCTGCAACGTGAATAAATTTTACATGTTTATGCGGATTATTCAGAAGTTCCAATATTTTTTCTATTCTGTCTAATCCCAAATTTATATAGAATTTTCCTTGCGATGTTAATAATTCTAACGCTTTTTCGTACGTTTGATTTTCCATTTTGCTATACTTTTTAATTGTCTTACTATTCTTTCTGTAGAATCATATTTTGCTAATTTTCTCGTATTTGACTGTAATAATTCAAGTTTATCAGGATTTTCTATTAAAAATGATATAAATTTCATTAAAGATTGAGGATTTATATCAGAATCTTCCATGTAAATACAAGCCTCTTTATGAAGCATTGCTTTAGCATTTTTACGCTGATGGTCTGCAGCCGCAAACGGATACGGAATTAAAATCGGAGCAATACCACAAGCACAAATTTCAGATAAACTTAATGAACCTGCTCTTGATACTGCTATATCACTTGCTTTTAAAACAGTAGCCATATCGTCAAAATATGGTTTTACAATTAAATTTTTATCTGTTTCAAATTCAGGATAAATTTCTTTTAATTTTTGAATACACAAATCGTAGTGTTTTTTACCTGTTTGAAAAATAACTTGAACATTATATTTTTGAGATAAATCTTTTAAAATTTCAACTGATGCCTTATTAATAGATTTTGCACCTTGAGAACCGCCCATTATACAAATTGTCTTTTTATTTTCTAATCCTAAATTTAATCTTGCATCAACTTTTGATAAATCTTTAAAAGTTTTTCGTATAGGATTACCGTTAATAAAAAACTTACGAGCATTTATAAACTGCTGACTATCTTCAAAAGCCAATGAAACAGCTTTAGCCAAAGGTGCTACAGATTTTGTTACAACTCCCGGATGTATATCACAATCATGTATCATAAAAGGTTTTTTAATTATACTGGCAGCAAAAAGCGTAGGTGCACTTACATAACCTCCTGTACCCAATATACTGTCGGGTTTGTATTTTAAAAGATAAAACAAAGCTTTCCAATTTGCCAATTCTAATTCAAAAGCCCATTTAACAAGTCCAAAACTTAATTTTCTTGGCATAGCAGATACTTTTATCGGTAAAAATTTAAATCCTGCTTTTCTAACTATGTCATATTCAAGATTTTTAGGATTTCCAATATAAAAAATATCTTTTGTTTCCTCATCATTTTTCAATGCTTCACAAACAGCCATTGCAGGATAAATATGTCCTCCTGTTCCTCCGCCTGTGATAAAATAAGTATATTTTTTATTTTGTTTAGATGTATCTGACATTTGTGTTATCCCTTATTTTTTTAATACGTTTTTTTGAAATATTTAATAAAATACCTATCATCCATAATGTTACCATAAGAGACGAGCCTCCATAACTTATGAATGGTAAAGGTACACCTGTTGCAGGTAAAAATGAACATGTAACTGATATATTTAAAAAAGCCTGAAATCCTATAGAAAAAGTTATGCCTACGGCTAACAATTTTCCATACATATCAGGACATCTTGATGCAATAACCAAACCACGATGGATAAAAGTCCAAAATAATCCTATTACAAGTACACATCCTATAAAACCTAATTCTTCGCCAATAACAGAATATATAAAATCTGTATGGGACTCAGGTAGCCAAAATAGTTTTTGTTTAGAATTTCCAAATCCGACTCCAAAAAAGCCACCTGTAGCAAAAGCAGTTAAAGATTGAACAATTTGATATCCTGCTCCCTGTGAATCAAGTTCAGGATTAAGCCATGTTATTATACGAGTTAATTGGTAAGGTTTTAATAATGACCACATATTGTTAAGAGCAGTATATATATTCAAAGCAACAAATCCACCACCGCCAAAAATCGTAATCATTGCAGCTTTTAATGGGCCTCCTGCACTTAACCACATTATAAGGGACGTCATGCCCAATAGTATTACCATGGATAAGTTTGGCTGCTTAAAAATAAACAGAACCATTATTAAAATAGGAAAAAAGTAAACCATTTTTTGCTGAGTTATTTTGGGATTTTTACAAAATGCACTTGCAAGTAACAATACTACCGCTAATTTTGAAAATTCGGAAGGCTGAAAACTTAAAGGCCCTAAAGCAAGCCAACGAGTTGAATTATTAACAGTTAAACCCAATGGAGTAAGTCCAACAAGTGCAAGTAAACCTATTACAATAAATGATACAATCATTGTCCATGGAACAAGGTTTTTATAATCATAATTTGCAAAAAATTTAATACCTAAAATACCTAAAATCATAAATACAAACTGCTGAGCAACAAATTTTAACGGATTAATTCCAGCCTCAATACACTTGGGTGCACTGGCAGAAAAAATAGACATTAACCCAATTATAACAAGAAATGCAACAACCACTATCAATGCTTTATCAGGTGGAGAAATCATTACACTGTATCGTGGAGAATAAGGTTTTCTGTTACTATACTTTGGATAAGACATAATCCTTAAAAACATCTCCTCTTTGTTCATATCCGCTAAACATATCAAAACTTGCACATGCCGGTGATAGTAATACCACATTAGGATTTAAAGAAACAGACTTATCGATAGAACCTTCAAAAGTTTCTTCTCTATAAATATTATTGAAACCTGATTTTCTTAAATTTTCCTCAAATCTATCAGCAGCTTCACCAATTAAAACAACACTTGTAACATGATTTTTTACAGCTTCACAAAACTCTGTTAAGTCTGTATTTTTATCTCTTCCTCCTGCAATTAAAACAACATTTTCACCATTATTAAATGAATTTATTGCAACAATAGAAGATTCAGGATTTGTAGCTTTTGAATCATTATAAAATTTTATTCCTCTCTTCTCAATTACAAATTCAAATCTATGAGCTGGAACTTTAAAAGACTTAATCGCCCTAACTATATTTTCATTGGAAATACCTACAAGTTTTGCACAAATAACAGCACACATGACATTTTGGTAATTATGCTCACCGATTAATGGTATTTCATTAACATCAATAATTTTTTCAATATTACCATTTCGCATAAATAAAAGTTCATTATTTTCTATATAACAAGCATTCTCTCCTCGTTTTTGGGCAAAGAAAAATACTGTAGATGAACATTGAGAACTAAATTCTACCAATTTATCATCTTTAGCATTCAACACAGCAAAAGCAGGTGCTTGAGGGAATTTAAAGATTTTAGCCTTGTCATTAAAATAATTTTCAAGACTACCATGCCAATTTATATGATCAGGTGTAAAATTTAACCAACAAGCAATTTGAGCTTGAAATGAATTACTGTAATGAAGTTGAAATGAACTAACTTCAAGAACAAAATAATCTAAATCACTATTTAATAAATCACATGGCGGAAGTCCGATATTTCCGCAAGCCTCAGCATTATATTCTTCTTTAAGAATATGTGCAGTTAAAGCTGTTGTTGTTGTTTTTCCATTTGTACCTGTTATTGCTATAAAAGGTTTTAAAGATTCTTTATATGCAAGTTCAATCTCAGAAATCACAGGGACTTTTTCTTCTTTTAAACGACTAAAAATTTCTGTTTGCGGCGAAATCCCCGGACTTGTAATAGCAAGATACGACCCTTTTATAAACTCATCACTATGATGTCCTGTTTCTACATTAATTCCCAAATTTAAAAGTTCTTGGTATTTTTCTTGCTCAACTTCATTTATTTCTGTTATATAAACATCTGCACCTTTATTGTTTAAGTACTTTGCAGCAGAAATACCACTTTTTGATAATCCTAATATTAAAACTTTTTTATCAAACCAATTTGTTTTCATTATATTAATCCTCTAAAAAATAAGTATGAAAAAATTATAGAAACAATAGAAAATATAGCCGAAACTAAAGCAAATGTAATAACAATACGTTTTTCACTCCAACCGCATAACTCAAAATGATGATGAATAGGCGACATTTTGAAAATTCTCTTTCCTGTTGTTTTAAAACTCAATACCTGCAATATAACAGATAATGTTTCACAAATAAAAATTATGCCAATGGGAATAAGCCATAATTCAAACTTACCGATAACAGCAAGAGTTCCCAAAAGTCCTCCCAAAGCTAAAGAACCTGTATCTCCCATAAAAATTTGAGCTTTTGGTTTATTATATTTAAGAAAGCCTAATAATGCCCCAACAACAGTTGCCGAAATAATTGCAACTTCATGTTCACCTAAATAATAAGCAATAAATGTGCATGCCAAAAAGGCAAATACACCGCATGATGCAGCTAATCCATCCAATCCGTCAGTTAAATTAACAGCATTTGATGAACCTGTAAGAACAAAAACAACAAATACCGGATATAACCAACTTATATTTAAATGCCAAAAACCGAAATTTAAATAAGTTGACATATCACCCTTTAAGTACATTACAAATATCGCAGGTAGCAGTGCTATCAAAATTTGTCTTAAAAATTTTCCTTTTGCACTTATACCGTCATTTTCTTTATTTTTAATTTTAATATAATCATCTTGAAATCCTATTAAAGCATAGAAAAATAATGTAATTAAAATAATTAAAGCAGTAGTAGTAAGTTTTTGAGCAAGCATTAATGTTGTAACTGAAGCTATAACAATAGCTAAAAATATAAAAATTCCTCCTGTAGTTGGTGTGCCATCCTTTGCTTTATGCTGTTCCGCTACGACATCTTTAACATGCTGATTAAACATTTTCTTTTTGACAATATCCACATATGGAACTCCAAAAAGTAAACATAATATTAACCCCAGCAGCATAGCTACCGTTATCATTATCATAGAATATCTCCTTCTTCCAATATTTTTATTATGTCTTCAAATTTTTCTGAGCGTGAAGCCTTTAAAAATATTGTATAACTTTTATCTATATTAGCAAGAATGTAACAACTTAAATCAGATATATTTTTAAAATTTTGTGTTATTATTTCTGACGATAATGCATTTGATATTTGTAATGCTAAATCTCCAACCGTTAAAACAATAACATCTCTTTTATTCAGGCTATTAATATATTGTCCGATTTCATAATGATATTTTTCTGAGTCATCACCTAATTCACCCATATTTCCAAGAATTAAAACAGGTTTTTCATAAAGTTCCAAAACATTTTTTATAAATCCTTTCATACTGTCCGGATTTGCGTTATAACTGTCATTAATTATCTTATACCCGTTAACTTCTTGTATTTCAAATCTTTTTTCTATATTTTTATATTCATTTAATCCATTTTGAATATCTTTTAAATCCATCTTAAGTGCTAATGCAGCTTCAATACATTCGATAGCATCCTTTACATTGTATTCGCCGCTGATATTTATTTCAAAAATATTACCCTTATAAGAGAATTTTGTATAATCAGGTTTCTTTTCTAAAATCTCAACATCTTCTAATGTACAGAAAACTTTTTTGCCTTTAAAATCGACAATTTTTTCAACCATTGGATTTACTTCTGTTATAAAAACACCATCAATCTTTTGATATTTTGTAATTTCACATTTGGCTTTTGCAATATTTTCCTTTGAACCCAATCTGCCAATATGTGCTGTACCGGCATTGGTAATAATTGCAATATCAGGAATTGCATATTTTGAAAGAAGTTCAATTTCACCAAAACCTCTCATTCCCATCTCAACAATCAGAACTTCTGTATCCTCAGGCATTTCGAACATTGTTTGGCAAAATCCAATTTCATTATTATGATTAAGTGCTGTTTTATGCGTTTTAAAAACTTGTTTACAAATAGAATACATCATCTCTTTTGTTGTTGTTTTACCACTACTGCCCGTGATTGCAATAACTCTCGGATTAACATTTATTCTGCAAAGTCGTGCTGATTCAAGATAGGCTGTAAGAGTATCTTCAACTTTTAAAACAACTTTGGCATTATCATAAATTTTGTCATTACGTGTAAAATATCCTTCTGCACCACACTTTAAAGCATTTTCAATAAAATTTTCACCATCAAAATTTTCACCCTTTATAGGAACAAAAATTTCGCCCTGTTTAATTGTTCTTGTATCTGTTGAAAAACCTATTTTTGAAAGGTTAGTTTCGTTTTTGAGAACTTTTGCACTCGTTGCTTTTATTACATCATTTAAATCTAATTTCATATTAATAATTTTACTTCAAACAAAGTAAAAAAGATAAAATAATTTATTTAGTTTCAATATAAGCATCAATTGTCTTTTTAAGGTATTGCAAATCTTTTAGCGAGAATTTATTGATTGCGACGATTAGCTCTTCAATCAGTTCATTTTTAGATTTTAGATGACCAAAGTCAAACAATTCTTTTGGCTCAATTTCCAAAACATCACATAGCTTTTCGAGATTTTCTTTTTTCGGTAAATGCTCGCCTGACTCTAATTTACTTATGTTATTAGGTTCCATGCCAATTAATTCAGCCAACTCTTCTTGGCTTATGTTTTTTCTTTTTCTAATCTCTTTTAATCTTTTGCCAAATTTCTTAGTTAACTTCATAATATCCTCTTTATCATTCTAATTATGCTTTCAGAGAATTTTAACTATCTAACATATTGGATATTGTAAATTTATTCATCTTAGTAATATAATGTTTAACATCAATTAATACTAGTGATGAGAATTTCAAGATTAAATTTTAATTAAAAAGGATGGTAATATCAATGAAAGCCAATAAGCACAACTATTTTGCATTATTTTTATTTTCAATTTGTTTAAATGTTTTATACCCAAATTATACCTTAGCATTTGAATATGGCTATACGCCATCAGGCTATAAATACGTAGTTCACCAACATAGTGAAAGTTCGTACCAGCATGCCTGGTGCAAACAGCATAATGGGGTTGAAGAATACGAAAACGAAGACAAAACAAGAGTAGACTGCCTTACAAATACGCATGCGGTAGAATTTGATTTTGCAAACAAATGGGCCGAAAGCATCGGTCAAGCCCTGCATTACCAATATATGACAGACAAAAAAGCAAAAGTTGTCTTGATTTTGGAAAAACCCGAAAAAGAATTTTGCTATTATAACAGAGTTAAAAACTTATCTAAAATTCACGACTTTGAGGTTGAATACATAACTCCGCAAATATTAAATATTAAAAACGGTAAATGCAAGTATAAAGATTGCAAATGCAACAGAAAAGGCAATTCTAATAACTAACAATTAAAACAGAGAAATAAAGTATATTATTTTGAAATAATAGAAACCCTTATTTTTTAATTTATTTAAAATATTATATTTTATATGTTCTATTTCTTTGGCAGCAAAGAAACAGAACCAAAAGAAACTGCCGACCGGTGCTGCATTCGCTAATAAATTTAAATGCTCATTATCGGGAAATGGCTAACTTTCAAATAACTAAACAAACGCCGTTTCTTTTCCTCTAATTCGCATTAATTTATTGCTCATTTCGCAATGGTCGGATGAAATTATTTTTATTGTCAGGACAGCTTTATTTTAGAAAGTATGTTGGGTTTTCTAACCCAACAGAACAAACCGAAACAGTCACACTTAAACAAGTTCAAGATGAGGGTTTAGGTTATGTGCAGCTAAATTTGTTATATAAGTCCTCGTAAAATTTACTTGCAATTTGAAATAATTTATGCAATAATGTGAATACGATTTTTAAGGTATAAACTTGTAATCGTTTATTGATGGCCTTATGAAGTAAAAGAAAGAGATACTCCACAGTATAATGAGTGTTCCGCAGTTTAATTACAAATTTTTAAAAGAAAATGCATCAGCAGGCAGTTGGCGAAGAGGTTACGAATATTACGTCAGCAATATGATTCTTGAATCTTTTCCCGAAAAAAACTTTTATATGGGAAAAGTTAAGGGTAATTTTCAAGATGCTTATAAAACCGATTTAATTTTCAAAAAAAATAAAGTTGAAGCAAGATGTAATTGTCCTTTAAAAGAAGAATGGTGTAAACATGCTGTTGCTGTCGCAATAAAAGCTATTAATGAACATGCTTATGAAGATTGGTTAGAAACAAAATTCGGAATGGATTTTGATTATCCTGATGAAAATACAGCTTTAACAGAACCACCTACCGGCAATTACATATTCCATTTTAACCCAAAAAGAAAACCAAACTTCTTTTCAATTCTTGTAATGTCTCGTTCTACAGGAAAAGTTGTAAGAGCTATTGAACCAATTTTAATGGCACTTATGGAAGCACAAAAAAATGATCCTAATTTTACATTAAACAATTCTCAATTAGCTGAAGTTGAAATATTTAAAAATCTTTTAAAACTTTCCCGCCAAGATAAAAAAGCAGGTTGGTACGATATTCCTATCACAAAATTTGCACCAATGTTTCCATTATTAGCACTTGCAGATGAAGTTCTTGATGAAAGAAGTAAACAAAGACTAAAATTTGTAAAAGATGAATGGCGAATTGTTCTTTCTGTAAACGGTTCAACAGCAGGAACAATAATGCTTGCTCTTTCATGGAAGCGTCCGGATTCAGATGAAGAAATCCCATTTGAAGAGGTAAGATATTTCTCTCGTCAAATAAAGTGGGGCAGATATAAAAATATAATATTTCCGACAAATGTTTCGATGAATGTTTTACCTCAAAACCTTCTTAAGCAGACTTTTACAGATTTAAAAGATGCTGAAGGCGGTAAATTTATTTACGAAGAACTACCAAGATTAAGAGAACAGATTGATGTTGAAATTTCCGAATCAATAAGTAAGTTAATGCTTGAACAACGCCCTCCAAAAAATATTGTAACTTTGGGTATTGATTATGACCAATCTCTTAAAGCATCTTTAGAGTTTGAATATGACGGAGTTAGAGTCCCATTTTCAAAACAAGATAAATCTCCATATATAACCATCAAAAAACCTGACGAAGACTTAATTTATTGGGTAAAAAGAAACTTAGAACACGAATATAAGGCATATCAAATGCTTTTGGCATGTAAATTCGTACCTATGCAAACAAATAATCTGGCTTTAGAAAAAGAAAATGCCATAGATTTTTATAACTATTATATGAATAAGGCTGGAGAAGGCTGGGTATTTGAAGAAAAAGATGATATGAGTTTCTTTAAAATAATGGAAGAACCTTTCAAAATGTGTGCTCAAATTGATTTTTCAGAAGAATCTGCAGATAGTTTTGTAATTAAATTGTACGGTCAAGTCGGAGATGAAATTATCAATTTTGACGATATTTACGAAACTATTCAAAGTAACGAAAAATATGCCAGAATAAGAAGTTTAGGCTTTGTAGAATATCCTGCGGAAAATATTTATGCAATGATGAAATCGTTTAATTCATTTGATGCTTATAGAAATAATGAAAACGAATTTGTAGTAAAAACATACCGTGCAGGATTGGTAACAGAATTAAAAAACCAAAATTTTGAACTTGTAATGAGCAAACGATTTGAAGAATTTTGGACTCAAATATCGACATTTTCAACCGGTGGAGATGTTGATTTACCAAAAGGAATTAAAGCAAAATTCCGTGAATATCAACAAAAGGGTTTTGGCTGGTTATGGTTTATGTATAAATATGGTTTAAACGGAATACTTGCTGATGATATGGGTCTTGGTAAAACATTACAAGCACTTGCATTAATTCAAAAAGCAAAAGAAGTCGATGGAGAAAAACCTGTTCTTGTTATTTGTCCGACATCAGTTGTATTCAACTGGGAATCAGAAATACAAAAATTTGTACCTGATTTAACTTGTTTAAAATTATCAGGAACAGAAAGAAAAGCATTATTTGAAAAAATACCTGAGCACGATGTTGTAATAACCAGTTATGCACTTGTAAGACGTGATATTGAAGAATTACAGCAATATGATTTTCGATACGTTATACTTGATGAATCACAAAATATTAAAAATGCAATAAGCCAAACCGCACAATCAGTTAAACAACTTAAAGCTGATCACAAACTTGCTCTTTCAGGTACTCCGATTGAAAATAAATTGGAAGAATTATGGTCTGTATTTGATTTCTTAATGCCCGGATTTTTATTTAATGTTGCGGAATTTAATTACAGATATGTAAATCCTATTATGGAAAGACAAGACAAAACAGTTGAAAAGCGTTTAAAACTTCAAATTTATCCGTTTATTTTAAGACGTATGAAACGAGATGTTGCAAAAGACTTGCCTGATAAAGTCGAAAATATTGCATACTGCGAACTTACACCTGAACAAAGAGACTTCTATCTTGATGTACTTGACAGTACTAAAGAAGAATTATTTAAATCTATTGAACAAAACGGACTTGAAAAGAGCAGATTATCAATCTTCTCAGCATTACTTAGATTACGTCAAATTTGTTGTCATCCAAGACTTTATGACAAAGATAATGTTAAAGGCATGATTCAATCTGGTAAATTTGAACATTTAAAAGGCATGCTTGAACAAATTATATCAGAAGGACACAGAATACTTCTCTTCAGCCAATTTGTAGATATGTTAGATATAATTAAAGATTGGCTTGAAAGAACAGGTATACCTTACGAATATTTAACAGGTAAAACAAAAGATAGACAAGGTGCTGTTGAAAGATTTAATTCTTCAAAAAGTATTCCTATATTCTTAATAAGCTTAAAAGCCGGAGGAACAGGTTTAAACTTGACAGGAGCAGACTATGTTATCCATTACGATCCATGGTGGAATCCTGCTGTTGAAGACCAAGCTACTGACCGTGCATATCGTATCGGTCAAACTAAAAAAGTCTTTGTTTACAGACTTATTACTAAAAATACTGTTGAAGAAAAAATTCAAAAACTTAAATCTATTAAACGTGATTTAGTTGATAATGTAATTTCTGTAGATAGAAATATTACTAAATCATTGACATTAGACGATATTAAAGAAATTTTCTCTGTTGATTAGTAACAATTTTTACCAAATTTAATTTTATAGACTATTAGAAATATTTTCATGATAGAATAATTCTAATAAATAAGGAACTGTACATGAGAATATTTGAGGTTAAAAATAACCTTATAAAATTGTTTTTCGAAAAAAATGAAAAACTGTTTTTAGCTGGATTTTTAATGATAAAAGACTCCAGAGAAACTTATATTGCCCAAATCATGCACATGGAAACAAACAAACATGGTAACATTGCCATAGCCCGCCTTATTTATAACGTTACTCCTGACGGGAATTTAGTAAATTTTGAAGGTACAGTTCCATCTAATAATAGTGTAATTGGTTTATTAAATTTATCAGAAATAGTAAAACTTCTTGAAGGTGAAAATTCTGTTCAAATAGGAGAGTTGGCTCAAGATAATATTCCGTTAAAACTTGACTTTAACTTTATAAAAAATAAACTTCTTATTCTTTCAGAAAATCAAGATAATTCTGATATAATGATAAGAAAATTAAATGACTTAACAAAAACTTTCAATAAAAGAACTGTAATAATAGATACCGTTGGAACATACGGTAATACAAACGGAACTTTGGTTGCAGGCAAGAATTTTAAATTACCTGTAAACTATGAAACATTAGGTTTTATATCTGAAAAAGGAATTGAATATAAAACAGTAGAATCAAAAGCTGTTATACAAGAAACATTTTTAGAATTACAGTATTATGTAAAAACGATAGAAAGCCAATATATTCCTGTTAATAGTTTAATAGATATTTTAGAAGCTCAATATAAATCTTCTAAAATGGTTGAACTTGTGTTAATTAAAAATGCACTCTTAAAATATCAAGAAAAAGGTGTTTTAGCAAATTCAAAAAAAGACTTTTTAAACTTAAATAAAAGTTTAATAGAAAATTCAACAACCTTAATAGATTTATCAAATATAGATGAAGAAGTGCAAAGAGAATATATTTCGTTTATATACAATAAAATTTCAAAAATGAATGAAGAAGTCATTGTTTTTGTAACAATAAATAATAAAAATTCTGATAAAAAATTATTAAAACAAATGTATTTTACAAAAAATATAAATACAGTTACAGTTTTAAGTTATGAATATAAATACTTAAACGAATTGAAAAAAATATCAAAAAATATGATAATGTTTACACCAACAATAATACAAGATGATTTTGATGCATATAATACGTTCTTAAGTAAATTGGCGAAATGGGAATATATTGCATATGGACAAGAAACCCAATATCTTCCGTTAATAGTGAGCTTAAAAACAGATAAAGGGATTTTTAACGATAAAATAAAACCAAATGATAATGTAGAAACTGCAACATCAGCATTTTTTAAAGATAAAATGAAAGAACTTGTAGAAAAACAATATCAAGATGTAATTCATAAAGAACAGGAAACACAAATAAGAAACAGAATAAAAGAAAAACGACAAATGGATAATGAAGTAATGATGCAAAATCAAATGCATCAATTATCGCAAAAACAAGCAATGGAATTACCATATACAATTCCACAATATAATTATTCTCCTGCATACATGAATCAAATGACAATGGCACAACCAATGGGAGCACCATACTATTATCAGCAACAAATGCCAATGCAAATGCCATATCCAATGATGATGCCTCAAAATATGGTACCACAACAATACATGCAAATGATGCCTCCTCAACCTCAACAGTTCCAACAAGTTTATCCTAATCAAATATACAATCAACAACCTCTTCAACCACAAAACCAAAATATTGAAAAAATTGAAGAATTAGACAACTTTGATTCAGAACAATTAGATAAATTATATGCAAATTCTCCTGTAGAAAATGCATTTAATAATATAAAAATAAATTTAAAACAAAATAACCAAAAACAAGAAACACAAGAATTACAACAAAATACATTATCACAAGAAAATTCATTAAAGAAAAATGAACAAATTCCACAAATAAATAAAGTTCCACAGCAAGAAAAAAATGAAGAAAATACTCAAATAGTAATAAAACCTCAAGAAGAAGAAATAAAAGTTTCAGAACAAAATTCACAGCAAGAATTACCAATTCAAAATCAACAAGAAATAATAAATATTCAATCGCAAAATTCAGAAGAACTGACAGAAGCCGATTTAGATATGATAAGTGAAATTGATGTTGAACTTCATGAAGAAGAACAACTAAATAATAAACAAGAAGATAGCGAGCCTATAATTCCAAAATATATAGATGATACTCCGGATGAACCTAAATTACCTGTATTTTCGCAACCTGAACTGCAAAGTCCAAAAAATATAGATTTCAAAAAAAATGACAGAGTAAGACATACTAAATTTGGAGAAGGTGTTGTTGAAAAAGTAATTAATTACGGTAGTAAAAAATTATGTTCAATATACTTTGAAAAAGTAGGAAGACGTCTTCTTGAACCGCATATTTCAGAATTGGAAAAATTGTAGATAAGGTGATTATTTTATATGATAAATAACAAAATCAAAACAAAAAATACAATAAAATGGTTAATAGAACTAAGTATTTGGTTTTTGATTTTTTTCTTTTTTGCAAATATTATTCTTTTAATAAAATCAAATTATGACAAACAATATAATTCTTATCAGGTATTTATGCCTGATGTGTATGGAGTAATAGCAGGCTCACCGGTAAATATGATGGGAGTACCAATAGGGTATGTAGATAAAGTAAAAATAATAGATAATGAAGTATTTGTAAAATTCACATTAAATAAAAAAAATTTAAAATTGCCAAAAGGCAGTATAATAACGGTAGAATTTAACGGATTGGGAGGATCAAAATCATTAGAAATATATCCTCCGCAATATGAAGAAAGCAAAAACAGAGATGAATATTTTATTGTAGAAGCACCAAAACGTATAGGTGATGTAGCCGGTTTGGTAGATGAAATGTTTGATAAAATTTCTTCAATAACATATAGAATGTCATTCTTTGGAAAAGAAATTTTTAATGCTTATTCCAATATAGAAAAAACAACAGAAGATATAGAAATCGAAGAAAATAAACTTAAAACAAATAATAAAAAGTTTTCAGATACTTTAAATGAAACTAATTTATGGCTTGACGAAAAAATAAATAAGTTAGAAAATTTTAATAATACATTCAAGTAAAAGGAGAAAATAAATGGAATATGAAAATGTAAGAATTATTAAAAATCCTGTAATATACTTAAATTTATGTAAAATGAGGGATAAAAATACCGATTCACAAGGGGTAAGAATAGCAACAAGAAAAATAACAAGAGTATTATTATACGAAGCATCAAAAAATTTACCGCTAATTGATAAAGAAATTGAAACACCAATAACAAAGACAACAGTAAAAACCGTAGAAGAAGATATTAATATAATAATATCACCAATACTAAGAGCAGGTTTAATATTTACAGATGAAGCAATAGATATTCTTCCTCAAGCTTGTATAAGACATATAGGAATGTATAGAGATGAAAAAACATTAAAACCAATATGGTATTACAATAAAGTTCCTATGGAAGCACCAAATCCTGAAAAATTCTATATATATATAACAGATCCTATGTTAGCAACAGGCAATTCTTTACTTGAAGCAATTAAACTATACGCCGATAAAAATATACCATTAGCAAATATAAAAGTAATATGTATAATGGCAGCACCAGAAGGCTTGAAAAATATCCATGATAAATATCCTGATGTTGAAATAATAACAGCTACAGTGGATGAAGGATTGAATGAAAAAGGTTATATAATACCCGGAATGGGAGATGCAGGCGATAGAATTTTTAATACATAATAAAAAAATTAAAGATAACTTGATAAAAAAAGTTTATTTGATAGAATTAGAATACAAATGATAAAATATGCGTGTAATCAAATTATACCGTTGGAATTTTTTACAATTTAGTATTTTGTAATAAAAATTCAAAAAGAGTTAAATTTGACTCGGAATAATCAAAAAACACAAGAACAATTTAATAAAATGCGCGTGTAGCCCAGCTGGATAGAGCGTTTCGCTACGAACGAAAAGGTCGCGAGTTCGAATCTTGCCACGCGCGAATAAAGAATCGGATAACTAAGGTTAAGTTATTCGGTTTTTTATTATACGTAAACTCAAGATGAGAACTCGCCACAGGTCAAAGACCTGTCCGAGTTTGAGCGAATTTTTTGCAGAGAGCGGAGTGCTTTTGACAAGTAATGAAATTACGTAGTCTAAACACTAAGTCTCGTTTAACGCAAAAAATCCAAGACAATCTTGCCACACACGTTTTTTACTAAGTACCATAAATGTGCCATTGAAAATTTTTTATATTTTGTTAATCATTGTTAGATAAATTTTTGAAATAGTATTTTATTCTATTTAAGAACTTATGCTTTTTCTTTTTAATTTTATGACATTTACAGTCTTTGTATTGGCATTTGCCGTCTTGGATATTTAAAATTTCAGGGGTAACGTATTCAACATCAAAGTTATGGATTTTACCTAAGTTTTGCACTCTTTCAAAGTAACACATCTGCTTTTCATGGTTTTCAAGAATTAGAATTACTTTTGCTCTTTTTCCTGTCATAAAAGAATAATGCAGGGCTTGACCGATACTTTCAGCCCATTTATCAGCAAAATCAAACTCAATTGCATGTGTATCGGTTAAGCAATCAACACGAGTTTTATCGGAGTTTTCAAATTCTTCAATACCGTTATGAGCAGAACACCACGCATGTTGATACGAACTTTCGCTATGATGATGAATGACAGACTTAAAACCGTCTGATGTATAGCCATATTCAAAAGCAGATGCTAAAACTGTATAATTAAGATTAAAAATTAAACAAAAGATAATTATAATTTGTTTGCAAAATAGTATTATTTTTCTTCTCATAATTGTATTAAACAGATTAAACAAGCGTATCAGTCTATACAAATAATAAGCGTATCAGTCTATATTGCCAATATGAACACCAAAATTTTGGCACGACTGGGTGAACAGTTAAAATTTCTACGAAAAGACAAGGGTTACACGCAAGAAGAACTTGCCGAAAAAGTTGGCGTACATCCAACATATATCGGCAAAATTGAAAGCGGAAAAAGCAATATATCTACAATGATGCTATTTAAGTTATCAAGAGCATTAGGAGTAAATTTATCTAAAATATTTGAGTTTGATAAATAAATTTCCTGTATAAGATATTTTTGTAATATTTTTAGCAAAGAATAAAATATCCTCCAAACGTATGAGCCTCATTTACTAAAAAAATAGTAAAATTTCTTTAGAGAGATATGTCAGGGGAGTGTCTGTGGCTCAAAATTACCGTAATCAATATCAATATTCAAGAGAATATTATCAAAGCAGAACAACAAAAAGAACGGGGTATCCTCGCTCAACTCAAAGTTATACACAAACACCACTAAGAAAAACTCAACAACCGCAAAGACATAATCACATTCCTAATAGAATTAGAAGAAAAAAAGTTACAAGAAAAACAACTTTTTCATTCAAAATATTTTTTGCTAATATAATATTATTGAGTTTATTATCACTTATTGGTTATTTTATTTTACCTGTAGGATTTAATAATATTACAAAACCTCTATTTTTAGGTGAAAATAATAAAGAAATCACATTTAATGCACGCGAAATTTTATTCCCAACATTAAATTATATGTCTAATGATTGGTATTTTGGACACAAATATTTATTAGGTGCAAATATTAAAAATCCGAAAATGTCTACTTTTTTCACTTCAAAAAAGATGACCGAACTGGAAAATAGTTTAACGAATTTAATGAAACAATATCCGTCTATAAAACCTGCAATATATGTTTGGGACTATGATACAGGAAACTATGTTGATATTAACGGTTCAAAAATATATGCATCTGCAAGTATAATAAAAATTCCTATCTTAATACAATTATTCAAAAAAATAGAATCAGGACAAATAGATCTTTTTGATAAAATGGAACTTACTGATTACTATAAAGCAAGCGGTTCCGGTAATATGCAATATTACAAAACAGGTTCTATGTATACACTTGATGAACTTGCAAGAGTAATGATTCAAACATCAGATAATTCTGCAACAAATATGCTTATTGCAAAAGTAGGTTCAATGTTATCTGTAAATAGAGCAATAAGAGATTGGGGGCTCAATGATACATATATCGAAAATTGGCTTCCTGATTTAGAAGGAACAAATTATACAACTGCAAAAGATTTAACAACAATGCTATATAACTTAGATAATCCTAGTTTTTTAAGCATATCTTCAAGAGAATATATTATAGATTACATGAGCAAAGTTAAAAATAACAGATTAATTCAGGCAGGACTTGGCAAAGATGCTTTATTTGTACATAAAACAGGTGATATAGGAAAAATGTTGGGTGATGCAGGAATTGTTTATATGCCAAATAATAAAAAATATGTTGTTGTAATTTTAGCTGAAAGACCTTATAACTCACCTCAAGGCGTACAATTCATACAAAAGGCTTCTAAAATAATTTATGATTACATGCTTACAGCTAAGTAATTTTAAATATTTAATTCTAAAGTTTGTACCGTATTGTTTTTTAAAGAAATTTATTGTAAAATATCAGCTATGAATGATTGTATATTTTGTAAAATAGCAAATAAAGAAATTCCATCAGAATTTATATACGAAAATGATTACATTTTTGTTATTAGGGATATAAACCCTAAAGCCCCTATTCATTTGCTTGTCATAACAAAAGAACATTTTGCAAATTTAAATGAAATTAATGACGAAAAGATTTTAGCAGAAATTTTTAAAGGAATTAAAGAAGTTTGCAAAAAACTTGGTATAAAAGAATATAAAACACTTATTAATACCGGTAAATCAGCAGGACAGGAAGTTTTTCACTTCCATGCACATATTCTTTCTGATAATTAAAGGATTTATAAAATGGCACAAAAAGGTCAATATTATAGAGAATTAACACCCTCAGGCTTCGGTATTGCAATAAAAATCAAAGATGTATTGTTTTCTGAACAATCTAAATACCAAAAAATTGAAATAATTGATACTGATTCTCAATTGGGTAAAATGATTACCTTAAACGGACTCATGTACGCAACAGAAGGCGATGAATATTATTATAGCGAAATGGTAACACATGTTCCTCTATTAAATCATAAATGTCCTAAAACAGTACTTGTTATCGGCGGAGGTACAGGTTCTACAACTAAAGAAATTTTAAAACACGAAACAATAGAAAAAATAACTATAGTTGATATTGATGAAATGGTTGTTAATACATGCAAAAAATATCTTCCTTCTATTTCCAGCGGGCTTGATGATTCCAGAGTAGAAGTTCTTATTATGGATGCTTTTGAATACATAAAAGATAAACATAATTTGTTTGATGTTATATTGATAACAACGCCAACACCTCTAGGGCCGGGAGTTGGAAATTTTACGAATCAATTTTACGAAAATATAAAATCTGCTCTTAGAAAAGACGGTATATTAGTAGTTCAATCAGAATCACCTGTTGCAAAGGACGAAGATACTATATCTCTTTATAAATTACTATTACAAGAATTTAATCTTGTAGAAACATATTCATCACCACTGCCAACATACCCCGGAGGATACTGGGCATGGGCAATTTGTTCAGATTCAGACTACCCGTTTGAAGCATTGGATGAAGAAAGATGCGAAAAAATCAGCAAGCAATGTAAATTGTATACAAAAAAATATCACGAAAAATGCTTTAAAAACCAAACGTTGCTTGAAGATTTGAAATAAATTTAAACTTTTTCAATAAATTTATATGTGTCTAAAAAGAATTGGAAATATCTTCTAAGTTTAGCACTTTTGTGTAAGACTATGTTTAATAGAACACCGATATCAAGCTCAGTTTGATAATACAAACCATAGAGCATTTTGACTAAATCGTCGAGTTCACCAATTTTAGATTCAATAAAACTTTCGTCGAAATCGTAATCATAATCCATATCTAAGTCTTCTACAAAATGTTTTGGAATTTGTTCACACATAGATATGCTCATTTAGACAGTTTAAAGAATGGTAATAATTCTTGAAAATTATACTCAATTGCGTAATAATATTTAAGTCGATTGTGTATATTTACATTATATACTATTGAATTAAAAACTTGAATACTATTGACCACAAATTTTACAAAAATTTATATCACATGGAGTATATATGTATATTGAAAATTTAAAAAAAGTAAGAAGGTATTTTAATTTATCAATAAAAAAATTTGCAGAAAAACTTGAAATGTCCGCAAGCACCATTACAGGTTACGAAAGGGGTAAACGAACTCCGACAGCACCACTGTTTATCAAGCTGCACAACATTTGCAACGTAAATCTTAACTGGTTTGTTTCAGGCGAGGGAAATATGTTCAATTCAGAAGAGGATGTTTCCGAGGATATACTAACACAAAAAGTTGAGGCCATCTTAAAGAAAAATAAGCTTATATAATTACATTTTACAACTTCATTAAGCCTTTTCGTTTCAACTTTGTAAAATTTCGCTTAATCACTGTCTATCATTAAATTTTGGTGTCTGATTATAAATATTATATTTTATATAAATGTAATATTTGTTATTTTATTTGTAATTTTATAATAATCTATAATAATCCCTTATAAACTTCTCTATCTCTTGATGCAAGAGGTTTTGGGATATAATTCACATTATAGTGTTCCGCTATCATTTTAATATTATAGGCTGCAGAACATATATATATTTTAGTATTAAAATACTGCTTTAAAAGCTGAATTTGCTCAACAAGCCATTCTCCTGCATATTTCGGTTCAAAATCATATTCCATGTTTAAATCTGTTATTATTAAATCATAAGGGTCTGAGACCATGCCGAATATTAAATCATAAGCTTGTCTTGCACAGTATGCACAATCAATTTCAATATTTTCATAAATACCAGAAATATTAGATTTATGATAATTTACCCAGCTTTGTGAATCATCAACTATTAATACTTTTTTCATTATTATTTGACACCCTTAAAATTTCATAAATATCCATTTTTTTTGCTTTACCACGAATTTGAACTTCTGAAATTTTTATTACATCAACACTTCCTTTAACTTCGTTATATGTAGAACTGCTTATTAAGAAATTAGTTTTATAAATTTTATTATAACTTTCAAGTCTTGATGCAAGATTGACAGTATCACCAATAACAGTATATTCAAGGCGTTTTTCAGAGCCGATATTTCCAACAAATGCATCACCTGTATTAATACCTACACCAATTTCTATCTTTGGTTTACCTTCATAGAGCCATTTTTCTTGAAGTTGTTTAACCTTTTTCAGCATAGCATTACCGCATAGTACTGCATTTAGAGCATGTTTTTTATCTTGAATAGGTTCACCAAATATTGCCATAACAGCATCACCAATAAATTTATTAATAACTCCGTTATATTTTGTAATTATCGGTTCTATTTCTGTAAAATATTCATTTAAAATCATGGAAATTTCTTCCGGAGTAAGTTTTTCACTCATTGAAGTAAATCCTCTTATATCAGCAAATAAAACAGTTACATTAGAACGTTTTCCTCCTAGAGAAATATTATCAATATTACTTACTACGTTTTTCATAACGTCTTGCGAAATATATCTTCCCATGGCATCTTTTATTTTATCTTTATTTCTTGATTCAAGAATGAATTTATAAGAATATCCAAAAATCATTGTAATCAACTGTAATGCAAGAGGTGTAACAACATTTATTGCAATATTAAATTTAAAGAAAGTAATACAAGCCGCAATATAAGCAATCATTATTAAAACAATAATTCCCAAAGACATAAATAATGAATAGTATGTAACAATCAAAAATGTTGCTAAAATAAGTACAATTTGAATAATCAAATCTTGCAGAGCAGGTGTCGGCACAACAAATTCATTATTTAATAAATTATCCAAATTGGTAGCCTGAATATCAACTCCGGGATGTTTAGGATGAATTGGAGTAGGCAAAGCATCCTCCAATCCCAAAGCCGCAGCTTTTGCATTTGCACCTACAAACACTATTTTTCCGTTAAATTCTTCAGGATTAATAATTGGTTTTTTACCATTTTGCAGATTATTCCATGACTCAACTATATCAATAGCAGAGTATGTTTTATGAGAATATTCAGACTGAGGCTTTGTCTTATAAAAATGCATATAATCAAAAATTATTGTTGGAGACTGAATTAATGGTATTTTCAAATCTGTTTTATCATTAGTCAAATAATTATTAGTTAACGTAAATTCTTTTATACCCTTTAATTCTGCATACATTTTAAGACCTAATGAAGGATACAATTTACCTTTATAGGGAATTAATTGAGGAATAGTTCTTAAATATCCGTCTCCATCACGTTCTACATATACAGATCCGACTTTTTTTGCAGAGTCAAAATATCCTTGAGGAAACATTGATAAACTTTTATATGGGCTTTTATATTTATTTGTTCGCTCATCATTTATTTTTATACTAAATTTTTCATCAAAAGCTTTATCATAATTTTCACCTTTGACACTATCCGTATAAGATTTTCTTAAAGGAACAAACCCAACGACAAGTTTATCATTTGATTTTACGGAATTATATAATTCTATATCTGATTTAATATTGTCTTTATCAACTGAAGTTAAAATCGAGTCAAAACCAATTATTTTAGCATTTGTATACTTGTCTAAATAATTAAACATTTTTGCATACATATCTCTTTTCCAAGGCCAACGCTGCTTAGAAATTGATTTATCATCAATAACTATTACAACAATATCATCATGTCCTGATTTATTTGCCACTACCATATTCATCATTACGTTGTAAAATTTAGGTTCAACAAAAAAGTTAAAAATAAAATATGTAATGAACATAAATAAAACTACTGAAATAAAAATTATTAATGGTTTAAATTTTTTCATTATAACTCCGTTTATTTTCTTTCATGATATAATAAACTTAAAAAAAAGGATATATTATGGCAATTAATTTGATTGAATTATTAAAAAGAGAAAAATTATACCCAATAGTAAGATGTGCCGATCCGCAAAAAGCGAAAGATACAGCACGAGCACTTATTGACGGCGGAGTAAAAGTTTTGGAAATAACATTAGAAAATTCTGAAATTTATAACGTAATTAATGAAATATCAAAAGAAGCGACAATTTGTGCAGGTGGAGTAATAACTGCACAACAAGCAATAAAAGCTTTTGAAAACGGTGCTCAAATTTTTTCTTCACCAATATTTCAAATGAATATGGTAAAAATATCTAAAAATTCCCAAATTCCGTTTATTGCCGGTACATCAACCGCAAACGAAGCTTATCAAGCATGGAAAGCAAGAGTTCCGTTAATCAAAATTTACCCTATTACTGCACTTGGCGGGCTTTTGTATTTGGAAGATTTATTAAGACCTATGCCTTTCTTAAATATAATGCCTATGGGTAATATTAAATTGGAAGAAGTTCCTGCCTATATTCATGCCGGTGCTGTTGCGGTAGGTGTTGGAAGAAATCTTTATGATGGATTTAATTTCTCTGAAATTACCAACCGTACTAAAACTATAATAAGAGAATTAAAGGATTAATTCTAATATGCCTAAAAATATAGTTATATCAGGTTATTACGGCTCTGATAATTTTGGTGATGAAACTATTTTAAAAGTTTTAATCGATAAATTAAAACAATTTGATGTTAATATTACTGTATTATCTTTAAATCCAGAAAAAACAAAAAAATTACATAAAGTTAATTCTGTTAAAAGTTTTGATATTATGAAAGTAATATCAACTCTTTTTAATTCAGATATTTTAATATCAGGAGGAGGAAGCCTTCTTCAAGATACAACAAGCCTTAAAAGTTTATTTTATTATCTTTTTGTAATAAAAATTGCAGAAATTTTTCATAAAAAAGTTATGATTTTTGCTCAAGGTATTGGTCCTATAAAGAATAAATTTGGCGAAATCGTATGTAAAAAATTACTAAAAAAAGCTGACTGTGTAACAGTCAGAGATGATAAAAGCTTGTTTTTACTAAGAAACTGGGGCATTAAAAATGCAAATCAAGTTGTTGATCCATTATTCGGATTAAACCTTGCAGTATTTAATCCGACAGATAATATAGGAGTTCAATTACGCAGTTTCAAAGATTTAAGTGAAAATTTTTTAGTAAAACTTGCAACTACTATTGAACAAAATTTTTATAATAAAAAAATACAAATTTTTTCTTTTCAAGATAATCTGGACAAGCAAATATGTATTCATTTTGAAAGTTTGCTAAAAGGAATTAATCCAAATATACAAACAGAAGTTATTTATAACAGAACGCCTGATGAATTAATAAAATTAATGGGACAATTGCAATATATGATTGCAATGAGATTTCATGCCTGCCTTATTTGTGCCAAATATGGAATAAGAACATTAGCTCTTTCTTATGATTATAAGGTTGATAAATTAGCGGAAGACTTAAAGCTTCCTTGTACAAATTTAAATCCTGAAACAAATTTTGAATTTTATATAAATCAAATGCGAACAATCGACAGAAATAATCTGCTTTCAATAGTTAATAGCAAGAATTTTGACTGGTCTTATTTGGAAAAATTACTTAAGTAATTGTTGTTATGTCTCTTAATAAGTTCAATAATGGTTTTTAGAGTATTTCCTTTATCATGATTGACTAAACCTTTTACATTTTCAAAAATAAAATATGGTATATTCTTATTTATTAATATATTTTTTAAATAATAAATTATTTGTCCTCTGTCATCATTAAAACCTGCTCGTTTACCCACTATAGAAAAGGTTTGACATGGAAAACCTGCTATTAAAATATCACTATCAGGAATTTGGTCATATTTTAGAGTTGTTAAATCACCTAAATTTCGCTTATCATTATAAAAAATTTGATATGTATAATCCGTGTCTTGATTAATTTCGCTATGGGCAACACATGTTAAACCTAATAATTCTAATCCTAATCTACCAGCACCAATTCCAGAACAAAAATCTAAAATTTTAAAGATTTATTACATTCTTTTAACATTTTATATACCCTATTCAACAAATTTATATTATCATAAACAAATTATTTATTAGGTTTTGAATTTAATAGCTTTTTATTCAAAGTAATAATAAGAATTAAAACTTAAATTAATAATATTATTAGTTTTTTATTTTAAATTCATATTAATTTTAATATATTTTTACTTAAGTAATTTTTCTGCTAATTTTGCTATTGTTTTAGGGAAATATCGTTGTAAATATTCTGCTCTCATTGAATATCTATCAACTGTATTATACGTATTTAAAAGAGCATTTATCTCAGCCAAAGATTCTTTTAAAGCTCCGTTTGTTTGACTCGGGTGGCAAGTTACATTCATAAAATAATCTATATGTTCTCTTTGTGCATTTGAAAAAGTACTATTAAATAATTCTTTTTCCGAATCATAAATTGTTTTTAAATCTTTATCCGCAGAAATTAAGAGTCCTTCCGTTGCATCTTTTGTTTTAAAGGTCGTTGTATCATATTGTTTCATATCTTTAGCATGACCAAGTTCATGTAAAAGAATATATGGAGTATCGCAGGTTGTTACATCTTTTCTTCCGGGATGATAGAATGATGCTGTATCATCATCTATTTGAAATAATCTTGTAATATTATCTTTCATTTTAATTAATTCATCACCTGAAACAGTTTTTAAGGCAGGAATTAATTTTTCGCTTTTCCCTCCTAAAATATATGAATACAAATCTATTTCAGTATTTTCTTTTGTATTTCTATCTTTTATATTTAATTTTTTGTTATCTTCACTGTATTTTATTTCGTAAGATTTATTATTTTTAGACGAAATAAATGTATTTTCATCAATTACTTCAAAAGCTTCCGAATGATTATAAAGAATATTTCCATCTTTATCCGTTATTTTATAATCTACAATTCTGTTTCCCTTTGGATCATCTTCGTACAAATATTGAGTATGTGTTCCATCTAAAGATTTCATATCTTTTTTAACAGTTTTTATACCTGTATTTTTATCTGTTTTACCGGAACTTATTTCTTCGATTTTTCCGTTATTGTATATTCTTTTTGTATTGAAAATACCTTTTATTTCTGAGGGTTCAGAAATTTCTTTATATTCTTTGGTTATTATTATTTCTTTTAACGGAATTGTTTTTTTATTTACAATTTTACTTGTAATTTCAGATATTGTACCGGTTTTAAAATCTTTACCTTTTTTTATTTCATATTGCTCGTTATTTTTTGTTTCATAAGTAATTTCTTCAATTGCACGTGATTCACCGTTTTTATTTGTTGTTAATATTTTTTTATTATCGTTTTTATCTATTGCAATAATATCAAGAGCATTTCTATCGTATTTATTTGTATTTAGCTGAATAGTTTTTAAGTTTTCGCCTAAATCTCTTTCAACTTCAAGAATTTTATCTGCAACTTTTTGAGCATTCATATCTTGATTTGAATAATAAAGATTGAATGTAATATCATCTGCACTTAATTTTGTATTTGCTAAAGCACTAACTTTTTCTTGTATTTCTTTTGGTTTTTGTGCAAGTTTTACTAACTGTTTTTCGCTAAATTTTTCTTTTACTTTATCTGAAAATTCAGGAGTAGTTTTGGTAAAAGTATCAGGAATACTTGTAAAAGAAACAGATTTCTGTCTACTAAAAGTATTAAATATCGGTTTATATATATTATTTAAACTTGAAATCACTACCATACATGGATTTTAAAACCAATAAATCCATGTAATTGCTTTATTTTTTACACTTAATTAATATTGTTTTACATATATAGTTTTAAACTAATAGTAAAAAAATATTCTTATTATTTTTCAGCTAAAGCTTTTCTTATTTTTTCACTACTAAAGTGAATATGCTTCTGATTTTTTGTCTTTATATACCTCAAACATAATACCACTCTCATGAGAACAATCAATTAGTTCATTCTGTATTGACAATAATTGAAAGTCTATTTTACATTTTCTTATTGCATCTTCTTTTGAAATTGTTGAAGATTGTTTATCAGAAGATATGTATTGATTCATAAATTCTTGTGCTTCATATTCTTTAGATATTAATTCAATTTCTTTAGGCATTAATTCATTTTTTAAAATTCCCATAAATTTAGCCTTTAAATCAGATACTTTCATCATATCTGTCAAGCCATCGCTATTTCTTGTTTCATCAAGTTTAGTACTGAACTCCTCACTAATATCATTAAGTTGATGACATGATTTCATTTTTTCATCTTGAATATCTTTGAATTTTTGTATAATTTCATTTTTTAATTTAGGGTCTTCGATATCTTCAATTTTTGCTGAGATTTCTGATAATTGTTCGATATTTGAAACTATCATTGCGATTTCTGCTTGAAGGCTTGAGCTCTTGTATTCTAAAGCAATTTCTTGTTTTTTAACATCCTTTAAAGCTCTATTATGATTATTTATTAAGTCATCATATGTATATTCGTCACTACCATTAGCTTTGAAATTTTCTATTTCTTTAGCAAAGTTTTCATTTATTTCTTGAGCTTTTGATTGTAATTCAGCTTGTTGATTATTAATTTCATCAAGTTGAGCATAAAGTTTTTCTAATTCAGTATTATATTCAGCAATATATTTACTTTCATTATCGTTATTTTTAACAGTTGTTGTGTTTGTTGTATCATTTGTTTCAGCAGGAATTGTTTCTTCTGTAGCTTTTGTTTCTTCAACTTCTTCTGTTTCTTCTGTTTCTGTTACAGCAGAAATACCTTTTACGAAATCACCTACAAAGTTTTCTAATGTTTTTACAAAATTATCAACAACACCTTGTTTACCGTTTTCCATTTCTTCTACGTATTTGTCAAATGATGATGAATTTACTGTTGTTAATACTACTTGGTCTGTTAATTCAGGTAATTTTATTTCAGGAACTTTTCCTTCAGCAGTCGCAAATGGATTTTTCAATTCTTTTTTTGCGATTATTTGAGCTTGTTGTTCAAGATTTGCTGTTATATTCATCTTTCTGTCCTTATAAAATTTCCCTTACAAAAATTTTATCGGCAGAATTCGCTCAAAATTTTACTATCCCTATCACTATCATATCATATAGAGCATTGTACTTGGGTTTAAGCCATTTTAAAATTCGTATTTGCAAAAGTTTACATTGCATTTTGATGCGTTTTTGGGCAAATACAAATGTTTTATAGCCATAAATTTATTTGTTTAAAATTTATTTTTGACCAAATAATTTTTTGAATTTATTAAAAATAAATTTTGCTAAATCAGAATCATTCTTTTGCAAAAAGGTTTCTTCATCTTTGTCATCAAAAATGCTTTTATCAAACTCGTCATTGTCTCTTTCTTCATCTTCTTCGTTTTTTTCGCCTTGTTGAAAATATCCGGTATTACCTCCGCTTCCATCACCTGTTTTTTGAGGCTGTTGTATTGCCGGTTGATTAAAATTGTTATTAATAGAATTGAAATTAAAACTCATAAGAACACCTTTTTTTCTTATGGTAAAAATTTAATTAAAATTTTTCATCATTTATAAAGATGATTTTTATATTTTTGTCAATTTATCACTTATACTATCAATAACTTTTAAAATATCTTCTAAAAATAATTCTAATCCGGCTCTTTTTTGTACCGTATTTTCCTGTGAAATCAATTTTGTACACTTTAACATTTCAAATTGCATTATTTGTGATAAAAATATAGTTGATGAAATTTTATCAATTATTGTATAACATGAAACATAAAATCTTTCATCTGCAATATCTTTTTCCAATAATGAATTTATACTTGCTCGTATATCAAAGTTTTTCTGTTCCTCATTATTAACAATCTCTTTTATTTGTCTTTTCAATTCAACAGGATTGTATGAACTATCATATAAGGTTTTATTTATTACATCTTCAATAGTTATATTATCAAAAGATATCTTAATTTTTGACATAATATCGTTTAAATTAATATTTTCGCAACCTTTAATTAATGCCCCAAAACTTGTTATATTATATACTTTTAATTGAGGATTTTCTTTTATAAACTTTTCAAATTGCTTTATAAATACTGCATAATCTTCCCTTGTTTTAACTTTTTCTCCGGTTACAGATTCCACAAAAACAAGCTTTTTCTCTGTTGTTGCTGTTGTAACTTTATCTTTTTCTATTTGGATATGACCTTTATAAGATTCTGTTGAGTATGGAATATCACCTTTAAATGCCAAATCAACACCACAAAGAATAATATTTTTACATCCTAAGTTTTTTGCACAATTAAATGCACTAATCGTAGATGTACCTGCCATTTCATATAATTTTATATATTTATTAATTTCACTTATTTTTACAGATAAATCAAAATTATTAGGATAATACACGAAACATCTTTTTTTAGCTAAATTATATACTTCAGGATCAGATTTTATATCAACGATAAAATTCATATTTATAAGCTCCGGATTACCGGTATTAAAAGTATGAACGATATAATTTGAATCAGTAAACACTCCAAAATTAGGAACTACATTATGTTCAAATAAACAATCCAATGCTCTATTAACTGCAAATATAATAAATCTGTCAGAATATTTTTTTATTAAATCAATATTATCCTTTAAACTCGGGCCTGCACCAACAATCAATCCTGTTCGTCCTTCAAATTTATTATCTAAAAGACTGATAGGATAAGTTTGTCCGCAATTTTTTACAAAATTTATACTTGAATATACCCAATTTCGAGAATTCTTTTTTATAGTATTTATATCAGTAATTTTTAATGAACATGTATCATATATTTTTTCTGTAAAATCTTTTATTTCTTTAGAATAAATTTGCAAATATCTTTTTAAAAATACTATTTCTATTTTATCATTAATAATATATTTCTGAGAAATATAATCATAAACATCATCATAAGATGTAGTCATAAACAATCTTCCGCTTTCGAGATATTTTACATAATCAACCATCTCAAAAGCAGTTCTCATAACATTTATATCGGGTTCTATTAAAATTATTCGACTTTCATATTTTTCGAATACATAATCAAGTAAATATCCTACGCCTAAGCCAAATATGACTATAAAATCAAATTTTCCCATACTATTTTTAATACAGGATTGAACATCATAAAAAGCTTCTTCTATAGGGTTATCTGTACTTTCTAACGGAATATTATCCTTCATAAAAATAATATCATCACTCTTTGATTTTAAAATACTTACATATTCTCTGGCTTCATCAAAAGAAACATCAATAAGACAGTCCGCTAAAATTCTATTAGTTTTTTTTAAAGATTCTATATTTTGGCTAAACATAAAATAAAAATACCAACTAAACAGAAAAAAAGCAAGGTTGAAATTAATCAACCCTGCTTTTATGTATATAAAATATATTACTATTCAATAGTAAAATTAGGAGCACCAAACATACCTTCAATTTCTTCTAAAATTGCAGAAGGTTTTCTTGCTTGATTACGAGCAGCAGCTCTTCTTTGTGCTTCTTTGTCTTTTTCTTCATTTGCATGAGTCAAGTGATGGAATCCTGTACCGGCAGGAATTAAACGTCCAATAATAACGTTTTCTTTCAAACCTCTCAATAGGTCTTTTTTACCGTCTACTGCAGCTTCTGTTAAAATTCTTGTTGTTTCTTGGAATGATGCTGCAGAGATAAATGATTCCGTATTCAATGATGCTTTTGTAATACCTAAAAGCATATATTCGCAAGTTGCAGTTTGTAAACCATTTGCTGTTGCTTCTTTATTTTCTTTTTCAAATGTTTGGATTTCAACAAGTTCACCAGGAAGTAATTTTGTATCACCCGGTTCAAGAACTTTTACTTTCTTAGTCATTTGACGAACAATAATTTCAATATGTTTATCAGCAATTTCTACACCTTGTGAACGATATACACGTTGTACTTCATCTACAAGATATTGTTGTGCAACTTCAGGACCGCATAATCTCATAACATCATGTGGATTTAAAGGTCCGCTCGTTAATGGATCACCTTTTTTAACAGCTTGTTTATTTTGAACAACTATATTTGCGTCAATAGCAAATTTAATTTCTGTTCTTGTTCCATCTTCAGCTTCTAAATATAATCTTGGCATATCATCATCAGTTTCAATAACCGCTGTACCGTCATATTCTGCTAAAATTGCACTGTCTTTAGGTTTTCTTCCTTCAAGAAGTTCTTCAACTCTCGGAAGACCTTGTACGATATCACCTGTTTTTTGTCTTTCATATAACAACGTTGCAAGCATATCACCACGAAGTACAAGTGAATTTTCTTCAACTAATAACTGTGTACCCGGACTTATCAAATATGGTCTGCCTTCTCTAATTAATATTTCAGATTTGCTAACTTCAACTACTTGACCTGAAATAGGAGATTTATCTCCACCTTCAGTTAACAAGTCTTCAAGCTTAACCATATCGCCTTTTTTAACAATTGCTTTTGTTGAAATAGGAACTTTTGATTCAAAGTTTTCGCATACCAACAATAATCTTCTTGCTTCTTCTTCAGCTTTTTTAATTGATGCAATACCATCATTGATAACCAAAACTTGTGTTTTTGCTACCGGAGTTTTTGGTTCAATAATATCACCATGATTTACAAGCAATTCTGTTTGTAATGATGAATTTAATTTAGCATTACCTTCAATTTCACGACGTACGATTAATGTTTCTAATACTACAATCTTCAAATCATTATTTTTATCAAGTTCTACCATACCTTTTAAGTGTGATAAATAGCCTTGCATTTGAAGAACCAAACTTGTTCTTGTTAATGTTGCACCGTCAAGATTTCTTACTCTTGCACCATCTTTATATTGTAATTGAGTTACAGGAACTATATCAATTAAATCATCTGTTTTATCAAATTTAATTGATACTTCTTGTGGTTTAATTTTAATCACTTGAACAGGTCTTACAAGAATTTGGATAGGTTGATCTGTTATATTGTCTTCTTCCAAATTTAATGATGTATCAAGTTCTTCATCCAAATCATCTATATCCAAATCATCCATTTCAGAATCCATTATTGTAACGATAGAAGTTTCTTTTGCTTTAATACCGTCGGCAATAACTGTTCCTTTTTTGATTACTTCATTTTCTTCAACTTTTAATTCTGAAACACTTGATAATGTATGTATTTGACCTGGTCTTATTACTGCTTCATGAATAACATCATTGTATTCTTTCAATTCAACAATACCATCTAAATGACAATATACATCTTTAACAATTTCAGTACCTGCAGTAACAAAAGTTCCTGATTCTACCATCTTTAAAGACGAATCTTTGCTTAATTGATGTACTTCTTCAGGAATAAATACTACATCACCTGATTTTGTAATTATTTGATTTTCATCTACTTCAACGTTAATATATTTAATTTCACCTGAAGATTCAACAGAACAATCGCCATTAATCAATTCAGCAATAATCATACCATTTTCAACAGGAGTATCAACAGGAGCTTTTACAATATATTTTTCGCCTGTTGCATCAACAGTCCAAATTTGTTCTTTTTTCGTTTGTTCAAATGTAGCATTAGAAGGCATTAATGATGCTATTACAATAGTCAACTCTTTACCTTGAACAATTTTCTTGATTTTTTGACCTTCAAATGTGGTTTCTTCAACAACTAAATCTTCGCCAACACGAACTTCTCCGCCATGTTCACAAATAGTTAAAGTTTCAGCAAGTTTTTCGCCTTCTTTCATTTTTTGGCCATCTTTTACAAGAAGTTTAGAACCACTAGGTAAGTTGTAAACATCTCCGCCTAAAACCCATACAATACCTTGTTTATTTGCAGTTCTTGAGATATTTCCTTGTCTGTCTTTTTTTTCATCTGCTATAAAGTCTTTAAATATAACTTCACCTGATAAATCAGATGTAATATCTTTTGTCGCTTTTTCTGTTAAACGAGAACCATCCCCTTGAGATACCGGTTCATATTCAGCCAATTTAAAGCCTTTTTCAACTTCCATACCATCAGTAAAGAATACTGTTGCACCGGCAGGTATATGATATTTTGTAGTTCTTTTAGCACCTATTATTTCTGCTTCAACTTCGTATATAGAAAGTTTTACAACATCACCATGACGAGTTCTTATTTCTCTTGTTTTAAGCTTACAAGAAACCTTACCTGCTTCTTTAGCTTCAACTGTTTTCATAGCACCAGAACCTTTGAATACACCACCTGTGTGGAATGTTCTCATTGTAAGTTGTGTTCCGGGTTCACCGATTGATTGTGCTGCAATAATACCAATTGCTTCACCAACATCTACAAGTTTTTGTGTTGTCATTGCCCATCCGTAGCATTTTTGACATACACCGTATTCTAATTCACAAGTCAAACCTGAACGAACATCTAATTCTTCAAGATTTAAATGACGAATTTTTTCAATATCTTCACGTCCTAATGTTGTATTATTTGGTACAAGAAGTGTTCCATCAGTATCAACAATGTCTTGAGCAATTGTTCTGCCTAACAATCTGTCAATTAAAGGAACAATTATAACACCACCATCAGTAATACCTTTTAATTTAATATGTTTAGAACCATGACAATCTGTATCACGAATAATAACATCTTGAGCAACGTCAACAAGACGTCTTGTTAAGTATCCTGAATCGGCTGTTTTTAACGCTGTATCTACAAGACCTTTTCTTGCACCGTATGATGAAATAATATACTCTGTACAAGATAAACCTTCTTTAAAGTTTGCTTTAATAGGTAAGTCGATAATTTGACCTTGTGCATCAGCCATCAAACCACGCATACCAACTAATTGTGATACTTGCGATAAGTTACCTCTCGCACCTGAGAATGCCATCATATATACCGGATTTAATCTATCAAAATTTTCAACTACTTGAGCTGTTAATCTTGCCGTTGTTTCTGACCAAGTATCAATTACCTTTGTATATCTTTCTACTTCGGTAATTTCACCTTTCAAGTATCGGGTTGTTGACTTTTCAATTTCTTCTTCAGCTTCTTTTAATAAATCTTTTTTAGATGCAGGAACTGATAAATCCGAAATTGAAATTGTTACGCCTGATTTTGTTGCGTAATGATAGCCCAAATTTTTTAATGTATTAGCAAGTTCTGCTGCTTTTGCTCCGCCGTATTCAAGATAAATTTGTGATAATAGCTTGTTTAATGCTTTTTTATCCATTTGTTTATTAATGAATTCGGGAGCATTTTTTATTTGTGTGTACATATTTTCCATTTTTTATTATCCTTACTACCTAACTTCTTATACAAGTGCTTTTCTAACAGCTTCGTTGAAAATAATTCTTCCTGCTGTAGTTTCAAAACGTTTTCCATGTTCATCACGAACTATGATTTTATCGTGAAGTTTTATCACACCAACTTCAAGAGCAGAAATTGCATCTTGGAAATTATAGAAATAGTGTTGAGGCTGCATACTTTCATCTTTAATAAGAGTCAAGTAATACATACCCATAACCATATCTTGTGATGGAGTGATAATAGGTTTACCTGTTGCAGGAGCAAGGATATTATTTGATGCTAACATTAACATTCTTGCTTCTGTTTGAGCTTCTATTGATAAAGGAACATGGACAGCCATTTGGTCTCCATCGAAGTCAGCGTTGAAAGCTGTACATACAAGAGGGTGTAATTGGATTGCACGTCCTTCTACAAGTTTTGGTTCAAACGCTTGAATACCTAATCTGTGTAGAGTTGGGGCACGGTTTAGCAATACAGGGTGTCCATCAATTACTTCTTCCAATATATCCCATACGATTGGTTCTGAGCGTTCTATTCTTTTCTTTGCTGATTTAATATTTTGAACATAACCTCGTTCAATTAATTTATTTACTACAAATGGTTTAAATAATTCTATAGCCATTTCTTTAGGAAGTCCGCATTGGTTTAACTTCAATGACGGCCCTACAACGATAACAGAACGACCTGAATAGTCAACACGTTTACCTAACAAGTTTTGACGGAAACGACCTTGTTTACCTTCAATAATATTAGATAAAGATTTTAGAGGTCTATTATTTGGACCTACAACTGTTCTTCCTCTACGTCCGTTATCAATTAAAGCATCTACTGCTTCTTGTAACATACGTTTTTCATTTCTTACGATAATTTCAGGTGCACCCATTTCCAATAAGCGTTGTAAACGATTATTTCTGTTAATTACACGTCTATATAAATCGTTCAAATCTGATGTAGCAAAACGTCCGCCGTCTAATTGTACCATTGGTCTTAAATCTGGCGGTGTTACAGGAATTACATCCATAATCATCCATGTTGGATCAGTTTCACTTGAAATTAAACTATCTAACAATCTTAATCTCTTGATTAATTTCGATTTCTTTTGAACTGAAGTTACACCTGCATTTAATTCTGCTCTAATTTCTTCAGCCAATTTATTAATATCAATTTCTCCGATTAATTCTTTTATAGCTTCAGCACCAATACCAACTTTTAATGTTGTATCTTCATGTTCCATAACATAGTCTTCGTATTCATCTTCGCCTAAAAGCTGATATTTTCTAAAATCACTTTCACCGCCATCAATTACAACATAGTTATTAAAATAAATAACTTGTTCCAAATCTTTTAATGACATATCAAGTAAAAGCCCCATATAAGAAGGAATACCCTTTAAAAACCAAATATGAGAAACAGGAGCCGCAAGTTTAATATGTCCCATTCTATGACGACGAACTTTCGAATCTGTAACTTCAACACCGCATCTTTCGCAAATTATACCTTTATGACGAACTCTTTTATATTTTCCGCAATAACATTCCCAGTCTTTTGTTGGTCCAAATATTCTTTCACAGAACAAACCGTCTCTTTCAGGTTTTAAAGTACGGTAATTGATTGTTTCAGGTTTAGTAACTTCACCATATGACCATTTTAATATACGTTCAGGTGATGCGATACTTATCTGTATATAATCAAAGTAATCAATACTTGTTGACATTTAATTTCTCCTTTATATATTCTTGCAAAATGTGAGTAAAACTCACATTTTGCACTCAATTATTTATTTACTAATCACCAAATGTTGTTGGTGTTTCGAAAAAGTTAATGTTTAATAATTCAGAATCAATATCTGATAATGTACGTTTTGGAGCAGCTTTTCTCAAGTCATCCATATCGCTCATTAAATCAACTTCAACACCGTCTTTTTTAGCAACGGTAATATCCAAACCGATACTTTGTAATTCTCTTACAAGAACCTTAAATGATTCAGGAATACCAGGTCTTGGAATATTATCACCTTTAACAATTGATTCATATGCACGATTTCTTCCATTGACATCATCGGATTTAATTGTAAGCATTTCTTGAAGTGTATATGCTGCACCATAAGCTTCAAGAGCCCAAACTTCCATTTCTCCGAATCTTTGTCCACCGAATTGTGCCTTTCCACCTAAAGGTTGTTGAGTTACCAATGAGTAAGGACCTGTTGAACGTGCATGAATTTTGTCATCAACTAAGTGAACCAGTTTTAAGATATACGTCAAACCGACTGCTACAGGTTCATCAAACGGTTCACCCGTACGTCCGTCTATTAATCTTACTTTTCCGTCTTCACCAACCCAATCGCAACCTGATTCTTTTATACCTCTTAAAAGTTCAGCCTTTGTTGCAATTTCAGATTGATTTTCACCATATCTTTCATCAAATGAAGGTGCTTCGTAATAATTACCTGTTAAATATGATGCTAAACCTAATAAGTGTTCATATGTTTGACCAACATTCATACGAGAAGGAACACCAAGAGGGTTCAATACAACATCAATAGGTGTACCGTCTGGTAAGAACGGCATATCTTCTTTTGGAAGAATTCTTGATACAATACCTTTGTTACCATGACGACCTGAAAGTTTATCACCTACAGATACTTTACGTTTTTGTGCAATATACACTCTAATAACTGTATTTGCACCAGGTGGTAATTCATCACCTTTTTCTCTATCGAATACTTTAACATCAAGTACTCTACCGCCTTCACCATGAGGTACTCTTAATGAATTATCTTTTACAGCTCTAACTTTTTCTGCAAAAATTGCTCTTAAAAGTTTTTCTTCAGGCGGATGTTCAGATTCACCTTTTGGAGTTACTTTACCAACAAGAATATCATCTGCATAAACTCTTGCCCCGATACGAACAATTCCTCTTTCGTCCAAATGTCTTAAAGCATCTTCTGAAACATTTGGAATTTCACGAGTAATTTCTTCAGGTCCAAGTTTTGTTTGTCTTGCATCTATTTCTAATTTTTCAATGTGAACCGATGTAAATATATCATCATGTACGCATCTTTCTGAAAGAAGGATAGCATCTTCGAAGTTATACCCTTCCCAAGGCATATATGCTACAAGAACATTTTTACCTAATGAAAGTTCACCACCGCATGTTGATGCTCCATCTGCAAGAATATCACCTACTTTAACCGTATCACCTTCTTTCACGATAGGTTTTTGGTTAATACAAGTATCTTGGTTACTTCTTACATATTTCATAAGTTGATATAAGTGAGGAACATTATAAACATCTCTTACAACTATTTCTTCACCAACAACTCTTTCAACGGTACCATCGCAATCAGAAACAATAACCATACCTGAATCTTTTGCAACTCTTCTTTCCATACCTGTACCAACAACAGGTCTTTGAGTTATCAAAAGAGGTACTGATTGACGTTGCATGTTTGAACCCATCAATGCACGGTTAGCATCATCGTGTTCAATAAACGGAATCATTGATGTCGCAACAGAAATAATTTGTATAGGACAAACCCCAACAAAGTCAACTTTTGATGATTCACACATAATGAATTCTGATCTGTAACGAACAGGAACATTTGCATCTTTAAATCTCTTATCTTTTGTAAGTTGTACATCAGCAGGTGCACAACGATAGTTTTCATCTTCATCAGCAGTCATATAAACAACTTCATCTGTTACAACACCATCTTTTACAACAAAGAATGGAGATTCAATGAATCCATAATCATTAACTCTTGCGTGAGTTGCTAAAGAACCTATCAAACCTGCGTTTGGACCTTCCGGTGTTTCTATCGGACAAATACGACCATAGTGAGAAGGGTGAATATCACGAACAGCAAATCCTGCTCTTTCTCTTTGTAAACCGCCGGGTCCTAATGCTGAAATACGTCTTTTGTGAGTTAATTCAGCAAGCGGATTTATTTGATCCATAAATTGCGATAATTGAGAACTTCCAAAAAATTCTTTCAATGATGCAACTAATGGTTTTGTATTCAATAAGTTTAACGGTGTTAACGTTTCACTATCTTGAAGAGTCATTCTTTCTTTAACAATTCTTTCAATACGGCTTAAACCTACTCTGAATTGATTTTGTAATAATTCACCAACAGAACGGATTCTTCTGTTTCCTAAGTGGTCAATATCATCAACCGTTCCTTCATCATAAGTTAAATTAATCAAATATTCGATTGTTGTAACTATATCTTGAATTGTTAATGTTCTTTGTGAAGCATGAATATTCAAATTCAATTTTTTGTTTAATTTATAACGACCAACACGACCGATATCATATTTCTTTTCATCAAAGAAACGAGCTTCAATAATTTGACGTCCGCCTTGTGCTGATGCTGGATCACCAGGTCTTAATTTCTTATAAACATCAATTAAAGCATCATCTGTAGTTTCAGTTGTATCTTTTTCCAATGTTTTCTTTAAAAATTCGAAGTGAGTAAATGATGCTTCCATTTCAGCAACAGATAAACCCATAGCTTTTAATAATGTTGTAGCTAAAATTTTTCTGTTTTTATCAATTTTTACATGAATCAAATCGTTAGCATCAGTTTCAATCTTAATCCAAGCACCTCTGTTAGGAATAATTGTAGCATTGTACAAACGTTTACCTGTTGGAGACACTTCTCTCTTGAAGTAAACACCAGGAGAACGAACAATTTGAGAAACGATAACACGTTCCGCACCATTAACAATAAAAGTACCTTTATCAGTCATCGTAGGAATATCACCGATATATACTTCTTGTTCTTTAATTTCCCCTGAATCACGATTAACTAATCTGACCATTACACGTAATTGTTTGGCGTAAGTAGTATCGTGAATTCTTGCTTCTTCAATAGAATATTTTGCATTATCAAAAGTGTAATTTGGTAAAAAGTGTAATTCTAAACGTCCTGTATAGTCCTTAATAGGTGAAAAAGAAAGTAATTCTTCTTTTAAACCTTCTTTTAAGAACCATTCAAACGATTTTTTTTGCACTTCAATAAGATCAGGTAAATCATCCAATCTGGTACTAGGAATACCCATCGGAGTTACTCTTTTTGCGAATTTTGTCGACATTTATTAACCTCGCCTTTTTCTATATTATATTGTGTACGTACTATAAAAATTTATATATCTTAACAATTTTATTACAGCCCAAGAGAGCATGTATTTTAATGGTACTACGTGAACATAATTAGTCAAGAAATCATGTAAAAAATACACTAAAAAATTTTTACAAAAATTTACAATTTATTTTATCTTATACTAAGTTTAGCTCAAATTAAGCTTTTGACTGTCAAGTGGGCAAAAGGAATAAAAAAAAATACAGAATTTTTTAGACATTTTATAAAATTTCAATTCAAATTTTTTATATTTTGTGAGCAAAAATATAAATAATCTTATTTATCATCGTTTATTTTTGTAACTTTTCAACATAAAATCAAATTTTAAGAGTTAAAGCTGTTTTATTAATATATATAATATGCTATAATTAGTGCTAAAATATGTTTAGATTTTTATCAAAAATAAAAACCAATAAAATAAAAGCTTTTACTATTGCTGAAATGACAGTAGTCCTTTTAATTTTGTCAATAGTAATGGCTGCTATTCTTCCTGTAACAACAAACAAAAAAACAAGTGGTTCTAGCGGAGGAAGTTCCGGTGGAGGAAGCTTATGGAAACTGGCGAGAAACAATACTGATATTTGGTTTGCCTCTCCAAGCTCAACACAAAGTGTACTCACAGGTACTTCTCAAACTCCTGATTCCAACGGTAACGGCAGAATATATATAAACATTCCTAATAGTACAACACGTTCTCAAATAGCAATGATGTATAACAATAGTACTGTAGGGTATATTAAATTTAAAAATAATAACAATATGGGATTTGGTCCTAATCCATATCCAACAGCTGTATCTGGCAGTAATAACATAAGTATTGGTGAAAATTCATTAATAAGCTTAACTTCCGGAAGTAACAATATCGGATTCGGAAGCGGAGCTTTAAGAAATACAACAACCGGAGGACTTAATATTGCTTTCGGCTCTCAAGCTTTAGGCAAAACAAACACCGCAAATCAAAATGTTGGTATAGGTTCAAGTGCTTTGTACAATAATACTACCGGAACAAGTAATGTAGCTGTTGGAGAAATTGCTCTTACAACAAATTCAACAGGGCATTACAATGTAGGAGTAGGAAGATACTCACTTTCTAAAACAACAAGTCAAGACAATACTGGTGTAGGACACCAAACTTTATATAATAACAGCAGTGGTGCTGGTAATACAGCTTTTGGAGCTTATGCAGGAACAAGTAACACAACAGGAAGTAACATTACTTCAATTGGTTATCAAGCGTATAGTTCCGGAACTAAAACAGGAAATCAAAATATTGCTTTAGGATATCAGGCAATATACAGCGGAAATGGCAGTGGTTCACACAATGTTGGGATTGGCTCCGAATCTATAAGAATATTAACAAGTGGAAGCTATAATAATATTATTGGTCAAAGAGCAGGTTATAGTCTTACAACAGGTCAAGGTAATACAAGTTTAGGAACTTATTCTTTGTATAACGATTCAACCGGCAGCTACAATACCGGAATAGGATATAACTCTTGTGCAGCGATAACAGGAGGTTATAAATCATGTTTCGGTTATAATTCAGGTAATACAACTATTCCAAATGGTTTTACATCAAATAACAACACAGTAGAAACAATTATTGGTTCAGGTGCCGGAAATATTTTTCTACATGCAGGAAATGTATATGTAGAGACAGGTGCTGAAAATAAAGATAGTGGTACAGGAGCTCACTTTAGAACAGCCGGAGATATTCATGCAAATTCGTATATTACAGCCGGAACTTACTTAACTACAGGTTCATATGCCTCTATAGGTACTTATGCCAATGTTGGTACTAATTTAACTGTCGGAACACATACTTATACAAATTATTTATATACAAATGAAATAAGACATCGAAATTCTCCTGGTTCAACTAATACAATTATTTACGGTACATTATACGGACAAATGCATATAATTTCAGATAAAAGATTAAAAAATATTGAAGATTTTGCTAATACAGGTTTAGAAGAAGTTAAAAAACTTGACGTATATAAGTACACATATAAAAATAACCCTGAAAAACAACGAATCGGACTTATCGCACAAGATGTTCAAAAAGTTATACCAACAGCCGTAGAAAAAGGTTCTGACGGCTATTTATCACTATCTCAAGAGCATATTGTTTATACAATGTTTAATGCAATAAAAGATTTGGATAAATTATACGAAAAATTAAAAGCTAAATTTCAAGATTATATAGTAAGATTAAATCTTGCAGAAGATAGAATTAATGCACTTATTGAAGTTAATAAAGATTTATCAAAACGTATTGAAATATTAGAAAAACGTGTTAATACATTAGAAAAAGAATTTTCAAGAATAGAAAAAAAAGAATGTAAATGTAAATGATAAAATTTTATTATTTACACTGAGAGAATGATTTTTTAAATCCAAATTCACATAAAATTTTAAATAGATAGGAAAGAGGGAAAATATGACAGGAAAAAAAATAGTTATTGGAAGTGATCATGGTGGTTTAAACCTAAAAAATAAAGTAATAGAACATCTTAAAGAATTAAATTATGAAGTAGAAGATGTAGGAACATATACATTTGAATCCTGCGATTACCCTATATATGCAAAAAAAGTAGCACATAAAGTTGCAGATGGAGAATATGAAAAAGGAATAATAATTTGTGGAACAGGAATAGGTGTTTCTATAGTTGCAAACAAAGTTAAGGGTATAAGAGCATCTCTTTGCGGTGATACATTCTCTGCAAAAGCAACCAGACAACATAATAATTCAAATATTCTTTGTATGGGCGAAAGAGTAATAGGGCAAGGATTAGCACTTGATATTGTAGATATATGGCTTACAACAGAATACGAAGGCGGACGCCATCAAAAAAGAATTGATATGATGGAGGAATAGATGACAGAAAATATTTCTACAAAGAAATTTGCCTCAGCTATAGCAAGAATTCTTGATGATAAACTAGCAAAAAATATTGTTATTCTGGATATAAGCCAAGTTTCATCACTTGCAGATTTTTTTGTTATAGCATCAGGTGATTCCCCTACACAAGTTAAAGCTATGACAGAAACACTACAAGATAAAATTAAAAGTCTTTTTAAACGATTACCAAAAGGTGTTGAAAGAGACATGAAAAACAGATGGAATCTTGTAGATTTTGGTGATGTAATAGTTCATATACTTCATAGAGAAGAAAGAGAAACTTATATGATAGAAAAATTCTGGAATCACGCATTTTGTATTCCTGAAGAACAATGGAAAGAAGAATCTAAAGAATATTCAGAATATAAAGAAACCATCTAATAAATTAGTATATAAACAGAATTTAATAATTTGCTAAAATAAAATTATAGAGTAAAATTTAAATATGGCAGAAGTGAATAATATTACACAACAAATAAATGAAACAATTATGAAAATGGCAATGGAACCTACAAATCCTGACCATTATCATACTTTGGCAAATTTATATGCATTAGATGATAATTTTGACAAAGTTGCATCTGTTTATGAAAGTTTGTTGAGTATTCAGCCTAATGACGTTAATGCTTTACTTAATTTAGGTAGTATTTATTTTTACAGTAAAGACTTCCGTAAAGCATTAAGTTATTATAACAAAGCTCTTGACTTAAATCCTACAAATTATCTTGTTTATTATAATTTAGGAAATGCTTATGCAGAACTTAAGAATTTTTCTAAATCACTTCAATATTATAACAGAGCATTGGATTTTAATACAAAATCGCCTGATATTTATAATGCAATTGCAATGTTATATCACGATTTTGAAGATTATGTAGAAGCAAAAGCTTATTATGAAAAAGCTCTTTCTATAGATCCTAATAACTTAACAGCAAATGTAGATTTAGGTAATGTTAATTTTAAACTATTTGATTATGAGACAGCTTTATATCATTATTTGAAAGTATATGAAGTTGCACCTGAAAATAAAACTGTTACAATTTGTTTGGCAAATACTTATTCATTATTAAAAAATGCAGAAAAAACATGGGAATTTTTTGAACGTTCATTAAAACTTCCGGGAGATAACTACAAAACATATATTTGCTATGCTATTGCAAAATCTGATTTTAAAGATTACGATGGTGCAATTGAAATTTATAACAGAGCTATAGAATATAATCCTAAAGAAAAAAACGCATATATTCTTTTGGGTAATTTGTATTCTAATCTCGGTAAATATAAAGAAGCCATTGAATCTTATGAAAAAGCTTTAAAACTAAATGAATTTGACACAAGTACAAGAGTTCTTCTTGCAAATACGTACTATATGGATACCAGAATAGAAGATGCATTAAAATCATATAGATATGTATCTAACTTAGAACCGGAAAATGATGAATATAAACTTGTTTATATAAATTTATTAGAAGATTATATAAAGGAAAAAAGAGCCGGAGAATTATTGGAACATGTATAACAATTATAATTACAGACTAAATCCCGATAAGCCTTATTTTATGGAAAAGCTTATTTCTGCACTAAGTTATTTATCAATGGGATTTGTAGGTTTTGTATATATTGTAATTATGGTTTTAATGAAAAAAAATATTAAACCGTTTTTAAAATATCATGTTTTTCAGTCAATATTTATATCCATAGGATATTATTTACTTTGCGTTTTTGTAGGATTAATTTGTAATATTCTGTTATTTATACCTTTTATAAACAAAATTACAACAATGATAATTTATTATTTAACAATAGATATTATTTTCGGTTTTTCAACTATTGGATTATGTTGTTATACTGTATTGTTTTATTTAATAATAACATCTTTACAAGGCAAGTATTCGTATATTCCATGGGTTTCTGATATTATAAAAATGAATGTGAGATAAAGAATGAAATTTGATACAATTTGTGTTCAAGGTTCACATAACCCTGAAAGCAATAAGAACACTCCACCGGTACCAATTTATCAAACAACAGCTTTTAGTTTTGATAGTGTTCAATATTCAGCAGATTTATTTGATTTAAAAGCAGAAGGTAACATATATACAAGATTATCTAACCCTACAACACAAGTTTTAGAAGAACGACTTTCTGCACTTGAAGGAGGTGTAGGAGCTTTATGTGTATCATCAGGACAATCAGCTTCAACAATTGCTCTTTTAAATATTTTAAAATCAGGTGATGAAGTTATAGCATCAACAAACATGTACGGTGGAACAGTTAATTTAATTGATATTACATTGAGAAAATTAGGAATTACGGTTCATCTTGTAAATTCTGAAAAAATAGAAGATTTTGAAAAAAATATAACAGAAAAAACAAAATGTATATTTGCAGAAGTTTTAAATAATCCATCATTGAAAGTTTTAGATATAGAAACTTTAGCAAATTTAGCACATAAATATTCAATACCATTAATAGTTGATAATACAATACCAACACCATATCTATGTCAGCCAATAAAATATGGAGCAGATATTGTTATTCATTCTTTAACAAAGTATATTTGCGGTCATGGAACATGTATGGGTGGAGTTATTATTGACAGTGGTAACTTTGACTGGAAAAAATCAGGCAAATTCTCAGAACTTGTTGAACCTGATGCAAGTTATCATGGAATTAGATATGTCGAAAACTTTGGAAAATCAGCATACATTGTAAAAGCAAGAGCACAATTAATAAGAGATTTGGGCTGCTGTATAAGTCCGTTTAATTCGTTTTTAATTTTACAAGGTTTGGAAACACTTTCTTTAAGAATGGAAAAAGTCTCTAAAACAGCACTAAAAGTAGCTGAATTTTTGAAAAATCATAAAAATGTAACATGGGTAAATTATCCAAAATTAGAAGGCAATAAATATTATAATCTAGCAGAAAAATATTTACCTAAAGGTGCCTCTTCAATTATTAGTTTCGGAATAAAAGGTGGAAGAAAAGAAGGAACAAAATTTATTGAAAATGTAAAACTTTTAATTCATGCTACAAATATTGGTGATAGTCGCTCAATTATAACTTATCCTGCACTTACAACTCATAGACAATTGACTGCAGAACAAATGAAAGATTGCTGTATTGGTGAAGATTTTATGAGATTATCAGTTGGATTAGAAGATGTTGAAGATATTATAGCTGATTTAGAAAATGCACTGAAGTTTTAAATAATAAAATATACTCTGTATAAAAACAATAAAAAAGGGACTATGTAAGTCCCTGTTGTAAACCAAATACCTTTTCCTTTTCCTCGTGTTAATTCTTG
>Ga0256405_10001309_pt1 | contig 68848 bp, 49 predicted proteins | sample RumenRJG_02DNA_FD_189096 | JGI IMG/M metagenome (GOLD analysis project Ga0256405, IMG submission 189096) | Bovine rumen microbial communities from Lethbridge, Alberta, Canada - RJG_02 | ecosystem: Host-associated > Mammals > Digestive system > Stomach > Rumen | place: Canada: Alberta...
CGCTCTATTGTTCTTGGTACTTGCTACTTGTACTTTCCAGTCTTTTCAATGATCTCTTCTGTTCCCCGTTTCTCAAACGGGATTGCAAAGGTAAGCATCTTTTTCTTTCCTGCAAACTTTTTTTGAAAAATTTTTTCAGGGACCGGTATGGACAAGAATATTTCCGACTGTATTACATTTTTTCCTATATTTGTCATTACGCAATGCTTCAAACAGCTATGGACAAGAAAATCATCATCATCCCGACGTACAACGAAAAGGAAAACATCGAAAATATCATCCGGAAGGTTTTCTCGATGGAAGGAGACTACCACATCCTCGTGATTGACGACGGTTCCCCGGACGGGACCGCCGCCATCGTGGAAGGGCTGCAGGCCGCCTTCCCGGATCGCCTGCACATGATCCGCCGAAGCGGGAAGCTCGGACTCGGGACGGCCTACCTGACAGGATTCAAATGGAGCCTGGAAAACGGCTACGACTATATATTTGAAATGGATGCGGACTTTTCGCACAATCCGGACGATGTCCCCCGCCTGTACCAAGCCTGCAAGGATGGCGCCGACCTGGCCATCGGGTCGCGGTACTGTGACGGAATCAGTGTCGTCAACTGGCCGATCGGACGGATCATCATGTCCTATTATGCCTCGGTCTATGTCCGGACCGTCCTCGGCATGAAGGTGTACGACTGCACGGCCGGCTTCAAGTGCTATTCCCGCAAAGTCTTGGAAGCAATAGACTTAGATGCAGTCCAAATGAAAGGATACGGGTTCCAGATCGAAATGAAATATACCGCCTACAAACTCGGTTTCAAAATCGCGGAAGTCCCGATCATTTTCGTCAACCGCAAAGCCGGAACCTCCAAAATGAGCGGGGGCATCTTCGGCGAAGCATTCTGGGGGGTATTGAAACTCAAATTCCGCCACTTCCACCCGAAAACGGCGTAATCCATGGGAAAGTTGTTGCTCAGGAATGCGACAATCGTCACCGGGAACCGCACTGTTTCCGGCTGCCTGGGCACGGACAAAGGCTTGATCCAGGGCATCTGGAAGGGAGATGACTGCCCGGAATCCGCCCGGGAAGAAGCGGAGGTCCTCGACTTGAAAGGGTGGGTCATCCTGCCCGGCGTCATCGACGCACACGTCCATTTCCGCGACCCCGGGATGACACAGAAAGCAGACATCGGAAGCGAATCCCGGGCCGCCCTGCTGGGAGGGGTCACTTCCTTCATCGACATGCCGAACACGCAGCCGCCGACCACGGATGAGACCACCCTCGACGCCAAGCGGGAGAAAGCCCGGAAAACATCCTGGTGCCACTACGGCTTCCACCTCGGCGCCACGAACGGAAACCCCGACTTCCTCCGCCGCGCGGCACAATCCACGGACCTGCGCCCGCATTTCGGCGGGATCAAGGTCTTCATGGGCTCTTCCACCGGCGGCATGCTCATTGACCGGAACGACATTCTCGACCACATCTTCAGCATCCCGGGCAAACCGGTCCTGGTCCATTGCGAGGACGAAAACACCATACGCAAGAACTTGATTTCCGCACGGTTGCGCTATGGGGACGACATCCCCGTCTGGATGCATCCGTACATCCGCTCACGGGAAGCCTGCATCCGCTCGACCAAAAGAGCCCTGGAACTGGCCAGCCTGCACGGAACCCGCCTCCACCTCCTGCACATCACCACCGCGGAAGAACTGGACCTGATCCGCCGGGCGAAAGACAAAGGGATGTCCGTCACAGCGGAAACCTCCGCCAACTACCTGTGGCTGAGCGAAAACGACTATCTCTCAAAGGGGGCGCTCATCAAGTGCAATCCCGCCGTAAAAACCGTGGGAGACTGCGCCGCCCTGCGACATGCCGTCCTGGACGGGACCATCGACACCATCGGATCCGACCATGCACCCCACCTGATGACGGAAAAAAGGAATCCGTACATGCAATGCCCTTCCGGCATGCCGACCCTCCAGGAATCCCTCTCCGTCATGCTGACGGTCGCCCGGCAGGAAGGGCTCTCCCTTCCCCGCCTGGCGGACTTGATGGCAACCGGGGCCGCCCGGATCTTCGGGATCCGCGGACGCGGAATCCTGGCACCGGGCATGGCGGCAGACCTGACAATCGTCGATCCGGCAGCAGAATTCACCGTTTCGAAACCCGCCTATAAATGTGGCTGGTCCCCCTACGAGGGCGTCACCCTGTGCGGCGCTGTCCGGATGGTCTTCCTGGACGGAAAGCCCGTCGTGAAAGACGGCATCGTCCTTCCCGGGAGCCCGAACGGGACGGCGCTGACCTTTGATGCATGATGATGACCGCCCGCCGTTTCCTTTCTCTCCTGGCCCTGCTCCTGAGCACGTTCCTGGCCGCACAAACGCCGCCGGCCCAGCGGATCCTGTCCGAACAAGAGCTGCCCGCCCGGCGGGATTCCATCCGAAGGGTGGAAAAAAGAGACCTCGTCATTTCCCTTGCACGGGAACATCTGGGCAAACCCTACCGGTATGCCGCGCGCGGCCCCAGCCATTTCGACTGCTCGGGACTGACCAGTTATGTATTCGAGAAAGCCGGGATTCCCCTGCTCCGCTCCTCCCGGGACCAGTTCACCCAGGGAAAACCCGTCCGCAGCATTATGGACCTCGCGCGCGGAGACCTGGTTTTCCTGGCCAGGGGCTCACAAGTTTACCATGTCGGAATCGTCGTGGATCCGGATCCGGAGCACGACTCCTTCACCTTCATCCACGCCAGCTATGGCGGCGTCATCATTTCAGACTATCGGGAGGAATACTACAAGGCCCACTATTTCGGGGCAAGAAGAGTCATTTTGTAGCCGGGACAAGTGCCAGGGAAATCCGTTTCCGCTCCAAATCGACATTCAGGACACGGACCGTCACATGCTGGTGCAGTTTCAGGACCTTGGACGGATCGGCCAGGCCCCTGACCCCCATCTTGGAGGCATGAATCAGTCCGTTCTCATGGATTCCGATGTCGACAAACGCGCCGAATGCCGTAATATTGGTAACAATTCCGGGCAATTCCATGCCTGCGACCAAATCATCCATCTCATGGATATCCTCCGAGAAAGCGAACTCCTGCGCCGCTTCGCGCGGATCCCGCCCCGGCTTGGCCAGTTCCTGCAGGATATCGCGAACCGTCGGCAGACCGAAATCCCCTTCCACATACCGGGCCGGATCGATCGAACGGCAAAGCGCCGCATTCCCAACCAGTTCAGACACCGGGACACCCGCATCGGCCGCCATCTTGTCGACGATATGGTAACTCTCCGGATGGACCGCAGAATTGTCCAAAGGATTCTCCGCCCCCGGAATCCGCAGGAAGCCCGCACACTGTTCGAACGCCTTGGCGCCCAGGCGCGGAACCTGCAATAACTGTTTCCGCGAAGTGAAAGGGCCGTTCTCGCCCCGGAACGCTACGATATTCCCGGCCAAGGCCGGACCGATTCCGGAAACATACCGCAGCAGGTAACTGCTGGCGGTGTTCAGATTGACGCCGACCGTATTGACACAATGCTCCACCGTACTGTCCAGTTTCTCCCGCAGCAGATTCTGGTCGACATCATATTGATATTGTCCCACGCCGAGCGATTTGGGGTCGATTTTCACCAATTCCGCCAGCGGGTCCATCAGGCGGCGCCCGATCGAAACGGCACCCCGAACCGTCACATCCTCCGTCGGAAACTCTTCCCGGGCCACCTCGGAAGCGGAATAAATCGAAGCGCCATCCTCGCTGACTACAAATACTTTGCATGCAGGAGGAAGCGGAATCCGCTTGATAAAAGCCTCGGTCTCACGGGAAGCGGTCCCGTTCCCGATGGCAATCGCCTCAACATGATAGGCATCCACCATGCGGGAAACCGCAGCGATAGACTTAACCTTTTCATTCTGCGGCGGATGCGGGAAAATAATCTCATGGTGCAGCAGGTTGCCGGCCTCATCCAGGCAAGCGATTTTGCAGCCATTGCGGAACCCCGGATCGATGGCCATCACCCGCTTGGGGCCCAGCGGCGGAGCCAGGAGCAACTGGCGCAAATTCTCCCCGAACACACCGACAGATTCGATATCCGCCTTTTCCTTGGCCTCCCGGAGGATTTCACCCGTAATGGAAGGATTCAACAGCCGGTCGAACGCATCGTCGATCGCCTGACGGATCTGGTCTCCGAGCGCGGCAGAGGGGTATTTCTTCCCGTGGCAGAAATCATAATACAACTTGTTCCCGCATTTGAGCGGATCCGCATCGATCTTCAGGGACAGGAAGCCTTCGTCCTGGGCACGCAACATGGCAAGGAGGCGATGCGAGGCGATTTTTGACAGCGGCTCGCTATAATCGAAGTAGCTCCTGTATTTCCTTGCCTCTTCCGAGGAAGAAGCCGCACGGGTTGCCTTGGTGACAATCCGCCGTGTCCGGAAAATGCCCCGCAGCGTTTCCCGCACCGAGGGCGTTTCGCTGAATCGCTCCGCCAGGATGTCGCGGGCGCCGGCCAAGGCCTCCTCTACCGTAGCGACCTGGTCAGACAGGAATTTGCCCGCTTCCTTGAACGGATCGGAAACCGACATCGCATACATCTTGTCCGCCAGGGGCTCCAACCCGGCCTCCTTCGCTGCCGTCGCCCGGGTTCTCCGACGAGGACGGAAAGGCAGGTACAGGTCTTCCAACTGGCTGGAAACGACACAGTTCTCGATTTCTTTCTGCAATTGTTCCGTCAACTTTCCCTGCTCGGCGATCGTGGACAGGATCGAGGCCTTCCGCTTCTCCATCTCGGCAAACACATCCGCCCAATGGCGGATCTGGGCGACTTCGACGTCGTCCAGTCCTCCGGTCCGCTCCTTGCGATACCGGCTGATGAAAGGGATGGTGCTCCCCTCCTCAAACAGCGTCACACAGTTTTCAACCTGCCAGGGCCGGATGGCCAGATGCTGGGCAATCGTATTGATGTACAGCTCTTTCATAATTCAACCAGTGCTTAATCCTGCGAAAGGATTTTCAGTTCATCCCGATAGGCCGAGAAGATCTTGGATTTCGACATAAAACCGACATACGTCCGGTCCGCCCGCACGACGGGAAGATTCCAGGCGCCGGTTTTCTCAAATTTGTTCATCACCGACTCCATGCTTTCCCCTTCATAGATATAGGCCGGAGAAGATTTCATGAAATTGAATACATGCAGCCGGGAATAGTCTTCCGTCCGGAACATGGCTCCCCGGACATCCTCCAGGGAAACATATCCCTGGAAACGATTGTGCGAATCGATCACCGGAAAAATATTCCGGTGCGAGGCCGCAATGACCTCCACGAATTTCCCCAGCGTCGCATCGATCGCGACCGGAGAAAAATCCGTTTCCACCAGTTCTCCGGGTTTGAGCAAAGTGAGGACAGCCTGGTCACTGTCGTGGGTAAGCAATTCCCCGGAGGCCGCAATCCGCTTGGTATAAATGGAATACTTCTCAAAAATCCGGATCGTTCCGAACGAAATCGCCGATGCGAGAATCAAAGGTACCAGCAATTCATAGCCTCCGCTGATTTCCGCAATCAGGAAGATAGCCGTCATCGGAGCCTGCATGACCCCGGCCATCAGACCGGCCATGCCGACCAGGACGAAATTCTGCTCGGGAACAGAGATGGCCGTCCCCGCAAGCAGCAGGTTAATGGTCCTGGCCAGGACAAATCCGCCCACGGCTCCTACAAACAGCGTCGGACCAAAGGTTCCGCCGACCCCGCCGCCGGCATTGGTAAAGGTCATGGCAAAGACCTTCAGCAACATCACCAGCAGGAAAAACAAAGGGACCGCCCACGGCGTATGCAGCAGGCGCGAGAGAATACTCCAGCCTTCGTACTGGATTTCTCCGCCGTTCAGGAGCGGATGCAAGGCATCGTATCCTTCCCCGTACAAAGGCGGCAGAAGGAAGATCAGGATTCCGAGCCCGACAGCACAAAGGCCCCAGCGGAGGAAAGGGTTCTTCAACGTTCCCAATTTGTCTTCCAGCCACAGTGTCGTCCGGGTGAAATACAGCGAGCAGAGCCCGCAGAAGGCCCCCAGCAGGACGTAAAAAGGAATATTCTGCAACTTGAACGGGGAAAGCGTGCACTCGAAAGGAAGGGAATCTCCCAGGAACACATAGGAAACGACCGTCGCGGACACGGTAGACAGCAGCAGGGGCATCATGCTGGTCATGGAAATATTGAACAGCAGAATCTCCAGGGTGAACAGGACACCGGCCAGCGGAGCCCGGAAAATCCCGGCGATAGCCCCGGCCGCCCCGCAGCCGAGCAGAACCGTCATGTTCCTGTATGACAAGCCCATCCAACGGGCGAAATTCGAGCCGATGGCTGCGCCGGTGTACACGATCGGAGCCTCCGCCCCGACAGATCCGCCGAAGCCGATGGTCAGGGCACTGGTCAGCAGAGAAGACCAGGTATTGTGCGGAGCGATCCGGGAGTCATTCTTGGAGACAGCAACCAGCACCTTGGTCACCCCGTGTCCGATGTTGTCCTTGATCACATAGCGCAGCAACAACAAGGACAGCAGCATCCCGATCCCCGGGAACAGCAGGAAACGGGCCAGTCCCCCCGGCGCCAGGGTCAATACATGCCGGATTCCATCGATGGCACGCTCCAGCAGTACGGCTGCGCCGCCGCTGGCCACGCCCACCGCCAGCGAGAGGAGCAGCAACTTGTTCCTCTCAGAAAGGCGCATCAGGCGGGCACGGAGGCCACGGATATCCCCGGAATCCGGTTTCATCATCTCATATAAACAAAAAAGCCGGCCTGAAACGGCCAGCTTGTGTTATTTCATGACCGCGGCGAACGTCAACCTTCGGAAGAATCGTCATCCCCGGTGGAATACTGGGCGATATTGTCGTCCGGCAAGGTCTCGGAGCTGTCGCTTCCGCCTTCTCCTCCCTCTTCAGGACCATCTTCTTCCCCATCCAGCCAGCGCTCGATTTCATCGGCGTCATCCGTCTTGACCTTGATCTTGACGAGATAAATGGCATCCGGAATCTCGACAGTAACGGCATAGAAACAGGTTCCGTCCGGTTTGTCATATTTCAGCAAGTCCGGAAAATAGTCGTTGAATCCTTTCGGATATTTCTCCGCAAAGGCGGCGGCCAATTCCTGGGACATATTCTCGTAGCTGACAACAGCTCTTTTTTTCGGTGTAGGTATCATAAGGTTTCAGTCTGTGGAAAACAAGCAATGTTCTTAATGCGATGCAATAATAAGGCTTTTTTTTTAATCGCCATAGCTTTGCCCGCCTTTTTTCTGAAAAAAATAATGACAAGTGAACAAAAACGCCGTCCAGCTATCCGTGATGCGGTTTTTGCGGTTTCCCACGGAAGAAAAAAGATTTCTGTAAACGCTTCTTTTCCAAGTCTCTTTCCACGAAAACCGGCTTGAGGTCGCGCGGGTCCAGTCCGGTATAGAACATCACGGAAGAAGTCGTCATCGGAGTCGGCGTGAAATCCTGCACCTGGTCCATGTAGAGTCCCTTCAGGGCCTTCCGGCGGGAGAGGGCCTCCATGTCGTGCAGGGTACAGCCGGGATGGGAAGAGATAAAATACGGGACGATTTCCGAATGCCGGCCGGCCTCCCGGTTGATCTTGTCGAACTCGGACCGCAGGCGTTCGAACAGATTGAAGGAAGGTTTGGCGATATACTTGAGGACCTTGTCCTCGGTATGTTCCGGGGCTACTTTCAGCCGCCCGGAGGTATGGTCCAGGATCAATTCTTTCAGATAGGGCTTCGAGGTTTCGTCCACATAGCCCTTCTCGTCCAGGAACAGGTCGTACCGGATGCCGCTGCCGATGTAGGCATGGCGGATCCCCTTGACCGCCGCCACCCGGTGATACAAGCCGAGCAGACGGGCATGGCTGCGGTCCATGTTCTTGCACGGGGCCGGGAACAAACAGGATTTCCGGCGGCAAATGTCGCACATCGCTGGATCTTTTCCCCGCATTCCGTACATGTTCGCGGTCGGCGCACCCAAATCGGAAATATTGCCGGCGAAATCCGGAAGATTCTTCAGGGCAGCCACTTCCTTGAGGATCGACGCTTCACTCCGGGAAGAGATGAACTTTCCCTGGTGCGCGGCGATCGTACAGAAATTGCAACCGCCGAAACAGCCCCGGTGCGTATTCACCGAGAACTTGATCATATCATAGGCCGGAATCCGTTTCCCCTTGTAACGGGGATGCGGCAATTTCGTATAAGGAAGGTCCCAGAACGAGTCCATTTCCTCCTGCGTAGCAGGCGGATACGGCGGATTGACCTGCACATAGCCCTCCCCGACCGGTTCCACAATCGTCGCGGGATGCATCATGTTCGCATGGGTCTCGATCTGATGGAAATTCTCCGCGAATGCCTTTTTGCTCGAAAGGCATTCCTCATAAGAATGGAGCACGAGCGCGTCTTTTTCCTTCGGACGCCCGTCCACCAGGAACGCGAGTTGCGGAATCCGGCGCATCTGATGGAGGCTGCGACGCGCCTCGATTCCCCGCGTCAGTTCCAGCATCGGCCGCTCCCCCATCCCGTAACACAAGTAATCGGCGCCGCTGGAGACCAGGATGGAAGGCAGCAGGCGGTCTTGCCAGTAATCATAGTGGGTGAAACGCCGCAGCGAGGCTTCGATTCCCCCGATAACCACCGGGATTTCAGGATATAACTGCTTCAGAATCTTTGTATAAACCGTCACCGCATAATCCGGGCGCTGTCCGGCCTTCCCATCCGGGGTGTACGCATCGTCATGGCGCAGGCGCTTCCAGGCGGTATAATGGTTGACCATCGAATCCATGGCTCCGGCATTCACGCCGAAATACAGGCGCGGCGCCCCGAGTTTCTTGAAATCGCGCAAATCATCCCGCCAGTTCGGCTGCGGTACAACGGCAATCCGGTAGCCCCATTTCTGGAGCCACCGGGCAATGACTGCTGTCCCGAAAGAAGGATGGTCGACAAAAGCATCCCCGGAAAAAAGGATGATATCGATATAGTCCCAACCGAGCGCGTCAACCTCCTTCCGGGAAGTAGGAAACATGTATGCGGCGTTTTCCATGCCGTTACATCCTTTCGGGCAATTCGATTCCGAGAAGGTTCATCGCCGTGCGCAGGGTCCGGGAAAGCGTATCGATCAGCACCAGGCGGAAACGGAGCAACGCCCCGTCTTCCTCGCGCAGGATCGGCGTATCATGATAATACTGGTTGAAATCCTTGGCCAGTTCGTACGCATAATTTGCAATCACGGCAGGGCTGAGAGCCTCGACCGCTTCTGCCACCTTGCCGGGGAACAGCCCCAGCAACTTGATCAGCCGGATTTCCTTGGCCGAAGGCACCAGGGCCGTCGTCACATCCGCCGGACCGAAGGCGATTCCCTGTGCGCAGGCTTTCCGCAGGATCGAGCGGATCCGCGCATGGGTATACTGGATGAAAGGCCCCGTATTTCCGTTGAAATCAATGGATTCCTTCGGATTGAAGAGCATCGTCTTCTTCGGGTCCACCTTGATGATGAAGTACTTCAGCGCCCCGAGCCCGATCATCCGGAACAGGCGTTCCTGCTCTTCCGGGGACATGTCTTCCAATTTGCCGGACGCGAGGGACGTTTCCTTCGCCTCCTGATACATTTTCTCGATCAGGTCATCGGCATCGACCACGGTTCCCTCCCGGGACTTCATCTTGCCCTCGGGGAGTTCGACCATGCCGTATGACAGGTGGTAGATGGCATCGGACCAGGCGAATCCCAACTTGCCGAGAATCAGCTTCAAGACCTGGAAATGATAATCCTGCTCATTGCCGACCACATAGACATGTTCGTCCAGGTTGTATTCGGAAAAGCGGCGTTCGGCCGTACCCAGGTCCTGCGTGATATAGACCGACGTACCGTCGCTGCGCAGCAAAAGCTTCCTGTCCAGCCCGTCCGCCGTCAGGTCGCACCAGACGGACCCATCCGCCTCGCGGACGAAGACACCCATATCCAAACCCTTCTGGACCAACTCTTTTCCAAGGATATAGGTATTGGACTCATAGTCCACTTTATCGAAAGAAATCCCGAGCGCCTTGTAGGTCTGGTCAAACCCTTCGAACACCCAGCCGTTCATCATCTTCCACAGCGCACGGACCTCCGGGTCGCCCTGCTCCCACTTGACCAGCATCTCATGGGCTTCTTTCAGGCAAGGAGCTTCCTTCTTAGCCGTCTCCTCATCCATGCCGCCGGCAATCAAGTCCCGGACTTCCTGCTTGTACATCTTGTCAAAGGCGACATAACAATCACCGACCAGGTGGTCGCCCTTGATGCCCGTGGTGGCAGGGGTCTTCCCTTTGAAAGCCTTCTGCCAGGCCAGCATGCTCTTGCAGATATGGACGCCGCGGTCATTCACCAGCGTCGCCTTGATCACCTCATTGCCGCCTGCACGGAGAATGCGGGAGACCGAATCCCCCAGCAAATTATTGCGGATATGCCCCAGATGGAGCGGCTTGTTGGTATTCGGAGAAGAAAACTCGATCATGATCCGCTTCCCCGTCGCGGGCAGCTGTCCAAATTCCGGATCAGCCGCGATTTCCGCAAAGACCTCATCCCAGTAAATCGGGGAGAACAACAGGTTCAGGAACCCTTTGACGGAGTTGAACGCGGCGATTTCCGGCACATGCTCAACCAGATAAGTACCGATGGCATTCCCGGTATTCTCGGGGGCACTGTGGGAAATCTTCAGCAACGGGAAGGTGACCAGGGTATAGTCCCCTTCGAATTCTTTCCGGGTAACCTGGACTTGCAGGGCTTCCGGAGCTATCTCTGTCTGGTATAAAGCTTTGACCGCCTCGGCAGCCTTGATCTGGATAAAAGATTCAGGAGTCATGAAACAGCGCTTTAACCGAGATAACCTTTCAGAAGTTTGCTCCGGCTCGGACTCTTGAGCCGGCGGATCGCCTTTTCCTTGATCTGGCGGACACGTTCGCGCGTCAGGCCGAAACGCTCGCCGATTTCCTCGAGCGTCATCTCCTGGCATCCGATACCGAAGAACGACTTGATAATCTCGCGTTCACGGCCCGAAAGCGTCGAAAGCGCCCGTTCGATCTCCGTATTGAGGGACTCGTTGACCAGACCGCGGTCCGCCGAAGGAGAATCGTCATTGGGAAGGACATCCAGCAGGCTGTTGTCCTCACCTTCCACAAACGGCGCGTCCACGGAAACATGGCGTCCGGAAACCCGCAGGGTATCAGAGATTTTATCCTTGGGAACATCGATCATCTCCGACAATTCCTCACTCGAAGGCTGACGCTCGTTTTCCTGTTCGAACTTCGACAGCGCCTTGTTGATCTTGTTCAGGGAGCCGACCTGGTTGAGCGGCAGCCGCACGATACGGGACTGCTCGGCCAGGGCCTGGAGGATGGACTGCCGGATCCACCATACCGCATAGGATATGAATTTGAATCCGCGGGTCTCATCGAATTTCTCCGCAGCCTTGATCAGTCCGAGGTTCCCCTCGTTGATCAGGTCCGGGAGGCTGAGCCCCTGGTTCTGATACTGCTTCGCCACCGAAACGACGAATCGCAGATTGGCCCTTGTCAACTTTTCAAGTGCTGCCTGGTCTCCTTTACGGATCCGCTGGGCGAGTTCGACCTCTTCTTCCGGAGAAACGAGTTCCTCCCTGCCGATCTCTTGAAGATACTTGTCCAGGGAGGCACTCTCGCGGTTGGTAATCGATTTGGTAATCTTTAATTGTCTCATGTATTACGTCAATTGGCTTAGGTTTCCTATCACCGGATGCTACTCGTCCTTGCCGAATCCGAAGTAAGAAGCCTTTCCCCGTGCATTGACGCCCTCGATGAAGACAGCCCGTTTGCTCTTCTTGGCAATTTCGATCACATCCTCGGCCTTGCTGACAGGTTGATCATTGACATAAAGGATGATGAATCCCTCGGTAGCACCGGCTGATAGCATTTTCCCGTCCGCCACGGATACAATCTCCACACCTTGCCTCAGACCGAGAGCCGCCAGGGTCTCTTTCGAAGCGGTCTTGATCTTGGATCCGTAGAATGCAATGGCACCGTCCTCGTCTACCGTTCCGGTTGCCGCCGCTTCTGCCTGGAACACCACGTCAAGCTGCTTCTCCTTTCCGTCTCTGATAATGGTGATGACAGCCTTGTCTCCGGGATGGAAGCTGTTCACCTTCTCCTGCAATGCGGAAGCGCTGCTGATTTCGGTATTGTCGATCGCGATGATGATATCATCGTGCTTCATACCCGCCTTATCGGCAGAACTTCCTTTCATAACCTCGTCTATATATACGCCTTTCGGAGAAGAAAGTTTCAAATCTTTCGCAATTTTATCCGTAACCGTACCCATGGTGACACCGAGTTTGACGCGGCGGACAGAACCGAAGTCGATCAGGTCCTCCACGATCTTCTTGACGATGTTGACAGGGACCGCGAAAGAATATCCGGAATACGAGCCGGTCTGCGACACAATGGCCGTATTGATGCCGACCAGTTCCCCGGCCTTGTTGACCAGCGCGCCGCCGGAGTTGCCCGGATTGACGGCCGCGTCCGTCTGGATGAACGATTCAATCTTGAACTCGCGGGAATTCGAGGGCATCGAACGGCCCTTCGCACTGACGATACCCGCCGTGATGGTCCCGCGCAGCTGATAACCCAGCGGGCTGCCGATCGCGAGGACCCACTCGCCGAGGCGGAGCTGGTCGGAATCACCGAAAGGAACCGTCGGAAGTCCCTCTGCATCAATCTTCAGGAGGGCCACATCCGTCGCCGGATCCGTTCCGATCACCTTGGCCTCGTAAGTCTGGTTGTTATTGAGGGTCACCTCAACCTTGGAAGCATTCGCCACCACATGGTTGTTCGTGACAATATAGCCGTCGGGACGGATGATCACGCCCGAACCGCTTCCCTGCTGCTCCCGGGGAATATCCTCGCCATAACCGAAGAAATACCGGAGGAACGGGTCCAGCTGGCTGTATTGGTTGGATGCCTTGACCGTCACCTGGACGAACACCACGGCATCCACGGCCGATTCAGCCGCATAGGTAAAATCCGGATACTCCGACTGTGACAAATTGACAGTCCGGTAATTCATATTGTCTGCCGTAGAGGCATTCTTGTTCGGGAGGGCAGCCGCCTCGGGAGTCATCGCTTTCACGACACCGAAGGCCGTCACGCAAGCCACAGCCGCGGAGGCCAACACTGTAAGAAATCCTTTGCTCATGATATAATGTTATTTTGTTGTTTCCAATCCCCTGCGAAAAATCAAAATACATGCCATTTGTCCGAAAAATATTCCTATCTTTGTAGATAGCGTTCCATGACAAGAGCGCCCCTGTCCGAAATATTAAACAAGAAATAACATGAAACTGGTTGTATCAAGTTCCGAATTGCTCAAGGCCATCTTGACCGTATCCAAGGCCATCCCGGCCAAGGCCACCGAAGCCATCCTCGAAGACTACCTCTTTTCCCTGACCGGCAGCGTCCTGGAGATCACTGCCTCCGATATGGAGATCACGCTCCGCACCGAACTGACGGTCACCAGTACCGAGGAGGAAGGCCGGATCGCCGTTCCTGCCCGCCAGATGACCGACCTGCTGAAGGAACTTCCCGACCAGCCGCTGACCATCAGCACCAAGGGAGAGAATTCGTTCGAATGCGCCTGGGCGAGCGGCGCCTCCACCCTGCCGTACTTCAACCCGGACGACTACCCGCAGATCCAGACGGCCGGAGCCGATGCCGTCACGGTTGAAATCCCCTCCGACACGCTTGCAGAAGGGATTTCCAGCACGATTTACGCCTCCTCCGACGAGGATTCGCGCCCGATCATGAACAGCATCTTCTTCGACATCAAGCCGGACATCACGACCCTCGTGGCTTCCGACCTGCAGAAGTTGATCTGCTACAATTCCGAAGAGGTCAAAGCCGCCGCTGACGCCTCCTTCATCCTGAACAAACGCCATGCGGCCGTTATCCGGTCCATCCTCGGCAAAGAGAATGTGCCGGTTACCGTCACCTTCGACAACAAGACGGCGGTCTTCAAGTTCGGCCAGACGACTGTCATCAGCTGCCTGGTCGTCGGCAAATATCCCGACTACAAGACCATCATCCCGCAGAATAACTCCAACATCCTGCGGATCAACCGACTCCAGCTGCTGAACACGGTCCGGCGCATCGCCGTCTGCTCGCCGAAAGCCTCGAACCACATCAAATTCGACTTCACTCCCGGTTCCATCGAGGTATCCGCCCAGGACCTGGGTTTCGAGATCGCCGCACACGAGAAAATCGCCTGCCAGTATGACGGGGATGACCTGACGATCGGGTTCAAATCCACGCACATCATCGAGATTCTCTCCAACCTTTCCTGCGAAGAAGTTGTCATGAAATTCGCGGACAAACGGCGCTCCGCCCTGATCCTCCCTTCCGAAGAAGAGGCTGCCAGCGAAAAGGTCTTCGGCATCGTCATGCCCATTATGGTCCGGTAAGGCATGGAACTGAATCTCGTCCGCCCGCTCCTGTTTTTCGACATAGAAAGCACCGGCCTGAACATCGCGACCGACGGCATCATCGAATTGAGTTTCGTCAAGGTGCTGCCGCTCAAAGACGGTGAGCAAGAACAGGAAAAACTGATCAAGACATGGAAAATCCGCCCCTGGGACTATCAGGGGCACTGCCAGATCCCGATCGCCCCGAGTGCTTCGGCCGTCAACGGGGTCAAGGATGAAGACCTGGTCGACTGCCCGCGGTTCATCGAAGTGGTCAGCGAAGTTGCTTCCTGGCTGAAAGACAGCGACCTGGCCGGATTCAACTCGACCAAATTCGACCTCCCCATGCTGGCGGAAGAATTCGAACGGGTGAAGAATTATTGCGAAAAGCGGCTCCAGGATGACCGCGTTCCCAGTGACAAGAAAGAAAAAGCCCTGGAACTGCTCCGCGCCATTGACATCAACCTGCATGAATGCCGGATGGTAGACGTCCAGACCATCTACCATTTCATGGAGCCCCGCAATCTCAAAGCAGCCTACCGCTTCTACTGCGGCGGCCACGACTTCCAGAACGCCCACACGGCGGAAGCCGATACCCTGGCGACTTACGAAGTCCTCAAGGGGCAGCTCGAGATGTACAAAGAGCCGGACGGCTTCCACGAACAGGTCCTCAAAAACGACATCAAGTCCCTTTCAGAAATGGGCGGAAGGCCGAAAACGGTTGACTACGCCGGCCGGATCGTCCTCCGCGACGGAGTCCCCACGATCAGCTTCGGCAAATACAAGGACCGCCCGGTCCGGGAAGTATACGAACGCGACCGCAGCTACTTCGCCTGGATCGAGCAGGGAGAATTCACCCTTGATACCAAGCGCCAGTTCCGCCGCCTGCGGGAGCAATTCGACAAGGAAGCGGAGGACCGCAAACACATGCCGCCGAGCCAGGAGCAACTGGACCTGCTGAAAAACGCCTTCATGAAGGGCTGACCGCCGTGAATATCGTTGTCCGGACATATTCCGGGCGGACCGTCGTCCGTCCCGACACTACTTGGAAAAGGCTCAGTGAAGATCTGTTCCTGCCGGATTCCGTCCGGAAGCTTTCCTACACCCCTGTCTTGTTCGCCCGCATCAGCCGCGCGGGGCGGGCAGTGGGAAGGCATTTCGCCGGAAGATACTATGATTCATTCAATTACGGCATATTGCTCTACCCGGAAGACTGGATTGACGGCTCACCGGAAGGCTTTGCCGCCGCTTCCTGCCTGAACCATACCTCCATGCTGAGCGAGCCGCTCCGTCCCATGGAGGAACTTGGCGGCCAACTGGAAATCCACCTGGACCATCAACCCGATTATTCGGTGCAGGGCCATTCCCGCGGACTCATCGAGCAGGCGCTCTGTGAGGCAACCCAGATCCTTTTCGTCCGGCGCGGAGACTTGGTCGCCATCGAACTGGCACCAAGGAAACTGTTCTGGGACAGGGACATGCACAAAGGTCCCTTCTCCATCCAGGCTACCTACGCCGCAGAAACCTTACTGGACTTCCAGATAATACCGGAGTGAATCCGCTTCGGCCTTGCCCGACAAAATCGCTTCCAGATCCCGAAGAATCCAGTCGGGACGGACAGCCCCGCTTTCCCAGAAATCATTTCCCCCGGCCGGCGTTACCCGCTTGATATTGTTATAGATGTGCGGAATGGTAAACCGGGCGAACAACGGATTCAAGGCAGTCAACTGTTCCCGGGTCCGGCACCAACCCGTATTCAGCCAGAAATCCGCCTCCCGGGACAGCATATACGCCTCTTCCAGGGAAACGACACGGGACGTCCGCTCCCCTTCCCGGGCCCCGACAACCCGTCCGCCGGCATCGGCGATCAGGCGGGAGAAATAATTCTCCGCGCCGGGGATGAACCACTGGTCGGCATACGGCACATTCAGCAGGACGCCGGGGCGCGACGGATCCGAGGCGTGCCGCCCGGCAATTTCTCCATAGGCCGTACAGACCGCTGCAAACAACGAATCCGCCACGGCCTCACGGCCGGTCAAAACGCCCAGCAGACGCATGTATTCACTCCGGGCAAGCGGATGGTCTTCCAAATGCTCATACAAAGTGAACACCCTGATCCCCAGCGACTTCAGTTTAGATATATAGGGCGGCTCGACAGAAGAGACAAGATACGTGAGCACGACGTCCGGACGGAGCGAGACCACGGTTTCATAATCCAGGGCGGCATCGTATCCCACTTCGCGGGCATGCGTGCGGACACCCGGTCCGGATAGGTACCCCAGGCCGGAAACGCCGACCACCGCCTCGGGGACCCCGATTGCCTCCAACATCCCGGCATGTGAAGAAGACATGCAGACCAGCCGCTGCAGGGGGCGCTCCACCCACAGGGTGTCGCGGCGGCCGTCAAAGGGAGAAACCGACACGACGAAGGGGACATCCCCCGCTTTCCCGGCATCAAACCAGGCCGCATGAACGGGATAATTCCCGGCAGCGGGCACTCCCGCAGGACGGGGCCGGCAGGAAGGGAGGATCGCACCTATAATATATAATAGAAAAAACGCGAGCGGGCGAACCTGCGCACGGGCTGTGGAACGCATCATGATACAAATGTAGGTATTTCCCCGGAAACTTCGTACATTTGCCGCCATGAGACACATCGACAGGAAAGCCCAGATGATGGATGCCGGGACGGCCTTATTCCGCATGGAAGGAGGATTCGGGACAGCACTCGGACAAGTAAAAGCCGAGATGGCCGAATTCGGCCAGGTCCGTTCCGTCTCCGATGCGCCGGTCGACCAGCGGCACGCGCGTGAACATGTCTGCGAGCGGGATCTCCCGGCCAGCACGGCCCACTGCGACCTGTTCCTCGACTATTCCACGCCGTGGCGATACCGGTACATCTCCTGCCTGCTCGAAGAAAGCGGGGAAAGCGGCTCCTATGCCGCCACGTTCAAGGAAGGCAACCGGAGCACCCCGCTGCGGGCTGCTGCCCACATCCTGGGCAGCTTGCTTTTCCTCGTCCTCCCCTTGCTGAGCAAGGCCGGCGGCTGGCTGTGGCTTCCCGGAATCGTTCTCAGTCTCTGCTGCCTGTATGACTGGCTCCGGCCCAGCCGCCGGGCGCAGCAGGTCGTCCAAACCCTTATCCAGACGCTTTCGGCATGAAAATCTGTATCGGACTATCGGGCGGCGTAGATTCCAGCGTCGCAGCCCTGCTGCTCAAGCGGCAGGGGTATGATGTCTTTGCCATGTTCATGCAGAACTGGCACGATGCCGATGCCACACTCCACGGCGACTGTGAATGGGAAGAAGACCGTTTCATTGCCGAAATGGTTGCCCGAAAGATCGGCATCCCCTTCTACTTCGTCGACCTGAGCCGGGAATATCGCCAGCGCGTCGTCGACTACATGTTCGATGAATACGCCAAAGGCCGGACCCCCAACCCGGACGTGCTCTGCAACCGGGAAATCAAGTTCGACGCCTTCCTTGCGGCCGCCCGCCGCCTGGGAGCGGACGCCGTGGCCACCGGGCATTATTGCCGGAAAGAAGCCGTTCCGGGAGAAACCACGCCGGACGGACGTCCTGTCTACCGGCTGCTCGCCGGACTCGATGCGGGAAAGGACCAGAGCTATTTCCTGTGCCAGCTCAGCCAGGACCAACTCTCCGCCGCCCTGTTCCCGATCGGCCACCTGCAAAAGAGCGAGGTGCGGGCCCTGGCCAAGGAAGCGGACCTGCCTTCGGCCGAAAAGAAAGATTCCCAAGGGATTTGCTTCATCGGGAAAGTTGACTTGCCGACCTTCCTGAAACAAAAGTTGCAAAGCAAGGAAGGCCCTGTCGTCCAAGTATTTGACGCATACTTTGAGCAGGACTCCCACTACCGGGAGGTCCGTTCCATCCTTGACAGCCTGACCCGGGACGGCGCTCCGGCCCGGATGATTACCGGATACGTTTCAGAAGACAAATCGACGGATGTTGCCCAGGAAGGATGCCCCTTCGACCCGGAAAAAGTGGAAGCCCTGAGCGAAGACCGGCTGCGGATCCTGGCCACCCCGGTCCGGTACGACCTCACCTTCGAGACAGAGACCTACCGCTCCGGCAAGCACCACATCAAGAAAACCCGGTACAAAGAGAATCCATACGGCAAAATCGTGGGAACGCATGACGGCGCCCAGTTCTATACCATCGGGCAGCGGAAGGGCCTCGGCATCGGGGGACATGACCAGTCGCTATTTGTCATCGCGTCCGACATGGCCGCCAACACCTTGTACGTCGGCGAAGGACACACCCACAAGGGATTGTCACGCAGTTGTTTGCGAATCAACGCCGAGGAGATTCATTTCGTCCGGGAGAGCGCAGTCTTGCCAGTGGGAGGTTCGGCCCGCTGCCGGGTGCGGATCCGCTATCGCCAGCCGCTGCAATCCGCTACGCTCCTGCGCCGGGAAAACGGGCTGTACATTCTCTTCGATGCACCCCAGCGGGGCATCACGGCCGGCCAGTTCGCGGCCTGGTACAGTGAAGGAAAGGGACTGGAAGACTGCGAATTACTCGGATCCGGGGTCATCGCCGAGTAAACACGCCCGGGCGGCGGATTCCCCGGCCAGGGACCCGGTACAGAACGCCATCTGCAGGTTGTAACCGCCGGTATCGGCATCCAGATCCAGTACTTCCCCACAGAAATACAGCCCTTTCTGCCGCCGGGACTCCAGCGTTTTCGGAATGATTTCCTCCGCCGGAATGCCGCCCGCGGTAACGACGGCCCGCTCATATCCGACAAAGCCATCAATGGGTAAATACCAGTGCTTCAGCGCCTTCGCAAGGTTTCCCACCTGGATGCGCGCCTGACGGCCCTGCCCGCCGAGCAAATCCGGATGACACTGGCGGAAGCCCGGAACCAATTCCCGGGGCATCAATTTGCCGAGCAGGACTCCCAGGAGACCGGCGGCCGTGGCATGTGCATTCCGCTTGTCCGCCCGCAGTTCCGAAACCATGGCTTCGATCCGCTCCTGCAACCGGTCCGTTTCAACAGCCGGTTTCAAGTCCAGGGATACCGCCATTTTCCGCCCCTGGACCAGGCCTTGCACGCAGGTGCGGCTCACACTGAAACCAATCGGGCCTTCGAGCCCGCCGTCGGTGAATTCCAATTCTCCGAAAGCCTCTTCCAGGACCCGTTCCCCTTCCAGAAGGGTCAGGGATACATTCCGCAAATGGACCCCGCAAAGACACTTGCCCAGCAGAGCAAGCATCCGGGACCGGTCAATATGGCCGGGGAGGCCGTCCGAAGCGCCTTCAGACACCTTATACCCACGCGGCACAAGCGCGGTCAAGGAGGGGAAACAGGGCCGGACCGCATGGCCGAAAGCGGATGCAAGCCGGTAACCATCTCCTGTCGAGCCAGTTCCGGGATAAGAAAGCCCGCCGGTAGCGACAATCAGTTTCCGGCACGAGAAGGTGCGTCCGTCCCGGAGCTGAACGCGGAAGCCATTTCCGACCGCCTCGGCAGAGGCCACTTCACAGCCGCACTCCAGCCGCACACCTGCCCGGACCGCCTGCCGCACCAGTGCATCCACGATGTCGACGGCTCGGTGGGAAACGGGAAATGCCCGGTCCCCCCGCTCGACGACGACTGGAACGCCGGCCTCCTCCATATAGGACAGGACGGCGTCCGGAGGAAAATGATAAAAAGCGGGACGCAACAGGTTTATCCGGCCATGCACATGGGGAGAAAAGGCCTCCCAGGCCTTCACATTCGTGAAATTGCAACGTCCCTTCCCGGTAATCATGATTTTCCGGCCGGGGCGCGGCATCTTTTCCAGGACCGTCACACGCACATGAGCGGCAGCCGCACGGGCCGCAGCCATCAGACCGGCCGCCCCGCCGCCGATGACAAGGACATCTGCAGAAGGCATTCCGGTACCGGCGGCAGAAACGGATTTTTGTTGAATAGACATGGCCTACAGGATTCTGGCGTAAAAATACAAAATTGCTGTCAAAACAGGAAATCGGCTCTGACCGGTGCCCCGGATTCGGAAATATCCGAAAAATATCACTATATTAGCGGGTTATTTGCGCTATTTTTGAATTGAAATTATTCAGTAAATATTTCCTGTTCATCGGCTTATGCCTCAGCGCGTGCACGTACACACCCGCAGATGAACCCTGGAACAACGTTTCTGGTTCCGGCCCTGTAAAAGTGGGTCTTTCGCTCTCCGGAGACAACAGCGGCGCCGCCATCCTGACGAGAACGGCGGCCGGAGAAGACGGACTCTCCACCCGCTGGGAAGCCGGAGACCGGATTGCCGTGTGGGCCCGCTCCCGCAGCGGAGCCCAGGTCCTCTCCGGAACTCCCTTCACCGCCTACGCCATCAGCGAGGAGAAAACTTTCTTCACCGCGACGCTCTCCGAAGCCATGCCGGACGGGCAATATACCTACTATGCCGCCTATCCCCTTCCCGAGCAGATTTCCGGAACGACGGCAACCTTCTCCATTCCCGCGACGCAAGACGGCCGCTCGGGCCGGGGAGAAGACATCATGGTCTCCTCCTCCGCCACCGCCGGTCCCCTGCAACCCATGGACTGGATGAACTATGGCCATGATGAACTCCTTCTGGGAATGAACCATCTGCTCCACCGGCTGCGCTTTTATGTCGAAGACCTCCCGATCCTCGGCGGAGAAGCGGTCCAGCGGATCGTTGCGGATTTTCCCCGGGATGTGACCGGCAAGATCCAGGTCGATATCACGGCGCCATCCGCCCGGGAAATCGCCTCCGACGGGGCCTCCCGCCTGGTCATCCAGCCGGAGGAACCTGTCACCCTTTCCGAAGCCGGAGCGCAGCGGAACTACCTGACCGCATCCATCCTTCCGAGCACGTTCGCAGCGGAGGAAAACCTGTCGGTCACCCTTTATACAGAAACGAAAATCGCGAGAATGGCGGTCCCGCTTCAGGGAAGGACATTCGCCGCAGGACATTCCACCCCGGTGAAACTCGTTCCCCAGCAAGTCGGAACACTCTGCCGGGTCTATGTCCGACTGGACGAGAACCACCTCGGAGAAGACATCCAGTCCCTCACCCTGACCGCACCGGCCGGCTGCAAATGGGGAGACAGCCTCTCGAATGAATTTACCTACACCCCCGGCGGGGAATTCGGCGCCGGAACCGCATTCGTCCTGGAATTCGAGGATGAGCAAGCCTTCCGGTCCCTGTCCGGCAAACACATTACGGCCACGTATGAGTCCGCGCATGTCATCATCTCGGAAGAACTTGACATTGAATCCCTTGACGGAAAATACGCGACAACGCTCCGCCTGCAGGTCCCGTACCTGTTCGAAGAGGACTTCTCCTCCGTAGGAACCTTCTCCTATGACGACCAGTATACCGGCGGGTTCAACACCGGATCCAAGAGCGCCCATTCGTTCATGAACGGCTGGACCGGCGCCCGGATCGGCGCGGAGGCCGGAAAATGCATCCGGATCGCCTGCCGCCGGGAGACTTCGGCGAATTATTCCGCCCGGGTAGACGCCGCTCCGCTGCGCGGAACCCTCAAATCGCCCGCGAACCTGCATGTCGAGTTCGACTACGGCGCCGACAACCAGTTCGGCGGCATCGCCATCATCACGGACCCGGATGTGGGACAGACCTGTTTTGTCGGCTATGTCACCTCCTCCGGCGGATACAAGAGCGGGGATACAACCGGCACGTTCGAAGACGGAAACTCCTTCTATGTCAAGGAATATACGGGCAGTTACACGAGTACGCCCAATACTGCGGAATATACCATCCACAATGCACCGCAGGGGAATGCGTTCCGTCTGACCATCCGGACCGAAATCGAAAGCAAGGCGGGTACTACCAATACCACCGCCTGGCTGTACATAGACAATATAAAAATCAGCATAGCAAAATGAAAAGCATCACCTTGACCTGTTTAGCCGCAGGAATCCTGGTTCTTGCCGCCTGCGGGAAGACGGATCCCTCCCAGGGACGGATCACCTTCTCCCTGGAAAAGGGAAACGTAGCCGAAGTGGCCACGAAAGGATCCGTTTCGAATTATGCGGCCCTGCCGGCCTCGACAGATTTCTCCCTGGAAATCAAGAATAGCCTGGGAGCCATGGTTTATTCCGGGGCACTGGGAGCCTGGAACCCCGCGACGGAACTCGCGACCGGTAACTATACCGCAACGGCCCTGTACGGAGACGCGTCCGAAGAAGGTCCCGGGAAACCCTGTTTCGAGGGAAGTGCCTCCTTCGTGGTCGTCGGAGGACAGAATACCAACGTCCGGATCCCCGTCTCCCTGGGCAACTGCATCGTGACGATTGCCTGTACGGACGCGTTCAAGAACTATTATCCCAGCCAGTCCTTCCGCATCACGACACCGGACCACCCGGACGGCTTCTCCTTCGACGGAAAAGGGATTTTCGTGGCATATCAATTCAGCGTCAGCGGCTCGCTCACGACCCTCGCGGGGCAGGAATACAACTTCCCCGAACGGTCTTTCCGGGGTGAGGCCGCAACCTGCTATACCGTTAAATTCGACGTTTCCAATGTGGGCGGTCTCAGTATCACGGTCACCTTCAACGACTCGGTGCAGACCGTCACCCTCGAAGACGTCCAACTGAACCCGTAATCTTTCGTGACCATGAATAAGACAAGCATCATTACCCTGGCAGCCATCGCCCTTGTTGCGGCGGTCTCCTGCAAGAAACTGGAACGGACGCCTTCCACCGAAGGAATCCTGTCCTTTGAGAATTTCTCGGTCCAATGGGATGCGGAACTGGTCACGAAGGCCTCCGCAGCTCCCGGGGATTACCGCATTTTCATCACCAATGCCGCCGGAACGAGTGTCCTCGAGACAACCTACGCCGACGTGCTGGCAGAGGGGAAAAAGGTATCCCTGCCCGCGGGAAATTACACCCTGGAAGCCCGGTCTACGGAAGACGCCGTGCCGACCGCCGCGTTTGACACGCCGGTCTACGGGGCGTCGACCGATTTCACCATTACCGCCGGCCAGACGACGACCCTCGGGAACCTGACCTGCACGCTGTTGCAAGTCAAGGCGACGGTCTCTTACGACGAGGGCTTCCTCGAAATGGTCACCGGTCCCGGCAAGACCACGGTCACCGTCAATCCTTCCGCTCCCCTGGAATTCCCGCTGGAATACACCAATGGAACGGTTAGCTATGACCAGCGGGCCGGCTACTATGCCGTCAATGCGGGCGGGAATGCGACCATGAACATCGTCTTCTCCGGAAACATCTCCGGCAAGAGCCAGAAGATGGTCGCCAACCTGACGGGCGTCCAGGCCCGGCAGTGGCGCCAGATCCGGTTCATCAAGAAAACCGACGGCGAAGGGAATGCTTCCTTTGCCATCGAAATCAATACTTATGTCAATGATGAAGAACTGGTTGTAGATTTGGTTGCGGCCAGTGAGACGGTTATCGGACCGGATCCCGACGCGCCCGTGGGAGACGGCGGAATCACCCTGGCGTTCGCCGAAGGCTGCACCATGTTCAATGACCTGGACAACATCGTCGTTCCGGCAGGAGAGACCGGCATGGACCTGCGGATCCTGGTGACCGTTCCCGGCGGCGTGAACAAATTCACCGTCGAAATGGCCTCCACGAGCGACGCCTTCCTGGCATCTGTCGCGCTGGCCGGAGGGACAACCCTCGACCTGATCTCCCCCGCTGCGGAGCAAGACATTATCTTCCAGATCGTTCCCTTCCCGCACGGAAGCGACCTCGCGGGCAAGACCTCGCTGCTGTTCGACCTGAGCGCCGCACAGGGCCCGATCAATGCCTTCCCGGGACGCCATACCTTTACCATGAAGATTACGGACATGAACGGATGCAGCAATGCTGTCCCGGTCACCCTGGTTGTTAACAAATAGGAGGCAGACCATGAAACCATTGAAACACCTCTTGCTTCCCGCCGCCCTGGTCCTGCTGGGTGCGGCTGCGTGCCAGCGTGACATCATCACCGAAGGGACCGTGCTTTCTGTCGGCTCCATCTCGCTCGGCGTCGAAATCGGGCAGCCCCTCACAAAAGCGCCCCTCCCGCAGGACGAGTTGCTGTCCACATCGATCGTAAACATCTATCATGCAGATTATTCCGGACTCGTCCGGACCTACCGGTATGCCGAGAAGCCCCAGACCATCTGGCTCGCCACCGGTGCGTACCGGGTGGATGTCGTCGCCGGAGAAGCGGCCAAGTCCACGCCTGTGGCCGCCTCCTGGGAACAAAAAAGTTACAAGGGCTCCGCTTCCTTCACCATCAACCCGGGAGCGACGACAAGCGTGACTGTCCCCGCCACCGTCAGCAATGCCATTTCCCAAATCACTTTCGGGGATGGAATTGCCTCCAACTTTGATGCGGGATACACCCTCACCATCGGAGTAGGCGGCCATTCGCTCACGTACAATGCGTCCAAGAACGGGGCGGACGGATATTTCCTCCTCGACGGCATCGACGATCCGGCTTTCGAGTGGACCTTCACGGGAACACTGAAGGGAAAACCCTTCACCAAAAGCGGGACGATCCCTTCCCTGGAAAAAGGCAAACGCTATGCGATGACCTTGAAATATACAGTCAATGACGGATTCGGCTCCTTCGGCCTCCTGGTCGACTACGGCACCGAAGACATCGAAGACATCATTGTTTTCGAACCCGTTTCCACCGGCATGTCTCCTTCCCCGGTCTATGAGATCTGGGCCGGACATGCGACGGTACATGCAGATGTCGACGAAAGCGAATACAGCGATCCTTCCCAGATCCGATTCGCCTGGCAGGCAGCGGGCGGCTCCTGGAGCACAGTTGCAGCCACGCGGACGGCGGAAGGGACCTACAGCGCAGTCCTTCAGGGACTGGCCCCGGCAACCGACTATACCTGCAAGCTGGTCATCGCCGGCGAGGACATCGGCAGTCCCATCTCCTTTACCACGGAAGAAGCTCCGGCGATCCCGAACGGCAGTTTCGAAGAGACTTCCACCTCCGCCTCCGGGAACTACACCGAGTTCTACGCCGCATCTGACGAGCCCTGGTGGGGATCCGGAAACGGCAGCAAGGGCGTCAACGGCTCGGCCGACTTCGGCGGATTCATCATCTGCAAACCCGATGCATCCGAGAAAGTGGACGGAAGCCAGTCCGCGTGCCTGACCTCGACCTGGGCCATCGTGAAATTCGCCGCTGGAAACCTGTTCTCCGGCTATTTCGCCGGCCTGGAAGGGACGAAGGGCGGGAAAGTCGCCTTCGGCCGCGCTTTCACCGGCCGTCCGACTGCCCTGAAGGTCTGGGTCAAGTACTCCACGGGAAAGATCAACCGCATCGATTCGACGCCGGACGGCGTATCCATCACCAAGAACGATTACGACACGGGGCGGATCCAGGTAGCCCTCGGGACCTGGGATTACCGCACCTACGGCGGGACACGCGAGTGCCCGATCCTGGTCAATACGACGGACAAGAGCACCTTCGTCGATTTCGCGACGGATGGCGCCACCCTCGCCTACGGAGACCTGCAGTTGAAGGGAGACGCATCGAATTCCCACAATACCTGGAAGGAATACATCATCCCGATCGAATACCGGGACCAGGCAGCCTATCCGACCTACATTGTCGTCTCCTGCGCTTCCAGCATGTACGGAGACTACTTCACGGGATGCGATTCGAGCAAGATGTGGATTGACAAGATGGAATTGGTTTACGAATAGGATGAAGAAAACGGTACTCCTGACACTTGCCCTCCTGCTGGGCGCCGGCATCCCTGCCCTCGCCCGGGAAAAGCAGGAACGGTACGACGATTCCGCCCGGCCGGTGATCGTTCCCCGCGGGAACTGGCTGGTCGGAGGAAATGCCGCCTATTCCGGGCACCGGAATGACAATTATGACTTTGCCGTCGTCAAAGGGATCAACTCCGTCGGTTTCCACGTCGCCGCCGCCCCCGAAGTCTGCTATTTCTTCCGGGACAATCTGGGCGCCGGCCTGCGGATCGGCTACGGCAGAAGGATGCTGGATGCGCAGAGCGGATCCGCACAGATGGGCAGCCTGGAGCTGGGCGTAAACAATTATTACACCCTGAGCCAGGATGTCAATGCCATGGCCTTCCTCCGTTATTACCTTCCCGTCGCCGACTCCAAAAGGATATCGTTCCATGTCGATGCCGGACTCCAGGGCGCCTTCGGCCAGGCCCGCCGCTCGGACGAACACACAGGAGCCGAAGTCGGTTCCTGGGAGAAGAACTACCGGGTGGGGCTCCTCCTCCAACCGGGCATTTCGGCCCTGGTGACCCGGCGGATGGCGGTTTTCGCCTCGCTCGGGATGGCCGGAATCTCTTACGGGAGAAAGGAACAAACTCACAACCAGGTCGATCCCGGCTCCTCCAATTCCTACGCTATCCAGTATCTGATGGATTTCACCTCCCTGCGTTTCGGTATCGACCTAATCCTCGGCAAGCGATGAAACGACTCAGCATTCTTTTCCTCCTGCTCTGCGCATGGGGACTCTCCGGCGCCGCCTCCGCCCAGGAGCGGAACGTCTTCCTCCGCAAGGGAGACCGCGCGTTCGGCGCCCAGTTCGCGACCCTGGATCTGGACAGCGACAACATCGAATACATGCTCGTCTTCAATCCGATCACGGCAAAAGGGCGGATTTCCACCCTGGCCCCATTTATCGAGTATGCCTACCGCAATGACCGGACAGCGGGTGTCCGTATCGGCTACACCTCCGGCAACGCAGCCGTCGACAACATCACCCTGGACCTGCTCAATGAAGGGATGGTGTTCGACATGTCCGGCGTGAATGCCGGCTTGAAGACACTGGATGCCGCCGTTTTCCACCGGAATTACTTCGCGCTGGACCGCGGCAGCCGGGTCGCCCTCGTAACGGAAGTGGCCCTTTCGGCCAGCCGGGGCAGCACGGAGTTCACATCGGAAGATGCCGGCCTGACCCGGGCCAACTCCTTCAATACCAAGCTCAGTTTCAGCCCGGGCGTGGTATTCTTTATTATGAATAACATTTCTGTTACAGGCACAGTCAGCATGGCTCACATCGCCTATAACCGCGTAGACTGCTACAGCGGGAACGAACAGACCGGCAGCCGCACCAAGTTCGGGACAAAAATCGGCCTGGACCTCCTCGGCCTGCGCCTGGAAACCGCCTTCCATTTTTAAGATCCTCCGATGAAACGTATCCGCTTCTCCCTCTCCCGCACCGTACTGCTGCTCATCCTGGCCTGCTCCTGCATCCAGAATGACCTGCCGTACCCCGTTGTCAAGGGGGCCATCACGGCGCTGGACGTTCCGGGAGCTGAAGCGGTCACCATCGACGAAGCAGGCGGTACGGTCCTGATCAGCCTGAGCGAAAGCATCGACCCCGCCCGGGTAACCATCCGGAGCGTATCCTACCAACATGAAGGGACTGTCAGCGAGCCGGAAATCATTGGCGTGCACGATCTTTCCACTCCCCTGCACGTCACCCTGAAAACCTACCAGGAGTATCCCTGGACCATCCGGGCGACGCAGGAAATCGAGCGGTATTTCACCGTCAGCGGACAAGTCGGCGCAACCGTCATCGACGCCCCGAACCGGCGCGTCATTGCCTATGTTTCCGCCCATTCAGACCTGAAAGCCATCACCGTCACCTCGCTCAAACTGGCGCCGGAGGCCTCTTACGAGCCCCGGATGGACCAGATGCGGGATTTCTCGGAAGGGATTCCCGTCACGGTTTCCTACCGGGGGCGTACGGAAACATGGTCCCTGTATGTCGAAAAAGCGGAATTGTCCGTAGACATCAACCTCATCGATCCCTGGGCCCGAAGGGCCCGGGTTGTCGCCAGCGGATTCGCCGACGCGGCGAACGGATTCCGCTACCGGAAGGAAGGCGACGCGGACTGGACAGAAGTGGACCAAGTCCGGCAGGACGGGGGCACCTTCACCGCTTTCCTGGAAGGGCTCGATCCCGAGACCCGCTACGAATGCAAAGCGTACAGCGCCGAGGAAGAATCCGAGCTGTACCTGTTTGAGACAGAGGCGGAAGCACAGCTTCCCAATGGCGGATTCGAAGCCTTTAGCCAGGCTGAATCCAAAAACTACTATTCCTGGTTCGACCCGGCCTCCTCGGATCCTGCCGTGAAGGCAAAATGGTGGGATTCGGGCAACGTGGGATCGACAACCATCGGCTCTTCCTTCAGCATCGCCATACCGGACAGCGAAATCCGGAAAGAAGGACGCAGCAGCGCCTGCCTGGTATCCCGGTATGTCGTCGTGAAGTTCGCTGCCGGCAACACCTTTACCGGAGAATTCGTCCGGATTGTCGGAACACAAGGTGGCGTGCTCAATTTCGGACGCCCCTGGACCGCACGGCCGCGCGCCCTCCGCCTCTGGATGAAATACGAGTGCGGCACCGTAGACGTCATTGATTCATACCCGGAAGACGATCCGGTGAAGAAGGGTGACCCCGACCGCAGCAGCGTATGGTTCGCCCTGGGAGACTGGGATTACCGGAAATTCGGCGGAACCTCCCAGTGCCCGGTCCAGATCAATACGACGGACAAGAGCACCTTCTTCGACAAAAACAACGCAGCCGTTATCGCTTACGGAGATTTCTTCGCAGACACGTCATCCGACTCCTGGGCCGGGAAACCGGAAGTCCTCGCGGTCGACGAAGACGGATGGGCCCAGGTGGAGGTCCCGCTCCGTTATCATGATGAAACCCGGAAGCCGACCCATATCATCATTTCATTCGCTGCCAGCAAATTGGGCGACTACTTTACCGGTTCGTCCAAGAGCCGGCTGTGGATTGACGACGTCAGCCTGGTTTATTAAGCGGCCGCCTTTCATCATCTTCTCAAAGCCTGACAAAAGATTTCTCGTAAAAATATGGTGCATTTCTAAAAAATGACTATATTTGCAGTCCTAACAGCTACGCCACTTTAGCTCAGTCGGTAGAGCAGCGCATTCGTAATGCGCAGGTCGAGGGTTCGAGCCCCTTGAGTGGCTCTTTTCTCCACAAATTGTCCTCCATGACAAAAAGTCATGGAGGATTTTTTTGTATTGTTGATAGATTTGTTGATAAAATTTGCATTTTCGCCGACATTTTTTGCATTTTTACCTTGGTTTTTTTCGACAAGATATTATATATTTGCACTTTGACATATTAGACAAAGCACAATACCGTCACGGACAAAGGCGATAGTACACTACGATAAATCAGTATTACAACATAAAAACCAATGCAATGATGAAAAAGAAACAATTTGAACCACCTCGTGTGGTGGAGTGGCTCTGCTTGTCATTCGAATCGCCGGTTTTAGCTGGTTCTGACCAGGAAAATGAAGCCGGCGGAGGAAATCACGGCGGAGGCAGTAATCAAGGTGAAGATGATTTCGATGATATTTTGCCTTAATCCCAGACATGCCATGAAGAAAATGTTTAAAATTGGGGGCATCGTCTGCGCGATGATTCCCGTCCTTCTTGCCGGGTGCAAGAAAGACATCGGCGAAAATGCCGACACCCTTCCTACTTACACGGTTGCTGATACGGACGAAGTGGAGTTCGCTTCCTTCTTCCTCGGCAATCCTGCGACGAAAACTGTCTACAGCGGCGTGGTAGCCGATGACAAAAGCGAGCGGATCGACTGGGTCGCCGGTGACAAGATTACGGTTTGGAGCGACTTTTCCCGTACGGCTGCGGGCAAACACAATGCCGATTTTACCGTCAATACGGTCACGCTGGAAAACGGCAAAAGTATTGGTAAAATTACGACCGATACCCCGCTGAAGTGGACGGCTTCCCACAAAGAAGATTATACCTTCTGGGGCGTGTATCCTGCCGGGACAGTAGACTTTGAGAACAACTCCTTCAATGCTGAGATCCCTGCAGCGCAGACGTTGGTCACAAATGCGACCAACCAGAAGCGCGAAGCCGACATGAAGAATGCCTACATGGTATCCTACAACAAGGTTCCGTACTTCACGAAACCCGTCCGGATCAATTTCGAGCCGTTGTTCACCGCCTTTGAAGTGACGGTCAAAAGCAAGGACGAAACGAGTTTCCACCTGAACAGCATCACGCTGGCATCCGATTCGACGGCCCTTGCCGGGGCTTTCGCCGTTTCCTGCGCGGAAGACGGGACTTGGACTGCGGATTGCTCCCAGGCGACAGGGAAAAGCGTCACCGCCGTTTTCTCGGACAAACCGGAAGTTACCAAGAACAATCCCTTGACCTTCACAATCCTGGCTCTTCCGCAGGACTTGACGGATTTGTCCCTGACCTTTAATATTGACGACAACATCAACCGCGTGCTGAAACTCAGCAAGGGCGGTGTCCCCTATGTCTATGCCGGTAACAAGAAGCACCGGATCAGCATCAGCATCCCCGGCGACTGGAAGTTCGATGAGATCACCCTGGATCTTCAGGTGATTGACTGGACGGAGAAGAACCTCACGGAAACGGGAGAAATCTACACCCAGGCCACCCAGTTCGAAATCGACGGCGCCGAGAATAAAATGGACGCCCTCAACGCTGAGGTTGAAGCCAGCACGACGATGACGGCAGAAGAGAAAGCCGCCGCCAAGAAAGACAACGAAGCCTACGAGCAGACCTGGCGAGTGACCCCAGGGCAGGCATTCACCATCTCTTATAAGATTTTCCTCCCGGTCGGCGCCAGTTGGGCCATCGTCCCGCAGGGCGACACCGGCGACTTCACGGTTACGGGAACGACCACCGGCACTGTAGCCGAAGGCGGTACCCGGGTGACCCTGACGGTTGTTTCGAACGCCACCACCAAGAAGGAACTCTACTTCAAGACCACCGTCACAGAAGGCTCGACGACGTACAGCCTCGATTCCGAGACCCAGCTGTATGACATGCGCGGTTATCACAAATTTATCGTCAATGACAATTAATCACGCAGACTAACAAAGACCATGAGAAAGATATTTACTTATATAGCAGTGATTTCCGCCTTCCTTGCGGTATCCTGCAACCAAGTTGAGCTCAGCGCCCCGTCTGCGGAAGACGGACTCGGTACCTTCACGCTGAACCTGGACGCCGGGCAGATGCTGACCAAAGCCGGTGACGATCCGGAAGCGAAGATCACCCATTTCGATTACTTCTTCTTCTCTGACGCCGAAGGAACCGATCTGCTGGTTTCCGGCTCCGCCGAAGGGACGAGCAAGACGTTCGATACGACTTCGGATGCGTACAAGAAAATCAACCGCACCTCCTATGTCTATGTCCTGGCGAACTATCCGGACGATATCCCTGAAGGGACAAACACCCTGGCAGCCCTCCTGGCCCTTCCCGTGAAGGTCGGGATTACAGCCCTTCCGGCTGCGGGATTTGTGATGGATTCGTATGACAGCGCCTCGGACGGCGTTCTTGTCAAACTCTCCCCCACCAAAGACCATGATGTCAAGAGCTTTACAATCAACATGCGCCGGGTCGCGGCGAAGTTCCTGGTGGACATCACCGTGGCGAACTCCGTCACCTCCGGCGGCTTGAACTGGAAAGCGACAACGGATACCAAGGACTTCTATATTTATATGGTGAACGCCCTTGACACCGCCGTTGTCGCCGGCACGCCCTTGACGGGCAGCACGATTGATGATTCGTATTTCCACACCTACGGGCATCGGCACGCAGACATGACGGGTAGCGGCCTCAGCTGGACTTCCGCTGTCACCTATGCTTATCCGGAAAGTTTCGAGACCAGCGACCAGAAGGCGCCGTATTTCAAGCTCCAGATTCCGTGGAGCAATGTGGATGAGGACGGGAATCTCCTCGACAACGGCATGCACCTGTTCTATTACAAGGTCCTGCTCCCGAACATCACGGAGATCACCCGGAATACCTTCTATAAGCTCAATCTGACGATTGACAAGCTCGGCGGTACACCGGAAGACTACGTAGAGGTTACAACCGACCTCATGGTATCCAAGTGGCTTTCGCCGACCGGCGACTTCACCGGATACTACTCCTCCCGCTTCCTCGACATCGCGCGCGATACGTTCTATGTTTATGGTCAGGACGAGATTGAGGTGCCGGTTACGTCCAGCCATCCGATTGCCGTAGTAACCAGTAGTGGTTCTAAATATGACTTCAAAAACCGGAAGACTGTTCAGGTATCGGATTACACGATTACGCCGAACGGGAAATCGACATTCAAACTCAGTAAGACGCTGAATAATGAAATTACGTCTGACGGATTCGACTGCTCTCCGATTACCTACCTTGTTGAAATCAAGCACGAAGACAACAAACAACCCCACACGGAAAAAGTCGTGATCATCCAGTATCCACCGATTTATATTGAGGAGCATACTTCAAATGGCTCAGTATTTGTCAATGGACAAAGTTATTCATCAAATAGAGGGAATCGACCTAATGGACAAAATAATTCATATTATGTTTATAATAATGACACAAACTATTGGGGGACACCAAATACTAGTTATGGAGACGATATCGGGAGTATAGTAAACCCCACATCTGTAACAAATGGAAGCGGAGATAATAATAATACAAGCCAGTATAATGTATTTGTATCCGTTCTTCCTTCAAGTAATCCTAATGCTATTGGTGACGCAAGGACCGGAGGTGCTTCCATAGCAAATCTTGGATTCTCAAGGTATAGTACAACTCAAAATCAACGTCAAGTTGACAATACCGTTTCTGCTAATTATAGAGCTGCAGGACAAGATGTCGCATCTGTTATTGCTCCCGCATTCAAGATTGCATCATCATATGGAAAAACGACTCAAATGGGATTTCAAAGAGCAAGGGAGCGCTGTGCATCATATCAAGAGAACGGTTATCCTGCCGGACGCTGGAGACTCCCTACTGCTGCTGAAGTAGATTTTATTGTTAATCTTGCTCAACAAAAACATATTCCTTCTTTATTTCAACCTCACATAAACAATGGATACTGGTGCTCTAATGGTGGTATATATAGCACTTCCGAAGGAGGTGATTTGATTATTACTGAAAGCACCTCTGGGACGCGGTCCGTTCGATGCGTCTACGATGTATGGTATTGGGGAGATAAACAAGATTCGTCACACATGACTACTTGGGGTGGTTATCAGATGGACTAACTAATTGATTGACAGAAATTATGAAAAAGACAATTTATATACTTGCGGCCGCGCTCCTCGCGCTGATGGCCTGCAACAAGGAAGTTGCCCCGGTCAACGGTCCGTCTGAAGAAACCGCCGTCGCGGCTGAAGGGCAGATGGTCACGCTGAATTTCACGGCGACCTTCCCCGACACCCAGATCCCGACCAAAGGAGCCATGGGCGAAACCCCTGTAATTGACAACCTCTACGTCGCGATCTTCGGCCAGAGCTCCAACGCCAACGGCGGTAACCTCCAGCACTGGGCACCGGCGACCCTGACGAATGTCTCCTCGGACGCCACCCACACGTATACGGCCGACTATGAAGTCACGCTTCCTCTCTCCAACGAAGGGCGTGAAGTCGTCTTCATTGCCAATTATCCCGGCAGTGAGCCTCCGACTTTCGACCGTGAGAAGGTCATCATGCGGAATCTCTACACCGAAGGGAACAACGGTGCCTACTGGCAGCGGGTTTCCCTCTCGAATGGTATCCGTGGCAAGGAAGTAGACGGAAAACTCGTCCTGGACGATGCCACCGCAGCGGCTCTCCAGCATGTACACCTGGTCCGCAACTATGCGAAAATCACGGTCCAACCCGCAGCAGAAGAAGCCGAGTTCACCATCGAAAGCTATACGCTGATCAACGTCCCGACCCGCGGATCCATCGCGCCGATGAACAACGATTCGTTCGAAACGCCGTACACCCAGATTAAAAACTGGTGCGACGGCGACAGCACCGATTTCGTCGGCAAACTGGACGCTTTCCACTACCTCGGCTACATGCCCGAAAACACCGGTATCAATCAGAACGATCCGGGCGAAGGCTCCATGGTTGCCCCGGGTTCGGAACCCAACGGTGGCTTCTACATGTTCGAACGTCCGGTTCCGACCCAGTCCAATACCCAGACGGCTGTTATCGTGAAACTCAAATGGAAAGATCAAGCCTGGTTTGATGAAACAGAAGAGAGGTCCAAGAGCGAGAATTATTCGTTAGCCGGCCAGGCCTACTGGTACAAAATCGAAGTCATCGGTGCCAACGGAGAAAACATTCCGATCCGAAGGAATATCTGGTACAAGATCAACCTCCTGGGCTTGACGGGCGATGGCGAGCAGTCCTATGCTTCCGCTTTCAGCGGCCAGTTCTTCGGCAATGTATCCGCCTCCATTGAAACCGCTACCCTCAACGAAATCACGGACAATACCTCCACGATCCGGGTCAGCCGGATGGACTACACCACCGTCGAGGATGGCGATCAGGTGGACATCTACTTCCAGTATCAACCGGAGAAAAACGGAAGCATCGTTACAACGGAAGGAAATGATGTTACCGTTACCACCCGCACGATTGACGGATTTTCGCAGGCCATCGACAGCAAAACGACGGCCGTGACCGCCACTTATCTGGGCGCAGACTGGGGCAAGATTACCGTAACCCTGAAGAATAAGCCGGGCAGCGGCATGCTCCGGGGGGCCCTGCGCATCCAAGGCAACAAAGCAGGCAAACGTGTCATGTACCGGGATGTCATCTTCACCGTGATGGCCAATGCGGATTTCGCGTCCACGAACAGCGATCTTTCCGTCAGCGGGAACAATGTCACCTTGAACATCAAACTTCCCGAAAAACTCTCCTTCTCGGTCTTCCCGATCCAGGTCATGATCGAGGCGCAGAACAACAACCTGACGACCAACGATCCACTCCTCCCGGTTGGATTCGGTCCTTCCGCTTTCAGCACAACGAATCCGAAGAAGAATTCGTTCTACTTCATCCGGACGATCAACTATTCGGATTACTACAAGAAGAACGCGACGACCGGCAACTGGGAGTACACCACCTCCTTCCCGTGCACCCTGAAGAAGACGGACAATCAGGCGCTGGTAATCAAAATGAACGCGAAATACTTCAACGAGAAGCAATTGACCGCACAATAGCGTTTCCACACGCCTAGATTCTTATAAGCGAAGGGGCTGACCAGATTGAGTCAGCCCCTTCGCTGTTTGTTTATTCAAGCCTGCCGAACACAAAGGCTTGTGCCCCCCGTACTGCATTGAGCGCTCATTTATCAACCGGGATTTTGCGCAAAACAGTGCCATGAAATGAAAAAATGCGGAGGTTTATCCATTTCATGGCAGGGAAGGAAGAATCTGGCCAGTTTCTGCCGTACAGTGCGGGACAGGGGCCAACTAAAAACCCAGCCTCGTGCGCAGTTACAGGTTACGCAAAAAGGCAATTGACGGGACATGACCACTGATGCGTCTACAGACGTACTTCGCGTTAACTGCCCGGCTGATTTCAGGGGTCAATTAACGTTCTCCCCCACCACACGTACCTACAGATCATACCCACGTAAACTGCCTTTTGCCGAAAACATCCTTCCCCGACCTTCCCCCGCCCTTCTTTCCGGCCTTTTCACAGTCCTTCTTCCCGCGCAAAATCCTTCTGCGCAATAATGTCCAATGCTGTCGTCATATCTTTGTCATATATTTTCCGTTCCGCCGGGCTCATCCCGGCCAACTCCGCTGCCGTGAAGGGTTTCAACGTCTTCGCGGGAAAGTCCGGTCACCGTGATCACCGCTTCAGCGGAATAACCCAGATCCAGCATACGCCTGGCAAGTTCACGATCCCTTTCAGACCGCCCTACTTCACGGCCTTTATTCAGTCCTTCCTCTCGTCCTTCTTTCCGCCCTTTTCTCAGTCCTTCTTCCCGCGCAAAATCCTTCTGCGCAATAATGTCCAATGCTGTCGTCATATCTTTGTCATATATTTTCCGTTCCGCCGGGCTCATCCCGGCCAATTCCGCTGCTGTAAACAGCCGCTGAAACAACGCCTCGCTGAACTCCAACGGCCTGTCCTCCAAATAACTGATGTACCGAAAAGCAAAAGCCAGCTTCTCCAGCAGCGTCCGGCATCTGTGCCATTCTTCCCGCCCGTACGAAAGACGCGCCAACTCGAAATACACGAAATGCAACGCATCCGTCATGAGCTCATTCCCACGGTCGCTCCGCAGCGAATAACTGCTGACCAGCCCTTCCCGCAGCACCGACGCCGACTCATGCGGCAAACAAAAGTTCACGATGCTCACGACATACACCGGATTCAGCCGGTAACCGCGGGCCGGACCGTCGCCGCTGCCCTCCCCGGACGAGAGCAACTGCTCCCGGATGGGATACGTCGAGTAAAACAGCGCCCGATCACAAAAGTACGTCTGCTGACCCAGCTGCATCTCCACCACGAAGGTCTTCCCGTCCGGCGCCCGGCAGTTCAGGTCGAATATCGTCTTCTTATCCTGCATCGTGAATCCCGGCACCTCCTTGTCCAGAAAACGGATGTCCGCAATGCGGCACTCCGGAATCAGGCATTCCAACAGGCTGATCAGCAGGTCCTTGTTGGCGGGACTCCCGAAAACAATCTTGAATCCCCTGTCAATCATGATGTCGGCATACCGCCGGCGCGTCCCATACGAGATATCCTCCATGCGGTAATCCATCAGCACAGACGACCTCCCGTCGTCGCACATGACATACCCATCTACAATCGCATCTTTCATACACATATCCTCCGCTACATTTTCAACAGAAGGAACCCGCAACCCCTTTAAAACAAAACAGCGATACAGGAACGATCTCCTATATCGCGTTGTGGCCTCGAAGGTCCACGGTCTCCAAACTTCTTTTGCAAAGAAAAGAAAAGAATTAAGAAAAGAAAAGAAAGACGTCAATTATTTTATCCGAACCCGTATTTGAATTTTTGTGAACTTGACAGGGTCTTGTTAATCAAATATTTTTGCTGAAACAAAATGAGGAAGATGGGTAGCCAGACTCCAAGTTGTTTGATTTTAACCGTATTACGTGTCAATTTTTACAAATATTTACTGTGATGGACGTTATTATTAATGAAAAACAATTCTATGCAAGTCCTGATTGTGTGGAGGTTAAGTTAAGTATGGAAGCCGCGTTCTTAAAAAGCGGAGATGGTAATGTTGATGGGCCTGGAGACGAAATCCCTGATTAAGATATAAATAAGTATGATTAGATTAATTAAATGGATGCCAATACTGATAGCTTTGGTATCTTTTTGCTCGTGTAATCGAGATCTGACTGCAATCGAAGATGACGAAAAGGTGACATCCATTCGTGTTATTGGGCCGGAAGATATCCTCTTCGAAGGAATTCCTACTCGTGGTACTGAAATTACCTCCGGGGATGTTCTTCGTTTTTCATGGTCGTTGAGTGATACTCTTGGGATTTTTCCCAGCCAGGGAAATCAGGTTGAGTTTCCGATCACTGCAACCGATGGTGGGACAAGCGCAGTTTTTGACGGGGGTAGTTGGGGGCTGAAAAATAATGCTACTTATGCTGCATATTATCCTTTCAGTGTTTGGAATTATCACCGTGACAATAAAACAATTATGCTAGATTATTCCGGACAAGTACAGGACGGGAATAGAAGTTTTGCGCATCTTTCTGCTTATGATTATCTTGCATCATCGAGATTGCCGGTAGCCAACGGTACAGTTACTTTCAAAATGGAAAGAATGGGTTCCATTTTGTATATAGATATGGTTGTGCCAAAGCCAAGTACGGTCAATTCTCTGGTGATCTCATGTGATGAAGCCATTTTTGTTGAGAAGGCGGCACTTGACGTTTCAGGTACTGATGCTTCTTTCTCACCTATAAAAATGACAAATGCTTTGACGCTTAGCTTTAATAACCTTGCGACAACTCAATCCGATGAGAATGTTCGGGCATATATGGCGGTTTCACCTATAAACTTCAGTGATAAAACAGTTTATGCTACGTTGTATACTAGCGCAGGCAGGCTTGGTGCTGCGGTCGTTTCTCGCGAGGTGAAGCAGGGCAAGGCTGCTTTTCTCCGTTTTGCGGAAGCGTTTACTCCTGCCATAATACAATTTGTCGATCCGGAAGTTAAGCGTCTGTGTGTGAGTAAATGGGATTTAGATGGAGATGGCGAGTTGAGTTACGACGAAGCGGCAGTAGTGACAGATTTGGGAGACGTTTTTAATCAGAATTCGACAATAGCATCATTTGAAGAATTGCGTTATTTCACCGGATTGACAAAGATCAATAGCAAAGCCTTCTATGGTTGCAGTAATCTGGAAAAAGTAATTATTCCGGAGAATGTCATTACAATTGAGAGCGAGGCTTTTTATGGATGCGGCTTAAGCAGTTTAACTATTCCTGGGAATGTTGCTAATATAAGTTTCAGATCTTTTGCTGAGTGTAAAAACCTTTCAGAAATAACGTTATCGGAGGGCCTTGAAAGAATAGGAGAATCAGCATTCAGGGGTTGCAGTAGTCTTACGTCAATCAATATACCAGAATCTGTTAGTAGTATAGGAAAAAGTTCGTTCAGTGAGTGCAGTTCGTTACAGTCTTTTAACGGGAAGTTCTCGAGTATAGATCATCGGTTTTTAATTGAAGATGGCAGTATCATTGCTTTTGCATCAGAAGGGATCACTGATATCATCATTCCGGAAGGTGTAACATGTATCAGTCAAGAAGTATTTTACCAATGCGTTGATTTGAAATCAGTTGTTATCCCAGGCAGTGTGGAGATTATCGAGTATAATGCGTTTAGAGGATGCACAGGTTTGACTTCAATGGTTATTCCTGAAGGAGTAACGAAAATAGGAAATCATGCATTCTTTGGTTGTACCAACTTATCATCGTGCGATATTCCGAATGGGGTGACATCAATCGGAATCTATGCATTCTCAAACTCGGGTTTGAAATCAATCGTTATTCCAGGCAGTGTACAAGATTTTGGCAATTGGATGTTTGAAGGTTGTTCAGATTTGACCAAAGTAGTCATCTCAGAAGGAATAACGAAAATAGGGTCTTATGCATTCAAGCAGTGTACCAACTTATCATCGTGCGATATTCCGAATGGGGTAACATTGATAGGTAATGGAGCTTTCCAAAACTGTTCAAAGTTAACCTCGATTGTTCTTCCGGATAGTGTAACTGAAATTGGCTCATACGCTTTTGCGTATTGTTCAGGTTTGACCTCTCTCATCATTCCGGATAGTGTAACTGAAATTGGCTCATACGCTTTTGCGTATTGTTCGGAGTTAACTTCTGTTACTCTCTCTTCTGCAATTACTTGCATTAAGAACTCTTCATTCAGCGGTTGTAAGAAATTAGCTTCAGTGGTTGTGCCGGAAGGAGTAATAAGTATTGAAGAGAATGCTTTCTTTTCTTGTACCGCGCTGGCTATTGTAACTCTTCCTGAAGGATTGACATCAATAGGTGGTTCTGCGTTTTGGGGGTCAAAAGGAATAACCTCCATTACGATTCCTTCTTCAGTCAATTCCATTGGTGACTATGCCTTCCAATTCTGCTCAAATTTAACAAGTATCACCGTGTTAGCGACGGTTCCGCCGGCAATTGGATCAGGTGTTTTTTCTAACATAGGGGCATCTTTCACTATTCGCGTCCCTTCTGGCAAAGCGACGACTTATAAAAAAGCGGAGAATTGGAGCGAGTACGCCAGTTATATTAAATAAAGACTTTCACTGTAATGAATTACAATGAATTATACTTCGCGGCTCATCTTCTTGACCCCATTAAAGATCAGCCTTGCGTTAGGGTAAGTGCAGATACCATGCGTGCAATCCATGCCAATGAATCCGAAAGACTGAATGAACTGTTTTTTGGGAATAAGGACATTGTATTTATTTCAAGAAAGGATATTATGTCGATCCCGCGCAAAAAACTGGAGCAGTTCACTCTCTCCTGTTTGTACTGGGGATATCCAGGAAATAACAATCAGAGGTGCACTTATGCGATGAATTCATGGGCGGAACTCATCGGGCTGGTGAGGAGTATTCGTTATCATCGGAATATGCCTTCAGATTATTATGCCAGTCTGGAGCAGACGATGACTGGTATTCAGAATCTGAACATATCAACATACTCCAAGTTGTTTTATTTTTCCAGAGCGTCTGTCAATGGTTATGAATGTGTTATTCTGGATAATCAAGTGATGACCGGTATCGGTAATTTGAACGGAGATGAGTTTGATAATTTGAAGCAAAGTATTATTGGTTATAATCGTTATCGAGTTTATCCAAGATATCTGGAGGAGATGTCTGAGTTGGCCCGTCAATTCCATGTCCCTGCTCAAAACATAGAATATGTTTTATGGTTGGCTGGCCATAAAGGGTTGTGATGAGGTATTTGCCAACCTCACCTCTTCCCGAATTTGCTTCCACCCACAAATCACCCTATCTTTGCAATGCTTATGGGAACGCCTTACATACCGGAATTAGCTGAACTTCTCCGCCGGAGTGTGGAGAAGTTCGGACACCGGTTGTCTACGACGACGGACTACGAATTGTTGTCTCTGGTCATCGAACAGGAAACCGGGGAACTGATCTCATCCTCGACCCTCAAACGCCTCTGGGGATACGTCCGGTACGCCTCCACGCCCCGCATCGCTACCCTCGATGTCCTGAGCCGCTATGTCGGATATCACGATTTCAAGGCCTTCTGTGCGGACATGAAGGCCTCCGGTGTCATCGTTTCATCTTTTTTCACCTCCAAAGTGGTCTGCAGCTCGGATTTGGAGCCTGGCACCGGCCTGCTGGTCGGCTGGGCCCCGAACCGCATGCTCAAGCTTCGTTACAAGGGAGAGAATACCTATGTCGTCGAAGATTCCCATAATGCCAAGCTTTGTGCAGGGGATGAATTTACCGTTTCGGAATTCATCCTGGGAGCCCCCTTGTACCTGGCCACTGTCCGGCGAGACGGGGCGACGACCCCTCCGTACGTGGGCGGAAAAGCGAATGGCCTGAACATGCTGGAAGTCCTTTCCGATAAAGCGGATTGAGACGCTCAGAACCGGATCCCTATACCGAATTCCAGGGATAACAGCTTAATCCCGATACAGTTCAGCCCGACAAGGGCTTGGGCGGGCCCTATCCCGAAAACCAATCCTGCATCACCTCCGATTCCCTTCACGCTGTAGTCCTCGACACGGGCCCATTTCCCGCCGGCGTCCTCCCAGAGCACGTCCGAAGCACCATATCCGGCTCCGCCATAGAAACCGGCATGCCGGAAAACCGGCCAAATGATCCCGGCCCCGAAATAAGAGAAGGGACGGCGTGTCCGTCCGCTTGTCCAGATCGGGCCTCCATCTGAAGTCCCGTCGCTGCGGCACGTATAGTCTGCAGCGGTTGCAGAAAAGGTCGACCTTCCTTTCAGATATGCCCCGAGGCGGGGCTTGCAGACAGACAACATCGCCCCGTAAGAGAGATGGTCTGCCGACAGCCGGGAGCCGCTGAAGGTGTACCCGCCCAATGCGATGATTCCAAACGACGTCCCGGGCTTCGGGTCGGTCCCGGAGGTCGGATATTCCGGGGAGACACCCTTCCCATTGTCTATCAATCCGGAACGGGCGGAAGCAGAGAGAACGGCTCCTCCGGAAGGGAATGCATGCAGATCCGGCAACCGGAGCTGCGGCCTGGCCAGGCGCAAGACCGTTTTGTCGGAATGGGGAGAACTCCCCGGTCCCATCGCACTCCGGTACCGCTTGCGGATTCGGTCAAACCGCTCCCGCTGGGACAGGCTCATGGTCCCGGATCCATCCTGCAAATCTGCCCGCAGACTCGACAACTGCTGCAATAGACCACTCAGCTCTTCCATGGAAATCTCTTCCCCTTGCAAGGCGGCTCCGCGCAGCAGGATGCATTGGTTGCAAATGTCCTCATACCGGTCCAGCGCCCGATCCCACCGGTCATCTTGGGCGAACACCGTTCTCCCAAGGAAAAGCGGCAGGAGCAGAATCAGATATGAGAGGAAACGTCGCATGCGTATTGCAAATGTATGGAAAAATGTGCATATTTAATGGTTCAAAAAGGAGTCATGGACAATACTTCTGAGTTTTTTGAGAATCCCTTGTCCGGGATGTCCGGGAATGCCGGCAAGCCTGAACTGATCCATGCTGCGCCGAAGGGCTGTTGTGCGATTTACAAATGTGATCGGGGCGGGCGTTTCCGTGTCTTGAAATGCTTGCAGGAAGAATTCAGGGGGAATCCGCTCTATGAAACGCTTTTGCGGAAAGAATTCGGGATCGGCTATTCCTTGAGCCATAACCATATATGTGAGTTTTATGCCTTTGTGCAGGAACCGGAACTGGGAAATTGCATAGAAATGGAGTGGGTCGATGGCCTTACCCTGGATGCGTATTTCGCTCAGGAGAAACCGGACAAGGAGACTTGCGAGAAAATTGCGGTGGAACTTTGTGACGCCCTGTCTTACATGCACTCCAAGCAGGTGGTACACAAAGATTTGAAACCGGAGAACATTCTGATTACCCATCAGGGCGCCAACGTAAAACTCATTGATTTCGGGCTCTCCGATACAGATTCTTCCACGGTTTTGAAAGGTCCCGCCGGAACGGCAGTCTACGCGGCCCCTGAGGTCCTTTCCGGGGGGAAGGCTGATTTCCGGAGCGATATTTATTCCCTGGGCGCAGTCTTGACACTGTTCCCGGTCCGGCGCTGGGGCCCGGTCATCCGCCGTTGCCTGGCTGCGGATCCGTCCAAGCGGTATGATTCCGTGGCGGCTGTCCGGAAGGCCTTGACGCGGAATACCCCTGTGCTGCAAGGAGTTCTTTTCATCATGATTGTTGTGGCAGCGACTTTTTTGCCGATGCTGGACCGCTCGGAACGGGCAGAAGACAAAATGCAGTCGGCTCCGGTTGCGGTCCCGTCACCTCCTGTTACCTCGCCTGTCCCGGAAGCAGAAGATAAACAGCTGGATACCATCCCTGTACCGGCTTCAAAGCCGTCTGCTTCCCAACCGCTGGACAAGAAGGGGCCGGAAGTCTCCGCTCCGAAACCGACCGGGAAGCCGGGGGTGAAATCGGGCGACAAAAAATCAGACAACCAGACGGAAATGATCGATGAACTGTTCCGTCAGGCAACCGAGATGTTCGAGTAAACTTCTTACCGCAATACCAACTCGACTGGGCAGTGGTCGGAGCCGAAGATTTCGTTGTGGATTTCCGCGCTGGCAATGCGGTCGGCAAGATCCTTTGAAACAAGGAAATAATCGATGCGCCACCCGGCGTTCTTCTCGCGGGCGTGGAAGCGGTAGGACCACCAGGAATACTTCACGGCCCCCGGATTCAGGCTGCGCCAGGAGTCGATGAACCCGGCCTCGAGCAGTGTCGAAAACTTGCCCCGTTCTTCATCCGTGAATCCGGCATTGCGGCGGTTGGACTGCGGATTCTTCAGGTCGATCTCGTTATGGGCGACATTCAGGTCTCCGCAGATGATGACGCCTTTCGGGCCACCGTGGCCGTTCCCTTCCCGGTTCAGCCGTTGGACATAGGCGCGGAAATCTTCCTCCCACCGCATCCGGTAATCCAGACGCCGGAGTTCGTCCTGGGAATTGGGGACATAAACGCAAACCAAATAGAAATCAGGCATTTCCAGCGTGATGACACGACCCTCGTGGTCATGCTCCTCCACCCCGATCCCATAGGTGACCGAGAGCGGCTCGAGCCGGGTGAAAACCGCCGTTCCGGAGTAGCCTTTCTTCTCCGCGTAATTCCAATACGAGCGGTATCCCTCAAAGACCATATCCAGCTGGCCTTCCTGCATCTTGGTCTCCTGCAGGCAGAAAAAATCGGCATCCAGGGCCCTGAAGGCTTCTTCGAACCCTTTTCCCGCGCAGGCGCGCAGGCCGTTGACATTCCACGAGATGAACTTATACATGACCCCCAGCGTTTATCCAATGGTCCATTCAGCCCCGTCCTTGGTGTCTTTTACCGTGATCCCCAGGGCTTTCAGGTGATCCCGGATGGCGTCGCTGCGTGGCCAGTCCTTGGCAGCCTTGGCGGCGGCGCGCTCCTCGAGCACCATCTCCATCAGGCCGGACACCACTTCCTGGTCGGAAGAGCCCGACAGCGACTCGTCCCGCAGGCCCAGCACCCCGAAAACAACGTCGCCCATCAGCCGGAGCAAGGTCTCCAAGTCCGCCTTGGAGAGCTTCAGGTGGCCTTCCTTGGCGGTATTGATGAGTCGGACAGCGTCGAACAAATGGGCGATGGCTACCGGTGTGCCCAAGTCGTCGCACAGGGCCGTATAAACATTTTCGACGAGCGTATTGATTTCCGCCGAATCCGCCGAAGGGGCAGCGGGTGCGATATCGTCCAGAAATTCCCCGTATTTCATGGCGTTGACGGGACTTCCTTCGGTCCCTTTCACCGTGGACTCCACACCGGCAGCCTGCGCAAGGGCCTGGAGGTCCTTGTACGCGAGCATGATCCGCTTGAGCCCCTTCTCAGCTGCCTGGAGCGCCTCATTCGAGAAATCCAGGGTGCTCCGGTAATGGGCCTGCAGGATGAAGAACCGGATGGTCATCGGGGAATACGCCTGCTCGAGTTTGGGGTGTTTCCCGGCAAAGAGCTCCGGCAGGGTGATGAAATTGCCGAGCGATTTCCCCATCTTCTGTCCACCGATGGTAATCATGTTGTTGTGGACCCAGTAATGAACGCCCTGCGTGTGCCGTGACGCAACATTCTGGGCAATCTCGCATTCATGGTGGGGGAACATCAGGTCCATGCCGCCGCCATGGATGTCAAACTCCTGGCCCAGGTATTTTTCGCCCATGACCGAGCACTCCAGGTGCCAGCCCGGGAACCCCTCGCTCCACGGGGAGGGCCATTTCATGATGTGCTGCGGCTCCGCCTTTTTCCACAGAGCGAAGTCAAAAGGCGCTTTCTTGTCACTTTGCCCGTCCAGGGAACGGGTTCCTTCCAACGTATCGTCCAGGGTGCGCCCGGACAGGATGCCGTAGCGGTGGTCGCGGTTGTATTTCTCCACGTCAAAATACACGGAGCCGTTGCTCTCGTAGGCATAACCCGCCTCGAGGATTTTCTTGATGGTCTCGATCTGTTCGATGATGTGTCCCGACGCATGCGGCTCGATCGAGGGCGGCGCGACATTCAGCATCCGCATCGCCTCATGGTAGCGGAACGTATAGGTCTGGACGACCTCCATCGGCTCCAGCTCCTCCAGCCTGGCTTTTTTCGCAATCTTGTCCTCTCCTTCATCCGCATCGTGCTCCAGATGCCCTACATCCGTGATGTTGCGGACGTAACGGACCTGATAGCCCAGGTGCCGCAGCAGGCGGAACAAAACGTCGTAGGTCACGCCCGGGCGGGCATGGCCCAGGTGGGCGTCGCCGTAGACCGTCGGGCCGCAAACGTACATGCCTACATGGCCCTCGTGGATGGGAACGAACAATTCTTTCTTGTGGGAAAGGGTATTGGAAAGGTACAGGTCTCTCATGATGGTGTATTTAGTCCTGCGAAGATACGCATTTTAATTCATTTTCTTCCTTTTCCGGCCGGACGGAGCGACACGCGAAAGGCTGTCCTGCTTGTGGGCGTAGCGTTCGCCCAGGATAATCTGGCCTTCGCGGCTGAAATGCGGGTCGTCCGGACCGGCAACGGGCGGGCATCCTGCGCTGGAAACCCAGGCGCTGAGCGGGATCCGCTTCTCGATGGTCCGGATCTGCCGGTTGAATGCCGGCGAGTAGGGAAGCCACTGGGGGATTTCTCCGGCGATGAACGGAACGCCTCCGGCATCCAGGTCTTTCCGGAGCGCGGCAACCATTTCTTCCAGATGATCCATATATACATAGGTGCGCTGGGTGGCGTCGGAACAGCCCTGGTGCCAGACAATGCCTTTCAGCTGACCGTATCGGAGCGCCTGGCGGGTGCGCCGGACGGCCTCCTGGTAGTATTTCGTCCCGGGCATCCATTCGAGGATACTCGTCCCGCCGCGGGGATTGCAGACAATCAGCACCGGCCTGTCCGGATGCAGTGCACGCATGCTTTTGGAGAAGGAGTAGCCAGGGTTCATCTGCTGGATTTTCAGCGTTTTGCGGATGGAAGAATACTGGTTGAACGGGTGGGTTGCAGGGACTGGGGTCCCGGCCGTGTCCAGCAGGAAAATGCCATCCATTTTTTCGTTGTAATCCGACGGGAGGAGGGTGCCGCGCCCGGCCATGTTGGACTGGCCGATCAGCAGGTAAACATCATAGTCGGAACGCTGCCCGGGATGCGTTTTCCGGGAGACGGAGCAACCCTGTAGGATGCAGCAAAATGCAGCCGGAAGCAGGAGAATGAGCCATTTTTTCATAACAAGAGCGAAAGATACAGCAAAATACGGAAAAGGGCAAGCGCCCCCGCAGGAGCCATTGTTGAAAAAACGTGGGATAATTTTTTTGAAATAATAGGACTGACCGTAGTTTTTGGGTATCTTTGTGCACGCATACGAACTTAATACCCTTTTTATGAAAGTAGGAATCATTATGGGATCTGTCAGCGACTATGAGGTCATGTCGGGCGCTGAGCAGATGCTTTCGGCATTCGGGGTGGAATTCGAGAAACGGGTCATCAGTGCCCACCGTACCCCCGATCTCATGACGGAATATGGCCGGTCGGCCCGGGAACGCGGGATCGGCGTCATTATCGCCGGCGCCGGCGGTGCGGCCCATCTGGCTGGGGTTGCCGCCGCGCTTACGACGCTTCCGGTCATTGCGGTCCCGATGCAGACCAAGTCCCTGGGCGGGCTCGATTCCCTGCTGTCGATGGTCCAGATGCCGACGGGCATTCCCGTTGCGACGGTCGCCATCGGAGGGGCCAAGAATGCCGCCATCCTGGCTGTGGAAATCCTGGCACTGCAAGATGACAGCCTGCGGGAAAAACTGGATAAATATCGGAAAGAACAAGCTGACAAAATCATCAATACGATCATCTAAGCAATGGGAAGCTACCGTATCTACGTCGAGAAAAAACCTGGATTCCAGGTCGAGGCGAACAGCCTCAAAGAGGAACTCAATGAGAATCTCCTGCTGAACCTCAAGACATTACGGTTACTTTGCGTTTACGATCTCTTTGGTTTTACGGAAAAACTGGTGCAGGAGGCGCGTTACCGCGTCTTCGGGGAGGTCGTAACCGATACGGTAACCGTGCGCGGCGGGGAGGATGCCAGCCGGATCCCCGGTGAAACGCCGGCGGAGGACTGCTCCTGCATCGCCGTCGAGTTCCTTCCGGGCCAGTTCGACCAGCGGGCCGCGTCCGCCGTCGACTGCGTCCATCTGATCGAACCCGGGGCGGACATCCGGATCAAGAGCGCGAAACTCCTGGTCATGGACGGCGGTCTGACGCCGGAACAGATGCAGAAAATCCGGCATTATGTGATCAATCCGGTCGAGTCCCGCGAGAAGGACCTGTCCCGCCTGCAGGAAACCGGACAACCGGATATCCTGCCCGTGAAGGTACTGGAAGGCTTCCGCGGCATCGCTCCGCAGGACCGGGCCGCCTGGTGCAAGAAGATGGGGCTGGCGATGAATGCCGACGACCTGTCCGAAGTCATCCGCTATTTCACGGAAGAAGGGCGCGATCCTTATGAAACGGAGCTGCGCATCCTCGATACCTATTGGAGCGACCATTGCCGGCACACGACCTTTACGACGGTCCTGGAGGACATCCGGGTCGAGGATTCCTTCATAAAGGAGGATATCGACGGCACCTTGTCCCTGTACCTGAAAATGCGGAAAGAGCTCGGGCGCGAACAGAAGCCGATGTGCCTGATGGACCTGGCGACGATCGGGGCGCGGTATCTCCGCAGCAAGGGGCTCCTGGACGACATGGAGGTCAGCGAGGAGAACAATGCCTGCAGCATCTACGTCGACGTAGACAACGACGGCGCGGTCGAGCGCTGGCTGCTGATGTTCAAGAATGAAACCCACAACCACCCGACGGAAATCGAGCCGTTCGGCGGGGCGGCGACCTGCCTGGGCGGCGCCATCCGGGATCCGCTCTCGGGCCGCAGTTATGTCTACCAGGCCATGCGGGTGACCGGGGCCGGGAATATCTGGAAAAAGGTGGAGGACACCATGCCCGGCAAACTGCCCCAGAAAGTCATTTCCCGCAAGGCGGCCCAGGGATATTCGAGTTACGGCAACCAGATCGGACTGGCGACGACCCATGTCCGGGAAATCATCCATCCCGGGTACACGGCCAAGCGCATGGAAATCGGAGCGGTCGTCGGTGCCGTGAAAGCGGACCAGGTGCGTCGCGAATCCCCGGCGCCCGGCGATGTGGTCCTGATGCTCGGCGGGCGGACGGGCCGCGACGGAATCGGCGGGGCTACCGGTTCCTCCAAGGAACATACGGAAGAGTCCCTGGAGACCTGCGGCAGTGAGGTCCAGAAGGGAAATCCGCCGGAGGAGCGGAAACTCCAGCGTTTGTTCCGCCGGAGGGATGTGACCTCCCTGATCAAGAAATCCAACGACTTCGGCGCAGGCGGCGTCAGCGTAGCCATCGGCGAGCTGGCCGGTGGGCTGGATATCTGGCTTGACCGGGTTCCGGTCAAATACAATGGCCTCAATGCGACGGAACTGGCCATCAGCGAGTCTCAGGAGCGGATGGCGGTGGTCATCGCGGCTTCGGACGAGGCGGCCTTCCGCGCCCGGTGTGCCGAAGAAAATGTAGAGGTGACCCACGTCGCCGAGGTGACGGATACCGCCCGTATGCGGATGTTTTACGGCGATAAGAAAATCGTGGACCTGCGCCGCGATTTCATCGACAGCGCCGGCGCTTCCCGGTATACGGATGCGACCATCGCCGCCGTTCCGGACAAAGAGCCTTTCGTCCCTGTGCTGGAAGGAAAGACCTTGAAAGAAAAGGTGTTCGAGGTGATGCAGCGTCCCGGTATCAGTTCCCAGAAAGGACTGATCGAGATGTTCGATTCGACCATCGGCCGTTCTACCGTCCTCATGCCTTTCGGCGGCATCCTTCAGAGCACGGAGACCCAGGTTTCCGTCCAGAAGCTGCCTACCGACGGGTTTACGGATACGGCCAGCCTCATGGCTTACGGCTTCGATCCGTTCCTGAGCAGCTGGAGCCCCTATCACGGCGCGGCTTATGCCGTGGTGGAAGCCTGCGCGAAAGCCGTGGCCGCCGGTGCGCCGTACGACCACATGCGCTTCTCTTATCAGGAGTACTTCGAGCGCATGACGGCGGATTCCAAGACGTGGGGCAAGCCGCTGTCCGCCCTGTTGGGCGCCCTCAAGATGCAGGAAGCCCTGGGCCTGCCCTCCATTGGCGGCAAAGATTCCATGAGCGGAACCTTCGAGGACATCCATGTCCCGCCGACACTGGTGGCATTCGGAATCACGACCGTCAAGGCATCCGAAGTCATCTCGCCGGAATTCAAATGGGAAGGCAATTATATCTATCTGTTCAAGCATACGCCGCTTCCGAACCACATGCCGGATACGGACCAGCTGAAAGCCGGGTGGTCTTATATCCGCTCCCAGGTCCTTCAGGGTAACATCGTTTCCGGTTTTGCCGTGGGAGCCGGCGGGGCGGCCGAGGCGCTTTGCAAAATGTCTTTCGGCAATGCATTCGGTGTCCAGGTGCAGATGGACGGGGATGACCTGTTCTGCCTGGCGCCGGGCTCCATCGTCGTGGAATCGGAGCAACCGCTCGATTTCCCGGGCATGACGCTGCTGGGACAGGTTACCTCCGGTGACGACGGCCTGTTGCACATCAACAAGACCTCCATTGATATCTTCAAGCTCGAAGCTGCCTGCGAGGGCCGTTTCGCGACGGTGTATCCCACTGTCAGCACGCCGGACTTCAAGCGGACGAGCCCGCGGGGGATGGAGGGCGTGAAACCCTTGAAAGCCAAGAAGGTGGATCTGCAGTACAAGGGCGATCCCATCGAGCATCCCCTCGTGTATATCCCGGTGTTCCCGGGGACGAACTGCGATTATGATACGGCCAAAGCCTTCCGCCGGGCCGGTGCGCAGGTGAAGATGGGCGTGTTCCGGAACCTGACCGGAGAAGATGTCCTGTCCAGCATCCGGCAGATGTGCGAGGACATTTCCCAGGCACAGATCCTGGCGCTGAGCGGCGGTTTCTCCGCCGGGGATGAGCCGGACGGCAGCGGAAAATTCATCGCGGATGTCCTGGGCAATGCCGACGTGGCGGCGGCCGTCCATGGCCTGCTCGACAGGGGCGGCCTGATCCTGGGAATCTGCAACGGCTTCCAGGCCCTGGTCAAGTCCGGCCTCTTGCCCTACGGCAGGCTGGGAATGGTGACCGAAGGCTCGCCGACCCTCTTCCGCAACGACATCAACCGGCACGTCTCCCAGATGGCGACGACGCGGGTGGCCTCCGTGAATTCACCCTGGCTCGCCGGGATGAAAATCGGGGACGAGTTTACGATTCCGGTCAGTCATGGAGAAGGTAAATTCGTTGTGAGCGAGGAGCTTGCGCTCGAATTGTTCCGCAACGGACAGGTGGCGTTCCAGTATGTCGACCCGATAACGGACGAGGTGACCATGAACTCCCCGTACAATCCCAACGGCTCCTATTATGCCATCGAGGGGATCCTCAGCCCGGACGGGCGGATCCTCGGCAAGATGGGCCACAGCGAGCGGTATGAGCCCGGGCTCTTCAAGAACATCGGGGCGGAGCTCGAGCAGCCGCTGTTTGAAAATGCAGTCAAGTATTTCCGGAAATAGAAAATAATACGAAATATGGCAGTTGATTATGAGAAAGCGGGCGTCAGCCTCGAAGCAGGCTATGACGTGGTAAGAAGAATCCGCGCCCATGTCGCATCTACGGCCCGCCCGGGCGTTATGGGCGGAATCGGTGCTTTCGGCGGCATGTTCGACCTTTCTGCTTTGCAGGTGAAAGAGCCAGTGCTGGTCAGCGGCACGGACGGCGTCGGGACCAAGTTGAAATTGGCATTCGCCATGGATAAACATGATACCATCGGGATCGATGCCGTGGCCATGTGCGTGAACGATGTGCTCGCCCAGGGGGCTGAACCGCTGGTTTTCTTGGATTACATTGCCCAGGGGAAGACCTATCCCGAAGTCGTCGAGGCCATTGTGGCCGGTGTCGCCGAGGGATGCCGGCAGGCCGGCTGCGCCTTGGTCGGCGGGGAAACGGCCGAAATGCCGGGCATGTATGCGGAAGGGGAGTATGACATCGCGGGGTATACGACCGGTGTCGTGGAAAAATCCCGCTTGATTGACGGCTCGAAAGTGAAAGTCGGCGACGTTCTGGTCGGCATCGCCTCGACCGGCGTGCATTCCAACGGCTTCAGCCTGGTGCGCAAAATATTCAGTGACAACAATCTGGACCTTCACGGCTACTATCCCGAACTGGATGGCTCCATCTCCGTGGACGGAAATCCGGCCGCGATCCGGGAAACGGGCGCGCCCCTGGGGCTGGTCGCCCTCACGCCGACGCGGATCTATGTCCGTCAGGTTCTGGACGTAATCGCCCAGTGCGATGTCCATGGTGTGGCGCACATTACGGGAGGCGGTTTTGACGAGAACATCCCCCGCATCCTTTCTCCCGAGCAGGGAATCCGGGTCAAGGAAGGGACCTGGGAAATCCTGCCCATCTTCCGTTTCCTGGAAAAACGGGGCGGGATCGATCACCGCGAGATGTTCAACATCTTCAACATGGGGATCGGTATGGTTCTGGCCATGGACGCGTCCGAAGCGGAAAAGGCGATTTCCATCCTGGCGGCCCACGGGGACAAGGCCTCCATTATCGGCTGCGTGACGGATAAGCCTGGTGTAGAAATAATTATGGTATAAATAAAAAGGATCATGAGAGCATTGATCAGTGTCAGCGACAAGACCGGCGTGGTGCCTTTTGCTTCCGCCCTTGTCGGACTTGGGTGGGAAATCCTTTCCACGAGCGGAACGATGAAAATGTTGCGGGAGGCAGGACTGCCTGTCACCAGTGTGAGCGATGTAACCGGTTTCCCGGAAATCTGTGACGGGCGGGTCAAGACCCTCCACCCGAAAATCCACGGAGCCCTGCTTGCCCGGCGGGACATCCCTTCCCACATGGACCAGCTCCGGGAGAATGGCATCGAGACCATCGACCTGGTCTGCGTCAACCTGTACCCGTTCCGCGAAACCATCGCCAAGCCGGACGTGACCATGGAAGACGCCGTGGAGCATATCGACATCGGCGGACCTTCGATGCTGCGCAGCGCCGCGAAGAACTGGGAGAGCGTGACCGTGGTCGTGAATCCGGCGGATTATGCGCAGGTGATCGAAGAGATCAAGGCCCAGGGGAATACCACGCGGGAGACCCGGCTGGCGCTTTCCGCCAAGGCGTACACCCATACTGCGGAATATGACATGGCCATCTCGACATACATGTGTGCCCAGGCCGGTCTTCCGAAGAAACTGTACCTCTCCTACGAAGAAAAGCAGCCTCTCCGCTATGGGGAGAACCCGCATCAGAAAGCGGCATTCTACAAAGCCCCGGCGGCCGTTCCTTATTCGCTGGCCACTGCCGTGCAGCTGGGCGGGAAAGAGTTGTCTTACAACAACATCCAGGATGCCAATGCGGCCCTGAATATCGTCCGGGAATTCGACGAACCGTTCTGCGTGGGGCTCAAGCACATGAATCCCTGCGGAGCGGCTACGGGCAAGGATATCGTCGAGGCGTGGAAAAAGACATATGAAGGCGACAAGACCAGTATTTTCGGCGGCATCGTTGCGGCGAACCGCGAGGTGACCCTGGAAATGGCAGAATTGCTCAAGCCGATCTTCCTGGAGATTGTCATGGCTCCGTCTTTTGCTCCGGATGCCCTCGCGCTGTTGCAGTCCAAGAAGAATCTGCGTCTGCTGCAGGTCGACATGTCCAAGGACAGCGCTTCCCGTCCGCAGTACATCAGCGTGAACGGGGGCATGCTGGTCCAGGAGCAGGACCTGACGACCAAGCCGGTCGAGGCTGCCATGTGCGTCACAAAGGTTCAGCCCGATGCGGCGCAGCTGCAGGACCTGGATTTCGGCTGGCATATCGTCAAGCATGTGAAATCCAATGCCATCGTGGTGGTGAAAGACGGCATGACCCTCGGGGTCGGCGCCGGACAGATGAACCGCGTCGGTTCTGCCGGAATCGCCCTCAGGCAAGCCGCCGCCACCCTGGCGGAAATGACAGGGAAAGATCCGGTGACCGCGGCCCGGGAGGCCTCCCTGGTCCTGGCATCCGACGGCTTCTTCCCGTTTGACGACTGTGTCGCCCTGGCTGCCGAGTATGGCGTCAAGGCCATCGTGCAGCCCGGCGGAAGTATCCGGGACGAGGATTCTATCCGCAAGGCGGATGAAAACGGTATTACTATGCTGTTGACCGGCGAACGCCATTTTAAACATTAATAGGATGGGTGTAATTCATTTGGTTCCTGGTTTCCAGCCGGCCGGAGCGACCATCGAGCTGGAAAAACTGCGGGAAGGAAAAGTCCTTGTCGTAGGGGGTGGCGGACGCGAGCATGCGATTGTGGACGCGCTATCCAAATCTTTGTATGTCAGTAAGATATACTGTGCGCCCGGCAATGCCGGGATTGCGGCGAAAGCGGAATGTGTCCCGATTGGCGACCACGATATTCCCGCCTTGCTTGCCTTTGCCCGGGAGCAGCACGTGGACTTGACGGTCGTGGGACCGGAGGTTCCGCTGGCTGCCGGACTGGCCGATGCATTCACCGCGGCCGGGCTCCGCGTTTTCGGTCCGACACAGGCCGCTGCCCGGATTGAATCCAGCAAGGATTTCGCCAAGGGGCTGATGAAGAAATATGGGATTCCGACGGCGTCCTACGTGACTTTTTCCGATTATGGAGCCGCGCTGGAGCATGTCCGGCAAGGGCCTTTCCCGGTGGTGTTGAAATACGATGCGCTGGCTGCCGGAAAGGGTGTCGTCATTGCGGAAGATTTCGCCCAGGCAGAACAGGCCCTGCAGGATTTGCACCGCTTCGGGGATGGGAAAGTCGTTGTGGAAGAGTTCCTGACCGGACCTGAATTCTCCCTGATGTGCTTTGTCAGCGGGACGGAGGTCCGTCCGATGGTGATCGCCCAGGACCACAAGCGGGCCTATGAAGGGGACCGCGGGCCGAATACGGGCGGCATGGGGGCTTATTCTCCGGTGCCGATCATCTCGGATGAAGATATCCGGTACGCTGAAAAAGAAATCATGGAAAAGATGGCGGCAGCCATGGTCCAGGAAGGTTGTCCGTTCCAGGGAGTCTTGTACGGCGGATTGATGAAAACGCCTGACGGCGTCAAAGTCATTGAGTTCAACTGCCGGTTCGGCGATCCCGAAACGGAAGTGGTCCTGCCCCGCCTGAAGAGCGATATATACGAGATTTTCCGGGCCGTGGCGGACGGCACGCCGATTCCGGAGCCGGAGTGGTCGGATGAGGCGGTCATGGGTTTTGTCATGGCGTCCAAGGGCTATCCGGGATCCTATTCCAAAGGGTTTGAGATCAATGGATTGGAGGAAGCGTTGTCCGATCCGGACGTGCAGGTTTACCACATGGGGACGGCCCGGGGTGAAGACGGCGTCGTCAAGACGGCGGGAGGCCGGGTCCTGATGGTGCTCTCCGGCGGGAAAGACCTCTTGCAGGCCCGTGACAAAGCACTTTCTGCCGTACGGAAAATCCAGTGCGACAATTTGTTTTACAGGAATGATATCGGGTGGCGTGTCCTGAGCTGACCGCCGTCTGGAAAAGGAGAAACATGATAATCAGCGGAAAAGATCTTTCGGCCCGCATGAAGGCCGAGATGGCGGAGCAGGTGGCAACTTTCCCTGCGAAATATGGCCGGGTACCGCACCTGGTCGTCATCCTGGTCGGAGAGGATCCTGCCAGCCAGTCTTATGTGCGCGGGAAGGCCAAAGCATCCGAAGTGGTCGGGATCAAGAATACGACGATTTTGCGACCGGCGGACATCCCGGAAGCGGAACTGCTGGAACTCATTGCTTCCCTCAATGCGGATGCGTCTGTGGACGGAATCCTTGTCCAGCTTCCGTTGCCGCCGCACATCAGCGAAGACCGGGTCATCGCGGCGATTGCGAAAGAGAAGGATGTAGACGGGTTCCACCCGCTGAATGTCGCGGCATTGTGGATGAGGCAGCCTTGTACCGTGCCCTGTACGCCGAAAGGCATCTTGCGGATGCTGGATTCCGTAGGGATCGATCCCAAGGGCAAGCGGGCGGTCGTGATCGGACGCAGCCAGATTGTCGGCCTGCCGGTTGCCAAACTGCTGCTGGACCGGAATGCGACGGTGACCATCTGCCACAGTCGGACGGCAGATTTGCCGGCGGTGACCCGCCAGGCGGAAATCCTCGTGGTGGCCATCGGCCGGCCCCGGTTCGTGACGGCAGATATGGTGGCGCCGGGTGCCGTGGTGATCGACGTAGGGGTCAACCGTGATCCCGAGACCGGAAAACTGTGCGGGGATGTGGATTACGAGGCGGTCGAACCGAAAGCCTCTGTCATTACCCCGGTCCCGGGCGGTGTCGGGCCGATGACGATTACCTGTCTGATGGAGAATACAATAGAATGCTTTTTGAGAAAACAGGAAAAAGCGGAATGACCGTTTGAATTTTTCTTGTAAAGACCTATCTTTGTAAGAGGTGTCCCAAGGCGTGGGGGACCTCCTTTTTTGCGATTAATAACACAAAATATAATCATACTGAATTACATGAAAAAAATTTTGATGATGCTTCTGCCGGCGTTGTTCCTGCTGGCAGGTTGCAAGTATGATGATTCGTCCCTGCGGGAGCAGATTGACGATCATGAATCCAGAATCACCGAATTGGAAAAACTCTGCAATACCCTCAACAGCGAGATCGGGCAGATCCGTTCGCTGGTCGAGTCCCTTCAGAAGAATGATTTCGTGAGCGGAATCACCGGCAGTGCGACTTCCGGATATACCATTTCGTTCACGAGCGGCAAGGTGATCACGATCAAGAATGGTTCCGACGGATCGGATGGTACGACCCCTGTCGTCGCGGTCAAGCAGGATACGGACGGGGAATATTACTGGACCATCAACGGCCAGTGGCTCCGGGATGCCGCCGGAAACAAGATCAAGGCTTCCGCAAAAGACGGTGAAGACGGCGTCACGCCGCTGATGAAGATCGAAGACGGCAACTGGATGATTTCTTATGATAAGGGAAAAACCTGGACGGCCGTCGGCAAGGCAACTTCCGAGGTGATCGTGGAGAGCTCCTTGTTCAAGAGCGTGACGCAGGACAGCAACAATGTCTATTTTGTTCTCGCGGATGACAGTGTGATCACGATTCCGCTGGTCCATAAGACAGTGAAGCTCCAGATGGTGCTCGATGAAACCCCGCTTCTGAAATTGAAACCGGGCGAAAGTGCCTCTGCCCCGTATGAGATCATCGCTCCCGAAGGTGCGGTGGTCAGCATTGAGACCTTCGAAGTCGGCGGCCTGACGGTGACGGTAACCCCGGGAGAAGCCGGCAAGGGTACCTTGACCGTAAAAGCTCCTGAAGAGGAGCGGGAATGCAAGGTCATGATTGTCGTAACGGACGACCAGGGCGGTTCCTACGTGCGCGTGGTCAAGGTGTCGGTTTCCAGTGCGGAACCGGACCCGGGCCCCGGTCCTGATCCCGAACCCGAGCCGGATCCGATCGAAGCCTCTTATACAGTCGACGGCAACGGCGGCGGCCTGATCGCCAGTTACAAGGTGAAGGAACTCGCGATTCCTTCCGAGGACCGGTCCTGGGTATCCATCATTTCCCTGACCAATTCTGTCGTGCTGAATGTGAAGGCGAACGATACCTATGAGAGCCGTACCACGGTCATCACCGCGGTAACCGAAGACGGCGTCCCGCTGACCATTACCCTGACACAACTCCAGAATGACGCGATTGTCATTTCTGAGCCTCTGGTCAAGATAACGAAAGAGGAGCAGACGGTTCCGATTGTCGTGAAAGCCAATGTCGGATACAGCGTTGCTTCCGATGCGGAATGGCTGACGGAAGTCCCCGGAACGCGGGCGCTGGTTGAGAAGACGCACAATTTCATGGCGGAAGAGAATGCGGCCGGGCAGCGTACGGCGACGTTGACCTTTACTTCTACAGACGGAGCTGTGGTCCAGACTGTTACCGTTGTCCAGGGACCGGCTGACGGCTTTGAAGATCTTGGGATGACGATTACGGAAATCATTGCCGCAGAGGATGGTGCATCCGTCAAGACCGCCGAGTCTACGGTGACTGCCCTGACCAAGCGTGGTTTCGTTGTCAGTGACGGTACGAAGGCGATCTATGCATTCGTCGGGTCGGACGGCCCTACGGTGTCCATCGGCGAGAAGGTCAAGTTCGCTGCGAAGAAGACGACGTACAACGGTGTTCCGGAATTGACAGATATCACCAATGTCGAAGTGGTTTCGTCCGGAAGTGCCTCCTATCCCGGACCGAAGGATGTCACATCTACCTTTGATACGTACGAAGCATCTGAGGCTGAGTTCATTACATTTACCGGCGACCTGAATATCAGCGGCTCCTATTATAATATCACGGTCGAGGGAGCCGAAGCCCATGTGGGCAGCGCGGTCTTCCCGATCGATGCGTTGGGCCTTGCTGACCTCAGCGGCCACAACATCACCGTCACGGGTTATTACAATGGTCTCACCGGCAGCGGCAAATATGTGAATATCATCGTTACGTCCGTCAAGGACAACGGAAAGATCACGGCGAAAGCGTATTCGGTTTCCGAGTTGCTGGCCCTCAGCGTGGAAAGCGGAAAGGATTATCCGGACAATGTCGCGCTCGAGGAGTCGCTGGTCGTGGCGAAGAGCACAAAGGGCTTTATCGTAACGGACGGCTCGAAGTACCTGTATGTCTTTGCCAACAAAGAGGAGGAATCCGTCTCGGTGGGAGACAAGATTACCCTGACGGGGGTCCTGACAAATTATTTTGGACTCTATGAGTTGAAGACCTTGAGTGACATTGTGGTGAAATCCTCCGGCAATACGGTGACCCATCCTTCCCCGGTGGATATCACTTCCCAGATGGATACCTTCACGGGTGACGGTTCAAGCCAGTACATCTCTGTGACCGGCACGATGGCGTCGGTTGAGGCGACTTCCTCAGTGACGGTGAACGGCGCAGAGAAAGTCCTGCGGGTCCGGTATCTCCTTTCCGGCGATGCGCTTGATACCTCCCTGAAGGGCCATACGGTCAAGGTGACGGGATATTACCTGGGGTTGAATACCAAGAATAATACGCAGGATATCCTGTTCGTCAGCATCGAGGACCTCGGCGGCGGTGAAGAGCCGGGACCGGAAGATCCAGGGGACGGAACCTATACGATTACTTGGGCAGGCGCCGGAGACTGGACTTTGGTCACAGGAGCGTCCGGAGGCGCGACATATACGAGTGGCTCCTATACAATCCAAGCTCTTTCAAATGGCAATAGTAATGCTCCGACTGTGAATGCATCTCAGAATGACTTCCGTTCGTATGCAAAGAATACTGTAACTGTCACTAGTACGAAGACGATGACCAAGATTGTCTTCAATCTTTCTACGCAGGGACTCAAGCGTTTAGCACCGATTACTGCGGATGTGGGAACGGTTGCCACTCAGGCTCTCGGCGACAAGACTGTTACTTGGACAGGCAGTGCTACGAGCGTTACCTTTACAGTTGGTGAAAAGGCTGATTATGGCTCTGACGGAAATTCCAAAGCTGGCCAATTCGATTTCGACAGTATCGTGATAACTGCTAACTAATCGGATATGATCAAAATGAAACAGATCATTCTCATGCTCCTGCCCTGGCTCCTCGTATTGACGGGGTGCCAGTACGACGACACAGAACTGCGGAAAACCCTGGAGGACCATTCGGCCCGCCTGGAGGCGATTGACGCGATGCGGGCCAACCGCATCAACAGCGACATCGCCACGCTCCGCAGCCTGGCCGAGGCCGTGGAACAGGCCGATTACGTTGTTTCCATGACGACGACCGAAGCAGGTTACACCCTGACCTTCAAGAGCGGCAAAACCATTACGATTCAAAACGGTACGGATGGAGAGGATGCCGCTGCCCCGGTCGTTGGGGTGAAGCAGGATACCGACGGGATCTTCTACTGGACGCTGGACGGCGCCTGGATGCTGGATGCCTCCGGTGCCAAGATTCCGGTGTCCGCTTCGGGCGGCAGCGATGCGGTCAGCCCGCAGGTCAAATCGGACGAGGCCGGCAACTGGTACATCTCTTATGATGGCGGAAAGACCTGGGAATCAGCCGGGAAGGTGGATGTTGAGCCGACGCAGGGAGACAACATCTTCAAGGGTGTCACGACAGATGAAGAAAACGTGTATTTCACCCTGGCGGATGATACCGTGATTACGATCCCGCTGGTCAACAAGGAATACAAACTCCAGATGTTGTTCAACGAGAAGGTTTTCGCGCAGATGGCTGCGGGACAGACCCTTTCGGCAGCGTATACGATTCTTGCCGACCCGGAGGCGAAAGTCCGTATCGATTCCTTTGAAGAACTGGACTGGAAAGTGCTGATTACGCAAAAGGATTCTACGAGCGGGACGCTCTCGATTACGGCGCCTGACCCGATGCATGCCGGTACGGTCATTTTCGTCCTGACCGATGATCAGGGCGGTTCCTGGTCGAAGGCGGTCCGTATCGAAGAAGGCGGTCCGTTGTCGGACAATCCGGACGGTCCCTCCGTTCCGGTCGAGCCAGTGAAAGTCGGGTATATGGTCGATGCTGCCGAAGGCGGGATAGTCATGGATTATCAGGCTGAATCTGTGGTGATTCCGGACGAATACCGTTCCTGGATTTCCGTGCAGCCCGGTACTGCCAAACTGACGCTCATGCTTCAGGCCAACGATACGGGGGAGCCCCGCACGGCAGAAATCACATTCAATGATGTGACGGGTTTGCCTGTCCTGGTGACCATCACGCAGCAGGCTGCAAAGCCGGCAGAACCGGAACCGGAACCCGATCCTTCTTCGGGTATCGCCGCTGTCTTTTCCGCGGCGGACGGGACGGCCGTCTCGCTGGAGAATGTGGTGGTTGTGGCGTTGACCAAACGGGGATTCCTTGTTTCGGACGGAACGGATGCCGTGTATGTGTTCACGGATACTCCTCCCTCAACAGATATCGGTGACCGTGTGAATGTATCGGGCTCTAAAACCACATACGCCGGGTTGCCGGAGGTGGAGAAACCCGAAGTAAGTGTCCTGTCATCGGGGGCTGCGGTTTCCTATCCTTCCGCCGTCGATGTTACCTCCGGGCTGGATACCTTCGAGGCTTCCGGGTATTCTTTCATCTCCTTGAAGGGAACCCTCTCCAAATCAGGCAGTTATTACAACATTACAGTGCCGGGCGCTTCACGCAAGGGGAGTCTCAATGCCCCTATTTCGCCGCTGGAGGCCGACAGTTTCGTCGGTAAGACAGTCGAGGTAATCGGCTATTACAGCGGGATTACGGGGTCATCTACCAAGTATTTGAATATCATCGCTATCAACATATTTGACGTATCCGGTGAAGGGGGCGAGACCCCGGTCGTGAGCGGTTGGATGGAACTTCCGGCAATCGGCACTTCGGAGACCATTTCCCAGCATTTCGTGGGAAATGAGCGGAATTACTCGCTGTCCTGGAACAGCAGCGCGATGGTGCCGAACTGGGTGGCTTATCCGCTGAACGACGGGTTGATCGGAACCGGCAGCCGGACCAATGCCTGGGGCTTGGATCCGAATATCCCTTCGGCCTCTCAACCATTGCTTTCCAGCTCCTACAAGAGTGGAGACCAGTCTTATTCCCGCGGCCATATGATTGCCTCTGCTGACCGCCTGCGGAGCGGGTTCAACCAGCAGACATTCTATTATACCAATATGGCTCCGATGATCCAGAACGGATTCAACGGGTCCATCTGGGAGAGCCTGGAAGAGAAGGCGCGGACCTGGGCAGGCAACTGCGATACCCTGTATGTCGTTACCGGAACGGTGACGGACGGTGCGACTGGGTACACATACGATGTCAGCGGCAAGCGCGTGACGGTTCCCAAGGCGTACTGGAAGGCCGTCCTGGCATACGACAAGTCCGGCAGGACCGGACACAACGGCTGGCAGGCCTGCGCGTTCTACCTGGACCACAAGGATTACGGGACGTCGGCCAAGATTTCCAGCAGTTATGCCATGTCCGTCGATGCGTTGGAAGCGAAAATCGGACTGGATTTGTTCGTGAATCTGCCTGCGGCGGCCGGGGAAACCATGGCGGCCGATATTGAGAAGGAGAATCCTGTCCCGGTGACCCGGTGGGGGCTGTCTACATCCCGCTAATAAGAATCACCCCGGTTTTCTGGGATATAAAAAACTAATTACCAATGATTTTGTCTTTGATTTCTTTGCTGGTGGCTGGCATGGTGACTGCCACGCCCGGGAAAGCTGTCCTGACAGAAGGACAAACCTCTATGTTGACCTATGGATTCTCGGATCCGGACCCGGTTGCCAATCCGGGCCAATTGCAATACCCTTATTTCCGTTTCGATGCGTATGATTCTGCCGGGAAGCCCCGGGAGTGGAAGACAGTCGTCCTGGAAAACGACTGGATCAGCGTAACCGTATTCCCGGAAATCGGGGGCAAGGTTTGGGGTGCGATCGACAAGACAAGCGGAAAGGAATTCGTATATTACAACCATGTCGTCAAGTTCCGGGACATCGCGATGCGCGGCGCCTGGACCTCCGGCGGCATCGAGTTCAACTTCGGCATTATCGGCCATGTGCCTTCGACGGCGACCCCTGTCGATTACACGACGCGGGAGAATGCGGACGGAAGTGTGAGCTGCATCATCGCCTCTTTTGAATTGTTGACCCGGACCTGGTGGACGGTGGAAATCAATGTCCCTGCCGACAAGGCCTATTTCACCACGACGGCCCGCTATGTCAATACTTCCCAGTTGGAGCAGCCTTATTACAACTGGTCGAATGCGGCGTTCAGGGCCGGCGGCAATCTCCAGCTGTGCATGCCCGGCGACCGGTATATCGGCCACGGCGGCGATCCCCATTCCTTCCCGATGGATGCGGAAGGACGGGACCTTTCCTGGTATTCCCAGAATGCTTTCGGCGGATCCAAGTCCTATCATATCATCGGAAGCAATGCCGGTTACTTCGGCGCCTATTGGCATGAAGACAACATGGGTTATGTCCATTATTCCCGGGAGGACGAGAAACTCGGCAGGAAGTTTTTCTGTTGGGCTCAGTCCCGGTCCGGTGGAATATGGGAGGACCTGCTGACCGATACGGACGGGCAGTATGTCGAGTTGCAGGCAGGGCGGATGTTCAACCAGCCTTCTCAGATCGAGAGCATCAAGACGCCTTTCAAGAACCACTCCTTCGCTCCCTTGAGCAACGATGAGTGGACAGAATATTGGTACCCGGTCGCCGGCATCGGCGCGTTCCAGCATGCAAGCGAACTCGGCGCCCTGAGCCTGGTCCGGGAAAATGGCGGGAAAGGGGTGCTGAAAGTATCCCCGGTCTTCTCCGGTACGAAAAAAGTGACCGTTACCAGTGCGGGCAAGACGCTGTTCTCGGAAGATGTGGCATTCTCTGTCCTGAAGCCTTGGTCCGTCACCCTCTCCGGTGTCGGGGATGCGTATGTAAAAGTGGTCATCGGAGACGAGGAATGGGTCTATGACGAGGATCCGGCTTCCTGGCAGACCAACCGGCCGGACAAGATGCCGGAGGATTTTGACTGGAACAGTGTCTATGGGCATTGCCTCCGGGCGGACCAGCTGATGAATGTCCGTCATTATGACGAGGCTGCCAAGGAATATGCCGCCAGCCTGGCCATCGATCCGTGGTATGCGCCTGCCCTGCGGGGGATGGCATCGTTCCATCTCCATTGCGGGAATTATGCGGAAGCCTTCGATTATGCCAAGAAAGCCTTGCGCATCGATACCTATGACGGGGCGGCGAACTATCTGTATGGACTGGCTGCGAAGGCTGTCGGAGAAATCGCCGAGGCGAAAGACGGATTTTCGCTGGCTACCTATACGGCTGCCACCCGCGATGCCGCCTATGCCCACCTGGCAAAAATCGCCATGGCTGAACAGAACTGGCAACTTGCTTTGGTCTATGCACAGAAAAGCCGGAGCATGGAGGGACGCTGGGCGGAAGTGGCCGCACTCCGTCATTTGCGGAAACCGGTTTCCGCCAAGGAGATACTCGACCGGGAGGCCGGAGACTTTGCCCTGTATCCTTATTTCAATTTCGAACGCAGTCTCCTTTCCGGTGCCCCGGATACCTTCCTGCAGACATTGAAATGCGAGCTTCCGCAGGAGACGCTCCTCGAATTGGCCTTGCTGTATTGGGATGCCGGAATGGCGGAAGAAGCGATTACCTTATGCCGGATGACAGATTATCCTTCTGCGAAATATCTCCATGCCTATATCCGGCACGCAGTGGGAGAGGACGGGATGGCAGCATCCCTGCTCCGGGAAGCGGATGCCGCCTCACCTGAATTCGTTTTCCCTTTCCGTCCCGAGATGCTCAACGTGTTCGGATGGGCTTCCGCCAGTTTGGGTGAAAACAACTGGAAAACAAAGTATTATCAGGCATTGATTCTTTGGCGTCATGCCGCGAAGGAAAAGGCTGCGCAACTGCTGGATGCATGTGGGGATACCCCCGATTATGCCCCGTTCTATCAGACGCGTGCCTTGCTCCGGAAGGGCGATGCGAAGCTGGCCGATCTGAAGAAAGCGGAATCGCTCACCTCCTCATGGCGGACCGGGAAAGCATTGGTTGACTATTACATGGCAACGGCTGACTGGCAGAATGCCTGCACGGTCGGCGAACGGTATTTCAAGATCTATCCGGACAAGTTCGAGTTCGGGCTGGCCTATGCCGATGCGCTCTGCGGGGCCGGGTCCTATTCCCAGGCGCTGAAAGTTTTGTCGGGTCTGCGCGTCATGCCGAAAGAAGGCGCCCATCGGGGCCATGCCATCTACAGGAAGGCCTGCCTGGGCAAAGCGAAACAGGAATTGAAAGCTGGGAAGTTCAAGGCTTGCATCAAGTCTGTGGAGGCCTCCAAGATCTGGGATGAACGGCTCGGTGTCGGGAAACCGTTTGACGAGGAAATTGATTACACAGAGGAAAACGCGATCCTTCAAGCAGCCCGTGATAAGAATCGGAATGCCTTTTAGCCACATGTCCCGGTAAATTCTGATAATATTTGCAAATATTTTCCGAATTATTGTATAATAATTGCAGCCGGCAGCTGCCGTACTGAGAGTAAGCGGCTGACTATACAGATTCTTCACTCCGTTCAGAATGACTGCATTATGTCATTCTGAGGCAGGAAATCCTGCCGAAGAATCGGGTGTCTAGTCAGCCGCTTAATATTATATTACTCTCACGTGAAAGTAGTAGTATATTAAAACGTTTTGTACGCGATCGGATGTGAGTGGGCCTGATGTTTATACTATTGATAAACAGATTGTTGTGCTGATACAAGGTTTTTTCCGGCACGGCGGGATTTTTCTCATGATTTTTGATATCATATAAGTTATTCCTAACTTTCGTATGGTCAAAAATCATTGTACTATGCGCAAAACAATCCTCCTCTCCCTTATTGTGCTCACCTTTGTTCAGGGCGCATTTGCAAAAGATATCAGCATTAAGTCACTCGGAGCCAAAGGGGATGGCAAGACGAAAGTCACCGCCATTCTCCAGAAAGCGATTGACGAGGTTTCCAAATCGGGGGGCGGCCGGTTCATTGTTTCCGGCGGCGTTTACCTGATTACTCCGATCGAGGAATTCCCGGATTACAAGCGGCATGGATACGTCATGGTGCCCAAGGGCTACAATGAACGTTTCCTCTATGTAGACAACCTCCGTTTCAACAACACCCGGTTCATTAATCATTACGGTCCGGAGGATCTTTCTCAGATAAAAATTCAATAACTTACAAGGCTCTGATTATGTCTCTCTTCAACAAATACGAATTAACGATAACATTGCTCCTGGCCTGCGTCTTTCTCGTTATGGGATGCGACGGTCCGAAACAGCCGGCCGGAAAACCGGTAGATATGCATGTCGCCCCTTTTATCCCGGCGGGGGCTGTGGCGGATAACTGTGGCGTCGTAAACCGGATGGATACGACTCAAAAGATAGTCTATCTGGTGTTTACCGCGCATTACAGCCGGAATGACAAGGGAGCGTTCGAGAACTTTGACGGGATTGTCCCCGTACTGGATGTCCTCAAGGAAAAGGGCGTGAAAGGGTCTTTCTTCCCGACGGGCGAATGCTTCCGGGTGAGAAAGTACCGGAAACCGTTGAAGCGGATTATCCGGGAAGGGCATTATCTTTCAGCCCACTCGAACAAGCATCTGCTGCTCTGTCAAGAGGATGATACGACGGTCAACCTGGTCACGGCCGACTCCCTCGCCCGGGATATCGCTGGGATGGAGGCTGAACTGAACAAGCTGGGCCTGAATAAGAAAGACTACTCGTGGATGATGCCGCCGTACGAGAAGTATAATCAATTCTCGGCGTCTGTCCTGAGGGGATTGGGGTACAAGCTGGTGAATCCGACGCCGGGCATCCTGACCGGCGAGGATTGGGCACCGGAAGGGGCACCGAATTTTATCAGCGGAAAAGAAATCATGGACAGCATTTGGGAATTCGGAGAAAAACATTCTTTCAACGGCGTCATCCTGCTGGTCCATGCGATGCGGTATCCGGACCGGAAAGATGCGGACAGGATCTATACGCGGCTCGGCGAAATCATCGACGGCCTGAAAGACAAAGGATACGCCTTCGGTACGTTCAAGGATCCGATTCGGTAATAAACGATTAGCATCAGTTGCCATGTCAGTTATAGCCATAGACCTGGGTGGGACAAAGGTCCTCGGGGCCGTGTTTAGCTCCGGCGGGGAAATTTTGTTCCGGAAGACCTGTCTCCTGGCCGGAGCTTCAGGAGAGGGTGCAGGAGAAATCGTACTCGGATTGATCGGGGAATTGATTGAATCCAGCCCGGACAAGGTTGCGGATGCGATCGGCATCTGTGTGCCCGGAATTGTATATCACGAAGATGGCACCGTCTGGGCGCCGAATATCCCCGGATGGGAAAGATATCCCCTTCGCTCCCGTATCCGGACGGCCGTCGGGAATCATGCGCGGATCGAAATCGAAAGTGACCGGACCTGTTATATTCTCGGGGAAGCCTGGAAGGGCGCGGCGCGTGGGTGTGTCGATGCGCTTTACGTAGCTGTGGGAACGGGAATCGGGATGGGAATCCTGCTGGATGGACGCGTGGTGCGCGGGCATTCGGATATCGCCGGCGCCGTCGGGTGGATGGCGCTGGAGAACCCCTTCTCGGAGGATTTCGTCTCATGCGGCTGTTTCGAGTCCTATGCGTCCGGAGGCGGAATCGGAGACCGGATCCGCAAAGCCGTCCTGGCGCATCCGGATTACGCCGGAGAATTGTCCCGTAAACCGGTGGATGCGTTGTCGTCTTACGATGTCTTTGCCCATTATGACACCGATCCTTTAGCTAAAGCCGTCCTGGACAAGGCGATACAGATGTGGGGGATGGCTTCGGCCAATATGGTCAGCATGCTGAATCCCGAGGTTGTGGTGTTCGGCGGGGGCGTTTTCGGACCGGCTTCCCGCTTCCTGGACCGGATCCGTGCGGAGGCCCTTCGGTGGGGTCAGCCGTCTGCCATGAAAGAGGTCCGGTTCGCGGTATCGCAACTTCCCGGCGAGGCCGCCCTCTATGGGGCTGCGAAACTTGTAATAGGATATAAAATCGTTTAGTATCGTATCTGTGATGACTGGAAGTATTTCAAAATCAGGCTATTCCGTTCCGACTGTCTTCATCGCAGCCTGCGCCGGCATGTTCTTTTTCGGCGTGGCGATGCTCTCCCTGGGGCCGATCCTGGGCCGGTTGAACGGAGTCGTTGAAGGAGCCAACCGGCTGCCTTCGACCATGTCCCTGGGCATCTTCCTCGGGACGATCCTTTTCGGGCCCGTGGTCGACCGTTTCGGCTACAAATGGTTGCTGATTTTCAGTTCCGTATTTGCGTTGGCGGGTCTGCAGGGCCTGGCGCATTTCGATACAGTCGGCGCCCTTCACGCCTCGATTTTCTGTCTTGGCTTCGGCGGCGGCATCCTGAACGGAGAGACCAATGCCCTGGTCTCCGATATCTACGACGATTCCCTCCGGGGCGGACGCCTGGGCCTGCTCGGGGCCGTGTATTGCATGGGTGCCCTGGTCTGGACGTTGCTGAACTATTTTATTCCGGATTACCGGATTCCCCTGAATGTCCTTTCGGCACTGATGCTGGGCTTTATCGTCTTCTTCCTGTCCATCCCTTTCCCGAAGAAGAAACTGTCTGAAAAGACGCCTCTTTCGGCCATGACCGGACTGATGAAGTCCCTGCCCTTGTGGCTGTTTGCCATTGTCTTGTTCTTCGAGAGCGGACTGGAAGGCGCGCAGGCGAATTTCACCATTACCTATTTCGTCCAGAAAGGCGGTCTCGGACTTCCTGCAGCGACCTTTGCCATGACTTGGTTCACGATCGGTATGCTGGCGGGGCGCCTGCCGCTGGGAAAAATGCTGTCCGGGCTCGGGTCGCTCAAGACGTTGTATCTGTACCTTTCCGTGACCCTTGTCGGAGTGGTGCTGATGTTCGCCGGAGCGGACAGTACGGTCGCCGCCTATATTGCGATGGTTCTTCTGGGCTTCGGTGTCGGAGCGACTTTCCCGGTTATCCTGAATTATATTGGCGGTACCTATCAGAGCCAGTCCGGGACGGCGATTTCCATCGCCATGGGGATTGCGCTGATCGGGCAGTATGCATTCAACTTCCTGACGGGAGCCGTCTATGAAAACGGCAACTACGTCTCGCTTCCCTTCCTGCTCTCGGGCGCCATCCTTGTCATGATGGTCCTCGTCCCCGTTTCCGTACGGGCCTCAAAAAAGTAAGACAATCAAATCGTTGAGTAATCATGAATAAAACCACTTACCTCCTGACCGCCTTCCTTCTTCTGGCGGGATTCGTCGCAAAGGCTGAACAGGCGGGCCGGGAGCCGGCCGCCCCGGCCGAATGCGTTGCAGTCCTTTCTGCAGGCAACGCGGAAGTCGGGGTCAACGCGAAGGGCGCCCTGGTCCTTCTCCGCGGGAAGAACGAAAACCACAACTATGCTTCCGGAGGCCCGCTCTGGAGACTGTATTACGAAACGCATGAGGAGATGGAGATTCCGGTCTATGCCGACGAGCAGCCGGCCCCGGTGATCCGGGCGGACGCTTCTGCCATCGTCATCCGCTACAACAGCCTCGTCAGCCGCGGGAAGACCCTCCCGATCGGGCTTACGCTCACGATCACGGCGGAGAATGGGGAAATCCACTTCGCTTCCCGG
>Ga0256405_10001312_pt1 | contig 68783 bp, 113 predicted proteins | sample RumenRJG_02DNA_FD_189096 | JGI IMG/M metagenome (GOLD analysis project Ga0256405, IMG submission 189096) | Bovine rumen microbial communities from Lethbridge, Alberta, Canada - RJG_02 | ecosystem: Host-associated > Mammals > Digestive system > Stomach > Rumen | place: Canada: Alberta...
TTCAATACGGATAAAGCCACCATTAGGCTCTTCAATAACCCAATCGACATCGAAGTTGTTCCAGACAAACTCTCGTGTAACTTCTTGAGTTGGCTTTGGTTCTTCGTAATAGGCAAACTTGGCAGGTTTAGCAGCTTCATTCCGATATAGGATTTTGGCTCTTAGTACCTTGAAATTGTACCCTTTACCTTGTGCAGAGATTTCCTTGGAAACCCTGTTTAAAGACTCTGTAATAGCGTTTGTATAGCGATTATCGAAGTAGTTGAATATTTCGGTTCGCCAATTCTCAACAGTGTCTGCAAAGGCTAAATACTCAGGATAATCAGTAATTACATACTCTTTTGTTGCTAAATCACCTACATTTGTTACTTCCACAGGATTACTTTTAACTGAATGTACAAGGTCTTCACACAATGAATCCATCAGAGAAAACCAATAAGCATCTTCATGTCCGTCACGCTTGGCTAATCTCTTTTTATCCTCTATGCGATTTACGATATCTTTTGGTTCAATAGTTTTGTAGATATACATACAATAACCCTTTATTTAAACTGCGCTAGTGGTTTTACACTATCAAATGGAAGGGATAACTCCTTTCTTTGTAGTATCTAGCGCAGGTCATAGCGTAAATAATGCTTATATCAAATATTGTCTTATAAACCTATTTGCATATTGAGGATGTATCTCGCTTCGTTCTCTAGCTCTGTTCTTGCCTTGTATATAGTCAATCCTCTTTTTCGGTACATAATCCAATGCTTCAAAAACCAAATTCTGTTTAGGCTCACAGTTTATAAAGAAGAACTGCGTAGGCTTTTCCATATAATCACCATTTCTCCTGCGGTCTTTATCTATCAGCTTCGGTTTTATGCACCAATAATTTGTCAGATAATGAGGTTGTGTATATGGATTTTCAATTACTAACTTAAGTCCTCTGTCTAAACAGATACATACCATTTCTGATATGATTTCATAATTCCTAGACAACTCTCTATGCAGTTTCATTGAATATTCAAGTTTCTGTCTATCTGTATAATCTCTTTCTTGATACATTTCACCACGAAAACCTAAAACTATTCGTGACTCAAATCTTGTACAAGGGAAAAACGCCATTATCAAATCATCTGGGGTTATATCATCGAAGATACTAGGCTCTCCGTTATACCCCCCCCCGATATTTCCTTAAATAAGTCAACCATGTGGTCTGTCTGTCCATAGTCATTTAAAATATCATAATCAAAAGCTTCATATCCTAGCTTCTTAAACTGATTTTTAAATGTTCCAGATTGTTCAAATAAACAAAAAACTCTCATTACTACTCCATAAAATCAAATATATTCATCTGCGCTGTTTCTTCATCTAGCCTTTTCTTGGCTAAATCGTAATAAGTCTTATCTATTTCAAAACCTATATACTTGTGATTAGTCCTATGACAAGCTATCAAACATGAAGCCGAACCTGCAAAAGGGTCTAAAATCACATCATCTTTATTGCAAAATTCATTTAAAATCCATTCAAATAATGCTACAGGTTTTTGTGATGGGTGAATCTTCTTTTCTTTATGTTTCATATCGCCTTGTAACATCCCAGACCATTGATAAGTAAACTTTCTCAACGCTCTATCATAAGAAGTCCACGCAAGTTCACAATCTGCAAACTGAACTCCTTTAGGTACTTGTTTATCCCAGACTATCCAACCTTGTGATGGCTCTAATAAATCTGCAAAGTAATTACCACCAAAGAAAATCTGATTCTTACTCACCCTTATCATTTCATTAAACATTTCTTTAGTAGGGCGTTTCTGCCCCCATAAAGCTAAATGATATTTATGTCTTACTGCTACACCACCTGTAACAGAATTTCTCATGTACCCCCCCTACCAACTAGGTCGCCATATGGAGGGTCAGTTATGATTACATCAATGCTTTTGTCTGGCATATTCTTCATGGCTTCAAAAGAATCCATGTTATAAAATCCATAATCCATAAATCACCTAAAATATTTAATAATTACAACCCACCGCCGTTACCTGTATCGTCATAATTAACGTTCAGATTCTTTAAGATACTCTCTTTTAACGACTTCTTTCGCCACTCTGGAACATCCATACTGTCAATCGCTTCATCTACCGATACGTAGTCCTCTGGTCGGCTATGAAAACTTATTCCACCATCTTTTACATACAGCATCTTCTTCTTTAAAAGATAATCCAACGAGTTCAACATTCCTATCGGAGTCATGCTATGAACAAAGGCAAGCTCAATAATCTTCTCTGATACTTCCTCAATCTCTGTTTTCCTCTTTACCTCTTGCATAGACTCTTTTAAAAGTTCAGATAGGCTCTTTGCTTCTTTCTCTGCCCTTTCCTTTAAGAAATTCAACTCTTTTCTGTTTACTCTTATGCTGATTATCTGACTATCTTTTGTTGGCATTTCTACCTCATTTGGGGTAGACCCTATCAACCATTAGGGTAGACCCTTATTTTATAATGCTCTTTTTGAATTTTGGGGATTTTGGGGTCAACCCTACATACTATTAGGGTCTACCCTTATTCGGACATAAAAGAAAAGACCAATTCCCCTTACCCTTTCGTAAGAAAAAATGGTCTTTTAGACTCGCCTTACTTTTCTAGTATATCATATTGTTCCTATTTGGCAATACCATGAAACGTTAAAATTTGCCACCAAATTCGATTTTAAATATCTTTGTGGTACTTCTATCCATTAGCGTTCAGAAAATCAATCCTAGCCCTATTACAAGCCTAAATTCTTTAGCTTCTCTTCTACCGCTAACCTTATAAACCCATTTACACTATTTCCACTTCGCTTTATCCTCTTCTTCGTTCCTACGTCCAATACACAGCTTACTCGCTCGAAATTGTCCTTCTGCCACTCATTCTGCCTTAATATCTGATTCTTCCTCTGCAATTCCTCCGCTTTCTTCTTTACCTCTTCCTCACTCGACCCTGTTACTGTCGTACTCTTCCCTTTATACCTTACCTTCATTTCCCATGTTTCACTCGGTATCTGTTTCGCTTTCATATCTCTACCTCATATTATTAACTACTGTTACTATCAATAATACACGTATTTATTACCATCGTCAAATAGGCTCAAATACTGACTTCCCCACTCCCCTATATTACAATGTATCTAGCCCCTTAATTACTAAATTCCGTTAACTTTCACTTTATATATCTCCGTGATTTTTAATACCAAATTTTTGTCTGAAATCGTTTCAAAGCCCCTAAATATCTACTCTGTAGCGGTTTTCTGCTATGTCGATATTCCGTTAAGTTTTGGCTTGCTAGGTCTTTTTATTTTTTCGGTTGGTGAGGGGGGTTAGGGGGCTTTTCGGCGGTGCAGATAAACCCCTGTACTAGGGCTTGCGTTTGCAGATAGCTCATAGCACAATATATTGTATTTGCGTTAAATTGTGATTATACGCAAGGAACTAAAAGCCACTATTTTAGCGACTTTTCATGGCTTTTAATATGAAAAATAGAGAAAATAAGAGATAAAAAGAGATAAAAAGAGATAAAAAGAGATATTTTGAGCTATTTTTTAATTAAAGCTTGTTTTAAAATTTTTGCCTTATTTTCCCATATCTGGAATATAATTCCATTCTTTACCCACAAAAAGCCCCTTTTAAAATTTAAAAGGTGACTAAAAAGGGCGCAATATTGACTAAATGAGTTTAAAAAGGTGACTAGAAAAGGAATGATATAAAATCCAGATAATTCTATATCAATATACAGGAACTAAAAAAGCCCCTGTTAAATTCAAGGGGCTATAATACTATATTTTGTGCTATTTAGGACTATTTTACACTATAAAGCCTGTAAAAGACTATTTAAGACATTTTTTTGATGTTTTAATGATTTATACTCTTTACAGACTTAAAAGGTCTTAAAACGGCTTTAAATGATTTATTACTTGGATACAGCTATTTTACAGGGGTTTTAATTGTTTTCACGTTCTATTTACTATCCAGATTATTCTATTGGATATCAACCGAACTGTAATTTAGATTGTACTTGATTTGATCTAATGTAATGTAGTTTACATAACTACTTGTTATCACATATACATTTTCAATCTGATTTTTAAAACTACTTTTCACGGCTGTAATATTTCTATCATGGTTTTATATTCCATATAACAAGGAACTAAAAACCATCGTAAAAAATCACGCTTTTATTAAATTGTCAAGGAACTAAACTATAAAATTTAATTTAATAATAATTTACTTGTTGTTAATAAATACGTTATTTTTTCTTTATACGTTATTATTAACGATATATCGTTATAGCTAAAAAAAACGTTTTCTTTTCGATTTTAGAGATTTTAACCCTTAAATGATAATTAACCCACAAAACAATTTTAAATTAAATTTAGGGGCTAAATTTTAACTTTTTTCTACATACCGCATAAACACTAAACATATTTAATAATTATTTTTGTGTTTTTAATTGCATTATATAGAAAAGATACAATTATTTTATTTAATTATACAGCCAAAACCGCTTAAATGCTACATTTTAAGCGGTTTTTTATTGTGACTTATAAGCACAATTATAAATTATTTATTAAACATGATATTTTTTGCGTTTTTTGTATTGCATAAATACGAAAAAAATGTTAATGTATAGTTCCAAGGTAAGTTAATTACCTTAAAAACTTAATAGCCTACCATTTAACTATTGCATTTTGCAATAGATGGTACTTGGTACAGCGAAAAACGTTCACTTGTGCAAGTCCTTTAGAAAAAACCATAGCTTTTCATGGTAAAGGTATTTAAAACCGCTTTTATAGGGTTTTAACGCTTAAGGAATCAGATTGCAAGCCGTTGAAGGGATACGACCCTAAATAATAAGCTATCAAGGGCAAAAATAAAAAACCTCCTCCATAAAAATAGGCTGTATTTTTACAGCCTACAAGCGTATAAACTCATGTTTTAAAAGCTTGTAAAAAATGGAGTTTATAACGGCGTGTATAGTTCTCTTTTATAGAGTTTAACAATAAAAACGTATACTTGATAATACATTAAAATTATAGTTTTTTTGTATTCCTTCAAGGGGCAACGCCGTTTTTTATCTGGATTATTCCAGATATTAACAAAAAACAATGATTTAAAATATGGAGGTACTTAATTATGTTTAACAATTATAACGATGGAAAATTTAAAAGAGTAACTAAAACAACCGCTAAAAAGCTTTTTAACAAGGGTTTAACAATTTACTTGTTACCATGTAAAGCACGTTTAAATAGTATATGGTTTTCACCATATCCATTTAATATTAAACATTGTGAGGATATGGACTTTCAAAAAATAGTTAATAGTTTCGAATATTACAATTGCAATAACGAACTTGGAAAGTATACAGCTTTTTACGTAGAAGTGTAAAAAACAGGGGTTTAAAAGTTTATAGCTTTTAAACCCTTTTCAATTGTGAATAAATGTAAATGGAGTTTTTAAAGCTTGCCTACGCCTATTTACATCTAAAACAATTAGAACTATAAACAATGATTTAAAATTTATGGAGGTTAAAAAAATGGTTGATAACTACAATTTAAACGAACTTTTAAATGATTTTAGGGAAGTAGACGACATTTTAAACGATATCATTAATGAGATATCACAAAAAGATGTATTAAACGGCGTTAAACTTGCATAATTACAGGCTTTACAGCTTTTACAGGCTGTAAAGCTTTTTTAGTAGGCTTTTAACCTGCTAACAACTATTAAACAATGATTTATTTTATGGAGGTAAAAAGAATGAGCGCATCGGTTGAAACTATGTTTTTTGCAGGTAGACAGACCCCTTGGCATGGTTTAGGCGTACAGGTAGAAAATGCCCCAACAAGTGAAGACGCAATTATTTATGCAGGTCTTAATTGGGAAGTATTGCAAAAGAAGGTATATACGGAAGACGGCACACGCATTGAAGGCTTTTACTCCAATGTGAGAAGTAGTGACAATAAGCCCCTTGGTGTAGTCGGAAGCCGTTATACTATAGTACAAAATGTTGACGCCTTTAAGTTTACCGACTCTTTACTTGGTGAAGGCGTTACTTACGAAACGGCAGGTAGTTTGAATGATGGTAAAACAATCTGGTTGTTAGCTAAATTGCCTAACAAGTACGATATTTTAGGCGATAAAGTAGACCCTTATATCGTATTCACTAATACGCATGACGGAAGTGGGGCTGTAAAAGTTGCCATGACTCCTGTAAGAGTAGTTTGTCAGAATACATTAAACTTTGCTTTAAAGAGTGCTAAAAGGACATGGAGTGCTAGACACCTTGGAAGTATTGAAGCAAAAATGAATGAAGCCGTTGAAACTTTAGAGCTTGCTAATCAGTATATGGAAGCGGTCAATAATCAGTTTGAAGACCTTTACAAAATCAAATTATCTGATTTTGAAGTACGTTCTATCATTAACAAGATTGTACCAATTAATGAGGATATGGGTAAAGCACAAAAGGAAAATAGCGAAAAGGTAAGAAATGACATTCTTTATCGCTTTAAAGAAGCCCCAGACCTCAAACAATTGGAGTATACAGGGGCAAGACTCATACAGGCGGTTAGTGATACTTCAACTCACATTGAACCATTTAGAAAAACAATGAATTTTGAAGAGAACCGCTTTAAGAAGTCAATCGAAGGCAACGACTTGTTAGACAAGGCTTTAACAATTCTTACAGCTTAACACTTAAGGCTATGAACTACCACCACCGATGTTATCGGAAATGGTTTCTACAATACATTGTATAGTAAGGCACGTCCACTGTGCCACTACTCCGTTGGGTTAAAACCCTTCGGCATACTTGTAAATGTTATTTAGTGCGCTTGTGACGCATGGGAACTAACACCTTGTATATTTTACGTGCCATAGGTACTTTGTTTATTAGTTTCATGGCACAACTGCCTATATACAGTTTTCAATGTTCCGATTAAGTTATACTAACACAAACAATCGTTTGTGTAAAGTGCAATTCATCCCACATCCGAATGAATTATAGGAGGTTAGAGTTTAAAAGCTCTAATCTCTTTTTGTTACTAATAATAACAACGATTTATGGAGGTAAAATATTATGTTTAATCAGTTTGAAAACGCAACCACTTCAATTAAGCTTGCTAACCTTCCTATAGTAGCAGGAACTTTCAAGACTACAATGTTAAATTATCAGTACGCTAGTAATTGTGAGTATTACAGCCCACTTAAGGAAGCAAAAACAGTAAAAGAGATTTTCGATATTTTCGGTATTAAGTTTTCGATTGATAAAGTCAATCAGACTTTCACACCTGTTATCGAAAATGTAAAGCCGTTTCCTTATTTCAAGGAATCATTAAAGGCTATAGCAAAGTATGTAGAAGACGGAAGCTTGTATGTCAAGGATGATAGCCGTTATTACACAATCAATTTTAATGATGGTGTAATATCTGGAAAAGTACGCAAAGTAGGTGATAATCCTACTCCAACTACTACTCCTACTACTCCAACTACTCAAAAAGCCCCTAAAAAGACCGCTAGAACGTCAAATAAAGAAGCTAAAAAGAGTGCTAAAAAGTTTGAGTTTACAAAAACTACTACAGCCCCTATCACTAGTAAGCGTGATAATAACACTTATACAGTACAGGAACTTGTAAAAGAACTACTCAAACAGATGGATGCAGGAAACGCAAGTAAGTTTGTTAAAGTTGAAGCCGATTTTCTTTTCCAGAATGAAGCTACAGCATGAATTATAGGAGGTTAGAGTATTAAAGCTCTAACCTCTTTTCGTTACTAAAAACAACAACGATTTATGGAGGTAAAATAATATGAATAATCAGCAGAAAATATTTATTGACTTGGTAATTAGTGCAGGATTAAACAACGACTTGTTTTCATTCTCTTATAAAAATGGTAAAGGACATTTTAGTATATATCCTTTTGATATTATGAGTATGAAAATCAATGAGTTTAAAAAGTTCTGTTCTATCGTTGCAATTGCCGATGACTCTTTAATGGTTGCAGGGTATATCAACTCTATGATACGTACTGTTTACAATAATATGTTAAAATCTTGTAAAGAAATAGTTCCTAAAGACCTTGAAGACGAAAAACTAAAGAGTGCTTTAACAGACTATGCTATGAAAATGATTAAATTTCATGATATCCTTGCAAAGTTCGTTGAAGTAGAAGACCTTGTAAAGCCTGTTAAAGAGGAAGTACAAGTACATGATACTATTGATACTTCCAATGAGATAATGACAGACCTTAAAAGATGTAACGTACATAAGCTTATTCCAACTCAAATAAACCCTGTTTGGAAAAACTGTAAACTTGATTTAAGAATCGGCTATCAGTTCAATTATAGGGGCATGGATTTACAGCTTATAACAGATAAAGGATGGGTAACAGAATATACTCATTGTAAAATCTATGTAATAGACCCTGTTATAGGTCTACCGATAACGTCTTATGAAGGAACTGTAAAAGACCTTGAAGAGAAGCTATCAGAAGTATTTATAGGCTATCTTAAGACTATTGAAAGTAACAAGGAATTTATCGTACAGGTTGCTAAAACATTTAAGGAATTGAAACTTAAAGCTAATGTAGCTTAAGTATAGGAGGTTAACATGATACACGCTATAGTGGCTATATTCTTTATTAAGTCTATTATGGACTAATCCTTAAGGGGTTTAAGTGTTAAAGCTTAAGCCCTTTTTTCCTTTATAGGAAGTAACATAAACAATGATTATATGGAGGTAGATTAAAATGGATGAACAGAGTTTAGAGTATCTATCACAGTACATGGAAGTCACTCCTGTTATTCAAGCTAAAATAACACGACATTGCAAAAAATATGGAATACAGGAAGATATTTGCGCATGGTACTACAATCTTGAAGACTTCTTTTCTGATTGGTGCGATGAATGTGGATATACAAGGACAGAAGCTAGACGGATTTATCATGGTGGATATGGTGAGTTCCAGACGTTCCCAAACGGCAATATTATTAGATATGTAATTTGAAACTTAACACTTGCAGGTATCACAGCTTGCAAGTGTATTTACTGTTAATTAGTTTCAAATAAGGAGGTAATGATATGGCTAATGAAATCACTTTACATTTTAAAGAGAAGGAATTTAAACAGCAGTATTGCAGTTCCGATTCTTTTTTAAAGGAGTATCACTTAGGTGATAACGTTCTTGGTGATGATTTTTTACAGGCTGTAAAAGATAATCTTGAATATCTTGAAAGTCACAACAAGAACTATACAAACAAACAGTATCACATCATAGCAGACTTAGCAGATATCTTTAAATTCATGGAAGTATCATATAAGGAGGATTGATTATAAATACAAATTAAAGTGTATCACTTAGCACTTGCAGGAGTCATATCCTGTAAGTGCTTTTAACTTTAAATAAGTTTAAATAAGGAGGTAAAACTTATGTATAAATTAAGAACTACAGATAACTACGGAAAAGAAATTCTTCATCCAGAAAATGCGCCAATAATCAATATTCAGTGCAACGACCCTATTATCGACTTACTAGATAATTTTATTGACTCTTCCGATGATAGAAACGAATATACACTTGCAGATTTAATAAGAACTATTCAATTTGACGTAGAACATAATAGTGAATTTCTGAAAAATGATTTAAACAGATTGTTTGAAGCCGTTGGAGTAAATGAATAAATGGAGGTACAAAATGAGAACATTTATTTTTATCAAAAACGTTAGAAATGTAAGACTTGAAAGGCATATCGTAGGCATGACTCAATCTGATATGTACCCTTCAAACTTAACGTGTATTGGCGGTCAGTTTGAGCATTGTGATTGTTATGAAGTCACAGAAAAATGTGATGTTAAGATTGGTTACGATGATTAAATCAAGGAAGTGTAGTATAAAAGCTACACTTCTTTTTTCACTTTAAATAAGGAGGTTAAAAACTATGTACTTTATCAACAAGAAAATAGTTAAATCCATTGCCAATGAAATTTACAGGGATGCAGGATTTACAGAAAACGATAACCGCTATGTTATCTATGAAAGTGACAATCAAGACTACATCATATCCTTTACAGTTCATCGTGAAATGCCAGACGATACATTTAAGTTTAAGCACTTCACAATCTGCTTTATTGAGGATGATGGGGCAGAGATAAGAAACTACTCTTCTACTAATACACTTAATCGTAGAGAACTAGCAGACAAGTTATTGGAGATTATCGAAGGCTATGAAGTATCTGTAATGCTAAAGGAGGTAAGCTAATGATATTACTTAGAGATTTATTTGAAAACAATATTATACATGAGGATGATTATTTCATAGTAGTTAATAAAGACGGAGTTCTTATTTCAGATAACCGCTATGAAATAAACGAAGATTATAAAAAATACTTCAACTATCCTGTAACAAGGATGTATTCAAAATCAAATACTAAAACAGACTTTATTAAAATCAAGATTGGAAGTAAGGAGGTAAGGAGATAATGTTTGAAGAAGTTGTCGATTCTGGATATGCAGAAAACATGGAAATTTACAGAAAACTCAAAAGAGAATGGGCTGATAAAGGCTGTAAATTAGTAAGAGTCAAAACCGATACAAAAGGGCTGATAATGTACATCGTTCTTAAGGAGGTACAGGAATGAAAAAGCTTAACAAATACATGGTAGAGTTCAACGATGCAGACGGAAATGATTGCATGATATTCATTCATGCTAAACACGCCCCAGATTGTATCAAACAATTAAGAGAACGTGGCATTAACAAGATTAAAGATATGCAGTTAATTATTAAAGAAATAAAAGAATAATAATTAAAAAGCGGTTAGAGTATCAAAGCTCTATCCGTTTTTTCCTTTGCAGGAAAATAAAAAACAATGGAGGTTAAAAATGAAACAGATTTGGGAATATACTAGAGCAGAATATATTGATTGGTTACAGGCATACAAAAATTATTCTTATCAAGATGCAGTTAAAATTGCAGACTTAATGCAGGTTAAATAAGGAGGTACAAATTATGTCAGATATCAGAGAATGCAGATGTTGCGGAAAACAGGTAGAAAGAAATGATATGCAGTTTACAAGAGATTGCCACGGAATACCTTTTAGATTAGTTTGTCTGGATTGCTACGACAAAATTATGGATGAAAAAGGCTACGATGGTGAATACTACACCGAAGCCGATGAATGTATTGATTATGATTATTAAAACTAGTACCTGTAAGTGTTAAAGCTTGCAGGTATTTTTACTGTTAATTCAGTTAAAATAATGGAGGTAAATATTATGTTAGCAAAACAGTTTATGAAAAAGCATGGCAGAACCAATTATGAAGCACTTAAACCTTTTATCGAAGCCGTTGATAATGCAGGTGGACACGCACACTTCAAGTCAGAAGGCTACATAGACTTGGTAATTGAAAATTTGAATCGTGTAGAACACTTTCTTGGTGAAAAGATGCAAGTCTACAGCATAGCTCACAATTCTATTCAGAATGGTGACTTGATGGCAGACCCAGATATGGAAATCGGAGTGATAAACGATGGTGAACATACAAGAATCATCCCTTTGACTTTCCAGAATGACTTCTTAGGAATCTATCAGCAGGTATTCAACTATGACAGAACAGCTTATAGCAGACAGTTACTTATAGACCTTGACTTGTTCTTACATGAATGGTTAGAGAACATAAAGAATCAAGGTTTTGAGCCAATCATTGAAGAGGAAATAGAATTTTAATTCTTCTCTTTCACAGTGAAATAAAGATACACCAAGTCATAAACTTTACAAAAAGTTTATGGCTTTTCCTTTGCAAATAACGCAAAATAATAATACATAAATACGCAAAGATAATAAAGAGAGGTGGTTAATATGAATAATACTTTTAACAAGAAAGACTTGGCTATAGTAATTATACTTTCTATCCTGTATATCTTTAGAGCTATTATACCAATCATTCTTATCTTGGGTATTTACTTACTCATAAGGTCAAGAAAACAGCCTAAAATCGAAAATAAAAGGAAAAGACCTCATGAAACGCTAGATACTTTTGAGATTGAAAAGCAAAAGGCAGACTTAGCAGAATGTGAGGAACTTATAGCTCATGAAGAACAGCTAAGAGCAGAAGCAGACTTAAGACAGTTTAAAGGCAGGTCGGATGTTACTAAAGAAGAACTTGCTCAGTATATGTTTGAACAACGCAGATGGGATGGCATACATGAACGTCACGTACAGATGGAAGAAATCATAAAAGTATGCAACCTTACTATGGATGATATCTCATGGGTAGAACAGGAATTACAGCATTATCACTTCAATCCTAACTCACCAGAACAGACATTAGATTTTAAATGTTGCTACGTAAGGGATGAAGAAGAAAAAGCCGTTTCCGATTATCAGAATGAAAAAGAAAAATACAGAATCCTTACCGCAATAAGAAAAGAAGAAAAAGAATTTAAAAGACATTATGAATTTAGCAAGAAAACAGGTTGTAGTGATGAAGTTCTTGCTCTTTCAAAAAAATATCATGACAAGCTCATGGACACCTACAATGAATCACTTAGAAAAGTTGACTATGAATCATGGTTAGAAAAGAAAGGATATACAAATGGACAAAACATCTAAGAACTTATTCAAACTCAGTTTAGGACTCTTCGGTTTAGGACAGGCTCTTAAAGCAGTTGGAACTACAGATAATAACCCACTTATCAACGACTATGATTATGACTATCCTTTTAAGCTCCCACAGCTTTACTCACCTGTATATGGAAATACATTCGTTCACACAACTAACAAGGGTAATTCAAACAATGCACAGATTTTAGCTCAAAGGGTACGTTCAATCATCGAATCACAGGAAGGTATCACATTACTTCCTGTAGATTGTACCAATGGTGCTTCTACTACAACAATGAAGTTCAGACCAATGAATAATGTTAAAAAGGCATACTCACTTACAAGACAGCTTAAATACGCTGTAGACAATGAGGAAGCAAGAATTTATAACGATGGTGCAAAAATAGTTGTAGAAGTTCCTTCTCACAACTCTACTGTATACTTCGGTGACTTCATGCACGATATCAACTACAAAAAGCTTACGTCTAAAACAATCGTTCCTATCGGACAGGATGCAAAAGGTAACAACATTTACGGCGACCTTGCTAAGATGCCACATATGCTTGTTGCAGGTACTACAGGAAGTGGTAAATCTGTATTCCTTAATGGACTTATCACATCACTACTCATGAGAAATACACCAGACGATTTACAGCTATTCCTTATCGACCCAAAGATGGTTGAATTTAGACGTTTCTCAAAGCTCCACTACGTTAAATATATTACCGATACTCAGAAGGCTATTAGTCTTACATCAAGTCTTTGCAGAGAAATGGACAGACGTTATTCAGTTATGGCTAATGCAGGATGCAGAGATTTAGACGACTATAACCACAGAAATCCAGATACAAGACTTCCTAAGTTAGTTTTGGTGATTGATGAAATGGCAGATATGATGGAAGGTAAAAGCGGTAAGATGGTTGAATCAAACATTGTAAGGCTTGCACAGAAGGCTAGAGCTTGTGGTATTCACATGGTACTTGCTACACAAAGACCTACAGTTAAAGTTATAAGCGGTCAGATTAAAGCCAATATTCCTACAAGAGTTTGTTTATCAGTTATGTCAAGAACAGACTCAATGGTAGTTTTAGACCAGATAGGTGCTGAAAACTTACAGGGTCATGGTGATATGCTCTACCTCGATGGCATGAATAACAGAAAACCTCAGAGATTACAGGGCGGTCTTCTTACAGATAAAGAAATCTGTAACGTAACAATGGACTTAGCACTTAACAATCAGCACGATTACACTAATGAACAGCTTGAAGACTTCGGAAAAGATATTCTTGCACATTATGGAAGGGTGGAAGCATGAAAGCAACGAAGGTTAGAATAACAAAATGCTATCTCGTAGAAATATGCGACAAGGAAGAAAACGAACTTGAAAGCGATTTTTTCTTTGTATCATATCAAGATGCAAAGAAGTTAGCACAACAAATGAAAGATGATTACAACAGGAGGATTGAAAATGAATAAGAAAACAACCTGTATTACAGATGAACAATTCGACAAGATAATTACAATTCTTTACAATGGAGAAAAGAAAATAAAGCCAAATAAGGAAATGGCTCTTATCCTTACAGTTACAGGCAATTGTGGTTTAAGAATCGGTGATTGCGTACAGCTTACCAAGAAGTCATTTGTTAAAGATGGAAACGATTACCGATACGATATCCACGAACAGAAAACAGGTAAGTCACGCACTACCTTAATCCCTTACCAGATTTATAATATCATCATGGAATATGCAAAAGACAAGGCAGATAATGAACTGATTTTCAACTACTCCATAAGAGCAATACAATGGAAATTACAGCAGGTAACATCATACCTTGGATATGAGAATGTATCAACTCATTCATTCAGAAAACACGCAGGAATGAACGTATACAAGTTATCTGGAAATGATATAGAACTTACACGCAGGTTCTTAAACCACTCTTCCGTTTCAACTACTCAGAGATACTTAAGAGTTGATGAAGAAGACATTAACAGTATTCTTAAAGATAACTATAGAATACCTTTTACAGCGTAAAGGAAAGTGAGGAATAATTATGGAAAATGTAGAGTTAGTAGTTAAGATACCGAAAGAAGAATATGATTTGATTGTTAATGACGAAGCGTGTGGCTTAAATGTTCTAACAAGAGCAATAGCAAACGGCAAAACACTCTCTAAAGGGCATGGAGATTTGGTTGATGTTAAAGAGGTTGAAGAATATCTCAATAACATTCAACTTGAACTTGATGGTTGGGGAGATACAGATAGTGCTGTAGAGATAGCAAAAGCAAAATTGGGATTAGATACAATTACACCAATTATAGAAGCAGACAAAAAAGATGACAATACAAGACCTTATTATGCTAATGAATGGAATTAGGGAGAATAAATTATGGAAAGACCAAGATTAGCAATAGAATTTGAAACTAGAAACGATTACCATGATTGGGAACTTAGCTTTACAGTATACCATGATATTAGCGATAAAGATGGTATATTGAAAACATTAAAAAAAGAAAACGAATACACAAGAATCAAAAGATTTTACTATGCTACTAATTTTGGCATGGAAATTGAATGGAATGAAAAGGAGAATGAAAAATGAAAAATACATTATTTGCTATTATAGCTATTATTATTTCAGTTGCAATAACACCTATCACAGCGCACGCTTCAAGCTATGCCGATGAATGGTTAGCTAAACAAAAAGCACAGGATGAAAAGTGGATGGATGAACTTGAAGCAGACGGAAATCTTACGCAGGAAGCTATTGATTCTACCAAGAGCAAGACCAATAGAAAACCTAACAAGAAAACTACTCAGACAGAAACTACACAGACACAGAGTAGTTCTTCACAAACACAAGGTCGTGGATGGGTTTATGGCACAGACGAACTACACATTGTAGGACTTCCAGAAGATGAACGTGGTTACACAAAAGCAGGAAATTACGGAACTATTAACCCTTAAACATTTAACCCTATCTCTTATTGAGGTAGGGTTTTATGAGGTAAATTATGGTAAAGATAAGAATATCAGCTAAGGAACTTGAAAGCATGATGTGGATTCCAGAAGATAAAAAGGAATTTGCAGAAGCTTGGATTCACATTCTAACTCATGGCTTTAAATGGAACGAGTTTATCCTTTTCATAAAAGAGCTTACTCAAAGCTACAAAGTAAAGATAAACGGAGAAGGTGACAATCAGAAAATTAGTATTCGCAAGAATCAATACGATGATTACGGACTTCTCACCAAGACTATGCGATATGAGATAAGCATTACAGAATATGTCGAAAAGCTAAAAGACTTCATTCTATCTAAAAGTAATCATTCAATCTCAGAGCTTGCCGATTCTTACGGAGATTTTGTTGATATCGTACCCCCTATGTCATTCATGCAGTACATCATCATTGAGGAAAAGAAACGTACTTATGAATACGTACAGCCAACAAAAACAAGAAGCACTACAAGTAAAGGTACAAAATCAAAACAGAAATCCGTTGAATATACTCTTCTGGATGCAATCAAAGTGTACCAGAATACTTCCTCAGATGGTAAGCGTAAATATCAAAAACATTCTACAGGATGGGAAGTAAGTGGGAAGTTTAGGCACTACAAAAGTGGGAAGGTCGGTTGGGTAAGACCATATGCTACAGGCGATAAGAGAACTAACCACGACAAAGAATACAAACTAAAAGAAAACAATAGCCCTACATAAAGTAGGGCTTTACTCTTACTGTATTAATTCAGCCATAACATAGCCTGTAATCTTGCACCATCCATCTTTTTCTTCCTCTACAAGTACAGGAGTTCCATTAGGTAGCTGACAGACAATATTTCCATTAGCACCATCACGGACATTAACTCTTGTTGCAGATGTATGGATTTTCTTTAATACAGGTTTCTTGGTTTCTTTAACCTCTTCTTTAACTTTTTCTTTAACCTCTTCTTTTTCTTCATCCACAGGTGGATTCATAGCATCCTCACTCATTGGAGTTGCTACTTCTTCAACTACTTCTTTCTTTTTTCTTGGCATAACCATTCTCCTTATTCTATCTTATTTAAGATTCTAATTTGTTTATTGTCTTCCTTCCAACGACACCATCAGCAACAAGACCATTATCCTTTTGGAATAACAAAACCGCTAACTTAGTCTGGTTTCCAAATATACCATCAATCTTAAGGTTAGCTCCGTGACGTACCAGATGCCATTGTACCCATTTAACAGACTCACCTTTAGAACCAAGCTTTAAAAGGTTATTCATAAGCCTGTAAGGGTTAGTAGTGGAATTATTAGCTTGTGGGTCATATTGAGTTAAATTATATTTCTTTATTATGTTCATAATCGTACTCACATATGTAGGTGATGTAGCATAGGGGGCTTTCTGAATACCCTTTATGCAAGCTAGTGGTGAGGATTGATTCAAAGCATATTTGTATCTTGATGCAGTACAAAGTAAATCGTAATAGTCTTCTACTGCTTCATCTAAAGTATCATATGCTCTGAACATATCAGTTATATTGACATAGTTTTTACCATCATAGCACTCTTTAGTTTTAGTAGAATAAGCCTTATCCTTCCATGCAGTACCAAAGTGGTATTTAGAATTACCTACCTTGATACCGAATACAGCATTGGCTCTAATCATCTTTGGTGATGTGCCATACGCTGACTCCGCACAAGCTTGCGCTATACAGACAGAAGGATAGATTTTATTTCCATGCTTCTTTGCCTGTTCTACTGCTATTGGGGCTATTTTTTTAATAAAGACCTTTACCTGTTCTTGTGTTGCCATAGATTACCCCTTAATCTGATTGATGGTCTGCTTTACCTTATCAAAGCCTACCATACTACCAATCCAAATACATACTGCCATGAGTATAATACAAATTACATTAGACAAATTAAAAGTGATACCCATAAGGATATATGCAAATACTGTACCAATCACCCCTACTACAACCGCATCAATCAAGGCGATTATATTAGAAGATACATTCATATAAGCTTTCTTGATTGCTTCTGTGATAAGAGAAGATACTAAAGAACCAATAGTAAACAGGAACATAAATAATTGGATTGTCATATTTAGTCCTCCTTTGTTTTTGCATTTTCAAGTGCTTGTTTCAATTCAGATAAATCAAATTCACCAACCTTCTCAAAATCTGGGTTAGTAAGTTTAATAGGAATCATAGTGTTATCGTCACGCAATATAAGCACAACTATTTCTTTCGGCTCAAAACCAAAATATTGTGCAAATCTATCACCTTCCCCATAGGCGATAACAACTCCTGTAATGTTGTGGCTGAAACGAAACCTTACTATATCTCCAATTTCATACATAAAACACTCCCAAAAACAAAAAGCCGACCATCATTTAAAGATAATCGGCTCTTTGGCTCTTTTAATATTTTACTATGGTTTACCAATTTAGGCAATTTTTACGTTTTAGTGCGGTTATACGACAAGCTCTACTAGATTCTTTTGCATCAGATTATAAGCCCTTGAAGACTTAACTTCTATCACTTCATCTTTAGCTATCTGTCTATGAAGTAGGATATCATTATAAGTACGGATAGCCTTAATCTTAACTGTCGGCTCGTCCACTTCTTCTATTACTGTAGGCGTTCCTTTTCCAAGTATCTTTTTCCATTGCTTTATACGCTTATTATTATCATACTTATACTCAAAAGTTCCCTTTAATTGACTTGAATAGATTTTACCTACATCAAATCCATCAATGTCAAATGGAATAGAATACCCATTTTCTCCATCTTTAAAATCAATCTCTGGGAGTACGTCTATCGGTGTAGTAAGCACAGGTGTACCAAGCTCCAATGCTTCTACTATCGAATAACAAAAACTCTCTTTATCGCTTAACTGAACAAGATAATCTGCGGATTTAATATAAGGCGCAATATCAAGAGTAGGCTCTAGGAAGATAATATTATCTGCGCCCCTTATAGGTTGGTCTGAAAAGCATATCCAGATAAAAGGTATACCCTTATCTTTGAGCATCTTTGATAACTTAATCATTCTCTTCTGCCCTTTTTCAAAGGTACTTGTTCTTGTAGCAGATACTAATATCAATGCTTTATTAGTGGATATAGGATTAGTCAGATTATTGATTACTTCCGCTTCTATCCCAAATGATTTAACTACTGCTTTTGATACAGCTACAGTTATATCATTATCAGACGGAACACTCCAACTATCCATCATCTTACAGGTATGCACCATTTGAATTTTTTGCTTAAATTCAACATTAAGTGGGGCTGAATCAGTAATTCTGTTGATTATAAGGGTATCACAAACAATTTTTCTGTTTGAATCGTTCTGTTCACACCTTACATACTGTTGTAATCTCTGTAGTTGGTGATAATCAATCTCATTATAAAGGACTAATATATCATAGTATTTTGACATATTCTTGCAGAAATTGAAGATAAATGTTTCTATACCACCAATATAAAAAGTTCTTTCCGTCCATATAACAATCTGTGTTGTTAAAGGCAAGGTCACTTTAGAAAATAGCCTAGTAGGATATCCCCTTAATTCTGTACCACATATTCTTGTAGGACTCATTACCATAGCGTACTTTTCAAGCTGTGGTAATTCATTCTGATTAGTCAAAAGGATAATCTCTGCATCCTTATTAAGTTCCTCAAATTCCTTTATAAGAAAAGTCATTTGTTTATTTACTCTGGGAAAATAATAAACAACTCTTCTTGTATTAAGCTTACCTTCATGGAATCTTTTTGTGAGCGAGTTAGGCGTAGTAGAACGATAATAATACATGAAATCAGAAATAAAAGACTTCTTACGTCCTTCTTCCTTTACCTCTCGGATAAATTCTGCATCTTCCGCTATCAGTTTCTTTTCATTAAATCTTGTTTCACCTACAATAGACCTCTTATATATTCTGTTCCACACGCATAAATTAAATGGTGGAAACTTATCTTCTATACTTTTAAGTTGTACTTCCTGTTGCCATCCACCAGACATTGTTTTCCATGATAGATAGCAATAGTCAAATTTCTCTGTTTTAGCGACTTTTATAATCGTTTCAATATATTTGTCACTTACTAAATCATCTGCATCAATAAAGGCTAAATACTGCCCCTTTGCCTTGTCTATTCCAAGATTACGTGCGCTACTAGCTCCACCATTTTCTTTACGGATAACTGTCGCCCATTTGTAATCTGTCTTAAACTCTTTCTGTGAACCATCATCAATAACCATTACTTCTACTTCATCTGTTATCTGTGGATTTAGACAATCAAGAAGTTCGTTGATATATGGCTCTGCATTGTAACATGGAATTATGATACTTAAGAATTTTTCCATAGGCTCTCCCTCCTAAATTCCCCTTCAAAATAATAATGGTCTTCTCTATCTTTATCTAAAAAGCACCTATTATTAGGTACTGAATATCTGAAATGAGGTGCATCTATGTCAAAATCTCTAGTAAATATAAATTTATTCTTTAATTCAGAAGTAGCAAAATCAAAAGCTTCTTTAGCATATCTGTCATAATCAAGACAGAATATATAAGCGAGATTATTATAATCTACTCTATATTTTCGCCTATCCCATTTGGCTTTAGCTGTTTCAAAAGATTCCTCATGCTGAAAACATAAGATGATATCACAACACAACCCAACAGGAAATGTTATATTTTCTAAATTACCATACATATTAATCAAATATGCCTTATGTTCATCATTAAAATCTCTATATTCAACTATTTCTTGGGATAAATAAAATTCAAGATTATTACAGAATTTAGTGTACTCTTCTGGTAATATCTGTAATGCAACTGTTGGAGAATCATATCTGATTTTCAAATCCTGCATCAAACGTACACCAGAACAATTATTACTTATAATAGACAGCCCCATAATTTTCCCCCATAATATTATTTTATAATTATTGGATTCTCATACCTTCTAAAATCTTTACAGTAATATCCAAAAAGACATTCAGTTATAAATCCCACTGTTCTATTTAATTTAAAATCATCTGTTAAGTCTTCTTTTATAAATTTATCTACCAAAGGAATAATAATTGGGAAAAGCCAATCACAATATCCTTTTAAAAATTCTTTTCTGCTAATAAACATAGAACAGATGTTAAAAGCATTATGTTTATAAAACCAAACGTTTATCTCACTTGGAAGTTCTGTTAAATATTTAGAAACTAATGTATCACCCAAGGCATTTGAAAGATGGCGATATGGTGTTTCTGGTTCATATAACGTAGTGGTTATAACATCATATGATTCAAGAATCAATTTAGCTTTATCAAAAGTTAAATCATCAAAACTTCTTCTATAATGAACAAGCCCAACATAATCATCTTCTTGATTAAGGATATCTAACAATGACGTTATTTCGTTAAGATATGGATTATATTTATTTAAGCTAGGATAAGCACCTTGGTACATACTACCTACTCCAAATTCCTTAAAACCATATTGAAGCTGTATATTACAAGGTTTATGTTTAATGACATAAATCATAGAGTTCGTCTAATTCCCTTTCATACCGCTTAAAAAACCATTCTTCAAAATTTTCAAATTCTTTGACTTTTTGAAAGTTATAATCAATCGCTTTGTTTCTATGTCCATATTCCCACACAGGGTCATACAAGATATTATCTACAACTTTTGGCAAGTCATTCAAATTATCAACTTGAATAATTCCTTCTAAATCAAATAGTTTCCCTATATTTCTTGCACCATAGTAGATAGGCACACATTTATTGGCAAAAGCGTTACAGATTTTTTCTGAAAACCACAAATCATCACGATAATTCTCGATACAAACCGAAAATCTATAATCCCTGTATATTTGCTCTGTACTAGCGAAGCTCCCACCATTGTAAGTACCCATGCAATCAATCTTTTTTTCTAAATCCAGACAGAGTTGTTTGCGCCTTATATGCTGTATACACATTTCCTTATCAGCACAGGCAAAAGATATATTCTTTGTCTTGTTAAACCTTATATTTGCATTACTCCAAGACCATACACCGCCCCACAATATAAGCCTTGCGTTTGGAAGACAAGAAAGAAGAATTGAATCATGCGTGAATACTAATTTGAATTTAGAATAGTTCTTCTCCATCCAATCATAAATGTCTGGTTGAATAGACCTTGGTTCTATCAGAAGTGCTATCGCATTATCTTCAAGGTTGTCATATACATGGAAATCGTTATAACATGGTATATAAGGTTCTTTATCTACAGGTTTATGATTACGAAAATGGTCATACATACTATATATCTTTACTTTCATGAAATAATTCCTCAATCAACATTTGGCAAAAGCCTTATATCAAATCTTTTATCTACCAAATCAGCTAATTGTTTAGCTGTATATCCTTGATTAGCATACTTAGATATTGTCTTATCAACACTTTCAATAATACTAGATATCTGGTCGTGTGTTTCATCCTCTCTCCATTTATATTTATCTGCCATAGTTAAGGCTAAACAAGAAAAGAAATATAAATAATTGGTATCAAGTCTTTTCTGGTATTCCTTATATGCCGATTCATCCAAATGTTTTTGAGCGTGTGCTGTAATGTTTTCAACCTTACGAAGCGACCTTTCAAGCCTTCTTCTTTGGCTTCTGTTCTCACCACTAGCATTTATCATGTTTGCCACATCTTGTATGGCATCATCACTCATATATTCATTCGGTTTCTTCTGACTCAGTACGTTTAGGCTCTGATATTTCCCCATTTTGTTTTTCCCTCTCTACTTCTGCTTTAATCTGTCCGTACATTAGTGCGCTTACCTTACTCATATCACTCCCCCTGTAACATCCACAAATAATAAATTCTCTTCCTTACTTAATTTAACATCATACAGCCCATCCTCATGAACGCTGTCTTGATTAACAACAACACGCAAGTTATCGTCATATTTATTTAACTGCTCTTTTAATTCTTTAACTGTCATTTTTCTTCCCTTTCTTTGCTCCAATGTCTGCACCAATATGTCATTACTGTGACGTAAGATAGCCAACTCCCATCAATATCACACTTACACTCAATTAAATCTAAACCTTTAGTTCTGATGTTGTGCCTACAATTACAACAGACTTTACCATTTTCTACACTCATGCTTTCTCACTTTCTGTTTGCAATTTTTCATAATTACCACAATATTGTGCTTTCTCAGTATAAGCATCTGGACAAAATGATTGCGGTTGCTTCTTGCTTATACAATATTCCTCATAGGTTTTTGGTGCATATTCACATTTTGAACAGCTCATTTACTTCTCACTTTCTGCCTTGTACTTGTCAACAAGTTTAAGAACTTCACTAATAGGAACTAAACCGCATCTTCCACACCAACTGTTAAAAGTATATAAGTTCATTTTGTTTTTATGATGTATAACATTCCCACAACGAGAACATTTATATCTATCATCCTCTTGTTCTGATAAATCAGACATTCTAAGCCATTCGCCTTTTCTTGGATCTTTGTATTCTGCGTTCCACCAACTAGCATTAAAATTATATTCATTGTTGATTGAATAAGTTGACCCATGCTCATATATATTTATGTTTGGAAATATCTCTTTTATCTTTTCTCCGTTTGTCATTCCTCTTCACCTTTCAGATTGTCTATTTTCTGTAGAATTTCTTGCTGTAGCTTTGTAAGCATAGCTTTTACTTCATCTTTGGTATAAATTTCTTCTCCTTCATACATCAAGTCGTATTTAAGGTCTGTTTTAAGGGATGTTACGGCATACTGTAAAGCTTCAATATCATCTTTTAATTCGCTGTCATAATATCCCTCACATTTCTCTCTTGCCTTGTAGAGTGATAGGAGATTTTCTAATGTTTGGATGTGATGTTCTCTCTCACTTGTTTCCATCTTCTTCACCTTTCAGCTTGTTGATTTTAGATTGAATCAACTTCTTGCAATCTTTTACACCATACCCCCAACTCTTCACTTCATCCATCAGTTCTTGTGTTATATTTATAGGTTTTTCTCCTTCAAAGAAATCTAGTTCCTCAATCTCTTTCTTTAGTTCTTCAAGCATAGCCACCTTTTCAGCTTTTAAGCGGTTTTCGTAATCCTTCTTTAAATCTTCGTAATCAGCTTTAAAATCATCATAGGCTACTGCCCAAGCTTTTTGTCTAACTTCTTGAAGTACAGATAATTGTTGTGCTGTATTAATCCGTGCTTTTGTTATATCTTCTCCATATTGAACATAGTTTTTTGCATAAACATAAGCTGTTGATAGTACCATTTGTGGTTCTTTTGCTAATAAATCCAATAATTCCTGTTTAACATCATCATTTGTCGTTCCCATCTTCGCTCTCCTTAATCTCTACTAAAGGGCAATCACTAGGTCTTTCTTTCGCTTCTTCATCAATGAAATTGGTAGTAATGTCACAATAAAATACAAACAACCCCTTATTTGAGCAAAGGTTACAATCTAAACAATTCTTAGGCATTTCAAAATCTTTAATTGCTACCATCTTCTACCACCTCTGTTATCTTCTCTCCTACATACTCAAAGCCAAGTTCATTAGCATTACCAAACTTTATTATTTCCTCAATCTTCTGATACTTGCGCATGGTAGAAACTGCCATTTTGATAGCTTCAACATCTGTATCATATATTGGTATATCTTCCCCTTCATGTTCTGATATGGAAATTATCCATGAAATAGCTTCATCAATCGTCATTCCCATATTCACTTACCCCACATTTCTTTAGAATCTCGTCAAGCCTTGCCAAGCTGATATTGATAAATCCCTCATGCTCGTATTTCATCATTTCTTGGATTGCTTTATATACATTGTCTTTTGGGATTGCTTCTACTGTTGGAGCATTATCAACATCTTCTTTTAATACAATATCTAGCACTTCATTTCCGCTATAATCATCTGTTGTGATTGTTGTTATATCTAAATCATCAACATCTATCAATCTTCCCATCTTCTAATACCTCATACAAGTATTCACCGTTACTCTCTTGCATTATTCCAAGTTTTACAAGTTTGCGACAAGCTAGCTCGGCAAAAGATAAATGGTTGAGTTCCCACATATCTTCATCAATTACTTCTTCCGCAACCCATCTAGCAAAATCCTCTAACTGTTGATACTTACGCATAGTATCTGCTAATTGCTTATAAGTGTCACCATATACTTCTTCTCGTATGGCAAACGCCGTTCTAATGTTCTTATCTTTACTGCGTGTATATCCGCTTGCATCATCAGCCCTTTTGCATTTTACTCTGTGGTTCTGTTCTTCTTCCTTGCAAAAGGTAATCAATTCCTCAATCAACATTCCCATTTTCTACCTCGTACTTTTCATCGTTCTCATATTCTTCTTCAATCCAATCAAGAACATCTTTCCACTTCACTACTGTAGGATTGTCGCTGTGTATATCCATAGCTAAAGAAGAACTACCTTTTCTTGTTAATTGCTCTATTGCATATTTACAGGCTTTTTTAGTCTTAAACTTACACTCTCGCAATTCACAGCCATAAATTTTTCTCCTTGTTTAATTCATTTCTAAAAAACACTTTTTCAGACCATTTTTTGAGATTAAACTACACTTTTTCAGCTCAAAAAGTTTAATTCATTTTCTACTCTTAAAAAAATCTTTAATTTCCTTTTGCAACTGTTCGATACTTTCGTCCTGTTCATAGTTTTTACATATATGGAAATGCTTATAGCCCTCATTTTTTGTGTTATAGTAGCAATCCTTAAGCTTAATCTGCTTGCAAGTGCAGGTATTCCTATCTGAAATATATTTACAATCCAGACTTGCACAAACAATTTTTGGCACTGTTCCGTACCCCCCCAATCTAACATTTTGACAGTTTTGAAAAATATATTTAATCAATACTCCGATTTTTTACATTCTTCGTGGAATTTCCATTCCTCTTCTGTTTCGTGATAGCCCATTTCTATGTCGCCATCTGCCTTGTTAAACAGATAATTTTTCAAACACAAATCATCTAATCTCCGACAAAAAACATTATCGTCATATCGTAAATACCACCCTTCAATTTCTTTTCCGCACCACTTACATTCCATTTTCCTTCTCCAATATCGAATAGGCTCTGTTAAGCGTTTCTAGGTCGAAATGTCCAAAATGGCAATCAGCTACTTCCAATCCCATCTTCTTCGCCAACCTCTGATACGCTAGTTCCCTTGCGTGGTGTTGATTTCGCTTGCCTTTCCACTTTTGGTCGAAAAGGTCGTGACATTTCATTTTCATCTGTCGCATTTCCTTATCAGCCAAGATGCCAAGGGCATCATAGGGGCGTTTCTTGTGTGTTCCCACGTACGCTCCGCACTCAGTACACAGATAGCAGTACCCAGAACCAAACGATTTTCCGTAAATTTCAGAATTGTGAGTTAATATCACTTTCCCACCACACAGATTGCAAACTGTCGGTCTTTCGTTTATCATGTTTCGTCCTCAATAAGTGTGTATTTAGCAAAATTGCAATTATGTCCATATCGGTCAATACAGCTACCATCAGCCGTTTTGATGTTATAGCCCTTTTTACGGAGATTGAAAATAATTGCTGATAGTCTGGTAGCACCATACAGTTCAAATGCTTCTAGGCTTGTGATAGAGCCTTTAACCTTTAAGTGCTTAAGCACTTCGCTAGTTTTATCCTTACGCATCTTTTTAGCTTCTTCTCTAGCTGTCTGTCTTCTAGCATCATCAATTGCCTGTTGTGTTAATTCTTTTATGTCCATGTTTTTTACCCCTTAAAAATCTTCATATTTTTCGTTTTTAGACGTTTTTATTTTCTTGGTGAACACTTTATCAAAAAGCGAATAAAAATTGAAATTTAGTGCCAAATTTTTTCATTTCGACCTATGTATTCTTTACACACATCTTCCTTAGAATCACATTCGCAATGATAGAAGTCACTCAGTTTATTTTCACAAAAAGCTTCGTCCGTGAATGGCAACGCTTGGTAGTACAAACAGTTACCACAACAAGCTTCACTTTTTTTCACCATAGAAAGCTCCTTTCATCTTAGGGTCGTCCTTAAAGTATTCCCTTAAGGCTTTTGCATCTTCCCTATCAATTGTGAACTTAGGGTAAATATCCCAAGACCAACTCCTAATGTTATTCAATAACGCTCTTACTCTCTCTTCACTTGTCAGCATTTCTTAACTCTTTTCTCCTTTGTGCTATCTTTTCTTTGTTCGCCCAATAGTATGCTCTGGCTTTAGCTCTACGCTCTTCTTTGTTCTGCTCGTATCGCTCTTTATCTGCCTTAAGCTTTTCTTCTTTGTGGGCTTTATAGTAATCCTTTGAAGGTGTTACCCTATCTCTTTCCCTGTCACGCTTCTTTTGTCTTTTAAGAACCTCTTTGCGATTCTCCCTGTAGTATCTAGCATGACGTTCTTTTTCTTTGAGCTTTAATATCTCGTCTACCTGCTCATTCGGTTCTGTTTTCCATATCAACTTGACTTCTTCCTCTCTAGCTTTTCTAATTCATCCAGAATAAGGTCATAATTGACAGAACCAATTTTGCGTTTTAGATTTGTCAGAGCTTTCTTTACTTCCACCCACTTAACGTATTGTGTTTGCGCATTATAATTCGCTTTAATCTGCGCTTTATGCGCTTTATAGTAGGCTTTTTGATAATCACTTCTGTCTGCCAATTCGACCAACCTCACTTCCTGCATCAAGTAAAACTCGATAAATAGAGCCACCAAGTTCACTAGGGTACTTAGCCTTAAACTCTTCACAGGCGTGTGAGTATGTATCCCACTCTTCCTGCTTGTCTATATCAATCTGTTTGAGTGTCTGAATTATCTTCCATGCCGTGTTATAAGGCTCGTATATCTCTTGTTTGAATTTATTTAACTGTTCTTTTGTCAATTCCAAGGTAAGTCCTCACTCTCTGACGTATTGCTTATATTGTCAAAACCATCTTTTAACTGTTTAGTCCATCCATACTCATAGTTAGGGTTATCATTTTCTCCATATACACGCTTAGACTTAGCATCGTAATCAAGCACCCAACCATTAGGATAAATACCACCAAAGCATCTGTTTTTAAGGAGTTTTAACTTTCTTTGAGTGGGTAATATTTCTCCATCTTCGATTTCTTTTTTCGTACCTTCGTCATAGCTTAAAGTTATCTTGCAAAGGTTTGTGATATCAGATGAACCACTTACTTCATCGTTCTCGTCATTGCCGTAATAACCACCTTTACGCTTATGAGCAACAAGGATTATTGCAAGGTCATACTGAAAGCAAAGCCTTGTGAGTTTCTTTACAAACTTACTCTGTCGCTCATATTTGTCATGTTCTCCATTGTTTTCCAAATCAATACCTGTCATAAGGTTATCTAAAAGGATTACTCTAGTTCCGTAACGAATAGTCACATCTTCAATAAGGCTTATTAGGCTTCCGTTTTCATCATCTACACTTGCAGAATCGAACATATAGAAGTCGTTCAAATACCAATTTCTAATCAATTCCTCGTTAGAATCCGATAAGAATGGAGCAGACATACCATATCTCGTAGTTCTCATGCCTAAGTGGTTACTTCCTGCCAACTGAAAATCTACCCAACCTTTAAAGTAGTCATTTTCAAGTTCCCCAGAATATGCGAACACCTTATATCCGTTTTCCAAGGCATTGCATATTATCTGGCTTGCAAAAGTAGACTTTCCTTTTCCTGTCTTGCCTGTAACAAGAGTTATCCCTTTAAACGGCAACCCACCATAAAGCAAATCATCTAGTTTGCTGATACCTGTAGGAAGCTTTTCTTCGTTGTAGATATCAGACTTCTTTACATCTGCAACTCTTAAAACATTCATGAGTGGTACTTCTTGTGCTTCATCAATGCACTTTCTCAAATATTCAGTACCATATTTTTGCAAAATCTCATTAGCATCTTTGCAATCTTTATAGTTCTCTGGTTTAACAAACTTGATTATCTTTTTCTTGTAACGTTGTTTAATCTCGCTCAACAGGCTTATTCTGCCTTTTTCAAAGTCACCAAACACAATAATCGTGCTAAAGTTATTAACCCAATCCCTACAGTAAGGATTCCAAGTAAAACCATTCGCTCCTGTAGGAACACTAACCGCATTTTCAATTCCTGCTTGTGCAACGGATAGTGAATCTATCTGTCCTTCCGTCAATATCAATGTCTTATTTTCAAGATTGCATTGATACATTCCAAACAGAATAGGTTTAGCATTGGCTTCGCACCATTCTTTATTGGTATCTCTGCCTTTTACAAAGTCTGTTTTTCTATACTTGATAAAAACCATTTGCCCTTTTTCATCAAAAAATGGAAATACCAAGATGTTAGGATGCTCTGTCTGAGTTGTAATCTGATATCTTTTTGCTATTTCCTCGCTTATTCCCCTTGAAAGAAGATATTGGATAGCAGGGTCTTTTGGTACTATTGGCTGTTTTGGAGTTTTAAAAGTTCTAAACTTCCTCTTAGGGCTAATGTATTCATCAACTTCGTTGCCTAAAGAAAAATCAAAATCTTTAGCCAAAGTAATCATGTTTCCAGAGTAACCGCATGACTCTCTTAGGCACTTGCATTGACCTGTCTTTAAATCTATTGCAAAAGTCTTTTTATCCGATGTTGTGTTTCCACATACAGGACATTTCGCAAAGTGTAATTCACCATTTCTTTCAAAGGCTTTAATCCCTACAAACCTTGCAAAATCATAAGCATCTTGTGGCTTAAACTCATAAGGTGAATAGTTCATGTTATCCACTTAACTCCTTCTGCTTCTAGTTGTTTAATACGTTCTTCCTCAGTTAGTTCTTCCTCTACTACTTGTTGTGAAGGTGTATGTTTTACTACTCTTTCATTTTCAGATGGTAAATAATCCTCATAACGCCCATTAAAAAACGTACTTCCCATCAAAATATATTGTCTGTCTTTATCTTTAACCAATTCTTTATACTTGTTCACACTTGCCAAAACTTTTTCATACCCAAGCTTATATATTGATTCTTTTGCTTTTTTTGAAACTTGATTTTTACCTTCCTTTCTTGGGTATGCTTTCCAAAGCAATTCAAAAAGTTCATCAACTTCTTTAGAATGGCTATTTTTCTTCTCTTGCTTTTCTTTTTCTTTATTAATTTCTTTTTCTTTTTTATTAATATTATTAATATTATTATTAATATATACAGAAACAGTTGTATCGCTACCGTATAGATACGGTATCAATACGGTATCTTCACCATCGTACAATGCTGATAAATACTGACGAAACGACTCTTCTTTAATACTATTGATTTCTATTGATAGAGGTACTCGAAATTTATCGGATGAAGTCCAATTGTATTCAAACCAATGCAAAATCAATACCTCTTTTGTTTCTTTGGAATAACGTATTACATTGTGAACCTCACTCATTCTTTTAATTAGCTTTTCTACTGTTTCCTTGGTATAGCCAATTTCGTCTGAAATCTGTTTAAGACTAATTTCATAGCAACCTGCTAAATTAGTATGTGGATTGGTTAAAAGATATAGATAAAAATATTTGTCTTCTGGTGTAAAATTATCTACAACCTTTGAATCTGTCCAAAAAGACATTTGAATATTCCTATAAATTGCCATTGCCCCTTTTCCCCCAATCTTTTATTTATTCAGAATCATCATCTTTACACTTAATAACTACTTCATACCCATGTTCGATAAATTTTTTCACGTATTCCATAGTTTCATTGAAATCATTAAAAAACAATGGGTATTCGTATATATCTTTTTTATATTCGTAGATATTATTTATATTCAAAAAAGCAATCTGATAACGCATAGGAATCCTTTCTATAAATTTTTCTAATACATAGAGTCACCTAAAGCATTTAACAACTTCACACCTGTCTGCTTGATATTTGAACTTCATAACCTCAATCTCATTCTCTTCTGGAAATTCATTGACTTCTAATTCAGCTATTACAGTTCCAATATTGTTTTCTTCTTTTATTGCCTTGATAATAAATGTTTCGTTCATAAATACTCCTTTCAAAGTAAGTCGTTGAACATACTTCCAAACAAATCATTTGGTTTGTCTTTGTGGATATCTTTGTGGATATCGCTTTCTTTATTGATAGACATTGTGGCGTTTAGAATATCTAACCCATTAGCTTTACCTGTCAGAACATCATCGTAGAGGTCTTTCATTGGACATTTATCACTTAAAGAACAGTTTTCACAATCGGCTATTCGTAATAAGTGGTTGAAACTGCCCTCACCATTATTCAACCATTCTCACAATTCTAGTTTCATCCATCATCGGTTATTATCACGCTCTTACGAGTAGTTTTCCCATCGGTGTCCACTAGCGTTACTTCCCCACAGCCTATGGGTAGTTTGCTTTGTTTACGCTACTCTACTTTTTGCAAGTATTCTTAACCCTTGATTTCGGATATTGATACTTGCGTTTATATCCCTGTCATGCTTCGTATGACATTTAGGACACTCCCATTCTCTGATTGACAAGTCCTTTAATTCCTTATTTTGATAACCACAACAACTACATAATTGGCTACTTGGGAAATATCTATCCACTTTTACAAATGGCTTACCTTGTGCAGATAGCTTATATTCAAGTTGTCTGCGAAACTCTCCAAAACCATTATCTAGTGTCGCTTTACCATTTCCGAATCCCTTGTTAGATAAGGCTTTCATATCAATATCTTCTACCGCTATACCACTATAATTCTCTGCCAGATACTTTGATTTCCCATGTAAGAAATCCATTCTCTGATTTGCTATATGTTTCTGTATCTTGGCTACTCTCTTATGTTGCTTTATCCAACCTTTAGACTTTTTCTGTCTTTTTTGATTGCCTTGCTTCTTGGCTAGTTTACGCTGTGCCTTTCTTAATCTCGCTTGGCTCTCGCTAAAATAAGATGGCATTTCTGCAAACTCTCCAAGTGAACTTACGTACAATCCTTTGGATTTATAATCAAGACCAATAAAACTTGTTTCATCTAATATAGGTTCATCTATCTCAACCTCATATTTATAGGTGATACTTACATAATACTTTCCGTCTGTTTCACGGCTTACTGTTGCGTAACACAGTTTTGCATTATCTGGTAATTCCCTTAACCCATGTACCTTTACTTCACCAACTATCGGCAACTTTACGCTCTTATCAAATACCTTGATATTCTGTGTATTTGTAGTGGTATATGATAATCCTTTCCTTTTACTATGGAACTTTGGATATCCTGCTTCATGTTTAAAGAACTTTCGATAAGCCGTATCTACTTGTCTACATGCATATTTTAAGGCTTGTGAATCTGCTTCTTTAAGCCATGTTTGATATTTCTTCATCACAGGAAGTAAATTCTGCATTTCATAATAAGTTAAGTGTTCGCCACGCCTTTTATATATCTTTTGGTTTCGTTCAAGCATATGGTTATAGATATAATTACAAGCATATAATGTCTTATCCATTAATTGATATTTAGTTTTTGATGTATATATTCTTCCCTTTGTTGCTCTTATTATTTCCATTTTTCAACCACTAATTACGAATACCCTCAAAATCTTTTACCAAGTGCCTTGCAATTGAAGCAAATTCAGTGACAAGTTGCGCCCTACTTCCTTTAATTTCCAATTTATGTTCTCTCATTTCAATCATTTTGTTTTCCTCTTTTCTTTATTCAATATCCTCTGTTATTGTAAGTTCCGTTCCCACATTATTGTCGGTGGAATATTGCTTTATAACCGACAATTTTGTGATTAATCTATCATCTTCATATGCCAGACCATTTAACGCATCTAATACGCTCTTGGCTAAGTTATCTGCATCCTTCGGAACAGTACATTTAATCTGTCCTGCCATTATCAACATTCTGTTCTTTTTTGTTGTAGATTTTGGTATAGGCATATTAAAAATCAGTTTAACTTTTATCGCACAATCATAAAAATCATCTGTCTGGTTTTTATAATATTCCGCAATTTTCTTTTCATAATCTTGTGTGGTTTTTGGTGTATAAGCATGACCTGTTCGAGTAAATCTTGGACGACCTTTCGGTACAGGCTCAAAAGGAAAAAATACTTCTGTTTTATGCACCCCAACGCCCCCTTTCCATACCTTTATGGCTCTGATAAAGCCATAAAGGTATTAAACATGGCTTTCTGTCTGATTCTGTGATAAATCCTTATTAGAGCCTATTTAGAGTAGTTTCTTTCAGCCTATAGGCTAGGTGTTGCCTTACGGCTCAACCTTTATCTTCAAAGAAAGTCTGTCTAACATCGCACTTCCTTCTTTGAACGTCAGAAAGTTTTTTGGCTATGTCCTGCATTGAATACTTCCTGCAAGTAAATAGCCTACAAATCTGAGGTCTTACCTCGTAGATAGTACATTTATGGCTAGGTTTGCTATCATCTAAGAACGGACACGTAAAATCCACTAACCTTTTAGCCATAACGTTAACAGGTTGACTCTGGGCTTTTATCCCATGCCTTTTTATATAAGCTTTAATAGTGTTAATCTCATGGTTGCTTAATGGAAGTGCATTAGAACAGCATTGTCCACATTCTGAACACTTATTATCGACAAAGAAATCTGTTATCTCTCCGTTCTGTTCTAAAAAATCTCCTATTGTTTTACTATTCATTGGTACTTAAAACCTTTCCATTTGTTAAAAACCAAATTTTTATAAATAATTCTTCCCAAAAATTTTTATCCATTCATCAACGGATTTATTATTATGTTCTAACCAAGTTTTTTCTGCTATTTGTTCAATTTCAAGGTCATATATATGTTTGTCATGCAATGCGCTATGACAATTCAAACATAAATAAATTTTCAATCCCCATTTTTCAGACCATTTACGATTTGCAGTACCATGTATGCAATGGTGTTCGTGAACCGCAGGAACATCAAAACCAATAAAATGTCTATGAATATAGCAATAGCTTTCATCATCTTGAATTATGCTTTTAGCCATTTCTTTCCCCCATATAATAAGAGTCTTGAATATCTACTAGATAATTTTCACAAACAAAACTTTTTCCTAATTTATAAGATTTACCAATTAAATAATTATTTCCTTTTTTAATAAATCTACTTGCTTGTGCAGATGAACAGAAATAATGAACTTCACCTGTTTTTAAATCTGTTAATACAGTTTTTCTCATAGATTTTGTTGTATAACAGTTTTTTGTCGGAATAATATGAGTTGCATCATATTCATTCCATCCATATTTAAAAATTCGCTCATAAATTGTTGTACTAAAAATACCTGTAATTTCAGCAATTTCCCCTATGGGTAATTTTTTCCCTTCGTATTCTATATAGATAGTATTCTGTTTATTTCTTGCCTGTTTCTTTTGAGTTTCCCATGAACAATTATTAGGTTCATAATTTCCATTTACATTTTTTCGCTCTATCCATAAACCTTTTTTATATCCATGTGACATAGCCCAATCGTAAAATGCTTGAAAGTTATTTTTCCATTCATCACAAATAGCTATTCCTCTACCACCATAATTATGAAAGCTCTTATCATTAGAGTTGTAACATCTTGCTCTCATATCTTGCCAAACACTAAATAAACTTGTATTCGTTAATCCATGTTTATAGAATTGAGTATCTTTTTTACTACATTCTCTACACTTAATTCTTTTTCCTGTTATTAAAAAAGAATCTCTTGTGATAAATATATTTCCACAAGTACACTTAACCTTTGAAAGATAATGTCCTTTATTGTTCTCTTGTCCTAAAATTTCAATGACAGTTAGATTTCCAAAAGTATCATTAACTTTTATTCTTTGTTTACGTTTAGAATGTTTTAACCCAATTCGACAACCACAAGTTTTTATTTCTCCATACCTCACATGATTCAATGGAAGCATTTTTGTCTTTCCACAATCACATCGAAACATCCATATGGACGTACCATTTTTTTTAGTATTTGTATCGTATAAGGCAACTAAAGCACCATAACGTTCTCCTGTTATATCAAGTTTTTTTGACATTGTTTTCCTCTTCTGCCTTCAACCTCAACATATCCATCAATCGTTTTTCTTCAAAAGTTTCAACCTCAGACCTAGGGATTCCAGAACCGATTGCTTCATTACGAGTTCCATCGATAAGTGTGATATATTCTTGAATGTTATACTTGGAAACTCCCTCTAATTGCAGAAACGCTCTTACAACTATTCCTCTACCATTCTCGTTCTGCACTTTTCCACCATAGTTAAGCGGAAAATAATGGTATTCAGAATACTTATAACTGTCATTGTCTGGAAGATAAACCACAACAGGCTTTCCTTCTTTGTCATAGACAAACTTTCCATTGCCGTAGCGCATTATCAATTCGTTTTTCTTGGCGTTAAAAGTCATTTCTTCGCCCCTTGCAAGCAATCCTACAAGCCTATGGAAGTATTTTCTCTGTTGGTTAGTATGTGGGGCTTTATGGGGCGATAAATCCCATAATTGCTCTTTATCAACCCCATCACCCATCAGAAAAGTAACTATATCAATTGCTTTTCCTGTAAACTCAGCCATAATTAGTCCTTCTTATCTGGAGTCGCTTTGAATTTATTAAGGCAAGCTATTCCTTGTGCATCTGTCATATCCTCTAATTTCTTAACCTTGAACATATTTAGTACAACAGATTCCTTTATGCCTGTTCTCTCAAACTCAGCATGAAGCATCTTAAGCTGTGCCTGTGATACCATACCACCATTAGGAATAAGGTTCTTATCCACATTAGCAATAGCTTCATCAGTAAGCATTTCTTTTACTTCTTTTGTAGGTTCTGTAGGCTGTTGTGTCTGCTTAGTTTGCTGTTCTGTCTGTTTAGTCTGCTTCTTTTCCTGCTTGATACGATTATCCTTTTCGTTCTTAAGTTCCTCTGTATCATCATCAACAGTATCATCAATACAGAAAAGTCCATTTAAGGCGTATTTTCTGGCGTATGTAGAAGATGCTCCTGTAACCTGTGGAGCAGACATTCCCTTGACTTCTGTAGATTCTCTTGCATAGGCAGTATTCTTGATGTACTCGCCACCTTCATTATCCGTGAAAGTTGCTGTAACCTTGACATAGAATCTGTCAGAGATTTGTACTATTTCATCTGAAAGAAATAATGAAGCATTAACTTCCTTCAAAAGCGGTTTGCAAGCTTCCAAAATATCCTCACAAGACCTGTAATAGTAGCCACCGAATTTATTCCATTTAGACCTCGGAGCGTTTAACTTTGTTTGAACAATTACTAATTTCTCATACACATTCATGACGAATTACTCCTTTTCAACTTGATATACAATTCCCATAAAGGTTAATGTCTGTTCCACCTGCTCTAAGTCTTCAAGAGAAACAACAATCTTAGCTGTCTTAGTCTTCTGAACCATTGCATCAAGATTTGTGCCTTCAAGTGGATTCACATTTTCTGTGGCAGTTTTGACCTCTTCTACCACATTTTCTGTGGTTTCAACCTCTGGTTCTTTGGTTTCAACTTTGGTTTCAGCTTCTTTCTGCGCTTGCTCGATTTTCTGTTTATCAGCGATATACTGTGAATTTCTCTGAATTGCCATTGACAGGTCGTTTCCAAAATTAGCGTAAGTATCAATACATTCCTGCTCAATCTCACTGTTTAAAGCATGGATAGCAGTTAAGTCATTCTTTACCTTAAGAATCATTCCGTTTAAGTCAAAAAGAATATCTTGGTCTTTTGTTGAAGCGTTAGTCCATTTAGGATTGGCTTCCATTACTTTCTCGAAAGGTAAGAATTTCTCTAGGTCTTTGATGTTCTCCGCATACAGTTCCTTGATATGTTCTACCTTTTCAAGTTTCTTTTCTTCCTCAAACATTTTTATTTGGCTATTTATCAAGTTGATAGGTGCATCAACTAAAGCAATTACTGATTTACAGCGTTCTTCAAATTGCTCATATGGTGCTAACCAAGCCTTTTTTACTTCTTTTCTTGAATCATCCAAAGAAGTCTTTAGCTTTCTCAAATCAGCTAAAGTTTTTTTGTCGCTTTTCAAGGTGTTTTCTGAAACAACATAATCCTCGTACTCTTTCATCTGCTGTCTAATATCAGCTTCAATTTCGTCAAAGTTAGCATTTATCACGCCTTGCTGTTGTATAACTTTTAATTCTTCCATTACCTGCTATTCCTCGCTTCTTGATATTTATAGTTTTCGCCATTCTGACACAATGACTTCCAATAAATGTAGTCATGAGTTTTTTCTACTGTCTGAAAATCAATCTGTCCGTTTGGCATAATTCTTAGTGTTACTTCTGCTTGATTTCTCATAGCAAAATCTTGTAAATCATACACAAAGGATTTCTGTCTATCTAACATTTCGACTAAATCACTCTGCCGTATCGTTGAATTTTCTTTAGCCATAAATTACATTCCTCATTTGTAAAATAAATTTCCTTCAACTTCTGCAACAAACTCTTTTTGCTTGTGCCATGAATAGTCTGAATTACTTGTTGCTTCAAACCAGATAGCACCATTTGTAGGGTTTATGCCCTTTTCAATCATTGCAAGTGCCAAATGCGATGATGGCACTAATTCAGCTTCTTTATATTTCCCTGTTTTATAGACCTCAAACTGAATCGGATTATCCTGCGAAACCACTTCATATAATGTATTTGGGAAGTCCTCACTATTTATTCTATTTAAAAGAACTCCCATCACCCAAAGTTGCCCTTGAAGAGTCTTACCGCCTTCACTTCTTGCTACCTGCATCAACAACCACGCATCTGATTGAGATAGTTCAACTATCCTATCATCCGTCTTTCGTACATCGTCTTTTAACGTGTAAAGCTTTTCATAATCTTCTTTTGTCAAGACCTTAATCTCTTGTGTTTCAATTACCTCTACTTCTTTCTCTTTACTTGCTTCAATCCCAACTCTTGTTATGTCAAATAACATCATTAAGGTAAGCAAGACCGCAATTAACTTCCTCATGCTCTCCCACTCTTTCAAATCGCAATTATCTGTGTCGCACGTAGCCCCCTAGTGCCATTTACAGGATTGAAAGAAACTTGATTACCTACTCTGCAATATCCGTTCTTCTTTTCCACAAAATCTGTGTGTAAAAAGAAATAATCTTGGTTATCAGCTTGGATAAAGCCATAACCTTTTTTACCGCTATAGTGTTTTATCTTTCCTGTCATAAATTGTCCTCAGAAGTTATTTCTCGCTTTTCTTTTTGCTTTTCTTTTAGCTTCTTTTTTAAATTTTTTGATTGTTTCCAATTTTTCCAACTCTTTTTTTCTTATTAAGTCACCTTTTGTATCGCTATAATTATTCAAATCTTCGTAAACTTTCGGTTTAAGGTGACGCTTTGCTGTTAAAGCATTATGGCTTTTTAAATCACCTTGGTTGTAGCCATATTTAGGACAAAAGCTCTTATGTACGACCATCTGCTGATATTCTTTATAACTATCACCATAACCACTAATTCTATCTACAATACTTAATGAATAATTTTCTCCATATTCATCAAAATCTTTTTGCATTAGTTTTGACTTATGTTTCCCTTTTCTTAGGAGATACATATGGCGTAAGTATCTGTGTTTTACATTATGTGAACTACCAACATAAACACGATTAGTTATATTGTGTTTTATTACATAAACAAATCTTGGATATGGCATAACTATTCCTTCTTACACTTTATTTACGATTTTATCGTAATCTATAGGTAAAAAAATAAGTTGGTCGTATGGAATCCCATACAGTTCTTCTATTTTTCTCAATAATGGAACATCTGGGAAACCTTTACCTCTCTCATAAAGACTAAGAGTGTCTTTGCTAATGCCTAGAATTTTACTAGCTTCTACTTGTGTCAGCCCTTTTAATTCTCTGGCTGTCTTTAAAGTAAACATTGCCTTTTCCATTGATACCTCCTTTCAAAGCATAGTTAAATAATACTACGATTTAATCGTAACGTCAACGTTTTTATCGTAATATTTTTCTATCTTTTATTGAAATCCTACGAATATAAAAAAAAGGAAGGTAGCCTTTTAGACCACCTTCCTTTTCAACACAAGATACATCCAGAGATACCATGATTATATCATACTTTTTTTCTTATAAGGGTAGATAAACGAAACCTATGATAAATATTTACGATGGTCGTTCTTTACTATATCTTTATCTACATTCGTATATATCAAAGTTGTAGATAAATCTTCATGACCTAACAATTCTTTAATTTCTTCTATAGGCATTCCTTTTCTCCATAAATTAGTAGCTGTAGTTCGTCTGATTTTATGAGGATGTATCCTTATCCCTGTTCTATCTTCCAACGACCTACAGACTTTCTCAATACTTCTCGTAGATAACTTATTGTGTGGTTTCTTTGATGCTTCAAATAAGTATTTCGTATCGTAATCTCTGTCGTTTATATATTCTCTGATTGCTAACAAGGCTTTAGCATTCAAATAGGTGATTCTTGATTTATTTCCCTTGCCACGGATTATATTAACTTCATTGTTTTCAAAGTCTATATCATCCAATCTAATATTGGTTAATTCCGATACCCTGCAAGCAGTTGAATACAAAACTTCTATTACAGCTTTCTCATAACTACTTTCACAAGCATTACGTAATCTTTCCATTTCCATATCAGATAAACTTTTTTTCAATTTTTTCTCATATTTAAACGGCTTAATAGGAGCGCAAGGATTCTTCTCCAAATATTCATTATCCACAAGCCATTTAAAAAATGAATTTATATAAGTCCTTTTAGTGTCTAATGTTCTATTATCAAGATTTCTATTCATTTTTAATTCATATAAATAAAGCCTTATATCTTCCGTATGAATTTCATTTAATGGTTTATTCATTCTTCTTGAAAAATTTTCTAATTCCAACTTATATTGCTTAATAGTTTTTTCACTAAGTCCTTCTATTTGCCTAGAAGCAAGATATATAACTAACTCTCTAGGTATCTCACCAATCATAGCCAACTCTGTTGTTTTAGGTAAAATATCATATTTTGTTAGAGTAGAATATAAAATCTCTTTAATGGTTACCACCTGTTCATTTGAAAATTTCATAAGCAACTTAGGTGTTATTTCATTTAAAAATTTTTCCATAAAAATAAGCCCCTTTCATTATGAAACAGGCTTGTGATATAATATCCCCAAGCCTAGTGCTAGGGGCAGACTTTTCTGATTGCGAGTCGGTGAGTCTGCCCCGACTTTTTGTTTGCGTGGAAATATTATAACATATTATCTTAATAAACTACTCTGTTTACAGAACTTTAATAGTTCTATTTCTGTAACCTTTAGCGAACTAAATTATTCATCTGTTGGTTCTGGTTCGGGTTCTCTGTGGTCTACAACCTCAAAGAATCCGCTTACCTCATGTCCGTACTCATCTTCAATCTTTACTGTTGCTACTGCAACGTCAGTTGCATTGTGGATTGATGCAAGGTCTGAATGATACCTAACGATTGCCTTCTCCAATGTGTCAAATGTTGCCTTTACTGATGCTGTGTAAGCTCCTGCTGTGTTTGTAATAAATTCTACTACATTATACTTCATAATTTAATCCTCTCTTTCTTTATTTGAATATTACTAAGAAATCGCATCTATAAGTTCCAGCTTTTCCAGCATTTAAACTGAACTGTTTATCATTTAAAAACTGTGAATTGTATATTCCTAATAAACCATGTACTCCGTTTGCGTCTGTTTTAGTTGCACTTAACGGAATACAGCACTCAAAACTTCCTGAACCTATTGCAGCATTGATTTCGTCTTTCATATTAACATAACCATAATATCCGCCCCATACGCTAGTATCAGATGCTACTGTAACCGTTTTTGATAAGAATATAAACTTATGGTCTGTACGAATAGCCCTAAGTATTGTACTCTCTGTAAAACACGAGGCATTAACGCCCCATGCAGCAGCCGAACAATCCGTTATACACTTATACACTTTATTATCATGTATGCAAAAATCACCTTTAGAATAAGGTGTTTGGGATGAATACTTATCAGAATCATCACATATTTGGCTACGTACAATGCTAAGATTATTCGTATTTGCAGTCGTTTGGTTCGTTAAAGTCTGAAAAGATGAAGCTACTACACTATTAGCAATAGGATTTTTGGAACTTGTATTTAAAGAAGTATCTGTCTTATTTGTTATAAGAGTTTCGATACCACTTTTTAAGTAATCAGCTCTCACAGTTCTTTGAGTAGTTGCCGTTCCTGTTGTAAGTTCCGATGCAGACATAGCAGAATATGTAGTGTTATTGTCTACACCACATCCATCCCATACCCAATATGTTCCATCATACACATAATAAACATACCTACTTGCAACACCATAGGCAGTAGTGTTAGTTCCTGTATTACCTGCTCCACTATGAGTATTGTTATACCATATATTCTTAGCTCCTGTGCCATTTACATTAAGCGTTATAGGACTAGAAGTTACATTGGAGTAGGTATTACTATTTGAGAACTTAATTGCTACTCTTACACCCTTAGTTAATTTAAAACTATCTTCAACAGTAGCTACTTTATCTTTTGTTGCTCCTGCGGTAGTACAAGTTCCTACATATGTTCCTCTTGGAGTATAATCTACCCAATAAGGAGTCCAACCACTACCATTATTAACTCTTTCCCATTTACTTGATGAATCTGTAAAAGTTGGACTATATCTCGTTAAAGTTAATACTTTACAATAGCTTGTAGGAGTAAAACAGGTATAAAAGAAAGCTCTTATTGATGAACTTTCAAGTGGAGATAAACCACTAGCAGATGTAAACTCAATTTTTCCAATTGTATTTACAGGTATATCATCTAATGAAGCAATATTTGTAAGATTTTCAGTTGCCAAAATTCCATGTAAAGAATCTAATAATTCAACATCCCCACGCCAAGCAGAATTTTTATAGTAGTTCCATAAAAGTTTATTAGAACCAACATTATATTTTAACTGCGCTCTGTTAGAACCATAACCCCAATCAATTAAAATATTGCCACTTGTATCAGCTACATAACTTTGATTACCTACATGTGGTGTTTTATCAATCGAAATAACTCTATAATAAGTACCATCATAAATAAACGTAGTTATTCTTGCACCACCAATAGGTTTACCAAATGAAACATCTTCATTAGACCAAAACTTAACAGATTTAGCTCCTGTATTGTTTATATTTAATGTACAGGCAGATGTTATTTCTGGAACTATTCGTATAGCAACAATAACACCTGCTCTTAGTTTAAATCCTGTTATTGTAGCTGTAATAGCACTACCACTTACTGTTGCTTCTGCGTAGCCATTTCCTACATTAGCAGGTGTTATATCATCTGTAGTAGCGAATTGTTTCCATTCAGACCAAGAATCACCATTAGGGTTGTACCATCTCACATATATAACCGTACTAGCATTTGCATAATATGTCTGAATCAAATAGGTGTTGGCAGAGGTTGTTCTAGCCACAATAAGTTTCCCTACCCTTATTATGGGTACATTAGAAATAGTAGATGCTGTTGAATCTAATTGAACATAATAAACACCTTCTGTTTTGTATGAATTCAAGTCTGAATCAGCAGGGATAGCCATACCTAATTCATAAGTATGAGGTGCTGTTATTTCTCTCCAAGGTCTTGCTACTCCATCATTACCTATTTGTCTGATATACATATAAACCAAAGAATTTGTCTGAAAATTGGTTATATAGATTTGGTCTACCCTTACATTAGAGTCCATATCCAATACAATCAACTTACCACTATAAGCCACACCAAAAGGCATATTGCTTATAGTACCTGCATCTGAATTATTTTCTACATAATACGTTCCTGCGGTAGTATAATCATCTAAATCACTATTAGCAGGTATTTTAGTTCCCATTTGGTCTATTGTTTCTATTGCTTTCCTAAAAGCTCTCTTATCAGCAACACCATAAGATGAATTTCCAGATTTTTCCTTATTAACAGTAATATAATTTTCGCCTAAAAAATTGCCATCAGTATCGTAATTCCGTGAGTACATCTTGGCTTTTATTGTTCCATCGGTTTGTACGATTGATTCAAAAGATGTTATTGTTTTCCCATTATTATCAAGAATTTTATTTGAACTTGGATAATGATTAGCAGTAATATTGTTATCACTAGCAGTTGCATCTACCTCTTTGTCTTTTATTGCTAAAACATCAGAACTTTGAATAAGCTCAACATGACCCCATGTTTTAGGCAAAAAGGCAGACTTAATCTTATCTATAATAGAAGACAATAAGGCTTTCTTTTTTGGCTTATTAACATCTGAAATATCATTAAAGGGGATATAGTCTGTTTCCTCTATCTCCCCTTCTTCATCTGATACCTTATATACATCATCGGACAACTCATTTAGTTGTTCTTTTACTTCGTCTAATTCTTCTTCCGTAACAGGGTCAAGATTCCCCTCAATTGTTTTTCCTGTTTTATCCTGTGCTGTTTCACCTTGTACAAGAGTATTTTCCGTCACAGTATTTCCACGTGTGCTAAGAATTTCTTCTCCATTTATAAAAACTTGATTCACAGACATAGTTTTTCTCCTTTTAAGCAAATTCCCAATGGAATCCACCTGCTGTTTTTCCCTTGCCATTACAGCACATAGAAACAACAGATATTTGCACACCTAATTCATCTCTAACAGCTCTCATGGATGGATAAATTTTGCCTGTTTCAACGCATCTCACTTTTTTTTCTAACGGAGGACGTTCTATAGACAATTTAACTTTTAATAAATGATGATAATATTTCATATCCTTTGTTTCATCGTAATAAGCCCAATGCAAATTATGAGTTTTGATTTTTCGATTTCCACAAACGTTACCAATTCCTTCACTAGAACATCCTGTATCCTTCGATGCTTCTAATATAGTGTCGTACACCTTACAAGTATCAAGACAGATTACTTTACGTGCTTTAGCATTTTTTGAACCACTATTAGCTTCACTAATAAGTTTTTTATGCCAATCTTCAATGATTTTTCCTCTTGCGTAGTAATGGGGTTTTCCTTTACGAGCATCAGACATTCTTTTTCTCATTTCGGGCGTATAGACTCTTTTCCTCGCAATTTCACGACAGTTTTCTGCCATTTTTTCTCTTTGTTCTTGCGTTAAAGGATGTTCTCTGTATCTTTTCTTTTGCGCTTCTGACATTTTTTTCTTAGTTTCTTCACTTGCCTTAGAATGAGGATAAAAATTTATTTTTCCACCACTTGAAACATTGTACCCATATTTTTTGTCAGTAGTTTTATATTGTTTTATTAACTCTATCTCTTTATCACACGCTTCTTGCAATGTAAGATTTTTAAATAGAATCTCATGTTTTATATTATCCCACCCATGTTTTTTTATAGCTTTTGAAAAAGCCTGTCCTCTATATCTATCACTCCATCTTTTATATACATTAGAAGATATTCCAATATATTTTTTCCCACTTGGAGTTGTGTGCATATAAACACAAAACAACTTATTTTTAACATCATTTAAAGGCATAACACTCCTTGTATTTCACAATCCTTCGTTTCATTAGTTATGGAACATACTCTATTTTCTAAATGTTTTGCAATAACCAAAGAGTTCTTGCTTATGATATTGCTCACCTGTCTTGGCGTTAAGTCTACTTCCTCTGCAATTCTCTCATGTGTTATTCCATCTATAAAACACCTCTTGCAGATTACTCTATCTCTCTGTGAGTGGATATGTTCGTCTATGATACGTTCCATTTCAGAATTAGTGTATTCAAAATCTTTTACTCTCATATGTTTGACAACTGCCTTAAGATTTCTTGCTTATTTTTTTCATCCATTGCCATTGCTTCTTCATCAGTTACAACAGGAAGGTGCATACAATAGTCATAATATCCTTCCCCATCTGAATTACCACCTAGTCCATCATGGTACGGCTCATACAAGAGTTTAAGGTTATTCTTTTCGGCTAGTGTGATAGCTCCCCTACGCTGATAACATTTTCCAAGATAGATTATCTTGTCATGGGTAAGTGCCATCAACGATGCTCCCATTGCTTGCTCATACTTCTTTCTATCTTTTGCATCATCTGTTAATGTCAATATCGCTTTTCTTAATTCCTCAATGGTCTTTCTATGTTCTTCGTATCTTTCAAATCCTTTATTTTCTCTCTGTTCAAGCCCTTCTTTAACTGTTATGGCTAGTTCTTCAATCATTCTTGCGTTCTTATCGCAATAGTCTTCCTTCCATTTATTATTTACATCAGTTAAATGGTCTTTCATTTCTTTCTTTATTGAATCTGCACTATCCTTCTTGGCATCTTCCTTTTTCTTGTCCTTACGTTGAAAGTACCATTGTATTAGTCCAGAACTTATTATCAATGTTAATATTGTTACTGCTGATTGCCCCCAATCTACTGTTAAAATTGAAAATGTAGTGCAAAGCATTATTCAACCCGTTACTGAAAACTTATAAAAAGTTATAAACTTTTATGTTTCATTCCTACTTCAACGAGTATGCTTTTGATGGTATGAATACCTATCTACTCACAAGTTCTTGTACTCTCTATAGGCGTAAATTCCGAACTAACGTATCCGTACATATTTGCATTAACATTTATGTGTTAGCTTGCAAATTGTTCTCCATAAGCTTTTAGATTAAGTGATGCTTGGAAATCTCTATCTATAACATTTCCACATTCACATCTATAAGTTCTATCAGAAAGCTTTAAATCCTTTTTAATTCTTCCACAGCAACTACATAGTTTTGATGATGGGTAAAATCTGTCAGCTACTATAAGCTGAATATCATTATCGTTACATTTGTATTCAAGTTGCTTTCTAAATTCAAAAAATCCTTGATTTTGAACCGCTTTGGATAAGTGTCTGTTTTTCATCATTCCACTAACATTCAAATCCTCAATACAGATAAATCTTGGTTTTCGATTTACAATCTCGGATGTGGTTTGATGTAAATAGTTCTTACGGATATTTGTTAATCTGTGATTTACTACAAGTAAAAGTTTTTCATTCTTAATTATATTTTTAGTTTTACAGTAACTTCCCCCTTTCTTATTTTTTAAATATTTACGAGATACACTACGTTGTAATCTGCGTTTGCGTTTCTCTAGTTTCTTTACTTTTGAGGATTTATTGATATTCTTATACTTATTTGTATCAGAACATATCGCCAAATCCTTAATTCCTAAATCTATTCCAACACCATCATTATTAAGATTCTCTTTATGTTCTGGAACATCAACAGATATGCTAATCCACCAATTTAAGCCATCAAAGGATATTCTTGGATTCATATATTTAGCATCTGTAGGAATACGTCCATGCTCTGCAAGTCTTACCCAATTTAGTTTTTGTTTGTTAGCTTTTTTGCTAGAAGAAAATCCTTCAAACTTAACATGAGTATCGGTAAACTTAATCCTGTCATTGCCTTGATAGAATTTTGGCATTGATTTCTTTTTAGACTTAAACCTTGGATATTTTTTTAAGCCTTTAAAAAAATTCTCATAAGCTGTACAAGCATCTTTAATAGCCTGTTTGGTTACATTATTTGAAACTTTTTGTAACCAAACATATTCATCAGAATTGCGTAGTCTAGTAAATTCTTTTCTGAGTTCAAAATTTGAAATAAACTTACCACCTTTTTCATAGTTTTCTTTTTCCTTAGCTAAAACCCAATTATAAGCAAATCTTGCCGTATCTGCATACTGAAACATTTTTGTTTGTTGTACGTTATTAGGTATCAGCATTACTTTTATTGCCTTTACCATTACTCGATTCCTCTATCTTATAAAACTCAACAGTATTTTATACACTTTTATAACTTTAATTTAGCTGTTATTCATCCCCCATATCATCAAAACCTAATTCTTTTTTCTTTTCCAAAAGCTTTATCTCTTCTTGAAGCTTACCTTTACGAATGAAATAACATTGCACAACTTCCCCACTGAAAGCTCCATATACACACATAGTTAAAATTTTACTTTCCACGCCGACAAGAACAAAAACAACAAGCGCAGAAATAGTATATATAACAAGAACTGCCAAAGAAAAAATAACATATAAGTCCAATTTATTAAGTTTCTTTTTTTTCTCATTTTTCATAATCTTACCTATAGAAAAAGAGCCGACTACTCTATGCAATCGGCTCTTTGGCTCTACAATTATTCTACAATGGTTTACCAATTTAGGCAAAAAATGTATTGACAATCTAATGGATTTTTATATAATGTAATTACATACTATTATATGTCAATACAGAATATCAGTGAAAATAGATGAAGACAGAAAGTGAGAAATAAGGAATGACGAAAAAAGAAGAGCTATAACAAATCTAAAACAGATGTGTAGTGATGGAAGATATTTAGGAAGTGGAAGTTATGTGCCATTAGAAGTGTTAGAAGATTTCTCAACAGCTATTAAAGCCCTAGAGCAAGAGCCAAAAATAGGATATTGGAAAACTGTTCCGAATGAAGATACTTTGTATTGTAGCCATTGCAACTTAAGATTAGACGATGAACAGACTTATATACCATTAAATTATTGTCCTAGCTGTGGGTACAAAATGGAAAGCGAGAAGGAACATGAACAGAGGAAAATACATAAATGATAAGTCTTATAGAGAAGGATATGAAGATGGTCGCAAAGAAGGGATAAATACAGCTATATTTACTTGTAATTCATATCTAAACAGACTTGAAGAAGATATAAATTACTTCCGAGAACGACTTAAGAATATAAAGGAAGAAAGTGAGGATAAGGAATGACAGACCATATAATAATATGCCTTTTATCATATATAGCAATGATGGTAACGTTTATAAGATTTAACCAAGATTGAGAAGAGGTAAAAATATGACAAAAGAACAAGCCGAAAAAGAAATTAGAGATACCTTTACGGAAGTATGGGCTGATGGAATTATCAAAGCACTAGAGCAAGAGCCTATTCTTGACAAGATAAGAGCCGAGATTATCGAATATGAGGGCGATTGCCGATTATCTGTTGACGAATACCCATCATGTAAACAATGTACCGACAATGTGTTTGAAACAATCTATAAGATTCTTGATAAGTTCAAGGCAGAAAGCGAGGGATAAACATGGCAGATAATATTTTTGAAAAATTGACAGATGAAGAAAAAGGCTATCTATGGATGTATATGATATTTAACCGAGATAAAATTCTAGAAAAAATGGAGGAATGGACTAAAGAAGCAGAGAAAAGAGATATGACATTGACTGAATATCTCGAATCTATAAATCCATTAAATGATAAGGAAAAACTATCATGGTTAGGTAAAAACTGTAAGGATTGTGGTAATGAGAAATGTAAGAAATTAGGCACATTGCCTAAAGGGTATGATTGTGCATTATGGCAAGCGGAAAGTGAGGAAAAATAATGGCTGATATAGAGTTGGTAATTAAGATACCTGAGGAAATATATAAGCATTATAAAAAAGTATGGCAAAAAAGAAGAGGTTCTATACCAGAGTCTTGTATAGCATTTGGCACACCACTTCCTAAAGGGCATGGAAGATTGATTGATGCTGATAAATTGCATCATTGTGAATGTAAAGGAAACTTTAACGAATGTGATACTTGTTTAGATGATGATTTGTGCAATCTTATAAATGACGTGCCAACAATCATAGAAAAAGATACGAAAAGTGGGGAGTAAAATTCGATGATAAAGAAAGATAAAGTTTTTCAAATACGAGTGGATGATGATTTTCTGGAAAAGGTTAATTATCTTAAGGAAATCAATGGCTACTCTACCCCTACTCAGACTATCCGAAAGACTATCGAAAAAGAGTACAGGAAAGAAAAAATTGATGAAAATAGTAAACCTTGATACGATTATAAGTGAGGTAGATTATGAAGAAGATACCAGATATGAAAGAATTAGGTCTTAATGAGATTGATGGCAAGGACAGAACTTTATATATGATGTGGGAATCATCACAAGCAAGAGTCGAAAGAACTAACATAAGGCAATTTGTGATAATCTTAGTTCTTATTCTGGCTCTAATTGGTACTAATGCAGGTTGGATATGGTATGAGAATCAGTTTGAAGAAGTAGTCGTAACACAGGAAGTAGAAGCTACCGCAGATGGTAGTAGTGATTTAAACTTAAATACAATAGGTGGTGATTACAATGTCAGCGAAAGCGAAAGTAACTCAAACAACTAAATCAAGAGAAAAGAAGCGTCCAGATAACACAGTTCAATGCAATATCTGCAAGGGCAAAGGATATATGCCTAAAGGGTATAATAAAAAGAAAAAGTAAATGAAAAAGAACACTCGATTTATGAGTGTTCTTTTTTTGGCGTTTAATAATTGTTTTACGAAAATTAAGTTGTTGTTTTGGTGTATTGGATGGTACAATACCTCACATTAGCTTTTGCATTATCCCTACAAACTTGTAAGCTTACAACACCCTCTTGTGTCGAAGCCATAAGAGGAAATACAGCACCACTTGTATTTATTCCGATAGCAGATATATATTTATCTATAGATGTTGCAGAAATTGTTGTTCTTGTCCACATGGAAGTGTTATTTATTTCTATGTCAGAACCAAAGTCAACTGTCTTTTGATAAATTGGTTTATTGTCTATCCAAATACCTACCACCTTTTCATCTGTACTGTAATCCAACGTAGGGTCTATGTAGAAGTTTTTGGTTGCTATACAGTAGAGAACTGAGGTATTGGTTGGACGAACATTTTTACATTGTTCATTTCCTGTGCCACCTGTACTACTAGAGGTTACATTTTTTCTAGTTGCATCTGTGTTATAAATTATCTCTGTATCTGGTTCTATTATTCCTGCTCCTGTTTTACCATACCAACTAAAAGTATTTCCATCACCGCCTATCCAAAAATTAGGTACTGCTGTAGCGTCTTGGTGTACACCAACACTAGCACCACTACCTTGATTAGTATGTGAGTTAGTACCTGTACCTCTTAAAAACTCACCTCTTAAATCTGGTACTGCAAATGTAGTAGTTCCATCACCACCAAAGAAATTTATACTTCCAAACTGCTCATTAAAGTAATTAGCTAACTCTGTATAGTCTGCTATGTTATATACTGTTCCATCACAGGCAAGATAATTAACAGGTGCAGTTGTACCCATTACACTTATGATAGTTCCTATAGGTGTAAATCCTGCTTTGGATGTTACTAATCCACCCATATAAGGACGGATTCTATCATACATATCTTTTAAGTCTTGTTTTGTTGCTAAACGTTCTGGATTTTGTACGCTCATTTTAATCCTCCCTTATGTATTCAAAATGATATCCATGACAAGTTTTTTGTCTTCCTTTAGCTACAGAATAAGCATTATTAAAGCCTTTAGCAATCCATTCTCTTGTTCTCATTATTTCATTAGTTTCAATACACTTAATAAGAGCAATACCATTATTGGAATTACCTAATCGGCTTTTACCCATACGTTTTCTTACATCTTCGGATAGTACATTCCCTTTTGCATGTTGATTACCAATGTTTTTACCTTTTGCCTTTGTATTACCCATCATGTGTATTCTCTTGTGTTCTGTTTCCAATAGAAAAATCAACTCACAAGATGGACGTTTATAATATAAGCCACGCTTAATTAATTCTTTCCTAGTCATGGGAAATTCTAAGGCGTTACCATCCTTATCTTCTAGTTCATATTTATGGTGTAATTCCCATATTTGGCTATCCTTAATGGCTTTTTCGTAATTCTCGATTGTAGATACGTCTTCACTACAATATTGCTTTATATCCTTTGCAATCATATATTCCTCACATTTTCAAGTTGTTGTTTTGGTGTATTGGATAGTTGCATATCCATTTATTACTAAAGCAGTTCCACCCCACCACATTATAAATTGGCAAGTATTATTATTTAATTTACGCAAAGTCGAAATGTAATACTGCGATGAACTTGAATTTAATTGCTCCCAACCAAAATTTAATACTTGTATACTATCGTTTCTTTTAATAATTCCCTTTGCATCTATTAATAAGTCTATAAATAATTGGCTACAATCAAGTTCTATAATTGTATCACCACTAGTGGATAATGTTGTTGTTGGAATAGCAACTGTCTTCTGATAAAGTGGTTTTCCGTCTATCCACTCACCGACTACCTGCTCAGTAGTAGAATACTTAATACCTTCTTTCTTTGGAGCTATCGAAGGTAGTGGTGTTACTATATCATCCATATCTCCACTCTGCATTACATCTGCTTCTACTACTGTCTTTTCATTTTCTGAATCATCAGTAGCATTAAAGCCTGCGCCAAACTGCATTGTATCTCTCTGAGTAAGGTCTGTTCCATCGGCATCTTCAACAGCTAGGCTACTAGCAGGTTGCACACTTGTTTGATGCCACATATATGTATTTGGCTCTGTACCAACAACACACTCATACCAATAACCATGAGTATAAGTAGCGTTTGTCGCACCCATATACTGATACATCGTGCCAACTAATTCCTCTGTAGCTGTTGGCATTGAATATTTCTGAAATACATCCTGCTTACCATTCAGAAGAGTCGTTAAATCAGTTGTAGTAGTATAATCTGCAAGTGCAGTATTAAGGTCATCCACACTGACATAATTTGAAAGGTCAACCTCCGTACTGCCGATTTTTTCCCATCCTGCGGTAGTACCATCAAGATTGATATACTCGTCCTTGATATCTCCGCTTTCTGCATCTGCCTTTGGCACAAGATAGATAACATTAGTCTTAATATCAGTTGTAGGAAGTGTAGCAACAACCTCAAATCTGCTATTCTTTATTGCAGTTACAATAGTGTCTACTTCTGTCTTTGAATAGGTTTCAGTTTTCAACCAATAATTAACAAGGTCATTAACCGCCTTTGTTACAAGTCCTAAATCAGAAGCAGATTTATTTCCGCTTAATGTGACACCTTCAATCTGTGGCTTATTAGATAAATCTGAATAATCAGATGTTCCACCACCGCCACCAGATGAAAACTCTCTCCATCTTCCAAGTGTTTCATCTACTGTATTAGTAGATTTCCACTGATATGTCTTATCACTTTCTTTGTTGTAAGCTGTACATCCATCATACATTGTTGAATCTGCTACAGCTTTCATTTGTGCTACTGTATCGTATTTAAGTCTGTTATCAAGGGGTTTGCTTGATTTATAGTCAAAATTATCACCAAGTACGAGTGACATTTATCTACCTCCTTATGCGTAAACTTGTTTAAATCCTGTTGCTGTAACAGGGTCGGTCAATGTGTAAACGTTATAGTTTGTTCCATCTACGGCTACCGTTGTCTTAGTGTATGAACCGATATACTCAAAGTTATTAGCATCCTTGATACTTGTAAGATTACCCATACTTGCAGGATAAGCATAACAAGACCTCTGGTTGTTAAGCGTAAACGTAGCTGTCTGTCCTTTGCTTGTCTTTACATTCTTTGTAAGTGCAATAATCTCAGCCTTAGTTGTAGGTGCTGTTGTAACTGCTCCATAATAAGAAGCCATTACAAATGTATATGTAGCTGACTTCTCTACACTTGCATTTGTATTATCCGATTTCTTATATTCAAGAACACCCTTTACTGTAGTTGTTGTCGTAATAGCATCAGCCATTGTGAACGTGTATGTGTTCGTTCCATCCACATAGTTCTGTGTATCAAGTAAAGTAGAACCGCTATAGAATTTGATAGCAGTAGGCGTTCCTGTTCCTTTTCCTGTTATATTAAGTGTAAGTGTAGGAGTTACGCTTGTACCTGTTTCTTTTACTCCACTACCACTTGCGCTAAATGTTGTAGTAGGCGCAATCTCTGTAATAAGAAGCTTTTGTACAAACTCAGTAAAGGTAGTCAATTTAGGAAGTGTAGTTCCGCTTGCAATAGCACCTACAGCCAGATTACTTGTTACATCTGCTGATAACGATGAATCTCCACCGCTACCCCCTTTACCATTTACCCATTTACCCTTTTCGGCATCATAAACAAGAACTTGTCCGTTTACAGGATTCTCTATTTCAACATCAGTAAGTTCATTAAGAGTATCTACGCAAATTACCGAGATTTCTCCTAAATCATCTTCTGTATCATCATCATAGACTACAATAAAATGATTCTCTTCATTAACGTAAGACCTCTTAATACCTCTTCCTTGTTTACCTTCTTTTCCTTCTTCACCCTTTGCTCCGTTCATGACATTCATATAGCCTGTCTGAACAGTACCATTATCTAGTGTCCACTTGAATTGAACTTTATGTCCACCTTCAATATCCGTGATAGAATCTATTACACAATTCTTACCACGGATAGCTCCACCACCTGCAACTTCATCATCGGTGTATTTGTTGCTCATTGAATATACGATTAAATCTAAATCAGCCATTATCTACCTCCTTTAAACCCATTCGCCACGGGAATTAAGGAACTTAACTTCTCTTGTTTCAAGACAGAAACATTTTGCACCCTTCTTTAAGTGATTATCTTCGCCAAACTTGACTAAATCTTCACCCATATCTGCTGTATCATCAGCATAGATAAGTGCTTGTCTTCCTTGTGTGTTTGACTCAGCAAACCATATAGCCATAATCAATAATCCTCTCTTTCTTACGCACTAGGAATAGACTCTTCTAAGGTAACAGTTAATTTTAAGTTACCTTCAATAGTCCATTCCTTAACTACAGCTTCTTTTACTTCATCCCTTAACAACTCTACACTTTTAGCAAAAATATCATAGGTTTCCCCACCATATGAGAAAACCACTTTACAGTTCGATTTAAACGTTGATAGAAAATCATAGAATGTCATAATAATTCCACCTCTCAAAAAGAAAAAGAGCCGACTCAATTAAGAATCGGCTCTATGGCTCTACCATAAGAATATCATGGTTTACCATTTTAAACAATTTCAATTGTTCATGGATTCTATAGCAACTCTAATGGCTTCTTTTTCAGTTTCATTTGTTGCTTTATCCATGAGTCTTTGAAGTTCTTCTTTTGTGTTACTTCCACCTGCGTAGTAACCGCCACCCATCGAATTTCCGTAGTTCATGGAATTACCACCATCCATGTATCTACCTTGTGAATCTCTCTGGGCGTTCTGTCCTCTTCCCTGTTCAAATGAATATCCATACATAGGGTAGAATCCATACTTACTCATGTTTCCTTGATAGGAATTACCTCTGAAAGATTGTCCATAAGGGTCTTCTTTTTCGGTAATCTCATGAATATCTTTTACGATATCTACCATTTCACCAATAGTATGCACCTTATTAGGGTCAAGAGGATATTTTATCATTTGTGCAAGCTCTTCGCACATAGTATCTTTTATCTGGTCGTAGACTCTCATATCCATACTCTCCCTTCTTAAGCGATTCTGCTAATCGTCAAATTAGCATTTCTTACATTGATTGTCGGTGTTGGAACTGTAGTTCCGTCTGTTACTCCACTTACGTAGCGTACTGCTACATTAAAGCAACATCCTCTTGGAACTGTTATAATCGCTGTGCTTGTCAGATTAGAGTATTCTTCAACTGCCTGTGGTGTCACTATCGCTAGTGAACTAGGACGTACTTCTCCATTAGTTGTTATTGCAACTCCAATAGGAGTTACATCACCACCTGTAGGAATCTGTACATTTCCATTGAAGATAATCTGATATCTAGCAAAGCAATTATTGGTAGCACCACGTAGAATAAAATTTCCTGTACCTTCTTCGTGAAGCACGTAGCCTTTAGGACAAGAAATAGAAGAGTTAAAAACAATAGGAGCATTTAAAGCAACATCTTGTTCAAGAACCTCTATAAATTCAGCCATGATACCACCTCCTATCAGAATGTTCCGTTACAACCGCATCCATAAGAAGGGCTTACGTTCTGGGGGCAAGTAAAGATAGGTTGTGAGCCATAAACAGGCATTGATGGGATAGGGCAACTGCGAAGTTCGCCAATGATGTTATCCTGTATCTGTGCTGTCTGCTGTGCCTGTGAAGCACTGAGATTAGCCATGTTAAGCTGATTCTGCAAGCCAACATTATCTCTCTGAGCCTGTGCTAGTTGACCCTTAACTCCGTCTAATTCTAATTGACAGAGTTTGTCCATTATTGTCTGTATGCCTTTTGTCTGAGAATCAATGATATCCCTTGTGTTTACTGCACTTGCATTTCTTGTATTGCACTCTTCGGTTGCAATAGTGTACTTAACATCAGCAAGTCCAGAAGATGTGTTATATCCATTCTGAGCAATCTGACTCTGTACTCCATTGAAGCCTTGATTCATAGCTGTCTGATTAGCAAATGCTGTCTGCATATTTGCAATCTGTCTGCCATTGTTTGCTATCTCTGCCTGTGCAAAACCATTAGATACTGCGGAAGTGATAGCATTGCCTGTCTGACAAATGTTCTGATTAACACCTGCTATTCCAAGCTGTACATCACCGAATCCACTTGTGATTGAGTTCTGTAAGCCACTAATAGCTTGGTTTGTAGCTTGATTCTGGAAGCCGTTTGTAGTTACTTCTGTCTGGTGCATCCAAGGATAAAGTAAGTTTCCATCAGCGTAACCACCGCCCCATCCTCCGAAGCCACCCATTCCACCCCATCCACCAAAGGCGAATAAGAGAATTAAGATAAGCCAGAAGTCAGAACCGAATCCGTTTCCGAATCCACCATTCCCATAGCCATACATAGGTGATACAGGCATTACCATAGAGCTGTTATCTACCATTTGTTTTACTCCTTTCGTAAAAGTTATATGTTCCATGCGCATCGAAACCTTGCTAAACCCTTACAATTGAAGTAAAATAAAGATGATGAATTGTTGGTCGCAATTCGCTTGTAAGGGGAAGGCACTTGTATACGCAAGTGCTTTTTTCTTTTATACTTTTTATTTTTTTTTATACTTTTTTATACTTTGTTTTCATTCATCATGTTTTGTACTTGATTGACTTGACCTTGATACTGCTGAACATTAGTAGGCATCTTGCCATTCTGCATTAGATATTGACCTATCTGTTCAAAGTTACCGCCCATCTGCTGAATGTCTTTTGCCTGTTGGTCGTTTATCATTCCCTTTTGTTGCAATAATGAAGCAAGCTGACTAGGATTCTGTTTTATTTGTTGAACCTGTCTTATAATGTTTATCATTGGATTATTCATCATTTGATTATTCATCATGCTGAAAAATGGATTCATTCATCTTCACCCCTTTTCGTTTTTGAAGGCTTAAACGAAATTTCTGAAATTCTCTTTTCAACTTCTCTCTGGATTATGTCTGAGATAAGGTTTTCAAGTTCTTCTCTCTTGATATATCCTGTAAGGTCTGGCTTATCTTCATTACCACCTTCATCTACAAGTCGTTTCTTTACAAACGTTACTTTACCTAGTTGGTCTACGCTTTTCATGTAAAGATAAGGCTCTCGCTGATTCATCAAAAAGATTGATTGTCCTGCATTAAGTGGGAAATTGACACCATCATCTTCACTCTGTACCCACGCTAGTATTTGATTCTGTTGTGGCATCGGCATACTAGGTTGTATAGGCTGTGGCATCTGCTGTTGATAGTTTGGATAGTTTTGATAGTACATTGGGTAGTTTGGGTAGTTATTCATGGCTTAATTCTCCTTTTTCCAATAATAAATAACAGTTTCATCACCGCTATCCCATGTGTCATAGTAATTTCCGTCTATTACACAACATACGTGGCTTCCTGTACCAAGTACATAAACTCCGTGTTTATGGTCGCTTGCAAAATCTCTTATTCTATAACAATCTGGACATAAGTTTGAAATCGCATATCTTCTAAAACCTTTTGAATGTAAATAAGAATTAACCACCTCATTACTTGATGGCATATTTTTTAAGAAGAATCCTTGTGAAGCAAGGTCTATATAGGCACTATCCCAAGATGTATTTAACGCTTTAGCAAGACACCTTATAGTACAATCTCCGATATTCTTACGTTGTAATGGATTAGGATTGTAATAACGATAGCCCATAGATTACCTCCATATTGCAGAAGGTAAGGCTATGGGGGTTAATGGGGAAGCCCTACCTTCTATGGATAATTTTAGGCAATAAAAAACCTCTTTCCAATGAAGGAAAGAGGAAAGTTTTATGAAACCCCTTAATTAATAATGGGAAATCAAATATGCTTTTCTATTATTTTAATAATATTACTTATAATATTACTAATTTGCCTTTCTGTAATATTATATATTTTTGCTATTTCTTGATGTGTTTTGCCATTTATAAATATTAGAAGAAATAAAAGATTACTCAAACAAAACAATGATACCTATTAGTAAAATAATTGATATTTCTATTCAAGAATATTTAAAAAAAATAAAAGATAAGGAGTAGATTATTTTCTACTCCTTATCTTAACCAATCACGATTGAGCAACCCATGAGTATGTCGCAACACCATTAGATACAGTTGCAACTAAATTAAATGTTCCATCTGTAGTAGTAGGGCAGTTAAATTTATCAACATAAGACTTTGGAGCTAGTTCTATCCAATCTGTCCATGCGTTACCCCACCATAATCTTTGAAAGATTCTAGGGCTATGGTTAGGTATATAGAACTGTGAATATCCACCATTTCCATTATCCATTACTAATACTTTTCCACATAAAGCAAGCGGAACATTACCTATATTACTAGCCGTTGTATCATCGGCTATATAATATACCCCTACTGTTTTCATGGTATCAAGGTCTGTTCCTGTTGTTATAGAACTTCCTTTTTCATTTGAGTTTTTCCCTTTAACATAATTCTTAATAGCTGTGTCAAGATTATTTATAAATCTTTCCATGAATGATAATGTTATCTTTGACATATTATCCTACCCTTCCTGTTCCAGAATCATCACGAATAATAGTACCTATAGGTAAATCATTTATAGTTTTTGTAGCTGTTCCACTCCAATCTATAGAATATGAACCATCAGTATTAGGGATATCTCTTACTTTTAAGCTCGTATTTAAAAAGAAAAGGATTCTATAAGCATCTTTTTCTTGGTTTCCATACATATCTATAGCTCCTGTATCAACATCATATCCTGCCATTGACGTTCCCCATGAACCACCTTTACTAAAAGCTTGTCTAAGCAATATACTATTTCCTGTATCCGTTTCGCCATCTGGAATTTCACCTGCTCTCCTACTTTTGCTAGAAAGCCATGTATATTTAACTGTTCCTAAATTAGCAGAAGGTAATAATCGTGAATCACTCACTCCCATTTCATTAGCTGACAAACAGAAATATTTTTGAGTAGAATTTTTTGTTTTCCATCCACTTGAAGCATACATCGTTACTTTAGTTCCTGTTGTAAGTGCAGATTTAAGATTTTGGCTAAAGTTAGTATCAACAAAGGACTGAACAATATTTCTAAAATTAGCATCATCATCACTCCAATAAGCAGGAAGACTCTTGTTATCCCAAGCACCGCCTAAAGTTTTTGTTCTATATCTTCCAATTAAGGTAGCTTTTCCATTATCATCAACATTTTTTCCAAGCAGAATAAAATCGTAAAAGAAAGTTTTATTTGCAGTTTCAAAATAAGAACCTTCCATTACTACGCCTGTTGCAGTAACTTCAATATCCTTTGCTCCATTCTGTTGTATTATAGCTGTAATAGTAACACTTCCACCCTTCACTCCTGTTACAAGTCCATTATTAACAGTAGCTACAGTATTGTTTGAACTTAACCATACAACACTGTATTGAGCATCACTAGGAACTACTGATATGGTTAATTGCACTGTTTCATCTTTAGATAAGTTGAAAGTAGTTGGACTAATTGAAGCTCCTGTTATATACGGCTGATAGTTATACCACTTAAGACAACACTTCTCTATTCTGTTCAAGGCATCTGCCATGATAAAAGGCTCATTCCCTTTATATACACCTTTAATACCGATATTTACATTCTGTCCTGCCCTTGTGAATGACTCCAAGGCATCTTCAAAAGCATTAAACTGACTAGGATAATAATTATCCGTATACCCTGTTAAGGCATCACCTAAATCAAGAGTCTTTGCTTTATCTGGGAATAACTCGTTTATTTTATCGTTCAAGAATAACAGATTATTCCTTATGCGGTTATAATCTGTATACGTGAAATGTGTACTTGTAGTCCAATCGGTCTTTGGTGTTATCCATGTATAAGCCATTACTCGTCCTCTAAAAAGCCTTCAAATAATTCGTCACAATCTGCATCTGTAGCTTCTGTATCGCCTTGTGACAGTTCATCTATCGCATCTTCAATACGATTAAGAAGTACAGCAGTTACCAACTCTCCTGTAGTCCATATGTGTTTAATAAAACTCATAACGTTTCACCCATTTTAGCCTTTCCGACAATGAACTTACCAAGTGTCGCATCTGTCATAAATGATGTTCTTCTTGCTCTTAACTTACAGGTGAAGTTCATTCCCATACTTGTATTTATGGTTTCTTCTTCAATTCTTACCTCATTGTCTTTTACAAACTTATTATCAAGATAGATTAAATCATCTGCATCAAGGATAGGGTCGCCACGATATGTAAGGTCATACTCTAAATCATCATCGTAGTAATCACGAAGCCATTCTGCCTGTGTTTTTGCCATGATGTTAGTGCTGATAAGCTTATTCCTTGAATCCTTTTCAACACCTTTTTCGTGGATATCTATAGAATAAATATTGTCTGTTACACTATATGGCTGTGCGTACACATCTATTTCCTGTGCAGAAGTTGAATTAACGACAAGATAAAAAGCACCATACTCTTTGATAGTTCCTGCCGTTACCTTGTAGTTATAATAAGGCTGATTAAAGATAACTGTGTTATCTCCTATTTCAGCTTGAATAGTGGATATTGCAGAACCATAATCACTTGTGCCTGTGGTTACGTCTATAGTATCTCCACCATCTTCATTAGGCGTAGTATCTACCTTTACATAACTGCTCTTACTTGTGCCTTCCTCTGTCTTTTCAAGGTTGTATTGATAAGTGTGTACATTAACCTTAGATACTCTTTCTAAAGAAGAAGCAACAGGCGTATTTTTAAGTTCATGATAAGTAAGGTCATAATCTATCTTTCCGTCTATCTCTATGTTGTTAAGATGGATTCTCTGGTTAGTCTGCGCCCCATTAAACCTTACTGTTATTGCATCTATCTTTCCACTATATGTATACACTGTTGTTAAAGACAGATTAGTTAATGTCTGTGTATCTACTACTGTTCCTTGTAAAGAACACGTTACAGTAACCGATGTAGGAACAACTACAGCAAAGTTAAGGAATAGTCTTTTAAGCTCAAATTCTGATTTAAAGCTAACATCCATATGTGGGTCGTTAGTAAACAATCCACTTGAATTAGCAACCTCGCTTGATACAAAACCTACCTGCATAAATGCCTTATTCTCTGGAAGGAATAAAAGCGTTCCATCTGCCATAGCATATTCAAGTTCTGCATCAGCATAGTTATAAGCTGAATTATCATTAAAGATAGCCGATGGTATGCTATAGTCCGTTGCTCCATAGAATTTAGTCGTATGGATATAACTAGGACGTTTAGCATTTGTCATACAGATATTTCCATCCCTATCCTCAAACAGAACGCATCTTGAAGCATTGGCTATCATCTTTAATGCTTCTCGATACTCACATACAGGAATAGGATTATAGATAGCGACTTTCTTCATGGATTCATCAAGGACATAATTAGTTACTCCTGCATCAGCGAATACTTCTTCTGCAAGGTCATAAGCCGATATGCCATCATCGTAAAACTTGCCTTTATAATACTGTCCGTCAAGAAAATCCAGATATCCTACGCAAGTGAACTTGGCTTCATAATCATCACTAGACCAATTCTTTAATAGAACCTTACCGCCTTTTATCTTATAAATAGACCCATTTGTAAGTTCTCTACCATATTCATAAGAAACTACCTGTCGTTCCTCTAAATAGGGTGCGTACCCATAAGGATTGTCTTTATTAAACAGATTAGACCTGTTATTTACTGTTAAAGTAAAAGTCTTTCGTGGCAGGTCATTTGAGATATGGCTTACCTCATTTTCCCTTGTCGTGGATATAATTTCCCTATTGGTAAAATAAACTCCAATACCGAAGGTTATCTTTGTTATAGACAGCTTTCCGCTATCTGGTGTTATCTTTAAATAATGGCAATCAGTATATCCATCACTAAATGTATACTCTGCCCCACTAGGCTGATATATGGCTGTCTTATCACCATTTGTAACTGTGATAGACGATGGTACTGTATTAAAGTTGATTATAAGACCTGCAATATTAAGTTCGTAGTAATCACCAAAAGTAAAAGTGATACTTCCGTCATTTTCTGTGGAAGTCACAAGCCCACCAATGTCATAAAGGTGTGATTCATCCCCACTAAATGAAGATGTGATTTCTGCGCTTTTCTGCGCTTCCTCATTTATCAGACCTATATACGCATATACAGAAGATGCCCCTCTGTAGGGCAACTTCATTTCTTGTCTATATTCCTCAGTTACGTATTGCATCTATCCCACCTTTAATCGTTTTCTTCGCTAATTAGTCCACAATCAATAATGTTCATCTTGCAAGACCTGTAATACTTAAAATCACCATTTGAGTTGATATAATATGGCTCACACGTTCTATCACCACAATAAAAGGTCTTCGTGGTGAATCCACTAGACTTCATTGCATCTGGAATAGTAGCCTTAAATTTAAAGTTTTTTACAAGGTTTAAAATCTGCGCCCATTGTGCTTTAGTAAGCCAACGCCATTCCATATTATCAAGCTTATATATATCTCTACCAACTCTTTCACCAACCATTTCACCAAGAGCGTTACGTCCATCATCAACGTTTGTTGAAATAGTTTCTGAAAGTCCTCTTATTGGTGTTGGTATGCTAGTTCCATTTATCGTTACAACCGCCATATCCGCATCCTCTCTACAAAGAAAAAAGCCGACTACCCTTAAGATAATCGGCTCTGTGGCTCTACCATAAGAATATCATGGTTTACCTATTTCAGCAAAACTAATGTAATGTTTCATGATACCTATTTTCTATTATTCCATCAGTAAAGAAGTGAAGCATATTATAATCTATCTGCTTTCCGTAATTTGTATCTTCAAAGTGTTTATCAATGAAAACCTCATATTCTTCAAAACAGTAAACATTACTATCAATAAACTCTATTACTCTCTGATAATGTTTATTCTGCATTTTAGGATGATGTTTTCCTAAATATCTTTCATACTGTTTCAAATAGTAAAGAATTGTATTTAAAGGTGTTTCTTCTTCAATATCTAAACTTCTACATATTTTCTTAATCTGTTTGATTACTATTTCATAAGAATAATCACTAGTGCAAACACTCTTTGAGTTTTGCACCATTTTACATTTAACGTATTCTTTGGTGGTATTCTTTGGGTAGTCTATGGTATTGGTCGTGCAGTTTTTGCACTTTTGATAGTGTTGTTTCTGCACTTTTGATAGTGCAGTTTTTGCACTATGTTGTGTTTCAAGGCTTTGAAGCATTTCATAATCAATCGTGTACCATTTTGTGCGGTCATATCCGAACTTATTAAATCTATCTGGGATTAACAATCCTCTGTTTTCCAGACTTTTAAATATTATTTTTAAAGTTCTCATACCCCAAAATGGGAACTGTTCATGCCATTGTTCAAAAGTGTTGTAAATATACCACCTGCCATTATGATAGTGCTTTTCTACCACTTCAATATCTTTAGACTTGCTTTCAATTTCAATCCAATAGTGGACTTGTTGAAGTACAATAGATTCATTTAGCCCTATTAAATGAGCCAATGTAGGGTTGACAATCAAAGGGTGTTCATCATACAATAAATTACTCACAATTATTTACCTTCTTTCATATTCATTATTTTTGTGCTAATATAGAAATAGAAAGTACGCCTAATGAAATTGGTTGGAAGCTAATGATTTAGGTGCAAGTCCTTAAGTGTGTCACAAACACTTAAGGACATTTTCTTTTTTAGAGCAAAAAGAGCCGACTACTTGTAAAAGTAATCGGCTCTATGGCTCTTATTCAATTATATCATTGAACCATGTTGCCACCAAGTCCTTTTTCGCCCCTTCTGTTAGCTTCTGCAATCTGTCTATCTCCAATCTGTACATCAAGATTCTTTCTGTCGATTGCATTTTCAAGTGAACCTGTCTGGCTTTGGATAGCACTTACTACTCTATCATTTGCCATTGATACACCATTCGCTACAGCAGTTACGATTTGCTCGTTATTGGCTACTACAGACTTGTTTCCGAAGCTTCCGATAAATTCGTTTGAACCATTTTCTCTTGCCATATAAAGCTCACCAGAGTTAGGTGTTCCACCCATCTGATATCCTTTAACAAGGAAAGAGTTTTTATACCAATAATCGAACGCTTCTTTTGCTCCTGTCGTTGCATTAGCAAATACACTACCACTCTTGAACTTTGATACTGTCTGTCCTAAGTTAGCGTTAAGTGTTTTAACTGCAAGTGCATAAGCTTGCTTATCTCTCTGCTTAAGGTTGTAATCAAACAGAGTAGAAGCACCATTCTTCCATTTAATAGATGTTTCACTATTAGTAGCATCAATAGCGGATTTCATATCACTAGAGATATTACTTGTACCGCTATCCTTAGTTACTGTACCACTTGCTACGCTAGAAGCGTTTGTGACAGGTGCTACACTAGAAGAACTACCGCTATCCTTCTTGAACTTCATAGCATTTTCATAAGCAGATTTATTTAAGTCTATTCCTGCGTTCTCTGCTATGCTTATGAGTTGCTTTGCAAGTTCATTCTGCTTCTCTGTCGATACAGGACGAGTCATTTGAGTGTATACCTTATAAGCATCTTGATATACCTTCTCTAAATCACCCTTATCCTGTTTATTCAGTACCATGTAGGCTTGGCTAATCATGTTCCAATACTTCTTAGCCTTGCCATAATCGGTTTCTTGAAGTTGTTTCTGGTACTCAGCTTCGCTTGCGTATTCTTTACCATCTTTCCAATACTTACCGCCCCAATTGCCATCAAGGTGTCCTGTTACGTTTCCATCTTTATCAACAATCTCACCTGTCTTGACATTTGGTGTATGGGTACTCTTCCACTTATCAGCCTTTTCTTTCTCTGCTTTGGCAAGTTGAGAATAAATAGTATCACCGCTATACTCACCTGTCTTTGTGTTGTATGTGCCTTTCTCATTACCATCTGCATCATAGTATGTGGTAATACCTGTTTCCTTGTCATACTTTGATGTTCCTGCACCCTTTGAGCCTTTATCCTCTTTCTCTTGGTTTTCCTTAATCTTGTCTATTGTATCTTGGATATTAGTCTTGCTCTCTGGGTCAGTTCTGTACTGAGTATCTAATGTGTTGACTCCGTACTTTTTCTCTTCCTCAGAAGTATCATTAGCAGGATTTGTCAGCCATCCACCATCACCACTTTCATTGACAGTAGGCATACCCAGATAATCTTCAAGGTCTTTTGAGTATGTGGTAGGAATATCGGAATCAGCATATTTATCCTCTGAATAGCCACTTCCTGTAGCTAAATCCTTAAGCTTATCGTAGGTATCTTTGTACTCTTGTTCGCTTAATCCATCTTGATTAAGCTTATCTTGAAGGTCTTTAGCTTGATAATAGGTATCTTTCTTATCTTGGTTAGTAATATCCTTTTCCCAAGGTGTAAGAAGGTCAGACTTAATCTGTGTTGCACTCTGTCTTAAGTTCTTAAGCCAATCTTTGTCAACATCACCAAGCCATCCCTTACCCTTAAGATAGCCAAGCATTGTACTTCTATCACCACTTGATATCTCGTTGCCTTGTGCATCTGTTATAGGTACTTGACCGCTTGCTATAAGCTTCTTAACGCTATCTGGAAGGTTGTCGTTAAGCCTTACAAGCTTTCCATCTATAAGCGCATACATCGGTACACTACCATATGGCATATTAAGGTCGATATTGCCTTGACCGCCACCTACCTTACCGCCTGTTGTAGATGGTGTGTAATTTGTTGGGCTAGTAGGAGTCATGCCACCCTTAGAAACACCACCACTAGGAGTAGAGCTTGTAGGTGTAGGTGTATCTCCAATATCCTTGATGCTAGATGTGCCACCACTAGGAATATTAGTAACATTATTGCTAGGTGTAGGATTTCCACCGCCCTTACCATTACAACCATTACAGCAATTGCAATCACACTCACACTTAATGTTTGAAAGTCTATCACCAAGGCTGTTAATAGCATTAGTAATGTCATTAACAGAATCATCCCATGCTTCTGCGCTTGCGTGTGCTTCTGCGCTTGATTTATCAAGCTTATCCTTAAGGTTATTGATAGCATCAATTAAATCATTTATGGTGTCCTTAACTTCCTTAAGAACATCTGTAAGCTCTGCTATCAATCTGTTAAGCTGTTCAATGAGTGACTTAAGTTCATCAAGTACAGGTATCTTAATCTCACTTAAATCACCATTTTGTAACGCATCAAGCCACTTCTTCAAGTCGTCTGGTATCTGGAAGGACTTTAACAATTTCCATATTCTTCCAAGCCACTTGTCTATAATGTCATAGACTTGTGCCATGAGATATTCTGTCTGCAATGGAAGGTTACTAAGGAATGATAAAGGATTTGAACCACCACCCTTACCTCCGATAACATTAACTTCATCGAAGTTCTTCATGCCATCACTTGTAGGTGTTTCTTCATCCTCTATATTTACTTCACCATCGTAGCTTCCAAGCTGTCCTGCAATATCCTGTCCATAAGCAAGTCTAAGACCTGCGGTTGCTTCACTCTTATCGTTAGGCTTCTCAAATCCATATAATGTAGCATCAGAAGCTTCCTCAATACTTGAAGCATTTCTAAGCTTATCAAGAACATTCTTATACTGAGAAGACATAAGCTCTGACTTAAGATATTCAAGCTGTGCATCAATGTCGTCTACAGAACGTCCATTTAAGCTGTCATAAAATGCTTTCTTTCTATCAGATGTAGTCCACTGTGCAAGACCATATCCTTTTGAGTCGTTAATGAAAGAACTTCTGTTACTATTAGCATTATTTGTGTAGTTTATATCCTTCTGAGTTACACCTTCGCCTACCTTAGTATCTTGCAGGTTATTAGAACGCAATCCACTTTCAGCATACAGATTACCCATCAAGCCATAGACACCTGCTTCATTGCCTATGAAACTCATAAGGTAATCACGGATATATTCTGCATTAGATGGCAAGTTGTTTATCTTAGCTCCTGCAAGCGTATCAGCCATCTTCTTATCAAAAGCACTTAATCCTGTTGCGCCGTTCTTACTGAGTGTTCCACCACTAGCTGTACTACCACTTCCACCAAGGTATCTTGGCAACTCATTATATGCAGTAGTTACACCATTTACTACATCAGAATAAGTATTATCTAATCCATTAAGGAAGTCTTCTGCGCTAGGTGCTAATCCGCTTATATCGCTCCATCTTTCGCCAACTGCGAAGTTAGGCATCTGAATATCACTATAGATATTCTCCCATCCTTCATAGCTAGGAAGAGTAAAGCTACCTGTACTAATAGGATAACCACCACCGCTTGTTCCACCACTTAACTGTCCTTCAATAGTTCCTACTCTAAGAGTATTAGCAAGAATATCAGCTACATTAAGCAGATTAGCATTGATAGTGATTGCAGTTATGTTAGCCACTCCTAAATTAGTTACATTAAGAAGTGGTGTTACTATCTGCATTGCTTCAAGAAGTGGTGTTGTTACCTTCTCAGATACTTCAAGAAGCTTAGTAATTATCTTTTCAGCAATTTCAAGAAGTGGTGCTGTTACCTTTTCTGCTACTTCAAGAAGTGGAGCAGTAATCTTCTCTGTGATTTCAAGAAGCTTTGCTGTTATCTTCTCAAACTCAGCATCTTTAGATAATGTACCGCCTTGTGCATTAGGATTATTTGCACCAAAGTAATTAGGCAAATCCTTACCATTAAGTTCGTCCTTGCCTACTACTTCAAGTTCTTTTACTTTAAGCTTATCAGCAAGAATATCTGTAAGAGTAAGAGTTTCAGCAAAAATATCCTTAAGTTCAAGAGTAGTAGCCTTTAATGTTTCAATATCAAGTCTACTTGCTGTTACTGTGCCAAGTTTAGGGTCTTCAAATTGAATTGGTACATCTTTGGCATCATCAAAGTAATCGCCCCAAGACCATCCTTCATCAACTTCTGGCTCAATAGTTACAGGAATAGTAGTTTCTTCTGTATTCTTCCCTGTTATTTTGTTCCAAATACCGCTTAAAGCATTTTTTAACTTGTCGCCAAATGATTCTTTAGCTTTATCTTGGTCTTTGAATACAAGTCCTTTTACAACATCTAAAAGACTTATTGAGCCATCATCATTTCCTGTCAGCATTTTTCTTGCCTGTAACAAGAACCATAACGACCTACTCTTTGAAATAAGAGCAAATCCTTCTAATGCTTTCCAAAAAGCACTTACTACTTTATCCCATCCATATTTAACAAGTTTTGCTAATGCTTTTCCTATTTCTGCGAAAAATTCATCTGCATCACCTTTTATTGCAGACCATATAGCATCAAAGTTTTTAAGCTTTGCTGTTAATTTCCTTATTAGTACACCTAGTAATGAGCCGATAAGTTTTCCAAGCTTAAGTCTTTCAATGACAGCATTTATTTCTGTCCACAATTTGCCCTTTTCATCAAAGAAACTATCAACGATATCTACAATGCCATCAATGACTTTATTCAGACTATTAACTATCTCACCTCTATGAGTATATATATAATCTGCAAGCCCATCTGCAAACTGCTTCATCGAATTAACTATATTCGTTGTATTTTCATCAAAGAATATTGCTAATCCATTTATGATACCTAAGATAAGATTTCCTATTACAGTACCAAGCTTATAGAATGAATTTCTCTTAAGTAATGTTTGTAATGTTTCAGATACTAAATCACTAAATGATGTAAACGCATCAATAATAGCTTGTTTTAGCTGATTTCTGTTTGCATAAAGTCTGTCTATTGCATCAGCAACACCATTTGCTATCTGTTTACCTAATTCTTTCCAATTTATGCCCTTAATAACAACATCAACAGCAAAGAAAAGGTCAATTGCAATATTTCCTATGTCAGCTATAAGAGTCCTTATACCACCATTTTCAATGATGTTATTTATATAACTCTTAATTCTTTCTGCTAAATCATTCCAATTGATTTCACGTATCTTACCTACTAAATCAACTACAAGATTAAGCGTTACTGTAGTTATGTCTTCAAGATTCTTCCAAAGTTCATCACTTGCAATAAGCCCATTGATAGTATTAACTACTTGGTCTGCAAAATCTTCAATATTTTTCTTTATCTGTTCCCAATCTATAGCTTCTAAAGTAATATTGATATGTTCAGCAAGCCATGTTCCAAGATTAAAGTCTTCTGGAAGTGAATCTAAAAGTCCTCTTAAAGCATTTGAAAGGGCGTTGATTGCTTGTGCAGGAATTAAGAATACTGTTTTCCAATCAACTTTTCCAAGTCCATTTACTATTGCAGTTCCAATGGCATTGCCAATATCTTCTGCTTTTAGTGTTTCAAGGCTCTTTCTTATTGCACCTAGAATAATATTCCCAATATCGGCAAATGCTGTTGTAACCTTTGTCAAAAACTCTTCATCACCGAAGAAGTCATTTATACCTTTTACAAAATTCTCGGCAAGCTTTTCTACAGAAGCTTTTAAATTTTCCCATTTAATGCCATCTATAGCGTGTTCAATCGCAAGTTTGATAGAATCACTAAGTTCAACAAAGTTAAGCTTAGTAAGGTCTTTTAACGCCTGTACAAGAGTAGAGTTGATTATTTTAGCAAATGAATCACCAAAAGTCTTCCATAATTGCTTATCAGATACAGCTTGATTGATAAAATCAACAATACCTGTTACCCATCCTTCAACCGCATGACGAAGCTGTTCATAGTCATACCCTGTAAGAATGTCAGTAATAGCACCTGTAAGGGTGTCTGCCATCTGCTTAAAGTCAAATGTCCAAGCCCATGTATCAAAGTAGTGTGTAACTTCATTAAGGAAGTTGGTTATTGTAGTTGTGATAGAATCCCAAAGAGCCTTATCCTTAAATACTTCATTCCAAAACTGTGCAAACTTCTTAGCTGTTAATTCGACAT
>Ga0256405_10001313_pt1 | contig 68779 bp, 57 predicted proteins | sample RumenRJG_02DNA_FD_189096 | JGI IMG/M metagenome (GOLD analysis project Ga0256405, IMG submission 189096) | Bovine rumen microbial communities from Lethbridge, Alberta, Canada - RJG_02 | ecosystem: Host-associated > Mammals > Digestive system > Stomach > Rumen | place: Canada: Alberta...
TGTCATGCCGGCGTAGTCTCCGCTCCGGTATTCGCCGGGATGCCGTTCCATGTACTGCTGGTTCACCTCCGACACATAGCCCAGCAGGTTGCCGCCGGCGTTTACGGGGTATTCACGCATGCTGCGCGCCTGCCCGCGGAAGCCGGGGAATTTGTATTTCACCTCGTTGAAACGCATGTAGGTCTCGGCGGGTACCATGCGCAGCATTGTCACGGCCTGGAAGCCGATGGAGGCGCGTTTGCGGTGGTATTCGTCCAGTTTGCTCCGGATAAATTCCGGCGTTACGTCCAGGGCCGCCGAAAGGGCCAGCGTGTCAAAGGCTTTTACTTCGCGGGGGCTCACCAGGATGTCGTAGGCCACCCGGTTGCCCACCAGGACGGCTCCGTTGCGGTCGAAGATGGCGCCCCGGGTGGGGTAGATGGTCTCATAGACGGTGGAGTTGCGGTCCGCATCCTGTTTGTAGCGGTCGTCCAGGATCTGGATGGAAAAAATGGAGCCCAGAAGCAGCAGGACGGCTGCTCCCAGGCCAACGAGCAGGCGGATATGACGTCCGTTGCCTGTCATCGGTGTGCGTCTGCCGCCAGCACGTTAAGGGTAAGGGCCGATATGAGCACGCCTGCCGGCAGGGAAGCAAAGAAGCGCGCAAACTCAAACCACAAAGGACGCAAGCCGGCACCGTCGGCCCATATATAGACCAGCAGGAACAGCGCCTGCAGCAGAATCATGGCCAGGAAAACCTTGGGAAGGCCGTGCCCTTTCAGGGTGAAGTCTTCTCCGCGGGCAAACAGCCCTTCGCCGAACACCAGCCGGATGACAGGCTCCCGGACCAGCGCTACCGGCACCAGTGACAGGGCGTTGAGGCCCAGCAGGCCTTCTGACAGCCAGTCCACGGCGAGGCCGGTGAGAAAGGCTATGAGCATGCAGGCCGGCGCCTTGATGCGGGTGGTGATGCACAGCACCATCACCGGCAGGATGCTGAGCGTCACGTAGGGCGTGAAGCGGAAATAGTTGCTCAGGAGGATTTGTGCCACCAGAAGCAGGAAGTAGGCTACCCAAAAACCGGTATTTCTCATGGCTCAAATTCTTCTATTTCTTCAAAAGCGTTGTTGTGGACGATGGTCACAAAACGGACGGCGCTGAAGTCCTGGAACAGGCGCACTTCAATTTCGCTGGTGGCGCCGTTCACAATCTTGGAGGCGCCGGCAATGCCCAGCGGAATGTCCGGCGGGAAAAGCAGGGAGTGACCGCTGGTGTACACGGTGTCTCCGGGCTGGTATTGCTGCTGAAGCGGAATCTCCTTGAGAATGCCGCCGTTGGCATGGATGCCGTCCCATACCAGCAGGCCGCTTTGGCCTTCCGTTCCCAGCCGGGCGCTGATGGAAATGTCGCTGTTCTGGAAAGAGAAGGCAAAGGAATAGTGCGCGCTCACGGCGTCTATAATGCCCACTACGCCGTTGTGGGAGATGATGCCGGACTTTTCCTGGACGCCGTCCTCATACCCGCGGTTCAGGATAAGGTAGTTATGCTGCTTGTTCCGGCTGATTTTGGTGACTTCCGCTGCCGTGAGGCTGAATCCGGGGCGCGGAACAAGCTGGAGGGAATCGACCCGCAGCTGCCGCAGCTTTTCCTGTGCCTGCAGCAGTTGCTCCTGTAACGCGAAGTTCTCCTGGGCCAGCTGCTTGTTGACGGTGGAGAGGGAGAAGTAAGCGTGCACTGTCTGGCTGGCGCCCCAGACGGTGCCCATGACCCAGTGCGAGCCCCGGGCCAGCCAGGCCTTCTGCATTTCTCCGTTGTGGGTGAGCATATGCAATGACGCGATCTCCAGAACAAGGAAGACCGCGAGATTGAGCCAACCGGATGCCAGCCTTTGCTTCATGGCTTAGCGCATGAGGAAAGAGTAGTTCTCCGTATTTTTAAGGGCGATGCAGGTGCCGCGGGCCACGGCGCGGAGCGGATCCTCCGCCACATGGAACTGAATGTTCATCTTTTCCGAGAGGCGTTTGTCCAGACCGCGGAGCAGGGCGCCGCCGCCGCTGAGGAAGATGCCGTTTTCCACAATGTCCGAGTACAGCTCCGGCGGAGTCTGTTCCAGGACCTGCTGGATGGAGGTCTCCAGCCGGGCGATGGACTTGTCCAGGCAGTGGGCCATTTCCTGGTAGGGGATGAGGGCCTCTACCGGGTGGCCGGTCATCAGGTTGGGACCGCGCACCAGGAAGGGTTCCGGTTCTTCGTCCAGCTGCGGGATAACCGCGCCTACGGCAATCTTGATTTTTTCCGCCGTAGTTTCACCCACTTTGATGACGTGCTGCTGGCGCAGGTAGTTTTGGATGTCCGCCGTGAATACGTCTCCGGCCACGCGGACGGAATCCTGCACCACAATGCCGCCTAAGGAGATGACGGCGATTTCCGTGGTGCCGCCGCCAATATCCACCACCATGTTGCCTTTGGGCGCTTCCACGTCCAGGCCGATACCCAGGGCGGCGGCCATAGGCTCATAGATAAGGTACACATCCCGGCCGCCGGCATGCTCCGAAGAGTCGCGGACAGCGCGGATTTCCACCTCCGTGGAGCCCGACGGAATGCCCACTACCAACTTGAGGTTGGGCGCGAAGAGGCTGCGGTGACGGGAGTTCACCTGCTTGATGAAGCCGCGGATCATCATTTCCGCCGCATTGAAGTCTGCAATGACGCCGTCCCGCAGCGGGCGGACCGTCTTGATGCCCGGGTTGGTTTTCTCGTGCATCAGTTTGGCTTTCTGTCCCAGGGCAATGCATTTGCCGGACTGGTTGTCGATAGCCACTATGGAGGGCTCGTCCAGGGCAATCTGGTCATTCTGGAAAATGACGGTGTTGGCCGTGCCCAGGTCGATAGCCAATTCTTGGTTCAAAAAATGAAAAGCCATAACTACTAACGCTCATTCATAAATACCTCCAAAATTACGAAAAAATAATTACATTTGCGTAAAGAATTTTGTCCATGGAGAGAAAAAAGTATCTGGTGGTTACTGCCGGGGGGACCGGAACCCGGATGGGGGCGGCCGTTCCCAAGCAGTTTTTGGAGCTGGACGGGGTGCCCATCCTCAGGCGCACCATGGAGGTTTTTCTGAGAGCCATTCCGGATATCCAGGTTATCACCGTGCTGCCGGAGGGTCACGTAGCCTATTGGCGGCAGTACTGCCTGAAGGCCAATTTCGTGTGCCCGCAGCGGCTGGTGAAAGGCGGATTCACCCGCTTCCACTCCGTGAAAAACGCCCTCAAATACGTCCCGGACGGTGCCTTGGTGGCCGTGCAGGACGGCGTGCGGCCGCTCATCTCCGTGGACAAGGTGCGGGAGCTGTTCAAGGCAGCGGAAACGGCCCCGGCCGTTATCCCCGTAATGCCCGTCACGGACACCCTCAAAGTGTTGGAAAAACGCGGCGGCGCCCTGACCGTTACCGGTGAGCAGGTGGACCGCAGCCGCATTTATGGCGCGCAGACCCCCCAGGTGTTCCAGTCGGAGGCCCTCAAGGCCGCCTACAGCCTCCAGTTTGACACTGCCTTCACGGACGACGCCTCCGTGGCGGAGCGCTACGGAATAGCGCTCACCTTCCTGGAAGGCGAGCGCTTCAACCTCAAAATCACCACCCCCGAGGACCTTGTCCTCGCTAAGGCCATCCTTTCTCAGCACGATTAATCGGAGGCCGTAGGCCGACGTAAGTCCCTTCCCCGAGGGATGGGGTAACGTGAACGGAGTCGGTTGCGACGTTAGTCGCGACCGGAGTACGAAGTACTCTTGTAGTCTTTCACCCACACCTGGCGCTCGATGGGCTCGTCCAGGGAAATCATGGTGTCCGTGGACTGGATGTAGGGGATTTTCTGGATGGTGTTCAGGAGCACCTCCATGAGGTGGTCGTTGTCCAGGCAGTAGAGTTTGGCCAGGATGGCGTACTTGCCGGTGACAAAGTGGCACTCCACAATTTCCGGAATCTTCTTCAAATTTGCAATTACCTCCGGGTACTTGGTGGATTCCGAGAGGGAAATGCTCACGTATGCGCACACGTTGAGCCCCAGGGCCTGCGGCTTCACCTGCAGGCGGGAGCCGGTGATAACCCCGTTGGCCTCCAAACGTTTGAAGCGCTGGTGGATAGCGGCACCGGACACGCCTACCTCACGGGCAATTTCCAGGAAGGGCATACGGGCATTCTTTACCAGATAAGAAAGGATTTCCTGGTCAATCTGGTCGATGTGATAAGTAGCCATTTGCTTTCAGTTTTTAACTAGCCGCTGCAAATGTACGACTTTTTTTTAATTCTTACGTGTCCTCCTGAATTTTTTTGTTGGCTCCGAGGCTGCGATAATCGCCTGACAGTCAGCTTCCGTCAGCGAGGCGGCATCTTTCCCTTTCGGAATCTTATAATTAGTAACCCCCTGCTTGATATAGGGTCCGAAGCGGCCGTTCAGCACTTTGATGTCGCCAAATTCGGCAATGGGAGCGGCGGCCGCCTTGCCTGCATCGGCCTCTGCCTTGATGATGCTGATGCATTCTTCCAGGCTGATTTTCAGCGGGTCCGCGCCCTTGGGAAGCTTCACGTTGCGGTCGCCGTACTTCAGGTAGGGCCCGAAGCGTCCGCGGGTGGCCACAATGTCAACCCCGTCCAACGCTCCCACCGTACGGGGGAGTTCTAACAGTTTTAAAGCATCGGCCAGGGTCAAGGTCTCGATGAGCTGGCCTTTGCCCAGGGAAGCGCTCTGGCGCCTGTCCCCGTCGCCTTTTTGTACATACGGGCCGAACTTGCCGAACGCGGCAATGACTTTGTCGCCGTCCGGAGCCGTGCCCAGTTCGCGGGTCACCTTGCTGTAGGTGCGGTCCGCAAGCACCTGCTCCACGTGGGCATGGAAAGGAGTATAGAAAGCTGCGATGGCGGCATTCCACGGTTTTTTGCCCTCCGCTACCTGGTCAAAATCGGCCTCCACGTTGGCGGTGAAGTCATAGTCCAGGATGTCGGTGAAATTGTTCACCAGGTAGTCCGTGACGATAAGGCCAATCTCCTGCGGCAGCAATTTGCCTTTTTCCGCACCCACGGTCTCTTTTTGGGCGCTGCTCTTGATGGCGCCGTTTTTCAGCGTGAGGTTGGTCACCTGGAAACTTTGCCCTTCCTTGTCGCCCTTGACAGCATAGCCGCGGCCGCGGGTAAGGGTGTCCACCGTTGCGGCGTAGGTGGAAGGACGGCCGATGCCCAGCTCTTCCAGCTTTTTCACCAGCGTGGCTTCCGAGTAGCGCACCGGCGGCGCGGTGTATTTGCACAGGGCCGATATGCCTTTCTCCAGCATGCGGTCTCCCTGGTGCAGTTCCGGCAGCATCACTTCTTCCGTGTCCGTTTCTTCGTCGTCACGACCCTCCAGATACACTTTCATAAAGCCGTCGAAAAGGAGCTCTGTCGACTGGAGCCCGTAGCGCTCCGGCCGTTTGTCCGACCCCAGCTTTAGGGTGGTGTTCATTACGCGGCTCTCCGCCATCTGCGACGCAATGGTGCGTTTCCAGATGAGCTCATACAGCTTTTTCTCCTGCGCGGTGCCTTCGATGGATACATTATCTATATAAGTGGGACGAATGGCTTCGTGGGCCTCCTGCGCACCCTTGGACTTGGTCCTGTACTGGCGCGGGTGGGAATATTCGTCACCGAAATTGTTCAGGATGAACTGTTTGGCGGTGCCCAGGGCCAGGCTGGACAGGTTGGTGGAGTCCGTACGCATGTAGGTGATGAGACCGCGCTCGTACAGCCCCTGGGCCACGCGCATGGTGGTGGACACGGGGAAATGAAGTTTCCGTGCGGCCTCCTGCTGCAGGGTGGAAGTGGTGAACGGGGCGGCGGGAACCCGCACGCCGGCCTTTTTCTCCACGGAGACAATCTGGTAGTTGGCGCCAATGCTGTCTTCCAGGAACTTCCGGGCCTCTTCCTCCGAGGCAAAACGGGTGTCCAGGGTTGCTTTTACGCTGACGTCCGTCCCCTCCGGCTGGAAGGTGGCTTCCACGCGATAATACGGTTCAGGGCGAAAGGCCATGATCTCTTTTTCCCGGTCCACAATCAGGCGCAGGGCCACGCTCTGTACGCGACCGGCGCTGAGCTTTGGCTGGATTTTGCGCCACAGGATGGGGGAGAGTTCAAACCCTACCAGACGGTCCAGCACGCGGCGCGCCTGCTGGGCGTTTACCAGGTTCAGGTCAATGTCCCTGGGGTGCTCGATGGCGCTCAGGATGGCGTTTTTGGTGATTTCATGAAAGACGATACGGCGGGTTTTCCCCTCAGGGAGGGCCAGGGTTTCCTTCAAATGCCAGGAAATGGCTTCTCCTTCGCGGTCTTCATCGGATGCCAGCCACACGGTGGATGCGGCTTCCGACAGTTTTTTCAGTTCCGCCACCACTTTCTTCTTGTCGGCCGGAACAATGTATTCCGGCGTGAAGCCGTTGGCGACGTCAACGCTGAGTTTATGCTCTTCCAGGTCTCGGATATGGCCGATGGACGCTTTTACCAGAAATTCCTTTCCCAGGTACTGCTGGATGGTCTTCACCTTTCCGGGGCTCTCTACAATTACTAAGTTTTTTCCCTCCATATCAAATGCATTTGCGGACCGGGGCCCGATAAATTTTCTGCAAAGTAAAGCAGAATTCGGGGATAAATCCAAATTTTCTGTTTAATTTTGTAAGTTGAACTTTTGACAAGACCTAAGGTCTTGCGCAGGGTGAAATTTTTTTGACTATGACGGATCACACAAAGAAGATAATCAGCAAGTGGTTCTGGATTCTCCTGGTAACGCCGGTAGTGCTGCTGGCGCTGCTCCTGTGTGCGGTTTGGGCGTTTGCAGACATTCCTTCCATCGAGGAACTGGAAAACCCGGATTCCAAACTGGCGACACAAGTCATTGCGGAGGAGGGAGAAATACTTACCACTTATCATATTGAGAACAGGACGTTCGTGGGCTATGAAGAGCTGCCCCAGTCGCTGGTGCAGGCAGCCGTGGCCACGGAAGACAAACGTTTTTACAAACATTCCGGCGTGGACCTGGAGTCCCTGGGCCGTGTGCTGTTCCGTACGCTCCTTTCCCGGGATTCCTCCCAGGGCGGCGGTTCCACCATTACCCAGCAGTTGGCCAAAACCTTGTACCCGCGTGGCGCCCACAAGGGAAAACTGGGCATGGTGTGGATTAAATTGAAGGAGTGGATTACCGCCGTCAAGCTGGAGCGCAACTACACCAAGGAGGAAATCATGGACATGTACATGAACGCCGTGTTCTTCGGTTCCAATTCCTATGGCATTTCCTCCGCCGCCAACCAGTTCTTTGGCAAGCAACCGTCGGAACTGCTGACGGAAGAGAGCGCCGTGCTGGTGGGCATGGTGAACAAACCCACCCGTTACAACCCTTCGCTGAATCCGGAACATGCGCTGCGCCGCCGCAACTTGGTGCTCTCCCGCATGCAGGAGATGGATTACCTGACCAAGGCGGAATGTGATTCCCTCCAGGCCCTTCCCATCACGCTGCACACGCGCAGGGGAGACCGGACCACCGGCGTGGGACCCTATTTCCGCGACATGCTGCGCCGCATCATGAGTGCCCAGAAGCCCAAGCGCTCCTCCTACCCGTCCGTAGAGGATTATCGGGTGGACTCTCTCCAATGGGCGGACGACCCTGTTTACGGCTGGCTCAATAAGAATTTCAAGAGCGACGGCTCCACCTATGACCTGGACAAGGACGGCCTGCGCATTTATACCACCATCAATTACAAGATGCAGCGCTATGCGGAGGAAGCCATTGCGGAGCACCTGGGCAAGGACCTCCAGAAGGCGTTTTTCCGGGAACTGAAGTATCGCCGCAATGCGCCGTTCTCCTCGGATACGGAGCCTTCCGTCATCGAGACCACCCTCAAGCAGGCGCGCCGATGGAGCGACCGCACCCGCATGATGAAAGCTTCCGGCAGCAGCCAGGCGGAGATAGACAAAAGTTTTTCCCAACCCGTTAAAATGCGGGTATTTACCTGGGACAAGCCCGGTTACCGGGACACCGTCATGACCCCGGACGACTCCATCCGCTATTACAAATCCTTCTTCCGGGCGGCTTTCATGGCCATCGAGCCGGGCAGCGGCCGGGTAAAGGCATACGTGGGCGGTCCGGACTACCGTTATTTCAAGTACGACAACGTCCGCCAGGGCCGTCGGCAGGTGGGCTCTACCATCAAGCCTTTCATTTATACGCTGGCCATGGAATCCGGCATGACCCCCTGTGACCCTGTCCTGAATTCACCCGTGGTCATTGTGGTGAACGGAGACCAGACCTGGACTCCGCAGGATCCCCACGCGGACGATACCATGGTGGACCTGACCTGGGGCCTCGCGCACAGCTCCAATTCCGTGGCGGCCTATCTGATGAAACAGTTGGGCCCGGCGTCCATGGTTTCCATGATGCGCAAGCTGGGAATCAGCGGCTTTATCGACCCTGTGGCATCTCTCTGCGTAGGCGCCGCAGACCTGTCCGTCTTTGACATGGTTACCGCCTACAACACCTATCCTTCGGGCGGCACCTATACCTATCCGCTCTTTGTTTCCCGTATCGAGGACCGCGACGGCAATATCCTGGGCCAGTTCAGCGGGCGCAAGCGGGAGGCCCTTTCGCAGCGGGCCACCGGCGCCATGATCCAGATGATGCGTTCCGTGGTGGACCACGGTACCGGCGTGCGGCTGCGTTTCAAGTATGGCCTCAAGGGAGAGATTGCCGGCAAGACCGGAACCACCAACGACAACTCCGACGGCTGGTTCATCGGCTATACGCCCAAGATTACGGCCGGTGTCTGGGTAGGCGCGGAAGACCGCTACGTGCATTTTTCCAACAACAACCTGGGCCAGGGAGCCAACATGGCCCTGCCCATCTGGGGCCTGTGGATGAAAAAAGTCCTGAAGGACGGTACGCTGGGCATATCGGAGAACGACTTGTTCCCGGAGGAACTGAAAGGCAACTACTGCAACGGTTCGCAGGAAGCGGATGCCGCTCCGGAAAAGACAGAACTAGAGAATTATTATTTCGAATAAAATGGCCAAATACCAATCCGTTGCCGTGATTTACGGCAGTGATTCCTCCGAGTGGGAGGTGGCATGCCGCAGCGGCGAGTTCGTCGCTGCGCGCATAGACGAGTTTCAATATGACGTTTACGAGATATTTGCCCGCTTCGGCAAGTGGAACCTGGTGGCCATGCGCAAGGCCAATGCCATGCGGCAGCCGTTCCCGGAGGGCGCCCAGCCGGAAATAGACAAGACGGACTTCTCCGTCATGGTGCTGGGAGAAAAGGTAAAGTTCGACTTTGCCTATATCATGCAGCACGGTGCGCCCGGTGAAACCGGCCTGTTGCAGGGCTACCTGGAGATGCTGGGTGTGCCGCACTCCAGCTGCAGCGCCTTCGTCACCACGGTGGCCTTCGACAAGTATTCCTGCAAGAGTTACCTGCGTACGGCGGATTTCGTGAAAATGGCGCCGGACGCGTTTGTACGTCAGGGGGACGATGTAGATGCATTCAGCAAACAGACGGTGGAACGCCTGGGGCTTCCGCTCTTTGTAAAGCCTACTGCCGGCGGCTCCAGTTTTGGCATCACCAAGGTGGAGAAGGCGGAAGACCTGCCTGCGGCCATCCGCTTTGCCTTTGCAGAAGGCGATGCCGTCATTGTGGAGGCCGCCATCAAGGCGGAGCATGAACTCACCTGCGCAGTCTATTTCGACGGCAAGGACGTGAAGGCCCTGCCCGTGATAGAGATTATTTCCGAAACGGGCTGGTTCGACTATGACGCCAAATACAATGGTTTCAGCCGGGAGGTATGCCCGGCGGAAATCCCGGATACCCTCCGGGATCAGGTGCAGGACATCTCCAGGCGCATTTATCGTCACCTGGGCTGCAAGGGGCTGGTCCGCATGGACTATATTGTGGCGCCGGACGGCATCTATTTCCTGGAAGTGAATATCATTCCCGGCATGACCAATGCGTCGCTCGTCCCCAAGATGATCCGCGCCGCCGGTATCGGCATTACGGATTTCCTGACAACCATCATAGAGAACGCGTAGGGCAATGCTGCTGGTGGATTTTCTGAAGGAAGGGATTGCTGCGCTGGAACCGCTCTATCCTACGGCGGAAGCGCGGAACATGGTTCTGATGCTGTGTGAGGAAACCATCGGCACCAAGAATTATACCCATATCGTTGAACCGGAGTACAAGATTGACAAGAAGGGAGAAAAGGCCCTGCTTGACGGTCTGTCCCGCTTGCAAAAGGGGGAGCCCATCCAATATGTAACAGGCCGTGCAGAATTCTGCGGACGTGTTTTTCACGTGACGCCGGATGTGCTCATCCCCCGTCCGGAAACCGAGCTCCTGGTCCGGGAGGCCATAAAAATAGCCAGTCGCATCCAACGCATGCGCAGCCCGTATGGGAAGGGCGCAGAACCGGTGCGGGTGCTGGATTTATGCACGGGCTCCGGAAACATTGCCTGGTCTTTGGCCCTGTCGGTTCCCGGATGCCGCGTGGTGGGCGTGGATGTCTCCACCGAAGCCTTGTGTATTGCCCGCGGTCAGGATTTCTCTGCGGAACTGAAGGCCACCGGCGCGTTGGCTCCTACGTTCATTGCAGCGGACGTGCTGGACACCGAACAGGAATTCTCCTTTGGCCCGTTTGACCTTATCCTCTCCAATCCGCCCTATGTCATGGAAAAGGAAAAGGCCCTCATGCGCCGCAATGTGCTGGACTACGAGCCCTCCCGTGCGCTTTTTGTTCCGGACGATGACCCCTTGCTGTTTTACCGGGCCGTGGCGCGCTGGTCGCATCGTTTCCTTTCGCCGGATGGGAAGGGCCTGACGGAAATCAACGAGGTGCTGGGGAGGGAGACGGAGGCTCTTTTCCGCGATTCGGGCTTTTCCCAGACATCGCTCGTAACGGATTTTTACGACAAAAATCGCTTTGTCTTTTATATGAAATAGGCCTTCTGCTCGTGCTAGAGGGCTTTTTTCGTTTTTATCCGTTTACTTTTTGTTTACACCGAAACTACTTCCGTACTTTGCATCATGAAGTACGGAAAATTTTTTGTGGGCATATTGAGTGTCCTGTTCGCGGCTCAGGGTTGCGACAAAATACAGGAGGAAGCCTTGTCGCTTTCGGATGAGAGCCCTCGCAGCTTTGTGATGCTGGAGGAAGTAGCGCAGTTGCTGTCCATGCTGCCGCTGGGCGTGGAGCAGATGACGGAGGTGCAGGATGCCACCGGGGCGTCGGCCGGGAATGGGTATGACGAAGAATACCGGATGCAGGATTTGTTCGCTTCGCCCGGACGCGGGGTGGGGGATGTTTCCGACACCAAGGCGGAAAAATATGTGCGTCCCTTGCGGGATCTGTTGCGGGAGGCGCTCGCCACCAAAGCGACAGATACGGACTGGCTGGATTCGCTGGCCCTTTCGGACGTACAAATCTATTGGCCTGGGGCCGGAGCCTGGGACGGGAAGCGATTGCCGGTGATTACCTATGACCCCGGAGACGGCGCCGTGCAGAACGAGGGCTATGAACTGTTGCCGGACGGTGGTGTGCGAAAAGTGATGGTGGACGAGCAAATGGCTTATGAGCAGCCCGTGTGGGTGGTGAACCGCAATTCGGATGCGGATTACAAGAGTTTGGAGTTGCTCCGCCGGGAGGACCCTTCCTGGGGGCAGGGCGGTGGCGGACTCATCGTCAAGGGGGAAACGGAGGAACTGCGCACCTTGGTGCTGCGCTCCTTCAAGGCGCTGCGCCAGTATGACAACTGGTTCGCCGGCGGGAGTGAATTCTGGGTGAAAATAGGCGCCGTGGAGGACTTCACCGCGGCTACGGAACCGGAACTGCGGCTGTATCAGCCCAGCATCACGGACTTCATGCTGGTGGTCCGCCGGAATCAAGTGAAGGAGGAACTGCCTTTCAATGCCATCCTGGTGTCGGAGTGGACGCAGCAGCTTACCAGCTGTGCATACATGATGGTGGAGGATGACGGCGGTACGCAGACCACCTGGAAGTGTTCTGCGGTGGTAAAATACAATTCCAAAAGCTATGGTTTTGAGCTGGAGATTCCTCTTAATAGCCGGGACGATATTGTCTGGCGCGGCGCCCTTTCTCACGATTTCATTGAGAAAAACAACGGCCGGCCCATTCGCTTTGGCGACGTGGAGCTGGTCCTGGAATTGATTTGATTATGCAAGCAGCGACCTTAGATGTTGTTACAGACTTGTTATTCTGTAATAACTTTCCTACCTTTGTCATTCAAATGGACAAACGTATGGAAACCAGTATTATTCGCATCGGAAACAGCAAGGGAATCATCATCCCTGCTGCCATCTTGAAGAAACTCGGCCTTAAGGAGGGCTCCAAAGTGACCCTGAAGGAAAAGGAGGACGGTTCTTATGCCCTTTCTTTTGCCTCGGAGGAAGAACCTTATACGGGACCTTTTACCGGCCCGTTCAGGGCCCTGAAGGACATCGTGGATCCGGACGCCTTTGGCGGCCGGGATTTGGATCCGGTGGAGTATGTGCGGCAACTTAGGAGTTCCGAAGGAAGAGAAAAACGTAAATTACCGTGGGATGATGACGAATAGGAAGTATATAATAGATACGGACACGTGGGTATTCTTGGGTAGGGGTAAGTCCTTTATTCAAGACAAGATTAATCAGGTGGGAGTGGCAAATTGTTTTCTGTCGGAGATTAGTTTGGCAGAATTGTATCTGGGGGTTTATAAAGGAAGGGGGAAGGAGCCATTTGTGTCTTATTTGGAGGAGAATTTCAAGGTGCTTCCGATAAGCTCCTCACTAAAAACCTTTGCCAGAACCAGGGCTTATTTGGAGCAAAATGGAATCCGCTTGGAAGACTTGGATATTTTTATCGCCGCAATGGCGCTGGATATGGATTACACCCTCGTTACCCACAACACCCGCCACTTCTCCCGTATCCCCTATCTGAGAATAGAGGACTGGGTTCAGGAATAGTTTGTATCTTTGCAGTATGATTGCCCTGGAACTGCTGGCGCCGGCTCGTACGGCACAGATTGGCATCGCGGCCATTGACTGCGGTGCGGATGCCGTGTACATTGCCGGTCCGGCTTTTGGCGCCCGGCAGGCTGCGGGGAACAGCGTAGAGGATATCCGGGCTCTGTGCACCTACGCCCACCGCTTTGGCGTGCGTATCTATGCCACGGTAAATACCTTGTTGGAGCCGGAGGAAGTTCCCCAGGCCCGGGAACTGGTGAAGCAGCTGGAACAGGCGGGTGTGGATGCCCTCATTGTCCAGGACCCGGCCGTGCTGGACATGAGCGACACACTGGTGATGCATGCTTCCACCCAATGCGCCATCCGTACGCCGGAGAAGGCACAGGGGCTGGAAAGCCTGGGCTTCGGCCGCCTGGTGCTGGAACGGGAACTGTCCCTGGAGCAAATCCGCGCCATCAGCCAAGCCGTCCACACGGAGATTGAGTTCTTTGTCCATGGCGCGCTCTGCGTGTGTTACAGCGGACAGTGCTATTTGTCAGAATATCTTACCGGCCGCAGTGCCAACCGGGGCGCCTGTGCCCAGCCCTGCCGCAACCTGTACGACCTGCAGGACGCTTCCGGAAAGGTTCTGGTGCGTGGCAAGGCCCTGCTTTCCCTCAAGGATTATCAGCTTATTCATCGGCTGGAGGACCTGGCTGCGGCCGGCGTTACCTCCTTCAAGATAGAGGGCCGATTAAAGAATGAATCCTACGTCCGGAACGTAGTCAAGGCCTATTCGGAGGCCCTGGATGCGCTGGTAGAGCATTCCCCTGAGCGCTATCGCAGAAGTTCCTTCGGCCGCGTCCGGGGCGGTTTTACGCCCAATCTGCAAAAAACCTTCAACCGCGGCTACACGGAGCTGTTCCTGGATGGGAAGCGCGGTGCCTGGGCCGCCATGGATGCCCCCAAGTCCATGGGCGAATATGTGGGGACGATTGCCCGCGTAACGCCTGGCGGACTGGTTTTGCAGCCCGCGGCGCCGGACCTGGTGCTGGCCAACGGCGACGGCTTTGCCTTTGTGAACAAGGACGGTGGCATCACCGGTTTTCGGGCCGATGTCTGCTCCGGCTTCACCGTCTCCTGCCGCAAGCCGGAAGGGCTCCGGGAAGGGCAGAAACTGTATCGGAACATCAGCGCCGCGTTCGAGAAGCAGCTGGAGGCCGCCAAACCCGTGCGGGAGATTCCGGTAAGCCTGGTGGTCCGCCTTGAGGAAGGGCAACTCTCCGTGTCGGCCCGGACACAGGATGGACGGGATGCTACGGAGCGCTATCCGCTTGCTGGGAATATGGCCCGGGACGCTGAGCGCATGGTTCAAACCCTGCGGGAGCAACTGGCCAAACGCAGCGGGCATTATGCCTTCGGGCAGCCGGACATGATGGTGAGCGGCCCGATTCCCTTCCTGCCGGTATCGGCTATCAATGGCATCCGAAGGGCTCTGGCGGAACAATTGGATAGCCAGCCCGTGAACGCCTTGCCGCTGTACCGGGGCAAACGGGCCCAAGATACGTCTTTCCAACTTAGCTATTCTTTCGGCGGGGAACTTATGCGTTCCAAATACTGCGTACGCCATGAACTGGGGCTCTGCCCCAAACAGGGTGAGGTGAAAAAAGCAGAACCGCTCTTCCTCATCAATGGGAAAGAGCGGTTCCGGCTGGATTTTCACTGCGCCGCGTGCGAAATGACGGTGCAGGAGTCTTAATTCCTACAGGGCCTTGAGCTGGGCCTCGGCCTGGGCGGCGTACTTGGTGCCGGCGAGTTTCTGGTAGTATTCCTTGGCGGTAGCCTTGTCTCCGGACTTCTGAGCGGTGGCGGCGATGGTGAACATGATGTCCGCCGCATTCTTGGCATTGGGGCTCAGCTCCAGGTATTTCTTGTAGCTCTCAATGGCCTGTGCGCTCTTGCCGGCTTTGGTCTGTGCGCTGGCGATGAGCATGTAGGCGTTGGCGCTTTCCACATAGCTGTTGGATTTCTCCAGGGACTCGATGGCATCGGCGGTCTTGCCGGCCTTCAGCAGGGCCTGGCCCTTCTTGAGGTAGGTGGTGGACAGAAGCTTGGGAGCCTGGGCCTCTCCCAGTTCGTTGGCCTTGGTGAGGGCTGCGACGGCACCTTCCATGTCACCGCTCTGCAAGAGGGCCTGACCGAGCAGGAGTTGGGCCTGGCCGTTCTCAGGGTCGATGGCGGTGAGTTCCTTGAGGGCACCGGCTGCACCGGCGAAATCCTTGGCCTTGAGCAGGGTGGAACCCTTGCGCAGATAAACGTTGGGGATAAGTTCCGCAGCTTCTGCTGCAACCTCAGTTGCTTCATATTCCGCGGCAACAGTCTTTACTTCTGCCAGGGTGGCCAGAGCACTGTCGTAATTGGCCTCGTTAATTTGTTCCTTGGCGATGGACATCAGGGTGCCGGGGATAATCTCTTTGCATTTGGCTACGAGCTCTGCGGCTTCTTCGCCTTCACAGAGGGCGGCTTCCGCCATGGCGGCACGGAACTGGGCCAGGGCCTCTGTTTTATTGGTTTCCAGAGTAGTGGCTCCGGCGTTGAATGTTTCTACGGCTTTTTTGAAATCTTGTGCGGTTGCCACAGCAGCGGCGAGCCCGAGGGCGGCGAGTGCTACAAAAAATCTTTTCATGGTTCTTTTCTCTCTATGGTTAAATTAAACATTCATTGGTCCACGAATTGCAAAAATAGTAAAAATAGTTGTAATTTTGCACCAAATTACCTTAAAATGAAGATTCGTCAGTTCAAATACCTCATTCTGACGCTGTGCGCCCTATGCTCTTTTTCAAGAATAGTGCCAGCGCAGACACAACTTCCTCCACTTCCCATGGATTCGCGCATCCAAAAGGGCACTTTGGGCTGTGGCGTCACCTATTATATGGTTACGGACCCCACGGTAAAAGGCTATGCCGATGTGGCTGTCGTCCAGCGTGACGAGCCCCTGTCCGAGGCCAAGCGCACCACGCTCAGCAGCCGCAGCCTGAGCCGGCTGGGCATTGCTCCTGCGCCCGAGGGATATCTGACCGACGTGGATGGCTCCACCGTTTACCGTTTCTGCCGTGTGCCGTTTTATCGGCCCGAGGCATTGGACTCCACGCTTTTGTACACCTTTGGCCTGGTGGCGCAGTCCAAGGCGCAGCAGGCCGTCATCGTCAGTGGAGACATTGACGCGCCGGAGCTGAAAAAGAAGCTGGACATTTGCTCCATGCTGGTCCCGCGGATGCTGGTGAAATCCAATCACCAGCCGGACTATGTCTGGGAGCCTTCTCCCGCCCCTTCCGTGCAGTTTTATCCGGATGGCAGTGCCCGCGTGAGCATTTCGTATGACGGCGCCCGCATACCGTTTGCTTACATGAATACGGCGCAGGCCTTGGTGACGGACCTGTTGGGCCTGGAGTTCCAGGTCTTGTTGCAACATCGGCTGGAGCACAATTTCCGGGAGGCGGGCATTCCCTACGGTGCCATCGGCTTCCAAGCGCTGCGCAGTGAGGATTACGGCGGTGATGAACGTTATACCGTATCCATGCGCGTGGCTCCCGAAAACCTGCATGCCACCATGCAGCTCATGGCGTCCACCATCGGTGAGCTGGATACGCTCGGGGTAAGTCCCGAAGAATTTACGGAAGCCAAGAAAGTGCTTACGCCCACCATCTACCGCAGGGGAACGTCGAGCCCCGCTCCGGGCTCGCTGGTGAACCGTTGCATCGCCCATTTCCTGTATGGCGCCAACCTGGCCCCTTACGATGAAACCGTGCGGCTTTTCTCCCGTAAAAATGTCAAGGACAGCGTGGAAACCCGTCTGTTCAATCATTTTGCCGATGCCCTTCTGGATCAGTTGTCCAACCTCACGCTGGAATATTGGCAGGCGCCGGATACCCTGGATAAGGACAAGGAACTCTTCTACTACAACCTGGCTTATCTGTATGGCTCGGTGGTGAAGTCGGAGCGGGACTATCGCTGGCACGGAGCCGACACCCTGGGCATGCAGGTGACCTGTCCCAAAGTGAAGATAAAAAACGAACGCGTGGAACCGGTTTCCGGCGGCACCCTCTGGACTTTCTCCAACGGTATGCGCGTTATTTACAAGCAAGTCCCCAAAACCGGTATTTTCAACTATGAACTGCTGTTGAACGGTGGTTTGGCCCAGATAGAGGACCTTCAGGAAGGGGAAGGCGGTTACATCGGCGATATCCTTTCGCTGTACGATGCTGCCGGTCTCCCTGCCTGGCACTTCCGCGAGGTGCTTGCCGTGGGAGGTGTCAGCATGGATGCGAAGGTGGGTTTGAACAGCGTGGCTGTGGGCGGCGTGGCTCCGTCGTCCCAACTGCCTTTCCTCCTGAAAGCACTGCTGGAGGTGGCCAACAACGGTAAACTGAACCGTGCAGAATGCGAGCATTTCCGGCAGCGCCAGCTTCTGCTGCCCACCGGTCTGGACGATGCCTTGCGCCTGCGCATGGCTCCGGGCTATCGATATACGGGCAGCAAAATCCCGTCCGCTTTGTGTGCCGATACCTGGAAAAAGGCGGAAAAATTCTACGCTGACCGTTTTGCCCGCATGAATGACGGCGTGCTCATCCTCTCCGGCGATCTCAAGGAGGCGCAGGTGAAAAAACTGCTGTGCCAATACCTGGGCGGGTTCCGGGTTATGAAGGGTGCCACGCCCAGAAAACCGGTCGAGTATCGGCCCCGCACAGGAACGGTCACTTTTACCGAGGAGGGGGACACTCCTGGAATCTATGTGCTCATGGAGGCGGAAATGCCCATGACGGTGGACCATTACTATGCCTCATTCGTCGCCCGCGACCTGCTGCAGGCGCAACTGACGAAACACTTGGCCCAATATGGTTTCACCTGCGACGTGGCGGTAATCCCGCAGGTGCAGCCGCGCGAGCGTTTCCAGCTGCAAATCAATTGCCGGCCGCTGCCATTGGCGGGGACTCCTGCCGATGTGGATGATATATCTGCCCAAAGGGCGCTGACGGCGGTGCGTTCCGCCATAAAGGCGGCTGCGACGAGGACGGCGGAGCCGGAGGACTTTGCTTTGTGGAAGAGCAAACTGGCGGAAAACGTGGCTGCTGTTTTGGGGAGTTCCGGTGGTTTTGTCACAACCTTGCATGCCCGCTATGCCTGGAACAAGGATATGACATCGCGCTACCAGGAAAGTATTGCCCGGATGACAGCGGAAAATGTAAAAGCCTTCCTCTCCGCCATGGCGGCAGGGGGGCGTATAGAGTATCTTGTCCCATGAGTAACAGCGCATTCGGTACCATCATAGAGATAGGCGACATCCTGGTTTCTGAGGACGTGGTCCTGGAATACTTTGCCTGCGATTACGGCGTTTGCAAAGGGAAATGTTGCATTGTCGGTGACAGTGGCGCTCCGCTCAAGGAAGAGGAGTTGGAGCCGATAGAAGCCAATTATGCGTCCTTCAGCCCGCTCATGACACCGCAGGGCCGTGCCGCAGTGGATGCCAAGGGCTTTTTCGAGATAGACCGCGACGGAGACCTGGTGACGCCGCTTGTGCCCGGCAGCGAGGAATGTGCTTTCTGCCATTTCTGCGACGGCAGCTGCTTCTGCGCCATCGAGCGTCAGTTCTGCAAAGGCCTTTCCTCCTTCAAGAAACCCATTTCCTGCTCGCTGTATCCCATCCGTGTTGCGGAGCTGGGCGGCGGCAGGGTAGGGCTCAACCTGCACCGCTGGGACATCTGCAAAGACGCCTATGAAAAAGGGCGCCGCGAAGGAATCCGGGTGTACCAGTTCCTTCGCGGTCCGCTCACAGATGCCTTCGGCGAGGAGTTTTACTCGGCCTTGGAGGCGGCTGCCAAAATGCTCATGGCAGCATCGTAGTCGTTTTCATTTACCTTTACTTCGATGGGCCTCGCATAGCCCAGGGAAGGGTAGGAGGAGTCTGCGCCAAAAACGCCGGCGGGGATGCCGTTGTCGCCCAAAAGGGCTGCGCACATGTCGGCCTGGACCTTCTCTGTGAAGGTGGCCACGGTTTTGAAGGATTGGGTGTCAGTTGCCATAGGTATTGATTTTATGGTCGATGCTCGAAACAATGCGGGCGAGGTCCCGTACCAGGCCTTCTGCCTGGAATCCGCCCAGCACCGGCTCCACCGTAATGCTGTCTTCCCACAGGCGCGTGGCGCGCATGAAGGCGGAGTCCAGGTGGTATTTCCGGCCGCCGTTCTCTGTTTCTGCGGCCTTGACATAGCCTCGGGAGGCCATGGCGGCGTCTATGCGGGGCCAGTATTCCGCCGGGTCTCCCTGGGCGTGAACGGTGCGTTTCCCATAGCCGAAGTAAGGGTAGGCCAGGGAAATGACGGCGAACATGGCGGCAATGTAGCCGATAGAGGTCCAGCCGTGCTGGAAGGCGACGGACACGTCACGGGAAACAAAGCCGGTGAGCATGAGCGCGCCAATAATCACCACAAAAATAAGGGTGACTTGCAGCAGGTATTTGAAGGCTCTTCTGAGGTAGGTCATGCCAGTTCTCTTATAATTTCATCGGATACGAAGAAGTGGTCTTCCGGGATGCGGTACCGCCGTCCTGTTTTGGCCAGGGCGCCTTCCCGGAGCAGGCGCTGGATGTCCTCTTCCCGGCAGTTGGCCTGGAGGAACTCTCCGTCTATGCCGCGGGCGGTGCGGAGGGCCAGCATGAGGGTTTCCACTTTCTCATCTTCAACGCTCAGGGATTCCGTGGTGCGGGTGTATCCCTTGAGCTCCGGACTGTTCCAGCTGCGGTTGCGCCCGCTGAAGGAGTGGGCCGACGGACCCAGTCCCACGTAGGGCCTGCGCTGCCAGTAACCGCCGTTGTGGACGGCCTCGAAGCCGGGTTTGGCGAAGTTGGAAATCTCATAATGGACATAGCCTGCGGCGCCCATCTTGCTGCACAGGATGTCGTACTGATGGCGGCAGAGTTCTTCCGGGGCTTCTTCGTATTCCCCGTTTTCCAGCCGCCGGGCCAGTACGTTGTCTCCTTCCACGGTGAGCTGGTAGCAGGAGATGTGCTCCGGCCCCAGGGCAATGGCTTCATCCACCGTGGCTTCCCAAACGGCATCCGACAGGTTGGACAAGCCAAAGATAAGGTCGATGCTCACATTCTCGAAGCCGGCCTGGCGTACGAGGCGGAAGGCTTCGCGGGCGCCGTCTGCGTTGTGTCGCCGGGCCATCCAGCTCAGAAGGGTGTCGTCGAAGGACTGCACGCCCATGCTCATGCGGTTGACGCCCAGTGCCCGGAGGCTCTCCAGGTAGGGGAGGCCTTTCTCCACCAGGTCCTCCGGATTGCACTCCATGGTAAATTCCGTGTAGGGCCCTCCGTGGCCGCATTCCTCCAGGGTGAGGAGAATGCGGGTAAGGTTGGAAAGGGGCAGCACAGAAGGTGTGCCGCCCCCGAAGTATAAGGTCTTGAGGTTGTCGTCCATCTCTGCCGCGCGGTTACGGATTTCCTGACACAACTGGGCGGTGTAGGCATCGTACAGGCCTTCGCCCGGGATTTCGGAGTAGAAATCGCAGTAGGTGCAGAAACTTTTGCAGAAAGGGACGTGGATGTAAATCATATATTACCTCAGCATGCATTCTGCGCGGCCCATAAGGCTTTGCCCGGTGTAAATTTCCAGTGTGTACACACCCTTCACGAACTCGCCGGTGTCGTTGATGTAAATGGTGAGATCCACTTCGTTTCCTTCGTAGTCCACTTCTCGGGAAGCGGTGGCCTGCAGGACTTCTCCGTTCACGGTGAAACTGGTGGATTCGTTGTTGCTCAGCAGGATGCCTTCCGGATCCTTCACGCGGACATAAATACGGACGGGGCCTTTGTCTGCCAGGGAGTTCTCCACCAGCGACAGATTGGCTGTCATGTAGCGCACGCGGCTGTGGCGGTCGCCCACTTTGTCGTTGCTGTAATGGGCCAGGAGGGAAATGCCGCGGGCCTTGAGGATTTTGCCGGCGCTCACCTGGGACGACAGGCTTTCCACCTGCTGGGTGAGCTGTTCGTTGGCGGCGCGGCTTTCTGCAGCCTCGCGGCGGGCGGCGGCAGCGTCTGCCGTCAGCTTCTTGTTCAGGGTGTTCAGGGAGTCAATCTGGACGATATAGCCCTTCATGATGGCGCGCAGGGTACCCAGCTCTTTCTCATACTGGCGGATTTTGGCGCGGTTGGTGGCTTCCGTCTTGCTCAACTTGTCTATGAGCAGGGCCACTTGTTCACGGGAGGTGTCCAGTTGGTGGTTGATGCTTTCATAGTCTGAGTTCAGACTGTCGAAGTCCTGCTGGAGGGCGACCATTTGCTGGGCCAGCTCTGCCTTTTCCGTTTCCAGGTCTTTTACCAGGGTGCTGCGCTGATACAGCATATAGCCCAGTACGGCGGCCAGGGCAACGGCCACGGCGGCCAGGATAATCATTACGGTGCGGGGACCTTTGTTCTCTTTTCTTTCACGCTCTTCGCGTGCAATTCTCTCGAGGGGATCTTCTGCCATGGTTTTACTATTTTTATTTCGTACAAATATAACTATATTTGTGCAAATATCATGCGATTTCTTGTATGGAAAATGTCTTTTATGGCCGCATAGAGGCTCTTCGCGCCCTCATGAGGGAAAACAGCTGGGATATGGTCATTCTCACCGGCAGCGATCCGCATGCCAGTGAGTATCCGGCGGCACGCTGGAAGCAGGTGGAATGGCTGTCCGGCTTCACCGGCGAGGCCGGAGACCTGGTGGTTACGCAGGACCATGCCGGCCTGTGGACGGACACCCGTTATTTCATCCAGGCCAATAAGCAGCTGGCCGGTACGGGTGTGGAGCTCCACAAAATGCGTGTCCCGGAGCAAGTGCCCATCCCTGAGTGGATTGCTTCGCTGGAAATGGACGAGCCCGTTATTGCCGTGGATGGCCTGTGCCAGCCTGTGGCCGCCATCCGCGAACTGCAGGACGCCGTGCCGTCGGCCATCATCGTCCCGGTGCCGGACCTGCTCAGCGCCTTGTGGGAGGACCGCCCCGCCATTCCCTGTACGCCCATCATCACCTTGGGCGAAGACCTCACCGGAGAAAGCCGTGAGGCCCGCATCCAATGGCTGCGCAAGTGGCTGGTAAGGCAGGGGGCCGATGCCATTTTCCTCACCGCCCTGGACGATATTGCCTGGCTGCTGAATGTGCGTGGCTCGGACATTGCCTACAATCCGCTGGTCATTTCCTATTTGCTGGTTACCCTGGACGATGTCTCCTGGTTCGTCCGCAAGGATGCCTATGCAGATCCGGACCAGGATACGGCGGACAGCTTTGACGAACTGGCCGCAGACGGCGTCACCGTGTGCGACTATTCAGACGTGAATTTCAAACTGGCATCGCTGCGTTTGGACGGCGTGGACCGTATCTGCGTGGACCCTTCCACCCTCAATTATTGCCTCAGGGACGCCATCGACGACGGCGACCAGCTACCGGAGGTGGTGGAATGCGAATCGCCGGTACAGCTGCGCAAGGCCGTGAAAAACGCCGTGCAGATAGAAGGCATGCGGGAGGCCCATCTGGAAGACGGCCTGGTGATGGAACAGTTCCTCTATTGGGTGGAGCTGCACGCCGGGCAAGTGAACGAGTGGGAAGCCGCCTGCTACTTAGGCAGCCTCCGGGCACAGATTTCCGGATACCGCGGAGACAGTTTCGAGACCATATCGGCCTATGGTCCCTCCGCGGCCCTGCCGCATTATTCCACCCCGTCGGAGGGCTCGGCCCTGCTGGAAGCCCATGGACTGTACCTGTGCGACTCAGGCGGCCAGTATCTCTTTGGCACTACGGACATTACCCGTACCGTGCCGATGGGCCCCTGCACCGCGCTGGAGCGGGAAGACTACACCCTGGTGCTCAAGGGGCATATCGACCTTTCCATGGCCGTCTTCCCCAAGGGAACCTGCGGCCCGCACCTGGACATTCTGGCGCGCGAACCGCTGTGGCGATACAAACGCAATTTCGGGCATGGAACGGGGCATGGCGTGGGCTTTTTCCTGGGCGTGCATGAAGGTCCGCACGAGTTCCGCCAGAACTTCAATTCCGTGCCGTTCCAGCCCGGTTTCGTGATAACGGACGAGCCCGGCCTGTATCGCGAGGGCATGCACGGCGTCCGGCACGAAAACGTACTCCTGTGCCGTTCCCTGGGCGACAACGAGTTCGGTTCCTGGCTGGGCTTCGAGCCACTTACCCTGTGTCACTTTGACACCTCCTGCCTGGAGGTCTCCCTGCTTACCGGGGACGAGCGCAACTGGCTCAACGCCTACCATGAGCGGGTTTATCGCACCCTGAGCCCCCGCCTCCCCGCAGAAGTGTCTTCATGGCTTCGTAACAAAACCTTGCCGGTGTAGTGACTGTAAAATGCAAATATCCATGTATGAGCTATTTACGCAAAATCGCCTGTGCAATTCCGCACAGGCGATTTTTGACAACTAACTGACATTCGATCAGTTCTATTTCACGGGGATTATTGGTTCAGGACATCGGCACTCTGGATGTACTTGGCCAGTTCCTCGTCGGTGAGTTTGTAGTCCTGGAGCTCGCCGGAGATGTACTGGTCATAGGCGGCCATGTCCACAAAGCCGTGGCCGGAGAGGTTGAACAGGATGGTTTTCTGTTCGCCGCTTTCCTTGCACCTAAGGGCCTCGCGGATGGTGGCGGCAATGGCGTGGCAGCTTTCCGGAGCGGGGATGATGCCCTCCGTCTGGGCAAAGAGCACGCCGGCCTTGAAGGTTTCGGTCTGCTGCAAGTCGATAGCTTCCATGTAGCCGTCCTTCATGAGCTGCGACAGGATGACACCAGCGCCGTGGTAGCGCAGGCCGCCGGCGTGGATGGTGGCGGGCTTGAAGGTGTGGCCCAGGGTGAACATGGGGAGGAGCGGGGTCATGCCGGCTTCATCGGCAAAATCGTACTCGAATTTACCCTTGGTGAGCTTGGGGCAGCTGGCCGGTTCCGCGGCAATGAAACGGGTCTTTTTGCCATCCCGGATGTTGTGGCGCATGAAGGGGAAGGCGATGCCGGAGAAGTTGGAACCGCCGCCGAAGCAGCCAATCACAATGTCCGGATATTCGCCGGTGAGGGCCATCTGCTTTTCCGCTTCCAGGCCGATGACGGTCTGGTGCATGCACACGTGGTTGAGCACGGAGCCCAGGGTGTACTTACAGTTGGGCGTAGTGAGGGCGAGCTCCATGGCCTCGGAGATGGCGCAGCCCAGGGAGCCCTGGTCGTTGGGGTTCCGGGTGAGGATGTCCTTGCCGGCGCGGGTGCTCATGGACGGCGACGGGGTGATGGCCGCACCAAAGGTTTGCATGATGCTGCGGCGATAAGGCTTCTGGTTATAGCTTACCTTTACCATATAGACCGCGCAGTCCAGGCCGAACTTTTTGGCGGCATAGCTCAGGGCACCGCCCCACTGACCGGCGCCGGTCTCGGTGGTAATGTTGGTGATGCCTTCCTGTTTGGCGTAGTAGGCCTGGGCCAGGGCGCTGTTGAGTTTGTGGCTGCCGGCCGGACTTACGCTCTCGTTCTTGAAAAAGATGTGGGCCGGGGTGCCCAGGGCTTCTTCCAGCTCGTAGGCGCGCACCAGCGGGGTGCAGCGGTAGGCGGCGTACTGCTCTCGTACCGGCTCCGGGATGGGAATCCATTCATCCGTCTGGTTGAGTTCCTGCCGGGCGCATTCTTCCACGAATACGGGATAGAGGTCTTCCGGCTTCAAGGGCTCTTTGGTGGCGGGGTTCAGGAAGGGCAGGGGCTTGTTGGGCATCACGGCCTGGATGTTGAAGTAATGGGTGGGGATTTCGCTCTCGGGGAGCAGGTACTTTTTCTGTTTCATATCTGTTTCGTTTTATGTTGTTGTTTTCTTGTTCTTTTTCTTGTTCTCTGTCGTCCGGACGAAAACTTTTTCTACCCCGCAAGGGGGAGCGAAAAAGTTTTGTCTGTTCTTAATCCTTTTCTCTTTTGTCGTCCGGACGAAAACTTTTTCTACCCCACAAGGGGGAGCGAAAAAGTTTTGTCCGTCCTCCTAAAGTTGGCCTCAGGCATAAAAAATGGCCTGCTGTAAGTCAGCAGGCCACCTTTATGTGAACGGGATAACTACGGTGAAGCGACTTACAGTTTTTTATTCTGCAAGGCGCCACCAAGCGTTATTGACCATGTTCTTTTTCATATCCGGATACAAATATGCAGATAAGGATTGAAAAATCAAAGACTTTTTTCAAAAATTAGAAATTGATGCAGTTGAGCAGAGGCTCCGTCCACTGATGGGAAGCGGTGACGAAGTTGGCTTCCACGTAAGCATTTACGGCGGTGCAGACGAACAGCAGCACAATGCAGGTGCTCACCACAACGCCAATCACGCGCAGGCGGGGCAGCCATTTCTTGTTATTCCAGCCGATGGTCTGGAACATGCTCCAGAAACCGTGGTTCAGGTGCAGCCACAAGGCGACGAACCAAACGATGTACAGGGCCAGGACCCACCAGTGACCGAAGGTGGCCATGAGGAGGTAGTACGGGTTCTCTGCCTCTCCGCCCATGAATTCCTGCAACTGCATCTTGGCCCAGAAGTGGGTGAGGTGGAAGCACAGGAAACCGAGGATAACCAGGCCGAGCACGAACATATTCTTGGCGCTCCAACTGTCATTCTGGGCCTTGGAGGCAACCTCATAACGCTTTACGCCGCCGCGGCGCCGGAAGTTCTGGACGCTGAGCCAGATACCATAAATGATGTGGATGAGGATACCCAGGGCCAGAATGGGCACCATGATGTCAATCACGGGAGAGGACATGAAGTCGCAGCCCAGCTGGAACCAGCCGTCACCATGGGAATAGGGCATACTGTCTGCGGCAACCTTGCCGAACTTTCCGTGCAGGGAGTCGATGACGGAGAAGAAGTTAATGGTGCCGTGAAGGAGCAAGAAGATAATAAGGAATGCGCCAGAAACGCTCTGGATGAACTTCTTGCCGATAGAAGAGGTCAGGAAATTAGCCATTATAGTTCTTTAATTTGTTTTCAAGTATGCAAATATAGGAATCTTTCTTGGATTTTTCCCACTATTTGGGTACTTTTGTTGCAAAACTGAAAGCAACTCATGTATAAACGCGTACTACTTAAACTCTCGGGCGAAAGCCTCGGCGGCCCTGCCGGAAAGGGGCTGGATACGGCCTGGTTGGAAAAATATGCCAAAGAGATAGCTGCAGCGGCCAAGGCGGGCCTGCAAATTGCCATCGTCAATGGCGGCGGAAACATCTTCCGGGGCCTGCAGGGCGTGGGCAAGGGCTTCGACCGCGTGGACGGCGACAAAATGGGCATGCTGGCCACCGTCATCAACTCTCTGGCCCTGAGCATGTTTATTAAAGCAGAAGGCGTTGAGGCCGTGGTATTCACCTCCACTCCCATGGAGCCGCATGCCAAATATTATATGCGTGACGACGCCGTAGCCGTCCTGGAACGCGGCGGCGTGGCGCTCATCGCCGGCGGCACCGGCAACCCCTTCTTCACCACGGACAGCGGCGCAGCCCTCCGCGCGCTGGAAATCGGCGCCGATGCCCTCCTGAAAGGCACCCGCGTGGACGGTGTCTATACGGCGGACCCGGAAAAGGACCCCTCGGCCGTGAAGTACGACGAGCTCACCTTCGACGAGGCCATCTCCAAGCACCTCAAGGTGATGGACCAGACCGCCTACGCCCTTTGCTCGGACGGCAAGATGCCCATCATCGTCTTTGACATGAACGCCACTGGCAACCTCACCAAACTCCTCAGCGGAGAAAAAGTCGGAACTTTAGTACATCCTTAATTATATAGACCCATGAAAGCCGAATCTTTATTAGGTTTTATCACCGGAGCCGCCCTGGGCGTTTGCGCCGGCATCCTTTTCGCCCCGGAAAAGGGGGAAGTCACCCGTAAGAAACTGATGGACGCTGCGGAAGAAGGTTACGACAACGCTGTGGAAAGCGCCGGCGAGCTTGCCCACGAAGCCCACGTGCGTTACCGCTATGCCCGCCGCGAGGCCAACAAGCTCAAGAAAACCCTGATGGAACAGGGCGCGGAGCTCAAGGAAGAAGCCCGCAAGGCCATCCTGGACCAGCTGGCCAAGCTGGAAGAGTACCTTGCCCAGGCAGAAAAAGAGGCTGCCGCCGCCGAGGTCGATGTCCAGGAGGGATAACCCCTGTAAAATGGAGCAAGCTGAATATCAGCACATTACCAAAAATCGCCTGTGCGGGATTGCGCAGGCGATTTTGCATAAACCACTCTAACAGAGTCATTTGCATTTTGCGGCAAAATTACGTTTAACATTTCCGGTACCATCCCGTCTTATTATTGCAAGCGCTTGATAAGACACATGAAAAAGACAGTTATCACATTACTCTTACTTACGGTCACGTTCCTGGCGGCGTGGGCCGGCAAACCGGAAAAGCTGGAACGGCTGGCCCGGCAGTACAAGGGCGAAGACGGCTTCGAGATGGTTTCCATCGGCAGGCTGGGCCTGCGCCTATTCAACGGCATCACCGCCGTCGCCGGTGACCTGGATGCAGGGGAAAAGGAAGCCTTGAAGGTTTTCAAGGGGCTTAACAAACTCATCGTCATTGACTTTGAAGACATCCCGGCGGCCCGGAAAGCCGCTTTCACCGCCAAAACGGAGAAAATCCTGGGCGGCATGGACCTTATCCTGGAGGCCAAGGACAACGAGGAGGCCTTCCGGATTTATGGCATTGACGATGGCAAAAACGTCCGCGACTGCATCCTGTACAGCAGCGACGGCACGCTCATCGTCACCAAAGGTCGGTTTAACCTGGATTCCATTGGAAAGCTCATGGAAATGGCTCAATGACCGAACGCGCCTTTCATACCGTTTGGCTGCCCCTTCAGGGCCGATTCTACCGCGTAGCTTTCTATCTGCTGGAAGACGAGGCCGATGCCAAGGATGCCGTGCAGGAGCTGTACCTGAAGCTCTGGACGCTGCGGGACCACCTGGAACTCATCCGCGAGCCCGCCGCCTACGGCTCCCTCCTCATGAAGAACCTGTGCATCGACCGGATTCGCAAGCGAAAGCCCCGGGAGGCGCTGCGGGAAGACCAGGCCGACGATCCGCCGCCGGACCGGCAGCTGGAGCTCAGGGAGGAGCTCAAGGATGTACTGGGAAAGATGGATGCCCTCCCACCCAATCAACGCAAGCTACTTGGCATGAGGGTGTTACAGGGATTGTCCTACGACCAAATCAGCCAGCAGACAGGGCTCAGCCCGCTTAACATCAGGGTCCAGATTAGTCTGGCGCGTAAAAAAATCAAGGCATGAAAAAGATTGAAGACATAGAAAAACTGACCACGCAGGACCTCCTTCGCATTGGGGCCGATGACACCATCCCCGTCCCGGACAGCCTCGTCGTGAAACTGCCTCACAGGGCGCACAGAACCTGGAGCATTGCGGCTGCCGCAGCGGTAGTCATCGGCCTGGGTGGCTGGGCGCTCAGCCGGCCTTCCGCCGCCCCGCAGGACACCTTCGAGGACCCTTATCTGGCCTACGCAGCAGTAGAAAAGGCGCTGGGAAAAATGTCGGCCACCGTTCAAAACACCGCCGGGAAAGTTGCCCGGGCAGAAACCCTTATTGACGATTTAACTTACTGGAAATGAAACGCTTTATTCTCATATTCACCTTGCTCGCACTGAGCGTATCGGCCCTGGCCCAAAACGGGAAACAACTCTATAGCAAGTACTCCGACCTTCCGGGCATGGAAGCCGTGTACATCTCTCCCGCCATGTTCCGCATCATCGGCAAAATTCCCGACGTGGAACTCAACGACAAAAACGTCAACTTCTCCTCCATCATCAAGTCCATGACCGGATTCTATATCCTGAACACGGAGAATGCCGAAGTGGGCACAAAACTTTTTGCCGATGTAAAGAAGTTTATCGACTCCGGCAAGTTCGAACTCCTGATGGAAGCCAAGGACGACGGTCAGGTGGTCCGCATGTACACGGTGGGCGACGAAAAAACCGTGACCTCCTTTGTCATGCTGGCCCGGGACAAGGACGAAGTCTCCTTCATCTCCTTCGACGGCAACATGGACCGCCAGCAGATGGAGAATATCCTGGCCGCGTCCGACTAATCCACTATCACCAGGGCGGGGGCGGGGTGGTTGAAGTGGAGGGAGACGATGGGCTCGGTGGTGCGGTTGAGGGTGGCTTTCCACCAGGCATCGAACACCACCCCGTCCAGCGGCCACGCAAGGCCTTCGGAGGTCACTCTCAACGAATTGTCCGCACTGAAGAACGAGAATCTGCGGCCTTCACCCAGGTGGAGGTCGCAGCTGCCCGTAATGGCAAAGGCCGTACCGTAGTCGGAGACCATGGACACCTTCCGCCCGCCCAGGTCGAACAGGCGGGTATATTCCATCAAGAGCCCCAGGTTGCCGATAGTATGGTCCTCCCGCAGCCCCGTGGCGCCCAGAATCACTATCTCCTGCACCTCCGGATGCTCCCGAAGCACCCAGCGCATGGCCTTGGTGAGGTCATTGTAGTCCTGCTCCGTCACGTGGACCAGGCAGGAGGCAAACTGTTCCTGCAGCGCCTGTGACAGGGAATCCAGGTCCCCCACGACCGCCAGCGGACAGGCGTCAGGCTTGTGTGCCAGCCACTGCTCCAGCGCCCCGTCGCAACACACAACACCCTCCGCCGACTCCAGCAGGTACTGCGGATACGGTTCCGAAGGGAACTGCCCGTTGCAAAGAATGACGACGCTATTCATCTTCCTTGGGCGTTGCCTTGGCCACTTCCTCCTTGGAAGTGCCCTGGGTGCAGACGTAGGCCGTTGGATTGCGGAAACCCAGCAGGAAGGAGCGCACGTCCATGCGCTTTTTACCGGATAGCTGCAGGTCGGTTATGGCGATGGCACCGTCCTGCGTGGCCACAGCGAAGTACGTCTTTCCGTCGCTGAGCACCGTTCCGGGCTCTCCGTGCAGGTCCATGCGCATTTCTCCTAAGAATACCTTCAGTTGAAGCGCTGCTCCGGAAGGGGACACCCTTTCTGGAACATTTGCCCGTACAGGGTCGCGAAGCGACGTGGAAGAAAGGGTGTCCCCTTCCGGAAGCACCGGCACCAGCTCCGTGTAGGCGCAAGGGTAGGGGGAGAGGCCCCGGATGAGGTTGTACACGTGCTTGGTCGTGTCCCTCCAGTCAATGTGCTGGAGTTCGCGCGTGAGCTTGGGTGCCGGCTTCAGCAGCTCGGACCCCTGGATGAAGCTCCGCTGTACGCGCAGTTCCACATTCTTCTGCACAATGCCCTCCACCGTCTCAATCACCAGTGCGGAACCCAGTTCCATGAGCTTGTCATGCAGGGTCCCGGCCGTGTCTGTAGGCTCTACCCGGCACTCGGACCGCAGGATAATGCCGCCGGTGTCAATTTTCTTGTCAATCATGAAGGTGGTGACGCCGGTAATGTTCTCGCCGTTGATTACCGCCCAGTTGATGGGAGCGGCACCGCGATACTGCGGCAGCAGGGCGGCGTGCAGGTTGAAGGTGCCCAGTTTGGGCATGGTCCACACCACCTCTGGCAGCATGCGGAAGCCCACCACCACAAACAGATCGGCCTTCCAGGCTGCGAGGTCTTTGAGAAAGGCCTCGTCTTTGAGCTTTTCCGGTTGCAGCAGCGGCAGACCGTGCTCCACGGCGTATTTCTTGACGGCGCTCTCGTTCATCTTGAGGCCACGGCCGGACGGCTTGTCCGGTGCGGTGACCACGCCCACAATTTGATAGCCGCCTTTGATGAGGGCGTCCAGCGGGCCCACGGAGAATTCCGGGGTGCCCATATAGACAATGCGTGTATTTCTGAACATACGGAAAAATTTGCTTTTGAGTTTGCGGAACCCGGATTTCACCAGGTCCACATTGAAGATGCTGGCATCCTGGATGGCTTTGATGGTGAGCCAGGTGCCTATCGGCGCAAGGACAAAGGCCGATACGAATTTGCCCATGAACGCCGTCGTACTGCCGTTGTTGGCCAGGCGTTCGCCCGTGATATCCACCACCCAGTACAGGACGAAGAACAGCATGGAAAGGATGGCCGGCGTGCCCAGGCCGCCTTTTTTGATGATGGCGCCGATAGGAGCGCCGATGAAAAACAGCAGCAGACAGGCCAGCGCCTGCGCATACTTTTTCCAGATTTCCACGTCGGTGCGGTGAATCAGGTGGGTATAGTCGGCCGAATCCATGATTTGGCCGTTGGCCAGGTTCTGGTATTGACGGGCTACGCTGGCGGCACTTTCCAGACCGCGCAGGCGGGAATTCTGGTTGTTCCAGTCATTTTCGCCGCGCGGCGCCATCACGGCCGTCGCCATGCTGCGCCAGGCCGTGTCCAACTGTTCCTTGTGGGTGAGGTTGTTCTGCCGGAGGAATTCGTCCACATGCCGGCGTGTACCTACATTCACCAGGTTGGTCAGGGAGTCGTGGCCGTGGCGGAGGTCGTGGAGGTTCATGGAACGCACCTGCTCGCCGTAACGGGCGCTGTCGGAATGATGGAAGGCGTAGTTTTCCAGGGGAATCACCATTTCCTGGTTGTGGAAACGGATGCGCTGCAGCGTCAGGGAGGTGTCGCGGTACTTGCGCTTGTTCTCTTCCTGGTAGTTCACCCCGTCAAAGAGCTGGAACGTCAGGTAGTCCTTGGCCTTGGACATCTTGATGATGCCGCTGTCGGCCACGGTAATGCGCGTGTTGCCTTTCCCGACGGTGTGGTCGTACACCTGGATGTTGTACATCATGCCTGTCTTCTTGTCCCGGCGCTCCACCCGCAGGATGTACCCGTCGATGCCGTCGTAGAACGTGCCCGTGGGGATTTTGATTTCACTTTTGGTACGGCCGATGTCGTCGCGCATGGTGTAAATCTGGTTGATGGAGTAGGGGACCAGGCGGTCGCCCACGAAGAAAGCGCCCACGCTGATGAGCACGCTCACGAGGATCATCGGCAGCAGTACGCGCGCGAGCGAAATGCCGGAGGCCTTGATGGCGGTGAGCTCGAACTTCTCGCCCATGTCGCCCAGCGTCATCATGGAGCTGAGCAGGGTGGCCAGCGGAATGGCCATGGGCAGCGTCTGGCAGCTGCCCCACATGAGGAATTCCAGGATGACCTTGAATTCCAATCCCTTACCTACCAGTTCGTCAATATACAGCCACAGGAACTGCATGACCAGTATGAACGTCACAATCCCCAGGACCGCCAGGAACGGCCCCACAAAGGATTTGAGTAAAAACTGGTCTAATTTTTTCATATGAGTTGGCAAATGCCTATATGCTTCGCAAATCGTCGCTTCGCGACCCCTCCCATACGCAACGTGTCTGACGACACGGCTGTGGGCCCCTCCCTCTTATGCGGCCGAGGGTGGCCACAGATTTGCGAAGCATACAGGCATTTGCAATAATTAACAAGTAGCTACTTCAATAAGTTTATTCAGGGCGTCGGGGAGGCCTTCGACGAGGCGGCCGCCGGCGGTGGCCAGGCCGGGCTGTCCGCCACCGCCGCCCTGGATAAGCTTGGCGGCTTCTCGGATGTCCTTGCCGGCGTTCTTGCCCTTGGCTACCAGGTCACCGGAGTACATGAGCACCAGGTTGGGCTTGCCATCAAAGGCGAAGGCGCCTGCGAGCACCAGGTTCTGGGCCTTCTTCTGCAAAAGCAGGGCCATGTTGCGGGCCAGGGCCGGATCCACGGAAGTGTCGAACTTAGTTACGCGCACGCCGTTCACTTCCTCGGCCTGCGCATACAGCTTCTCGGCCAGCTGGGAGGCCTTTTCCAGGGCGATGGCTTCCAACTGCTTGCGGGCATCGGCATTCTCGCCGATCATCTTTTCGATGGCGCCGGTGAGGTCCGGCACGTTGTTGAAGAAGCTGCGTACGGTCTTGAGCATGTCTTCCACGTTCTGGATGGCCTCTTCCGCAGCAGCGCCGGTCACGGCCTCAATACGGCGGACACCGGCGGCCACGGCACTTTCTGCGCGTACTTTGAACAGGCCGATGGTGCCGGTATTGCGGGTGTGCGTACCGCCGCAAAGCTCGATGGAATCTCCGAAGCGCACCACGCGCACCACATCCCCGTACTTTTCGCCGAACAGGGCCATGGCGCCCATTGCGCGGGCCTCGTCCATGGTGGCGTCCCGTTTTTCGCACAGGGGTTCGCAGGCGCGTATGAGCTGGTTTACGCGGTTCTCCACGGCGCGGAGTTCCTCGTCCGTCACCTTTTGGAAGTGGGAGAAGTCGAAGCGGAAGTAGTCCGGGCCCACGAAGGAGCCTTTCTGCTCCACGTGGGTGCCCAGGATTTCACGCAGGGCCTGGTGCAGCAGATGCGTGGCCGTGTGGTTGTTCATGATGCGCTGGCGACGCTCTCCGTCCACCGCCAGGGTGAAGGTCTCGTTGCCGTTTTCCGGCAGTTTGGCCGCCAGGTGGATGGTGAGGTTGTTCTCCTTCACGGTGTTCAGGATGGCGATGCGCTCGCCGGAGGCGCTTTCCACGTATCCGCTGTCGCCCACCTGGCCGCCCATCTCCGCGTAGAACGGCGTGTGGTCAAACACCAGCTGGAAGTATTCCTTGTTCTTCTGCTTTACGGTGCGCTGCTTCAGGAGCGTGGCGCCTTCCACTTTCAGGGTGTCATAGCCTTCGAACACCACCTCGTCGCCATCGGCAAAAACCGTCCAGTCGCCAAACTCGTTGGCGGTGGCGTTGCGGGCGCGTTCCTTCTGCTTCTGGAGTTCCACGTTGAAGCCTTCCAGGTCCACCGTATAGCCTTTTTCGGAAGCGATGAGTTCCGTAAGGTCGATGGGAAAGCCGTAGGTGTCGTACAGGACGAAGGCGTCGGTGCCGGACACCACCTTGGTGGCGGCGTTTTTGGCCATGTTGTCCTCCAGCATGCGAATACCGCGGTCCAGGGTGCGCAGGAAGGCGTTTTCTTCCTCGCGAATCACGTTCTCGATGAGCTTCTGCTGGGCTTTGAGTTCCGGATAGGCCTCGCCCATGTCGGCCACCAGCTGCGGGATGAGGCGGCACAGGAACGGTTCGGCAAAGCCCAGGAAGGTGTAACCGTAGCGCACGGCGCGGCGGAGGATGCGGCGGATCACATAGCCGGCCTTCACATTGGAAGGCAGCTGGCCGTCGGCAATGGAGAAGGCGATGGCACGGATGTGGTCTGCAATGACGCGCATGGCCACTTCCACGTTGCCGCCCTCGGCATATTTGTGTCCGGAAAAAGCTTCCACCTGGCCGATGAGACCGGAGAAGACATCCGTTTCATAGTTGCTCTTCTTGTTCTGGAGAATCATGCACAGGCGTTCGAAGCCCATGCCGGTGTCGATGTTCTTGGCGGGAAGCGGCTCCAGGTGACCGTCGGCCTTGCGCTCATACTGCATGAACACCAGGTTCCAGATTTCGATGACATCGTCATTGTCCGTGTTCACCAGCTCGCGGCCGGGAATTTTGGCAATTTCCTCGTCCGGACGCAGATCGATATGAATCTCGCTGCAGGGGCCGCAGGGACCGGTGTCCCCCATTTCCCAGAAGTTGTCGTGCTTGTTGCCGGTGAGCACGTGGTCTGCCGGGAGGTGCTTGAGCCAGGCCTGCTGGGCCTCGGTGTCCAGCGCCGTACCGTCTTCCTCGGAGCCCTCGAATACGGTGGCGTACAGCTTGGACTTGTCAATCTTATATACTTCCGTGAGCAGCTCCCAGGCCCAGTCGATGGCCTCTTCCTTGAAGTAGTCGCCGAAGCTCCAGTTGCCCAGCATCTCGAACATGGTGTGGTGACGGCCGTCGTGGCCCACCGCTTCCAGGTCGTTGTGCTTGCCGCTCACGCGGAGGCACTTCTGCGAGTCTGTTGCACGGGGGAACTTGGGGGCGCTGTTGCCCAGGAAGATGTCCTTGAACTGGTTCATGCCCGCATTGGTGAACATGAGGGTGGGGTCATTCTTGATGACCATGGGCGCAGAGGGCACTACCGTGTGCCCCTTGGAGGCGAAGAAGTCCAGATATTTCTGGCGGATTTCTTTTGAAGTCATATACGCGTATCTAAATAACCCGCAAAGATACAGTTTTTCCGGTAAATATCCTATTTTGGCATTTGGGCAGGATTTTTGCTATATTTGCAAAATATGGTCAAGACAGAAAATACCAGCAGGTTAAAGCGGTTCGGCAGCCTCCAGTTGTTGGTGGCCGTGCTGCTGGGGGCATTGCTGTTCATGACCTATCTGTGGCTGTATGTGTCCGTCCTGGACATGGATTTGCCCAAAACGGCCATCCTGAAGCGGCAGAATGCCATCTGGAACACCCGTATGGACCAAATGTCCCAACAGCTGGACCGCTACGACGAACTGCTGTCGCTGTTGGAAATGCGGGACAACCGGATTTATCGGTCCGTATATGGCATGGACGAAATCCCGCAGGCGGTGCGCCATTCCGGTTTGGGAGGGGAGCATCGCTATGCAGCGCTGGAGGGAACGGCCGTGTTGGATGTGAGCCGCCGCCTGGATGTGCTGGAGAAGCGGGCCTATATCCAGTCCAAATCCTTTGACGATGTCGCCATCGAGCAGCAGACCGCCGGAGACATGGCTTCGCACATTCCGGCCATCCCTCCCATGAACACGGATCCTTCCACTTACAGGCTCTCCAGCCCTTTCGGTTACCGCTCGGACCCGTTGCTGGGGGTCACCAAACGGCATACCGGCATGGACTTTGCCTGCCCGCCCGGGAACCCCATCTACGCGACGGGAGACGGTGTGGTCATCCTGGCCAAGTATGACCGGAGCGGGTATGGACGGCATGTGGAAGTGGATCATGGCTTTGGCTATGTGACCCGCTATGCCCACATGTCGCGCATGGATGTGGAAGTGGGGCAGGCGGTCAAACGCGGAGACTGCCTGGGCCTGAGCGGCCGCAGCGGCCGTATCACCGGCCCGCACCTGCATTATGAGGTAATCTACCGCAAGAATTATGTAAACCCGTACTGGTACATGGATCTGGACATCCCGTCCAAGGATTACATGGAAATGGTCCGTAAGCCCGAAAAATGATGAAGACAAAGTATTCCCGCTGGCAGTTGGCGTTGCTGGGAGTCCTGCGGTTCCTGGTGGTGACGGTGTCCATGTCCATCGTATTCTATATTGTGTTTGCGCTGGTGTTTTCCACAGAGGAAGAGCGCCGGCTGCAAAAGGAAAACCGTTTGTATCGGAGCCGGTATGCGCAAATGAAGGACAAGGAAAAACTGATTGGCGATGTGGTGCAGGGCTTGCTGGTTAAAGACGATGCCATTTACCAGGAACTCTTTGAAACACAGGCGCCGGCGCTGGATGCCCTGACGGCTGCAGACCTCATTGCGGAGAGCGATTCCCTGTCGGAGAACTTTTACCTGAATGCGGCGGCGTCGGCATCGGGGCGCACCCTGCTCATGGCGGGGCAGGTGGATGAGAATTTTGCCGCCATCTTCCGGGCGTTGGAGGAACGGCGGGACAGCATTCCGCCGCTTTCACTGCCGCTGAAGGACATGTCGTACGTACAGACGGGCGCCTCGGTGGGCCTGAAACAAAATCCGCTGTACAAGCGGCCGATGCAGCATGAAGGCCTGGACCTGATTGCTCCGCAGGGGGCTCCGGTCTATGCCGCCGCCGGAGGAACCGTGTCGCGGGTGGTCCGTACGCGCCAGGGATTGGGAAATACCCTGGAAATCGACCATGGAAATGGATATACCACCCGGTATTGCCTCCTGGCCGATATGAATGTATCCAGGGGAATGCGTGTCCGGCGCGGCCAGAAAATTGGCACGGTGGGACTGTCCAGCACCATTGCCGCCTCGCACCTGCACTTTGAAGTGCTGTTCAAAGGAACCCCGCGGGACCCCGTGCACTATCTGTTTGCCTCACTGAGCCCGGAGGAGTACGCCCACATGGTGTACATGGCCTCCGCCACCTCCCAGTCGCTGGATTAGTACCCGTTACGGTCCATCTCCCGGCGCAGGTCCTTGGCCTTGATGGATTCGCGTTTGTCGTACTCTTTCTTACCCTTGGCCAGGGCAATCACCAGTTTGGCAAAACCGTTGTCTGCGATGAAGAGTTTTACGGCCACGATGGTGAGGCCTTTCTGTTTGTCGGCCTGCTGCAAATGCCTGAGCTCCTTTTTGTTAAGGAGAAGCCGACGGTCCCGCACGGGCTCATGCTGGCCCCAGCTGCCCCAGTGGTACGTGGCTATGTTCATGCCCCGCACAAAGAGTTCTCCGCCCACAAAGAAGCAGTAGGCGTCCTGCAGGGACACCTTGCCCGCACGGATGCTTTTGATTTCCGTGCCCACCAGCTGGATGCCGGCGGTATAGGTTTCCAGGAACTCGTAGTCAAACGAGGCCCGCCTGTTTTTCACCTGTATGTTGCTCTTTGCTTTTGGCATAGGGCTGCAAAGTTAGCAAATTTTGCGTACTTTTGCACTATGCTCAACAAGACTCAGCTTTTGCCGGACCGTCCCGGCATTCCGCCCATGGCCAAGATGCCGGAGCCGGAGGTGGTGGACCCCGCCGCCCTTGCGGAAGCATATCGGCAGGAAGAAATAGACCTCATTTGCGTCCTGGGTCCTACGGCCTCCGGGAAAACCCGCTACGCCGTGCAGCTCGCCCGGGCGCTGGGAAATGGCCATATCCTCTCGGCGGACAGCCGGCAGGTGTACCGGGGCATGGACATCGGCACGGGGAAGGACCTCCGGGAATATGGCGAGGTGCCGTACCACCTGATAGACCTTGTCCCGGCGGGCACTAAATACAACATTTACCAGTACCAAAAGGCTTTTGCCGATGCCTACGCCGCCGTCCGCGCTGCGGGTGCCATTCCCATCCTCTGCGGCGGATCGGGCCTGTACATCGAGGCGGTCACGCGGGCGTATAAGTTTGAGAAGGAGAACGGGTTGCCGGCATCGGCCCTTCCCAAGAGCGTATATTATATAGGTACGCTGGTGTCGCGGGAGGAACGGGTTGCGCGCATTGACCGGCGGCTGGAGGAGCGCCTGCAGGAGGGGCTGGTGGAAGAGGTACGCGGCCTGCTGGAGACGGTATCGGCCCAAGACCTTATCTATTATGGGCTTGAGTATAAGTTTGTTACGCAGCATATTTTGGGCGAATTGAGCTACGAGGACATGGTGGTGGCGCTGGGCAATGCCATCCACCAGTTTGCCAAGCGGCAGATGACCTGGTTCCGCGGCATGGAGCGCGACGGCATCCGTATCCACTGGGTGCGCCCGTTGTAACCGGCTGGTCTGTATCTGCTTGACAATCAATAGTTTGTTTATAATCCTCGGCTCCTTTTGCGCCGAGGATTATTTGGAAAATGCTGAGGCTCAGTCAATTATCGACCAGTATTGTCAAAATGGCTCTACTGGTCGCCAAGGTGCTGATAATCAATCATTTGCTTGAAATCCTCGGCGCAAAAGGAGCCGAGGAATATGCGTAAAATACTGATAATTAGGAACTTATTGACCAGCGGTGTGTCCTGCCGGGAGATGGACCGTAACGGCTACTGAACGAGGTTGTCATTCTGAACGAAGTGAAGAATCTTTTTGCAAATTCAAAATATTGCACTACCTTTGCGGTCCCAAAATATATGTGGACAGATTTGGCTTGCTTGCAACCACGTTAAAAAATGCTAAAATAACATTTCATATCAGTGTTTTGTGTTTTAGCCTCCGCATATAGCATGGGGCTAATTTTTTTGATATGAAGAATTACTTATTTACATCGGAATCCGTCAGTGAAGGCCATCCGGACAAGGTGGCGGACCAAATCAGCGACGCCATCCTGGACCAGTTCCTCATGCAGGACCCGGAGGCCAAGGTGGCCTGCGAGAGTTTTTGCTCCACCGGCATGGTGGTGGTGATGGGGGAGGTGAAGGCAGAGGCCTACGTGGACATCCAGAACACCGTCCGCGACACCATCCGGAAAATTGGCTACACCAAGGCCGAATACATGTTCGACGCCAACGGCTGCGGCGTGCTCAGCGCCATCCATGAGCAGAGCGCAGACATCAACCGCGGCGTGGAGCGTGCCAAGGAAGAGGAACAGGGCGCCGGCGACCAGGGCATGATGTTCGGCTACGCCTGCCGGGACACGGAAGACTACATGCCCCTCCCGCTGTACTTGAGCCACAAGCTCTTGGAAATCCTGGCCGATATCCGCCATCATGAGCTCAGTCTCATGCCCTACCTGCGTCCGGACGCCAAGAGCCAGTTCACCATCGAGTACGACGGGGAAACCCACGCGCCCGTGAAGGTGCATACCATCGTCCTGAGTACCCAGCACGACGAGTTCGTCCCTAAAACCCTGGGCCGTATGTCCTATGAGGCGGCCGTGAAGCAGTTTGGGGAGGCCCGGGTGGACCTGGCCATGCAGCAGAAAATCCGCGAGGACGTGGAAACCATCCTCATTCCCCGCCTGAAGGAATCCCTGAGCCCGGAAACGGCGGCCCTCATCCACGACTTCATCCTGCATGTGAATCCCACCGGCAAGTTCGTGATTGGCGGCCCGCACGGAGACACCGGCCTTACCGGCCGTAAAATCATTGTAGATACCTACGGCGGCAAGGGTGCCCACGGCGGCGGCGCCTTCTCCGGAAAGGACCCGTCCAAGGTGGACCGCAGCGCCGCGTACGCCGCCCGCTACATTGCCAAGAACCTGGTGGCCGCCGGCGTGGCGGACGAGTGTCTGGTGCAGCTGGCCTATGCCATTGGGGTGGCCCAGCCGGTGAGCGTTTTCGTGGACACGTATGGAACGGCTAAAAATGGCCTTTCGGACGGCGAGATTGCCCAAAAGGTAAAACAACTGTTTGACCTTACCCCTGCCGGTATCATCAAGAAATTCCAGCTCAAGAACCCCATTTACGCCCCCACGGCCGCGTATGGCCACATGGGCCGCAAGCCTTACACCAAGGCAGTGACGGTCCAGGGAAAACGGAAGATTGTCCAATTCTTTGGCTGGGAGCTGCTAGACAGCGTTCCCGCTGTGAAAAAGGCGTTCGGCCTGTAAAAATCGGCACAAAAAATTAACGGAATCTTTGATGGGTTCCGTTTTTTATATCAAAAGTTTTTTTTACCTTTGTGCCCGGTTGGTGAGAGAGAATTAAACCTATCAATATTTATTCTATTCACTTTTTATGAGAAACGCTTTCAAAAGCCTTCTGCTCGCATTCACTACGTTGATTGCGGGTACTGTCGCCTATGCTCAGGTGACCACGGCCTCCATCGGAGGACGTATTACTGCCGCAGACGGTAATGTAGCAGGCGCCGCTGTAGTTGCAGTTTATCAGCCTACCGCTTCCACCTTCTACGCCGTTACGGATGCCAACGGTAACTACCGTATCAACGGTATTACCCCTGGTGGCCCGTACACCGTCAGTGTGGAGATGCTGGGCTACCGCAAGGTAGAGAACCAGAATCTTTATGCTCCTCTGGGCGAGACCCTCATCGTCAATGCTGTCCTTGAGGACGAGTCCCTCTCCCTGGATGCTGTTGTTTTCGTTGCCGACGGCACCGAGTCCAACATGAACATTAAGCGTTCCGGCGCAGGCACCAGCGTCAGCCTCAAGACCATCGAGGCGCTGCCTACTACCGGCCGTACGATGTATGACGTGATGAAACTCACGCCCCAGGCTTCCAGTACGACCAATGGTCTGGCAATGGGTGGCGGTAACTACCGCTCTTCCTATGTGACCGTTGACGGTGCTGCATTCAACAACGCCTTCGGTATCGGCTCCAACCTGCCTACCGGCGGCAGCCCTATCTCGCTGGATGCCATTGAGCAGATGAGCGTGAATCTTACTCCCTTCGATGTCCGCCAGAGCGGTTTTACCGGCGGCGCCATCAACGCCGTCACCAAGAGCGGTACCAACGAGTGGCACGCCTCCCTGTACAACTATTTCTCCAATGAGCAGCTTACTGGCGACCGCGTCGGTGACTCTACCCTTTCCCTTGCCAAGGCACTGAACAACACCACCGGCTTTACTGTGGGCGGCCCCATCGTCAAGAACAAACTGTTCTTCTTCGTGAACGCCGAATTCTCCCCGGAAACCGTTCCCGTTACCGGTGTGGCCAGCACCAAGGCCTCTGATACAAATCCTTATGTGGCCGATACGTTCGACTCCAACACCCGTCGTCCTACCGAGACCTTCATGAAGGAGGTCAAGGATTACCTGATGCAGGAGTATAATTATGACCCGGGCCAGTATCAGAATTATTCCGTTTCTGCTCCGGACTGGAAGGTGATGGCCCGTGTGGACTGGAACATCAACAAGGACAACCGCTTGAATGTCCGCTTCAGCCGTACTTCCAATGGCGTTACCAGTGGTGCTTCCGGCTCTGTGAGCCCTTTCAAGAACGGGAATGGCAACATTTATCAGTCCAAGGATGCCCGCAACCAGAACAACGCCCTTCTTTTCCAGAGCACGCGATACGATACCAAAGAGAATTTCACTTCTGTCGCTGCAGAACTGAACAGCCGCGTGCTTAACGGTAATGGCAATAATATGTTCCGTTTCACCTGGTCACATCAGAACGAAGTCCGCAACTTCTTTGGCGAGCGTTTCTCCACGGTTGATATCCTTGAAGACAACAAGGTTCTCACAACTTTTGGCCAGGATCCTTTCACCTTCGGCAACCTGCGTGATGTTCAAACCCTGATTGGGACCGATGAATTCACGTACACCCTTGGCAATCACAATCTGCTGGCAGGTGCTCAATTTGAATGGAACTACACCAAGAATGGCTACCTGCAGATGGGTAATGGTTATTATCTGTACGACAGTTGGACTGCCTTCAAGGACAAGGAGACTCCCAAGGCATTCGCTATTACCGTCCCGAACAATGCCAACTTGGACCAGACCTATCCTTCCTTCCAGTATATGCAGGCATCTTTGTACCTGCAGGACGAGATGAATCTGAGCCCTTACTTCAAACTTACCGCCGGTCTCCGTCTGGAAATGCCCATCTATCCTACTGTTCCGAACAATAACAATGCTGAATTCGCAACTAAGGCAGATGCGTCCAAAACTTTTGCCGGTTTGCGTACGGATGACATGCCCAAGGCCCGCCTGAATGTCTCTCCTCGTCTGGGCTTCAACTGGGATGTCCTGAAGAACCGCTCTCTGGTTGTTCGCGGTGGTACCGGTATCTATACCGGCCGTCTGCCTTTCGTATGGATTGTGTCCGTTGCCGGCAACAGCAACATGCAACAGATACAATATGTAGATGATACCAATACTGCCGGTATCGGCTTCCATACCAATATTAAGGACGCCGTTCAGGAGCTGAAGGACAAGGGTTTGTATAAAGAGGCGGCGCCCCAAAATGCCACCATTTTGGACAAGAACCTGAGAATGCCTTCTTCCTGGAAGTCCTCACTGGCTATTGATGGTGTTATCCCCGGCGGTATTAAGGCCTCCCTGGAAGGCATCTTTAACAAAGACCTTGCAACCACTACTGTCCGCACCCTTGGTTATACCAAGGACGAGGTTGGCACCACCAATCCCGGTGAGCCCGGTACCCGTGACCACTGGACCAGCGAGGGGATAAAGAACTCATCCAATAAGAGCGTCGAGCCGGTTTACATGACCAATTCCAATGTGAACGGTTATTACTACTCTGTAACGGCCAGCCTGCAGAAAGACTTCAACTTTGGCCTTTCCCTCATGGCTGCCTATACACACAGTGGTTCCGAGAGCATTGGCGAGGGTTATGGTGACCAGGTAACCAGCGCCCGTACAAACACTTATACTGTTAACGGCCCGAACACTCCTGAACTGGGTTATTCCGGTTTCGTGGCTCCTCACCGCGTAATAGCCAATCTCAGCTACCGTATCAAGGAAGGCGAAAGAGGGGCCACCACCATCGGCCTGTTCTATGAGGGTTACAACTACTGCTATGTGGGTAATTACTCCTACTCCCGTTATTCCCATGTCATGGCTGGCCGCAATGGAATCACCGGAAGCGAGCTTATCTACATTCCGACTGCCACCGAACTGCAGGGCATGCCCTTCACCAGCGAAACTAATCGTGAGGAGTTTGAGGCTTATATCGCCGGCAACAAGTATCTGAGTTCCCACCGTGGTCAGTATGCCAAGCGTGGCGGTTTTGCCGCTCCGTTCTACAGCCGCATCAACTTCAAGATTGCCCAGGATATCAACTTCCGCATTGCGAGCAAGGTGAACACTATCCAGCTTGCCTTTGACGTAAACAACATCGGGAACCTCCTCAACAGCAATTGGGGCTTGGTGGACCAAATGAGCTCTGAAACCGTGCTTAAGCTCCAAAACGGCAAATACACCTTCACCGCACCTACGTGGAGCAAGTATAAGGGAACTGCTTCCACCTGGAATGCGATGGTTACCCTCCGTTGGTTCTTCTAACAGACTTTCCGCATCGTACAATCAGCCCGAGGCTCTCGCGAGCCCCGGGTTTTTTTATTCTCGGAAATGTTGCTTATATTTGCATCGAGATGAAGTTGATAAGAAGAAATATGGCCCAAATTGTCGCTCTCTGTGAGAAACATAGAGTGATGCAGTTGTTTGTGTTTGGCTCAGTTCTTACCCGCCGGTTCAACAAGAACAGCGATGTGGATTTTACTGTCGTTTTTGATAAGGGTGAACTTGATCCGATTGCATACGGGACCAATTATTTCGACCTTAAATTTGCGTTGGAGGATTTGTTGCAGCGGGATGTGGATTTGGTAGAATACAACGCAATCAGAAACCCTTATTTTAAGGCAGAGTTGGATCAAACAAAACAGCTGATATATGGACGTGCGTCTTAAGGCGAATTTGTACGATATTCAAACGGCCATCAGTGAGATTTACTCTTTTTTTGAGCAAGTTCCCAAACGATATGATGAATATCAACGGAACCTGATGCTGCGTCGTGCTGTTGAACGGAATATTGGCATAATAGGTGAGGCAACCAATCGAATTGTCAGAGAACATCCAGAGATAAATATTTCGTATTCTCGTGCTATTATTGCAACGCGAAATCGTGTGATTCATGATTATGCTGCCGTTACTGACGATGTCATGTGGAAAATCGTCATCAATGATCTTCCCAAGCTGAAGGAGGAGGTTGATGCTATGATGGCGGGACAATAATCGTTCGATAGCAAGTTAGCCCGAGGCTCCCGCGAGCCCCGGGCTTTTTGAATCAGAATTCCTGCTCCAGCCAGCGTGAGAAGAAAACGTCGTACACCTCATAACTTGCCCCTGTTCTTGTGAGGTGTTTGATAATGAGTTCTTTCTCCTCCAGGGACTCTGCACAGCGAACGGCGGTGGTGGTGCTTCCAATTTTGTGCTTTGAAATGAAGTTGGCGCTGGTAATCTGTGATACGCTGCCTTCTTTTGCAACGCCGATGAGGAATCTCCACTGTTGGACAGGAAGAATCTCCCTGAGAAGCATGTAGTTGTAGCTTTCGGCCTCCAGAATGTCTCGGCATATTTCCAGAACAGCGGGAATGTCAATGATGCGCTTGCCGCTGTAATAGAGATCATGGCAGACCTTTTGCGTGTAGTATGTGTGGCACCTGGTCCAGTCAAGAATGTATTGCAGGGCATCTTCAGTCACTTCACGGCCATTGTCTTCAAAGTGTTTCCGGATGAACCGTCCGTATATTTCTCTGTCAAGTTTCTGGAGGTGAAGTGTTGAGGTACTTGCGTAGAAAGGTCTTGAAGCATCGTTAAAGATGGAAATCATCATGCGCCGTTTACTCCCGCAGAAAATAAATCGGACATTGTGCATGTGCTGAATATAGGTGCGGAGAAGGGCTTCTACGTTTGTTTCCGGATAATCTGTAATTTGCTGGAACTCATCTATGGCCAGCATTACCGGCGAGGGGTGGTTTTCGAGAATGCCCAAAATCTGTTTAAGGGTATTGCTCTTTTGTTCGGGAAAGGTCATTTCCAAATGCACTTCTGGCTGGCCGGAGTATTGGTTTACAGTGAAAAAAGGCTTAAGTCCCTTGAGAAAGGAGAGGAATTTCTTTCCCAGGCTGCTTTTTTCAAGAAACGCATTCATGATGGCCGATGCCAGGCAGTCGATGAAACTGTTGAGTGTCGTAGTGGAAGAGATGTCGCAATAAAGGGTTTCAAACTCGGGATGTTGTGTTTTGAGCTCTTCCATTGCGCGATATATAAGGCCGGATTTGCCGTAACGCCGTGGAGAGACGATAACCAAGTCGCTTCCGCCTGTTACATTTTTAAGCAGGATATCAGTTTCCTTTTCCCTGTCACAGAACAAGTCTTTGCCGGCGTATCCTTTAACGATGAAGGGATTGTCAATCATAATACTCTTTTTCTGCAAAGATATTAAACAAAATGTTTAAAACAAAATGTTTAATTCGCTCCCGGCGTGGGTTCGTCCTTGTTTTGGACCGATTTTGAGGACGAGGAAGTCATTTTGCCCCTCTCGTCCTTAATTTGGAGCGTTTTTAAGGACGAGGCTATGCAAGTCACAATTTTCCCCAATCTACAGTTTTTGCGTTGTTATCATATAAGTTAATGAGTTATTTCAAAAATATTTGGTTTTTAAATACATATGCCTTATTTTTGTAAAAAGTTTTTAGGATGAGTAAAGTTGAGTATGTGCCATTTTTGCTTACAGAGACTACGGATATCTTCAGTATTCGTATCAACGGAGATCGCATGACGGAAATTGGAGAAGTTCCTGATAATGTTCAAGGACAGCGAGAATAAATACGTTCAAAGTGATTTGGAGAGTATCATCAAGGCCATCTCGAATATTTCAGAAAACGGTGCATTGGAGTCTTACTTTCGTCCGGAGGGAAAATTTAATGACAGGGTGGTCGCGCTCCCTATTTACGTGGTCTCTAGAAACAAAAAAGCAGAGGGAACGCTTCGTTTATATGGAATACGTATCTCCAACAGCCTTTTGATAATTGGAGGCGGGGGACTCAAAACTACTCAGGCTTATGAGCAGGATGAAGTCTTGCGGGAGCATGTAGAACGGTTGCAAAAAATAGACGGCGTTCTGTCGGGACTCTCTTCCGAGGGTCTGGCAATTCAAGATGCAATCTATAACTTAACGGTTGAAATTGATTGATATGCAGAATATCAGATATATAAACCCTCTTTTTAAGGAGATGGTGGATAAAATCCCGGCAGATAGTCGTCGGGAAAGTGAACTGTCTTATGCGATAGCCCGCCGCATCAATGAAATCATGTTGCGCAAGGGATGGTCTCAAGCCGATTTATCCAAGGCGGTCGGGCGCCCTCCGGCAGTTGTTTCACGCTGGATGAGTGGTACGCAGAATTTCACCTTGCGAACAATTGCATTGCTGGAAATAGCACTTGGAGAAAGAATTCTGTCGGTAAACCATTATTATAAGCCGTCAAGCGTAGTAGACGGGTATCAGTTATCCCCTAGGAGAGAAGCATTGCTTAATGATCCTAAGGCCGATTATGGGGAGAATCCTTCCGAGTAGATTTTACCCCGAGGCTCCCGCGAGCCCCGGGGTTTTTTGTGTAAGACGGAAAAAAGTTGTATATTTGTATTTCAGCACATATGCAATAAAACTTTTAATTATAACCTTATGAAACTTAGAACCTTTTTCATGGCTGTTATGGCTGGGGCTGCATTGCTCGTCGGCTGTAACAAAGAAGTGGACTTCGGTCCTGCCAAGGTCGCTTTGGATCAAACGAATCTTGCGTTTGAAGTTGCGGGCGGCTCCCAGGCTGTTTCTCTCACGGCCACCCGTGACTGGGCTGTAAACGGCGTTCCGGAATGGGTTGCTGTCAGCGCGACCAACGGTCAGGCTGCCGTGGAGGCACAACCGCTCAAAATTACTGTTACGCAGAACGCGGCCTATGACCGTTCCGCCACACTGGTCTTCACCATCGGCTTTGCCCGTACCAGCCTTATCATCAACCAGGCCGGTCCCAACGGTCAGGTGGACAATGGTGACGGTACCTTGGAGAATCCGTACAATGTGACGGGTGTCATCGAGTACCTGAATGAGCTCGGCGCCGATGTGAACAGCCCCAAGAAAGTGTTTGTCAAGGGTAAGGTATCTGCGCTTGCCAGCAAAGAATCCGACCAGTTCGGCGGTACCGGCAATACTTTTGGGAATGGTTCTTTCACCATGTCCGATGATGGCTCGGTAAACGGCGGACAGTTTACGGCCTATCGTATCAACTATCTGGGCAACAAGAAGTTTGCCGCTGGCGATACGCCTGTGGCGGTAGGGGACGAGGTTATCGTATATGGTAACGTGGTGAACTACAAGGGCAACACCCCTGAAACCCAGCAGAATCAAGCTTTCCTGTATAGCCTGAACGGTGAGAACCGGGGCGGTGTAGATGCTGGCAGTGGAGAAACCGGTGAAGCCAAGGGTTCTGGTACTCTGGAGGACCCGTTCAACCCGGCCGGTATCGCAGCTGTTGCGGAGAAGTTGGCCGATAATGCCGTTTCTGAGCAAAGCTACTACATGAAAGGCAAGATTTCCAAGATTGCCGTAAGTAAGGGCGTAGACCAGACTTTTGCCAACAGTGGCTCTTACGGTAATGCTTCCTTCTATATTGCCGATGCAGAAGATGGAACCGGCGAGTTCTATATCTACCAGACTTACTATCTCGGAAACCGCAAGTGGGTTACCGGGGACACGGATGTTAAAGTGGGCGACGAGGTTATTGTGTATGGCCCTGTGACCAAATATGTGAGCAGCTATGGAACCACGCTGGAGACTTCCGGCAAGGGCGCCAGCTATATTTATAGCCTTAATGGCGTGACAGAAGGCGGTGGCGACCAGCCCGGTGGTGATGAAACCGAATATACATACGAAGCGGTTACCGGTTCCACCATTAAAGTGAACAACGAGATATCCTGGTCTGAAGCTACCGATGCTACTTACGGGAAAGGCTTTGAAGCTGTGTCCGGCAATATTAAGCTTGGTTTGTATAAGCATGAAGGCAATGTCGATCTCAAGACCCCCGATCAATATAGTGCACGTGTATATGTAAGCAGTGTATTTGTGGTCTCTACGGTGGATGGTTCAGACTTGACGGCCATCGAGTTCACTGCCAGTGACCCGTACAACGAGACCGATTATGCCCAGCCTCTGAAGGTCCTCGAGGGCGGTAATGGAACGGTTCCGGCCAATACCGAGACCAAGAAAATTGGTACCTGGAAGGGGGCTGCTTCTAAAGTAGTTTTCCAGGCAGCGCTCAAGCAGGTCCGTCTGGTCAGCATGACTTATGCTCCCGGAGACGGCGGTGGTGACGAGCCCGGAGACGAGCCCGGTGACGAGCCCGGTGACGTAACTCCCGGTACGGCGGGAACGTATTCCTTCCAGTTCTCAGATGTTTCCGCTTTGAGCTGGCCCACTGCCAAAGGTGCCGGAGCCAGCACCCAAGTCTATCCGCTGAATGGAGTCAACTACACTTTCACGCTGAGTGATAATGTGTACACTTCTACTTATAGTGGTTCATCTTACCTTATGCTGGCATCCAAGACGGCTGCCGCTCCGGTTTATCTGGGTCTCCCTGCCCTTGAGGGCCTCAGACTTGTGAAAGTGGCCGTTACCACCAGCTCCGGCGCTTCCAAGAGCGCACATGGTGTTGTTACCTCAGACCTGAGTGGTACGGTGGTCTCTGGCGGTGAAGACAAGACTCTGTCGGAGCAGAGTACCGAATATACCTGGAAACTTACCGGAACCGAAGCTGGGAAGGTGTACTATTACAGCTCTCCCAGTGCCAGTTACAATTCTCAGATTGTTAAGTTGGACCTTACATACAGTGACGGTGAGGGCGGTGACGAGCCCGGTGGTGATGAACCCGGTGGCGACGAGCCTTCGGATGAATATGCCAATGCCCCTGCCAAGACAGTAGAGGAGTTCATTCAGCTTGCGGATAAGAATACGTACTATAAGCTCACCGGCACGGTGTCCAAGTTCAACCCTACCTATTGCAGCTTCGACCTTACCGATGCCTCCGGTACCATATACGTGTACAGTGTGCTGGCCGCCTATAAGACGGACGAGTGGAAGAACAAGATCAAGGACGGCGGCACCATCACCATTGCCGGCAAGTACGATTATTACGCTTCCAAGAGCCAGCATGAAGTTGTAAACGCCGCCCTGCTCTCCTTCACGGATGCGGAAGGTGGCGACCAGCCTGGTACTGACGAACCTTCCCTCCCGGTGAATGACGGTCTTACCGAGGCCACGGCCTTCACGGTGCAGGACGCCATTTACATGGCCAAGAACGGCACGGAAGACAAAGAGTACTTTGTGAAGGCCGTTGTGGGCAAGGATATCAGCATCAAGAACGGTACGGCTTCCTTCGAACTGGTGGACGGAACCACCGACGGCAAACTCACCGTGGTGAAGGCCAAGTCCTTCGGCGGCGAAGACTTTGCCAACGATGCTCCTATCGAGTGGCTGGACGAGGTCATCCTCAAGGGTAAAGTCACCGAGTACAGCACCCTCCCGGCCCTGGTGAATGCCCAGATGGTGAAGTGGAATGGCTATGTCAGCTTCTCTGGTGACGAACCCGCCGTTTCTCATGCCGGTACGCAGGCGGACCCTTACACGGTGGCCGACGCCATAGCGTCTGTCGCCAACTTAACCTGGACCTCCAAGACCGATTTCCAGAAGGTGGGTCCTTTCTATGTAAAGGGTAAGATTGCCAGCATCAAGTACACCTACAGTGCCCAGTATGGGACTGCCACCTTCGACATTGCCGATGACGGAGGTACGGCTACATTCACCTGCTATAGCGTGAAGTACTTCGGCGGCAATGCCTGGGTAGAAGGCAATACACAGGTTGCCGTAGGCGACGAAGTCATCATCTATGGTGAGCTTCAGAATTATCAGGGCAACACCCCTGAGACCGTAAGCGGTGCTTATGTGTACAGCATCAACGGAAAAACAAGCGATGAAGGCGGTGACCAGCCCGGCGGTGACCAGCCCGGCGGTGACCAGCCCGGCGGCGACGAGCCTGAAGGCGGCATCTATGCTTCTACAGTAACTTGGACGCTGGGTGAAAAAGCCTATAGCGAGAAAGCTACCGTTAATGGGGTTGAGAATGTTCCTGTCCTGAAATTAGGCACCAGCAGTGTGATTGGCTCTGCAACGCTTACGATTCCCTCGGGCGCCACTAAGATTACCTTCTATGCTGTGTCTTGGAAGAGTAAGGCATCCAAACTGGTCTTTAAGAATGGTGATACGGAATTGGGCTCTGTTCAACCTGCTGCAAATGACGGTCTTGCCGATTCTTCTCCTTACACCCTTACAGTAACGGATTCGGACAAGTACGAAATCACCGTTTCCGGTGCCACTTCCATTACGGTGCAAACGGATGGCTCGAACAAGCGCGCTGCGCTGTTTGCCATTGTCTCCGAATAATCGCTGAATTATGTCCAGAAAACACTTCCTGATAGCGCTGAGTGTCCTTCTGGTGACCTTTACGGGTTGCCGGAAGGAGGACTCGGTGTCCATTAACCCGCGCAGCACGTCGCTGAGTGCGGGGGCGGGGAGCGTGTTTGTTGGCGTTGTGGCGCAAGGTGCGTGGACACTCTCCCTGGAGTACCCGGCATCCTCTTCCTTGCCCGGTTGGGCTTCGGTGAATCCTACCTCGGGAACCGGTTCCCAGAACGACGTTATCCTGAGTTTCTTTGCCAATGATTCCGACAATGTGCGAGAAGTGACGCTGGTGCTTACTCCTGCAAAGGGTGCTGCGGCCCGCGTGACGCTGATGCAGGCCGGAAAGGGCGAAAAAGCCGTGAGCGGCAACTATGGCTACGACGTAGCCCCCATGGACTGGCTGGAACTGCCTGCCATGGTGCCTGGTGACGGCCGGGAACTGCTGGTGCACGACATGGCCGGCGGCAAGTACGTCAGTCAGGCCAAGAGCGGCACCCGCAATTTCTCCTGCTATTGGGACTATGACGACCACCTGTCCCTGTGGGTGGCCTATCCGCTGAACAACAGTTTGCGGGGCAATGGTAATTTCGATTACGTTTGGGGTTTTGATCCCCTATTGCCTCAGTCGATTCAACCGGATATTACCATGCGTTCCTATGGCGGAACGGCGTTTGGCGGCGGTAATTGGAACCGCGGCCATCAACTCCCACGTGGAGATCGTCAACTCTCCCTGCAGGCTGTCGCCTCAACTTGCTATCCGACCAATTTGACGCCTCAGGATGGCTCGTTTAATGGTGGAATCTGGGTGACTCTGGAGGGCCGTGTACGCAATTATGCGGCGTTGTCAGATACCCTGTATGTGGTTACCGGCTGCCTGTTTGACAGTTCCAACAAGTATTCCGGCAACAACTCCGGTTTTTACGTGAAGATACCCACCCATTACTTCAAGGCTCTGCTGTACAAAGGCAACAACAGCGCCACGGTAACGGACGGCTATATGGCGGTGGGCTTCTATCTGCCGCACCACGATGCCGGTATTGCTGGCGGCAACTTCATCGACTACATTTGCTCCATCACCGAGCTGGAGGCCAAGACGGGGATTGACTTTTTCCCCAGCCTGGCCAAGAAGATAGGCACGGAAAAAGCGAAGCGGATAGAAGGGGAGACACCCAACAATTTCTGGAAAACAACCCATTAATGACACTGACGAATGAAAAAGTTCTTATACATACTTCCCGCCCTGCTCATGCTCATGAGCCCGTCTCTTTGGGCGCAGAAAAGCGGCAAGTCCTATGTGATAGGTTTTTACAACCTGGAGAACCTCTTTGATACCTACCATGACGAGGGCAAGAACGACTATGAGTACCTGCCCGACGGCGGCAACAACTGGACGGACGTTAAGTATGCCAAGAAGCTCTCCAACATGGCCAAGGTGATTGCGGAGATGAAAAAGGACAACGGTGCCTGGCATGCCGTGCTGGGCGTTTCCGAGGTGGAGAACCGCCATGTCCTGGAGGATTTGGTGGCGGAGCCTGCCATCGCAGACGCCAACTACCAGATTGTGCACTACGACAGCCCGGACCGCCGCGGTGTGGACTGCGCGTTGTTCTATCGGCCCGAGGTCTTCAAATACATTGCCTCCGAGGCCATTCCTTTCACCTTTGACGTGAATACGCGCATCGACTGGAGCCAGTGGACCCAGGAGGAGAAGGACGCCTTCCGTACGCGTGACATCCTGATGGTGCGCGGCACCATCGACAATGAGATGTTCGCCTTCTTCGTGTGCCACCTTCCGTCCCGTCTGGGCGGCAAGGGTGCCGACCTCCGTCCGCGCGGCGCCGAGATTACCTATAACCGCGCCATGGAGCTCCAGAAGGAGTTCCCGGGCATCAAGATAGTGGTGATGGGCGACATGAACGACAACCCTACGGATATCTCCATGACCCAGTACCTGCATGCCGGCAAGGACAACATTGAGGACGTGAAGGACGATGCCGAGTTCTTCGACCCGTTCCTGCGCATGATCAAGGACGGCTACAGCTCCCTGTACTACCGGGGCGAGGGCAATATCTTTGACATTGTGATGGTGAACAAGGCCCTGGCCCATGCGGCCCCCGGTACCTTCCAGATTCAGCCCATCGTGAAGAAAAAATACTACGGACGCGTGTTCTCGAAGCCCTTCATGACCAACCAGACCGGCCAGTATAAGGGCACCCCGTTCCGCACCTTCTCCGGCGGCGCTTTCGTGGGCGGTTTCTCCGACCACTATCCTACCTATATTGTAATCAAGAAGTAATACGATATGAAAAGATTGATTCTGACGATTGCGGCAACGGTAGCCTCCCTGTCCCTGTTTGCACAGGCCCCGACGGGCGGTGTAAAGGGTACGGTAGTGAACCGCAACGGCCGTGTGCCGGTGGAAAACGCCCGACTTATCCTGAAGTCCGGAGCGGCGGAAATCACCACGGTGACATCGGCTCAGGATGGTACGTTTATCATCCCCGGCCTGGCAGACGGCAATTACACACTGGTGATTGAGGCCCCCGATTTTCTGGAAAGTCAGGTGCAGGTGACCGTGAATGACGGCTACGTGAAGAACATGTTCAACCTCTCCCTTACCGGCGTAGAGCGGGTGAGCGAGGTGGACGAGGACAACTTCGCCGCCCTGGACATGGAAGACAGCGGTTACAGCGACAACCCCACCATCCTGTTTGGCAGCAATGATGTGTTCAACAGCATTGCCGGCTATAACTTCTCCTCCGTGCGATTCCGCGCCCGCGGTTATGCCTCCGAAAGTCAGGACGTGTACTTGGCCGGTGTCAAGCTGAACGATGCCATCACCGGGTACAGCCCTTATTCCCTGTGGAGCGGCCTGAACGAGGCTACGCGCTCCAAGGAAAGCGTAAACGGCGCAGAGACGGCCGACTTTGGTTTTGGCGGCTACAATGGTGCCACAAACATCTTTGGAACAGCCTCTGAGATGCGCAAGGGCCTGCGTGCCAGCGTACTCACCAACAGCACCCTGTACCGCCTGCGCGTGATGGCTTCCTATGCCACTGGCATGATGGACAACGGCTGGGCCTTCGCCGCCAACGTGAGCGCACGCCTGGGTGGCAATGACTGGTCCAAGGGTGTTTTCTATCGTTCCTTCGCCTACTATCTGGCTGCGGACAAGAAATTCAGCGACCAGCACAAGCTGAGCTTCGTGTTCTTTGGCACGCCCGGTGAGCGCGGCGCGCAGATGGCATCGACCCAGGAAGTGTACGACCTCCTGGGCGATAACATGTACAACTCCAACTGGGGTTATCAGAACGGTAAGGTTCGCAATGCCCGTGTCCGCAAGACCCATGAACCCGTGGCCCTTGTGAAGTGGGACTTCACTCCTTCCGACAAGTTCGAGGGCAGCCTGACCGCCCTGTTCCGCTTTGGCCGCAACGGCTATACGGCGTTGGATTGGTACGACGCACAGGATCCCCGTCCGGACTACTATCGCAACCTGCCCAGTTACTATTATGGCATGGTGGACGGTGTGTACGAACCCGACCTCAACCGCAACAATCCGGACAAATACATGACGGCCTTCAACGTGTGGACCCATTCCAACATGTATCCGGAACTCACCCACATTGACTGGGACCGTCTGTATCAGATTAACTATTCCTCCGGCAACTACCGTTCCAAGTACGTGCAGGAAGAGCGCCGTACGGACCAGCGGGACCTGAACCTGAATTTCAATTTCAAGGCCCGTCCTGCGGACTTTGTCACCCTTACCGGCGGCCTGAACGCCCGCATCAACCGCACGGAATACTATAAGGTGATTGACGACCTGCTGGGCGGCTGGTACTTTGTGGACGTGGACAACTTTGCCGAGCGCGACTTTGCCGCCAGCCAGTACCGCACCCAGAACGACCTGGACTACTACCTCAAGAACGGCCAGGCCCGCATGCTGGGCCAGGGTGACAAATACGGTTACGACTATTATGCCCAGGTGCGCAATTTCGGCGGCTGGCTCAGCGCCAAGTTTACGGCGGGGGCGTTCAGCGCCCAGGTCTCCGGTCGTGCCGGTTATGACAGTTTCTGGCGTGAAGGCCTTATCCGCAAGGGCTTGTTCCCGGGTCTGGATGCCAATGGCAACAAACTGATGGATCCGGCCACCGGCGAGGTAATCGAACCCTCCTATGAGGCCGACGGCAAGACGGTCACCACTTCTTTGGGCAAGTCCAGGAAGGCAGCCTTCTTCACCTATGCCGGCAAACTGAACCTGAACTATGTGATTGGCGGCAACATGCGTGTTTACGCCAATGTGGGTTACTTCAACGACGCCCCCAAGTTCAACCAGGCGTTCCTGAGCCCCCGTACCCGCAACTCCATGGTGGAGAACCTGACCACGGTGAAAACCTTCTCCTCCGACGTGAACTGGCAGTACAGTGGCAACGGCATCAATGTGCGCCTCACGGGCTACTGGACCAAGATTTGGGACCAGAGCAAGGTGATGAGCGCCTACGATGACCTGCAGAACGCCTTCTCCAACTTTGCCATCAGCGGCATCAACCAGCGTCACATGGGTATTGAACTGGGCTTCAAGGTGCCTACGTACATTGTCCCCAACCTGTCCGTCCAGGGCGTCCTGGCATTGGGTGAGTACATTTACACCTCTACCCCGCGCATGACCCAGACCGTGGACAACAGTGCCAACGTGGTGATGTCCAACGTGCTGGTTCCGTATTGGACCAAGACCCAGCTGCAGGACGGCACCGTGACGCAGAAGCACTATGTGCCTTCCACGCCGCAGACGGCCGCCAGCCTGGGCCTGAGCTACAACTACAATTACTGGTTCATCGAGGCCGATGTGGAATGCTTCGACCGCGCCTACCTGGACATGAACCCGCTGTATCGCACGGACTATGCCGTGGCCGGTCTGGACAACGAGATTACCGACAAGGAAATCACCTACATGACCACGCAGGAACAGTTCAAGACGGCCTGGCTGGTGAACGCTTCCGTAGGCAAGTCCTGGTACATCCAGCGCAAGTATCAGCTGGGCTTCTCCCTGAACGTGAAGAACCTGCTGAACAACCGGGGTGTCAAGACCGGCGGTTATGAGCAAACCCGTATGGTGGACAATACCGCCTCCAAGGAGCGCTATTACCGTTTCGACTCCCGTTATTACTACAATCCGGGTATCAACTATATGCTTAACATTTACTTCAGATTCTAAGAGCCATGAAAAAGACACTATTTGCCCTTGCCGCCCTGGCGGCCCTCGTTTCCTGCCAGAGTCTGAAAGAAGAGTGGCAGCCTGTATTTGACGGTGGCAAGAACGTCCCCGAAAGACAGACGTTCTACACGGATGCCGACATGGCCCTGAAGGGCATGACCAAAATTTCCACCATTGCCGAACTCAAAGCCCAGTATCAGGGGAAACCCACAATGGTAAGCGGGAATGTCTGGATCAAAGGTCAGGTGACCACCAGCGACCAGAGCGGGAACATTTACAACGAGATTTACCTGCAGGACGAGTCCGGTGCCATCGACCTGAAATTGGGCCGTTCCTCGCTGTACAATGAGTATTCGCTGGGTCAATGGGTGTACGTGTATTGTGACGGCCTTACGCTGGGCAGCTACAACGGCATGCCGCAGCTGGGTTTTGCCGCCGACGAAACGGCCACCAACGAGTACGACACCTCCTACATCCAGCTGCAGGCGCTCATTGACGTCCATGTGTTCAAAGGTCGGACGGATACGCCCCTCAAGCCTTTGAATGTGAATGAGGCCGATCTCAAGGCGGCCCTTTCCGAGGGTACGCAGAGCCCCCTGTGGGGCAAGCTCATCACCGTGAAGGGCCTCACCTACGGCAACCAGATTTTCGCCTTGTTCTATCCCAACCCCAACATGGCCCACAAGAGCGGCAACCCGGAAAACCGTGTGTTTCTCTCCGGTGCCGGGACCTGGGGCGTAAATACCTGGGCCTGCACCAAGGCCAAGTATATTTCTTATCTGGAAGCAGGGGTATGGAATTCTGCAGAGGTAGGTAGCGGTGCAACCCGTTACGGCACCATTCTGGGAACCCCCAGCCAATATCTGAGCGAGGATGTGGCCAACAAGTTCGGTTCAGATGCCTACATCACCTACAAGGACATTATGATCAAGTACGCCACGGCCAACTACATTTCCCACTACTTCAAGCTGGATGCAACTTACGTGCAGGTCCGTACCAGCGGCTATGCCAAGTTCGCGGACAAAGTGCTTGACCAGCGCATCCTTGACGGAGCTCCGGTGGACATAACCGGCATCATCACCATCTATTCCGGTGAAGCCCAGTTTACACTGGTGGACGACCCTTCCATTTCTGTGGTAATTGAATAAGTTCTATGCATAAATTATTGACTGTAGCCAGACTCTCGGGTCTGGCTATGCTCTTGACTATGAGCGCTTGTAAAACTAACACCAACATCTTCCTGCAGGAGTGGAACACCCCGTACGGGACTGCTCCTTTCTCCCAAATCACCGAAGACCAGTACCTGCCGGCCTTCAGGGCGGGCATCGAAGAAGCCCGGAAAAACGTGCAGGCCATTGTTGATAATCCCGAGGCCCCTACCTTCGAGAACACGGTATTGGCCTATGAAAACGCCAGTCCCATCCTGGACAAGGTGCAGGGCGTGTTCTTCAACCTGTCGGAAAGCGATTCCACGCCCGGCATGCAGGCTATCGAGGAGGAAGTAATTCCCCTGGTGACTGAACTGGAGAATGATATCTTCATGAACGAGGCCTTCTTCGCCCGTGTAAAGGCCGTTTACGAGGCTTCCGAGGGCCTTACGCGCGAGCAGCAGATGGTGGTGAAGAAACTCTACCAGAACTTCGAGCGGAACGGCGTAGGGCTGGACGAGGCTGGGAAGAAACGTTTTGCGGAGATTAGCACCCGCCTGGGCACCCTCTCCCAGAAGTTCGGCCAGAACCTGCTGGCGGAAAACAACGCCTTCAAGGACGCCACGGGCATCACCGTAAGCGAGTATTATGACTTCATGAGCTCCTGCCCGGACCGCGCTAAGCGCGAGCAGGTGTTCAAGGCCTATTCTGCCCGCTGCAACAACGGCAACGAGCACGATAATAACGCTATTATCCTGGAAATCTTGCAGTTACGGGCCGAGATGGCCCAGCTGCTGGGATACCGCAACTTTGCCGCTTTCCAGCTGTCCAACAAGATGGCCGGCACTCCTGCCACGGTGGATGCCTTCCTGCAGCCCATCATGGATGCCGCCATGCGCAAGGCCAGGGAAGAGAAGGCCGACATGGAAAAGCTGGCCGGTCACAAGATTGAAGCGTGGGATTGGAGCTATTATGCAGAGAAAGTGCGCGCGCAGAAATACGCGCTGGATGAGAGCCAGACCAAGCCCTATTTCCAGGCTGACAGCGTCCTCAAGGGTGTTTTCACGGCTGCGGAGCGCATTTACGGCATCCGCATTGAACCCGCTCCGGAAGTGGAGGTATATACCCCCGGCGTGGGCGCTTACAAGCTCACGGAACCGGACGGCACGCTTATCGGCATATTCTATAAGGACTACTATGTGCGTCCCACCAAGCGTGGTGGTGCCTGGATGAACAACTTCCGCGACCAGTACGTCATCCCCGGCCCGACCGGGGAGCGGGATGTGCGTCCTGTCATCGTGAACGTGTGCAATTTCCCGGCGCCTGGCGAGGATCCCACTGCCGCCCAGCCCAGCCTGCTCACGATTGACAATGTACAGACGGCCTTCCACGAGTTTGGCCATGCCCTGCACGGCTTCCTTACGCGTTGCAACTACAAGAGCGTTTCCGGCACCTCCGTGGCGCGTGACTTTGTGGAAATGTTCTCCCAGTTCAACGAGAACTTTGCCTTTGTGCCGGAAATTTTACGCTCCTATGCCAACGATTACCGCACCGGCGAGCCCATACCGCAGGACTTGGTGGAAAAGGTGCGCAAGAGCCTCAAATTCAACCAGGGATTCATGACGGGCGAGCTGTGCGCCGCCTCCATTCTGGACATGAAGTGGCACGAACTGTCCGCCGCCCAACTGGCCACGTTCCACGGTCCGGAAGACATCCGCGACTTTGAAGAGCGCGTGTGCAGGAAGATGGGACTTGTCGATGAGATTATCCCGCGCTACCGCACCACCTACTTCAACCACATCTTCAACAGCGGGTACAGCGCCGGCTACTACAGTTATCTGTGGAGCGAAGTGCTGGCCGTGGATGCCTGGGAGAAGTTTGTGGCGGACGGCGTGTTCAACAAGGAAACCGCCGCTTCCTTCCGCAAGACTTTCCTGGAGAAAGGCGGCAGCGAGGAGCCCATGGTGCTGTACAGGCAGTTCCGTGGGGCCAATCCCGACCCGGCTGCGCTCATGCGCGCCAGAGGGCTCGAATAAGAGAAATCTACTTAATATAGGAAGTCAATACCTTCATGCAGGCGTCGGGGACAAAACACAGGTCGTCGGCGCCTGCCGGTATCAGGACGGTCTCGCCCTGCGCAATGTCCACGCTTTCGCCGTCCACCTCCAGCGTTCCGCTGCCTTCTATGCACATGACTACCATAAACGAGTCTATTTCCGATAAATCCTTGGCGCAGGGGAGGGTTAAATCGTAAACGCTGGTGGTGAAATACGGGCAGCTCACCACCTCCACCTCCTCGTTTTCCTCCGGCGTATATTCCGTGCGGTAGTTGTCATAGACCTTATAGTCGATGGCGTCCTTGGCCAATTCCGTGTGTACCTCGCGCGGTTTGCCGTCCAAACCCAGGCGGCCGTAGTCGTAAATGCGGTAGGTGATGTCCGAGGTCTGCTGGATTTCCGCGATGAAGCAGCCGCCGCAGATGGCGTGAATGCGGCCCGCAGGCAGGAAGAAGACATCGCCGGCATGCACGTCATAGCGGGCCGGTACGTCGGTAATGGTTCCGTCGGCCACCTTGGCGGCGTATTCTTCCGGTGTGATGGCTTTGCTGAGTCCTGTGAGCAGGTGGGCGCCGGGCTCGGCATCCACCACATACCACATCTCCGTCTTGCCCTTGGAGCCGTTGTGCCGTTTAGCGGCCAGCGCATCGTTCGGGTGCACCTGGATGCTCAGGTCCGTGAGCGCGTCGATGAACTTGATGAGGAGCGGGAACTCGTCCCCGGTGTTGGCGTACACGTGTTTTCCCACCAGCTGGTCCTTGTACTCGTGCACCAGGGAAGCAATGCTGCGGCCGGCCAGGGGACCGTCGGCCACAATACTTTCGTTGCCTTTTACGCCGGACAGTTCCCAGCTTTCGCCAATGTGATGCTGGTCGGTGTGGATTCCTTTGTACGGGGCAATCTTCTCACCGCCCCACACCAGGGTTTTCAGGATGGGTTTAAATTTCAGAGGGGTCATATCAGTGTAGGTTGTTCATTAATTCAAAGAGTTGTGCGGCACAGGCCCGGGCCGACGCCAGCGGGTCGCGTCCCGTCTCGGGGATTACGTAGGGAATGCTGGCCCGCCAGAGCATGTCCAGGCCCTCTTTCCCCTCTTCCGGCGGTGCCACCACCATGCCGTCCACGTGCTGGCTGCGGAATACGTCGCACAGGCGCTGGAAGCGCACCGGGTCCCAGCGGGTATAGCCAAACAGCAGCGTGCAGCCCTGTGGAAGGGCCAGGCGCTCCAGTTCCGCCGACAGGCTGCCGTAGTAGGCATCGGCCGGGTCCGGCAGGATGACGCCCACCACGCGTTTTTTGGGCACCGCGGACTCCGTGGGCGCTGCTTGCCGATACCCCAGCCGCTGCGCCGCTTCCAGGATGCGATCCCGCGTCTGGGCGCCCACGCGGTACTTGGGCTTGCCATCGTCCCCGATGCGGCTGTTCATCACAAAGGAGACCAGTGCCACGGAGACACCGGCTTCCTGGGCTATATCCTTGAGCGTGACTGGGTTAGGCATGGCTTTGTTCGTAACGGTCCAGGGCCTGGGCCATGAGTGCACGGCCGCGTTCCGCGATTTCCGGGGCGTGGGAGTAACCGTAAACCCCGTGATAGGTGTCGAAGGGCAGGTCCACCAGGATGTCCGGCGGGGTGAGGGCAATGCCCATGCGGGCGATGGTGCAGTTCATGATGCCAAAACTGCGCTGGAGGATTTTCACTACGTTGTCGCTGGCATTTACCGGAAGGTGGTCTTCGGCCGCATCGACCACCAGGCGCAATTCCTGCATGGTGGTCTCTATGCGTCCCAGGAAGTTCTTGTCGGCCTTCTCCCTTTGCAGGGCGGCGCGGCTGTCCAGGAAGCCCTGGATTTCCGCCGCGTCAATCTGGTTCACATTGAACCCCACCAGGAGGTCTCCGGGGGTGCGTTCCACCCGGTTGAGCGGGAAGGTGTTCACCATGCCGCCATCCACCAGCGTGCGGCCGCCAATTTGGACCGGTTTGAACATGGACGGAATGGAAATGGAGGCACGGATGGCGTCGAAGAGGGGGCCTTTGCGGAAGATGACCTCTTCGCCCGTATATAGGTCTGTGGCTACGGCGGTGAAGGGGATGGGCAGGTCCTCGATGTTCACGTCCGGTACGCGTTCCTTGATGGCGCTGATCACTTTTTCGCCCTTAACCAGGTAGTTCTTGCTCACGGAAAAGTCCATGAGCGACACCACCTTCATGGGGTCCAGGCCAAAGAGCCATTCCTTGAAGGCCTGCAGGCCGCCGGCTGCGTAGATGCCGCCCACCAGCGAACCGGCGCTCACCCCGGCGATGGAGCTTATCTCATAACCGCGTGCGAGCAGTTCTTCGATGGCGCCTATGTAGGCGAATCCGCGCGGCCCGCCACTGGCCAGCGCAAGCGCAACCTTCTTATTCATAATAGTTTCGTCTTATCTTTTTGGGCGTCAGCACCAGGCTGCCGCTGAAGGGTATGCTGGTTTTTGAGCCTTGCATGCGGAAGTCGAAGGGCGTGTCTGCTACGGCCGTGATGCGGCCGCAGCGCAGCCAGGAGGTTTCCGTATGCAAGCCTGTTGCAGGACACTCCCAGCGGTGTTTGACCCCGCCGGGCCTGCGGCCAAAATAGCGAACCGTTCCATCCGTCGGGGTAAAGCGAACATCGGCCTGAACGGCTTCCAACTTCAAGGCACCGTCCGGGTAGAAGGTGAGCCGCTGCTGGATGGTTCCTTTAATGTATATGTACACGCCGCCCCTGGGGCCCTTGCGGGCATAAACCTGCTGCGGCTTTTCCCGGCAGAAGGAGAGTGCGGTCTCCGGCGCCAGCAGAACCTTACCTTTGACCACCCAGCTGCGCAGGGTGCCATCGACCTTGTCCAAGACCCACTCGCAGCGTTTGCCGCGGACCACAATCTTTGTATCGCCTTCTGTATAAATCAGTTTGCCTTTAATGACCCGCTTGTCCTGCGGGGTGGTGTCTTTGAGGAGGAACTGGTCCAGCGCTACTGTTTCCGTGCCGTTGCGCAGCGCAAAACAGAGCCGGTATTCGCCCTTTAGGCGCATGCGGGGCAGCTTGACGCGGAAGGTTTCGCTCTCCTGCGCCGGCGTTGTGAAGTGCAACTCCCGCCGACGGTACCAGAAGGGACGTTTCCCATCGCGTTCTACCCAGTAGTGGAGGGTGAAGGCGCTTAAGTCCACAAAATCGTGCCGGTTATGGAGGGTGCAGAGGCCTTTCTCCGGGTCCTCCAGCGTGATGGAAAGGTTCCGGTAGCTTTGTTTGAGAGGTAGCAGGAGGCTGTCGGCGCGGACTTTTTCCCAGGCCGGGAAATCCTTTCCGCTTACCTGGTAGAAGCCCAGTGCGTGGCACTGTTCCCGTGTCAGGGAAGTATCCTGCAGGGCATTGATGTTCGCGGCCCGCATGCGGGCAAACTCGCTCGCCGGGAGTTTGTCGCCTCCAAGCAGCCGGACGCCTTTGAAATGCGGTTCCCGCCCGTTGAAAAGGTTTTTTTCCTGTCTGTAAAAGCACACCGGATGCTGGCTCGTTTTCCCGTTTATCGTGAGCCGGAGGGTATAGACGGCCGGTGTTTCGGGCGTCCAGGGGCGTACGGCGCGGATGCTGTCCGTAAGGGTGCTCATCTGGCCGTGAAAGGAGAAGATGGCATCGGCAACAGCGACGCTGTCCGGGTCCAGGAGCTCGTAAAACACCTCCGTGGGCTGCGAAGCTGTCATGTGGATGCGGAACAGGCCGGTCCTCAGGTCCGGGGTGAGGGTGGACTGGGTCTGGAAGCTGAAAGCGCCCTCCTGCGCTGCGGCGATGAGTCCGCTGCAACACAGCCAGAAGGCAAATCCTATGCGGGCGGCCCGTCTCACTTGCGTTTTTTCCGGGGGACCTTGGGCGCTTCCGGGGCCGGGGTTTCCGGCAGGTTTTCCACCAGTTCGTAGTCCAGGAGCTTTTGCTCCAGCGAGGTGCCTTTCACGCGGATGCGGAGCGGGTCTCCCAGGCGGATGGAACGGTGGCTGCGCCGTCCCACGGCCCGGTAATGCTCCTCATCGTAAATGAAAAAGTCGCTCTTGATGGTGCGGTAGGGAATCATGCCCTCAATTTTGGTGGGGTCTATCTCTACGTAGATGCCCCATTCGGTGACACCGGATACATGTCCGTCGAACTCCTGTCCCACCTTGTCCTGCATGAATTCCACCAGTTTGTACTTGATGCTCTCGCGTTCCGCCTCCGCGGCCACGTTTTCCCGCTCGGATGCATGCTTGCATTCCAGCGTGTAGAAGTCCTTGGAGGCACTTTCGCCACCGGACAGGTACTGGGCCAGCAGGCGGTGCACCATCATGTCCGGATAGCGGCGGATGGGGGAGGTGAAGTGCGTATAATAAGGGAACGCCAGGCCATAATGGCCGATGTTTTCCGTTGAATAGCAGGCTTTGGCCATGGAACGCAGGGCCAGGATTTGGATGGCGCCCAGCTCCGGCTTGTCCTTGGCGTCTTTCATGAGGCTGTTGAGGGTTTTGGCCACGTCTTTCCCGTTTTCGATGGGCCCCACCTTGTACCCGAAGTGGCCGGCAAAGTCCCTCAGGCCGCTCAGTTTTTCCATGTTGGGGAGGTCGTGGATACGATAGACAAAGGTTTTCTTGGCCTTGGCCACGTATTCCGCCACGCTGCGGTTTGCCAGCAGCATGAACTCCTCGATGAGCCAGTTGGCTTCCTTGGAGAACTTCTGGTGCACGGCCACGGGCTTGCCGCTTGCATCCACTTCCACCTTCATTTCCGGGCGGTCGAAGTTCACGGCGCCGGCCTTGAAGCGTTTGGTGCGGAGCTTGGCTGCCAGCTGATTCAAGGTGAGAATAGCCTCCTGGATATCTGCCGGCACGTTTTCCGGCTTGGCACCTTCGATGATGGCCTGGGCGCCTTCGTAGTCAAACCTGTAGTCGGAAATGATTTCCGTACGACCGAACCAGGGGCTCAGCACCTTGGCCTGCGGCGTCAGTTCAAAGACGGCGGAGAAGGTAAGTTTTTCCTCCCCGGGACGCAGGGAGCACAGCTTGTTGGACAGCTTTTCCGGCAGCATGGGCACGGTGCGGTCCACCAGATATACGGACGTGCCGCGGGCCTGCGCCTCCTTGTCCACCTCCGTGCCGGGATGCACGTAATAGGTGACATCGGCAATGTGGACGCCCACCTCGAAGTTGCCGTTGTCCAGCTTGCGGAAGCTAAGGGCATCGTCAAAGTCTTTGGCGTCTGTAGGGTCGATGGTGAAGGTGAGCACCTTGCGGAAGTCCTTGCGGCCTTTGCGGTCCTTGGGGGTAATGGTGTCCGGAATCTGGTCTGCGGCGTTTTCCACGTTCTTTTCAAAGCGGTAGGGGAGACCGAACTCCGCCAGGATGGCATGCATCTCCGTCTCGTTCTCGCCGGGCATGCCCAGAATATCCACTACATGGCCGTGGGGGCAGTGGGCGCCGCGCTCCCAGCCATCCACGATGGCCGCCACCTTCATGCCGCGCTTGGCGCCTTCGGGCACGGGAACCTCTATGTCATAGGGCATGGTCTTGGAGCTCATGAGCACCCAGCCCTGCTTTCCTGCGGTATGCAGGATGCCCACAAACGGGCGGTCGGAACGCGCCACAATGGCTACAATCTCGCCGCTGCGCCGCTTGGCATTGCCGTTTTTTTCCTGCGTCACGGCCACACGCACGGTGTCCCCGTGCAACGCCCCGCGGGTTTTGGAGGCCTTTACGTAAACGTCCTCTTCCTGCCCCTCGATGCGTACGAATACAAATCCTTCCCGCGACATCAGGGCCTTTCCCTCGAACTCGGGGACCACCCTGGTCTTCTTCTTTCTGGAGCTGTGATTTCTGCTTCTGTTGTTGCTTTTTCTCATATTACTCGATAAATCGAGTACAAAGATACGCAAAATCCTGCAAACCTGCGGTATGACCGCCCTGCCCTCTAGGAGTCCCTCTTGCCGCGATTGCAGCCAGAGTACCATGAGAGGCCGATTTTGTGCAATCGCGGCCCGGAAAACCGCCCTTTCGGGCCAAATCGTTGCCGCGGTTGCAACTGGAGTGCCGCAGGAGGCTGTTTTTGTGCAATCGCGGCTAAGCGTATCGGCCTATGCCCAAGGGCATCGACCTACCCTAGAGGCAGTGCAGAGGGGAACTGCCTGCTACAGGCCGCGCTCCTTCTTGATGGCCTCGTAGGCCTCCTGGACCTGGCGGAACTTCTCCGCCGCAGCCTTCTGGACATCCGGGCCCAGCGTAGCCACCTTGTCCGGGTGATTCTTCATGGCCATGCGACGGTAGGCCGCCCGGACTTCGTCATTGCTGGCGGATGGAGAAATCTCCAGCACGGCGTAGGCCGATTCCGCGTCCTTGTAGAACATGGCAATGACGGAATTTACATCGGAACCACTCAGCCGAATCACCGTTCCAATGGCCTCCAGCACATTTTTCTCCGACTTGGAGAAGGTTCCGTCGGCCGTGGCAATCTGGACCAGATAGTGGAATAGCTGCAGCCGCTGGGAATAGTTCATGTTGGCGGCAATCTGGTCGCCCACCTGGTAGATATTCACGTCGCCGGCATTCAGGCGCTCCAACATCTGCATGGCCTGTGTAGCGGCATCGTCCCCAAAATTGCGACGGAAGAAATCCCGCACGCAGTTCAGCTCCGCCGGATGGATTTTGCCATCGGCCTTGATGACGGCCGATGACAGCACCAGCAGACTGACAAAAAAGCTGTTCCGCTGCTCTGTTGCGGAATAGGTGCGCGTTCCACCGGCCGGGGGCTCTCCGCCGGGCAGTTGGTGCGACATGTCGATGTACTGCTCAATGGCGCTTCCCAGCAAGTAGCCAACCAACCCGCCAAGGGGGCCAAAGTAGGCCCAACCCAAGACGCCTGTTATCCATTTTGTTACTCCCATTTGTCAAGCATTGTGTTTCCCGCCCCTACATCAAAAGTCGGTCCCGCACACGACAAACTGACAAAATGGCGGAGAGAAAATCGGTTGAAACAGCAAAAAAACATGTGAAACAACACTTTTTTTCAACCGATTCTTGGTTCTGAAGTTGCACGGGCGTATCTTGCGAGCATGAAAGAGTCGTACCATCTATGCTTTACCTCGCACGACGAGGTCATGTTCAGGGACGCGGAAGATCACGGCATGTTCCTGAACTTTCTAGCGCTGCGCGGGTTTTCCACGGAAACGGAAGTGGAATGCGACGCGGATATGTCCACCCATGTACACATGAATGCATTGACCGCCCAGCCCGCCCGCTTTGCGGGACAAGTCCGGATGTCCTACACCAAGTGGTTCAACGCCAAGTATGGACGGGAAGGGCGCTTTGGAGAAAAATACACGTTTATCTCCAAGGTAGAGGGCTTTTACCATCAGTTGGTTGTGTTCAATTACATTTTGCGCAACGGACTGCACCATTGTGCCGCTGCTACTGCCTTTGGATATCCGTATTGTTCTGTCCGTGAGCAGTTTGCAGACGACCTTGGCCTGCAGCCAGCTGCAACAGCAAACTGGACAAAGCAGGAGATGGCCAGCTTGCTGCCACGTTACTCCGAGTTCCCGGATGAGTATCAGATGTCGGCCGAAGGCGTATTCCTCCGGCGCTCCTTCATGGAAATCCGGAAAGTGGAGCAGTATTATGCCACGCCGCGCAATTATTTGTACCAGATGAACCGGCTCACTGATGAGAGCTGGACCACCGAGCAGCAGCAGGACCGGACAGGCCCGCCCATTACCCTGCGGGATATAGAACAGGCCGATGAGAAAACCATCGCACAGCTTCTGAAGAACGAGTCCGGACGCAACTTCAAGCATGGGCGCATGCAGGACCTGGATGTGTGCCGCCTCATCGACCGCGACATCATCCCCGGCTATGGCGCGCAGTCCGTCTATCAACTAACCGCTACGCAGAAGCAGCGCATTGCCCGGCAACTCCTGTACGATTTTCACCTCCCGGCGCACCAGATTCGGCGTTGTCTGGTAATGGGGTAGGGCGCTGCCCTCTGGCATATTGCTTGCCGCGATTGCACAAAAGCGGCCTCCTGCGGTATTCCATCTGCAACCGCGGCAACGATTTGGCCCGAAAGGGCGGTTTCCCGGGCCGCGATTGCAAAAAAACGGCCTTTCACAGCGCTCCAGCTGCAATCGCGGCAGGGGGCAAGGAGGGCGGGTGCAGGGCGGGGAGGAACGCTACGCCCCGGTGGTCCAGATATAGACTTTGTCGCCGCGGCGGGGATGAACCGGCCCTTCGGGAACGGCAACGGAGCAGCGCACGCCCTGGGGACATACTTCCGCGGACGCCAGGTCCACGCGCAAATCCGCAGCCTCTACTTCCAGCGCACCGGTGGTGTTGCCAATGAACAGCAGTGTCTCCCCCCTGTGCAGCGGCGTGGCATCCACCTGCACTTCCACCACGCCGATCTTGGCGAACCAGTTGGTCACTTTCCCTACATACACCTTGCGCCGGGTGGCCTGGGAGCCGTATTTGGCGCTCCACTCGCCCAGGCGGGCACCCAGGTAATAACCGTCCCAGAAGCCCCGGTTGAATACGGTGGCGAGGCGCTCTTTCAACTGTGCGCCCAAATCTGGCGTAAAGGTACCATCGGCCACGGCATCCGCCGCCTCCCTATAGCATTGGGCGGTGATTTTCACGTAATCCGCACTGCGGGCACGCCCCTCAATCTTGAACACCTTCACGCCCGCCTCCACGAACTTGTCCACAAATTCAATGGTGCACAGATCCTTGGGCGACATCATGTATTTGTTGTCGATATGAATCTGGTTCCCGGTCTCGTAGTCGGTGACCAGGTAACCCCGGCGGCAAACCTGCATGCAGGCACCCCGGTTGGCGCTTTCGCCATAGGCCGCCAGCGACAGGTAGCACTTGCCGGAAACGGCCATGCAGAACGCCCCGTGGGCGAACATCTCAATGCGCACCAGTTTCCCGGACGGGCCGGTAATGTGCTCGCTCACAATGGTTTCATGGATGACCTTCACCTGGTCCAGGTTCAGTTCACGCGCCAGCACAACTACATCGGCAAACTGGGCATAAAAACGAAGCGCCTCCACGTTGGAAATACTCAATTGGGTGGAAATGTGCACTTCCAGGCCGATACGGCGGCAGTACAGGATGGCCGCCATGTCCGAGGCGATGACGGCGTCCACGCCCGCCGCCTTGGCTGCGTCCAGCGTGTCATAGGCCGCCTGCAGGTCCTCGCCGTACAGGGTGATATTCAGCGTCATATAGGCCTTGATGCCGCTTTCCCGGCAGATGCGCATGATTTCCGGCAGGTCCTCCCGGGTGAAATTCCCGGCCGAATGGGAACGCATGTTCAGATGGCCGATGCCGAAATATACGGAGTCGGCACCTCCCTGGATGGCGGTGTGCAGGCAGTCGAAACCGCCTGCCGGAGCCATAATTTCCAATTCTTTTTTCTGCATAACGCGCAAAGGTACGCATTAAATTGCTATCTTTGCGTTCGCTAACCGCAAAACTTTGATGAGAAAAATTTTCTTCCTTATAGCAGGCATGCTGGGAACATGCTTCCTGGCATCGGCCCAGGTGGACTATGCCGCCATTGAGACGCGCGGCGCCTTTGTCGTGAATGAAGCAAAACCGGGCTTAAAAGCAGACTTTCTGAATATTCAGGTCAAAGGGCACATTGGGCCGTCCCTGCGTTTTCGCTTTCGCCAACGGTTGACCAAACCCATCTATGATGCCAAAAACCCGCTCAACGGTACGGATATCCTGTCTCTTACCTGGGACATTTCGCCCAAATGGAGCATCGCCGGGGGAAAATTGCCCATCCACATTGGCGGTTACGAGTGGGACGAGGCGCCTATCGACGTGTATTTTTACAGCGGTTTCTGCGATAATATCCAGCATGTGTACGGCTTGGGCGGGGAAGTGTTCTTTCGTCCCAAGG